>Ga0153915_10004278_pt1 | contig 13138 bp, 4 predicted proteins | sample Opewatmetagenome_2_FD_107003 | JGI IMG/M metagenome (GOLD analysis project Ga0153915, IMG submission 107003) | Freshwater wetland microbial communities from Ohio, USA - Open water 3 Core 3 Depth 3 metaG | ecosystem: Environmental > Aquatic > Freshwater > Wetlands | place: USA: Ohio, Lake Erie... | reverse complement strand
CAGGCATTTATTTCTGATGATTACGTATTGCTTACTCCCGAAACGCACTGGTATCCTTTTGCCGGGCTGAATTATTATCCTTCAAATCCCGCAAGGATAAAGGTTGACTTCACCCGGTTCTCACTTCGTGTGAAAGCTGAAGGAGAATCAATGGCAGTTTCACAGGGAATTATGAAACAGTCTGACGGATATTTCTATTATACACCTGAATCCCCTCTCACAGGGCTCACTCTTGCTATCGGCAATTATATTGTGGATTCCATCAGGGTGGATTCAGTTAAATATCTTGCTTATCACTTCCCCGGACACGATTATTATAAAAAAGACCTGGCCGAACTTAAGGACACATTATCATTTCTTGTTTCCGGTATTATGCGCGACCTTGAGACAAATTTCTCAACCGGTTATCCTTTCAGAACCCTCAGCATTGTAGAAGTCCCGATTCAGTTCTATTCATATCCAAAAATGAACACCCAGACCAGGGCAGAGCTTCAACCGTCCATGATACTTCTTCCTGAGAAATTAGCAACCATTTATAATGCCGGCTTCAGGAAAAGATTCACAAGGATGAAAAGAAATAATGCCCGCAATAATGTGGTAGTAACCGATAAAGAGCTGCAGGTAAGGATTTTCAATGATTTTATCAGGAATACATTTATCAGTGGTGAAAATTTCAGGTATATAAATGGTGTCGCCTGGAACGAACCGGTCCGTTATCGTCTCGGACCCAGTTTCTATTTCTTTAAAAACAACTTTTATTCTTCCGAATACCCAGTTATTAATTCTGTCTTCGAATCGCATCTTCAGAAGGTAAGGGTACCGGAGCAGGGTGGTTTCCGTTCTTTCATGGGATCGTTGTCGGATAATGACAGGGCAAATCTGATCCTCAGATCAGCAAGCTTTAAGGATCTGCTTGCCCGGAATCCCGGCAGTGATACGCTGAGATCAATCCTGACCATTAAGGGTGATTACCTCTTTAACCTGGTACGGGCAATAGCCGGAATCGAAGAATTTAATAAGTGGTTCATTGATTATATGAACAGGAATAAATTCACCAGAATAGATATTTTAAAGCTGAATTCCGATATAAAGGATAAATTCGGATTTGAGTTTTATCCATATCTGAATGAATGGTTTAACAGCAAAGATCAACCCGGATTTCTTTTTACCGATATTCAGGCTGATGAAATAGTTGTCGGTGACAGGGTCAGATGCCAGGTAACTTTCACTGCATCAAACCCGGAACCTGTAGCCGGATTGTTTAATGTGTCTTTCCGGACTGGCGGGCAGGGTGGTCCCGGCGGAGGACAGCAAATGACAGCTGTGTTCCAGGGTTCGGGCGGAGGAGGAAGCATCAGCATTTCAATGCAGGGACGCGGCATGGAAGCAGCAGATCTGTCCCGGATAGTACTGCTCGGTCCCGAAGAAGCCAGGAAAATAGGGATAATACTGGATGCTCCGCCCAGGGCATTACTGATAAATACTCTGGTTGCGAAGAATATCCCCGGAGAAATAACAATTCCGATAAATGATATAAAGAAAGTAAGAAACAGGACATTACCTGGTGACTCTGAAGAGAAACTCCCTTCATTACCCCGGATCAATGAGCCGAATGAAAAGATTGTTGACAATGAAGATCCCGGATTCGATGAAGGACGGCTGGCAACACTTAGCCCATTAAAAAGATTTTTCGGGATAACACGCAGAAGAGGGGACGAATATCAGCAGCTCAGATTATATAATATTCCCGACTACTGGCAACGTGTTGCTCAATCAACATATTATGGCAAATACATTCTTTCCTCAGTCTATACCAGGAGCGGGACCGGGGATAAATCTGTTACATGGGCCACAACAATTGACGAACCGGGCTACTATGATATCTATTGTTATATTGGTAAATCAGGTGACAAGGTGGTTATAAAATCCGGAGGACCGGGAGCTCCTCCACCTCCTCCCGGAGCTGAGCCACAAGGAGATAGTCCCTATAAGGATTTGCATTATAAAATATTTCACGACGAGGGGGAGGAAGAGATAACTGTTGACTATGAAAATGCCGAAGCTGGCTGGAATAATCTCGGACGTTATTATCTCAGTCCCGACACAGCAAAGGTCGTCCTGACAAATCAATCTTCCGGCCGGGTCGTTATCGGGGATGCAATTAAATGGGTGAAGGTTAAATAAAGGCGAAAGGCGAATGAAGCAGGACACATTCTCCTGTCCCCTTTCAAAGCAGAACCGTCCGCTGCCAATGGCCTGCAGATTTAAAACTAAGAACGAAGTACATCGAATTAAGAATAACAAAATGAAAAAGAAATTTAAAACCTGGTACAGAGTTGTTTTGACAGCATTTCTGCTGATATTCAATATATTGACCGCATTCCCCCAGAAAGGTATGACACTTGATGAAGCGCTGAAGGTTGCCGAATCGAATAGTCCGTCATTGAAGAATGTAAGGCTAAGCCTGGTGAGAAGTCAGGAAAACCTGAATGCCCAGAATGCGGCGCTGAAATCAAACTTTTCATTGTCGGTCAATCCGATCGGTTATAACCAGAACCGGGCATTCAACGACCTTATATCAAAATGGAACTCAACCAGGACAACCGAAAGCTTCGGATTGTTCACCATTTCACAACCGATAGTGCTGACTGATGCAAGAGTCTCTCTGGTCAACAGGTTCGGGTATAAGGATTCTTACAGCGAATATACTGACCTTACAACAAAAGGCTTCAGTAATGATCTTTCGCTGAATATCGATCAGCCGTTGTTTACCTACAACAGGACCAAGCTTCAGCTGAAGGAGCTGGAACTTGCGCTTGAAAATGCACAGCTGAACTATGCAATCCAGCTTTTGTCCCTTGAAAAGCTTGTGACCCAGGCATTTTACTATGTATATCAGCAACAGCAGGCACTTGAAATCGCCAGCCAGGCATTTCAGAATATGCAGCAGAGCTATGAAGTCATTAAGAACAAGGTTGATGCAGGTATTTCTGCCCGGGAAGAGATGTTCCAGGCAGAACTGAATCTCGCTACCACCAAGTCGGATTTTGAAAATAAGCAGGTATCCCTCGAAAATGCAAAAGACGACTTTAAAATACTGATAGGTATGAGTCTTTTTGACGACCTGATGGCATTGCCAAATATCACGGTTGACACGGTACAGATCGATATAGCATTTGCAATCGACCAGGGTCTTGCCAACAGGATGGAAATAAGGCAGAGGGAAATAAGCATTGAGAACTCCGAGTTTGATCTGATCCAGACAAAGGCATTGAATGAATTCAAAGGGAGTCTTGGCCTTTCAGTGGGATTATTCGGTGATAATGAAAATTTCGGAAATGTTTATGATAATCCAACTGATAATGAGAGTGTTTCATTCTCTCTCACAATCCCCCTATGGGATTGGGGAGAAAGAAAATCAAGGATAAAAGCTACAGAAGCTTCTATTGAAACTGAATATATCAATCTCGAGGATGAAAAGAATAATATTACTCTTGATATCCGTAAAGTTTACAGGAATCTGCTTAACCTTCAGAACCAGATAGGCATTGCAAGGCAGAATGTTACAAACGCCCAGCTTACATACGACCTTAATCTCGAGAAATATAAGAACGGCGACCTGACAGGAATGGATCTGAATATCTACCAGAACCAGCTTTCAGAGAAACAGCTATCCTATACAAACTCACTTATCTCTTACAAAATGGAACTGCTGAATCTTAAAATTCAGACACTTTACGACTTTGAGAAAAAATTACCGGTTTCCCCGGTTATGACATTAAATAAATAAGAAAGAAATCCTAAAAACATGAAAAAAAGTATAATAATACTCGCAGTTCTGACAGTAACAATTGCCGCCTGCAGGAACCGCGATCAGGGTCTCACAGCTGATGTTGAGATTCCTGTATCCACAGAAGATCTGAAACTGAAATCGATAGAAGAATTCGTCAATACTACCGGGACGGCTTTCCCGAAAGGGGAAATCGAGCTCAAGGCAAAAATCACTGCCTCCTATTTCCTTGAAAAAAATCCCCGGACAGGAAGGTTCTGGCAGCTTGGCGATAGAGTCATCACCGGGTCACTTATCGCCAGGCTGGAAGATCAGGAATACGTGAATTCGATAAAGCTCGAGACCAACCAGCTTAACCTGGAGCTTATGGAAAGCGAGCTTAAAAAGCAGGAATCTCTTTACGAGAAAGGCGGGGTGACTCTGAAAGAACTCAAAACAGCCGGCATAAACTACGAAAATGCGAAAACAACGGTAGTAAATTCAAAACTCCAGCTGGAAAAAACCCGTATCACCGCGCCTATTGACGGAATAATTGTCGACCTGCCCTATCATACCCAGGGCACCCAGGTCGAAACAGGAACTTCAATTGTCAAAATCATGGACTACCAGGTAATGTATATGGATGTACAGCTGCCGGAAAAATATATATCAGTCATAAAACCGGGACAAACCGTAAATCTGACAAATTATACCATACCTGATGATACCATAATAGGCAGGATTACCCAGCTTTCTCCCGCAATAAATGCAAGCACAAGGACATTCAAAGGGAACATTTCAATTGACAATCAGGGTTATCTTCTGAGACCCGGTATGTTCGTTAAGGCTGATATAATAACAAACCGTAAGGATTCAGTTATCGTGATCCCTAAGAACATTATACTCTCACGCCAGAGAGGGAAAACAGTGTTTATTGTTGACCGTGGTGTTGCAATGGAAAGAATCATCGAAACAGGACTGGAAAATGTTACCGAAACTGAGGTCATTCGTGGTTTGTCAAAGAATGAACGTATTGTAACAAGCGGTTTTGAGACCCTCAGCAACAGGTCTAAAGTGAAAATTATCAAATAATAAGAATGAACGCAATTGCACGATTTGCAGTAAAATACCCTGTTACAGTCCTGATGCTGGTCCTGGGTATTGTTCTGCTTGGATTCATTTCCTTCGGAAAGCTTGGAACCGACCTGTTCCCTGACCTTAACAATCCGAAGATTTATATTGAGCTGAAGGCAGGAGAGAAACCGCCGGAGGAGATTGAAAAGAATTATGTCGATCAGATAGAATCACTTGCGATGAGGCAAAGCGAAGTCGTTCAGGTCTCATCTGTCTCACAGGTCGGTTCTGCAAAGATCACTGTTGAATATGACTGGAACAAGGATATGGATGAAGCATTTCTCGATCTCCAGAAAGAACTCAATTCATTCAGTCAGAACTCTGACCTCGAGAATTTTACGATATCACAATATGATCCCAATGCCTCTCCCGTGATGATCGTGGGATTGAAGAATGACCGCATCTCAAATATGGATGAGCTGCGGAAAATTGCTGAGAATTATATCCGCAATGAGCTTGTCAGGATTGAAGGAGTTGCCGATGTACGTCTTGTCGGCAAGGAAGAAAGTGAAGTTGTGATCGAAACAAATAAATATCTCCTGGAATCCTTCGGCCTTACTTCAGAAGGTATAGCAGCACAGATAAATAATTATAACAGGAATGTTTCTGGCGGTTCGATAGTTGACATGGGTACAAAATATGTTGTGAAAGGAGTCAGTGTACTTGAAGACCTGGAGGATCTGGAAAATATTATTGTGGGCTTCAGGGAATCCTCCCCTTCATCCTCATTATCCGGTGCAGGATCAGCCGTCACAGCCGCTGGTCCTTCTGACAGAGTGCCCGTTTACCTCAGGGATATTTCTAAAATAGGATTTGCTAACAAGGATCCTGAAAACATTGTCACGCTCAACGGAGAAAGGTGCATCGGCCTTTCCATCTTCAAAGAGCCAAAATATAATACTGTTGATGCGGTAAAGAGTCTTGATAAGGCTATAACTGCTCTGGGTAAGGCATTGCCCGGCTATGAATTCATCAAAGTCCTCGACCAGGGAACATACATCAACAATGCGATCGGGGAAGTAAAGAATACACTGATTGTCGGGATAATTCTTGCAGTAATTATTCTGTACGTTTTCCTCAGGAGGATCGGAACAACCCTTGTCATCAGTGTCGCTATTCCTGTCTCGATAATTGCCACATTTAACCTGATGTATTTTAATCACCTCACGCTCAACATCATGACCCTTGGCGGGCTTGCCCTGGGTGCAGGCATGCTTGTGGATAATGCAATTGTTGTTCTTGAAAACATTACAAGGCTTCGTGAGGAAGGAGTACCTCTGAGAGAAGCAGTGATAACAGGGACCGGACAGGTAGGCGGTGCTATCACAGCTTCTACTGTAACGACCATAGTAGTTTTCCTTCCGATAGTATACCTGCACGGTGCCTCAAGTGAGATGTTTAAAGATCAGGCATGGACGGTTGCATTTGCACTCCTGTCATCGCTTGTTGTTGCAATGCTTGTCATACCCATGCTCGTTTCCACACTTTTTTCTGATAAGAAGAAAAAAATTGATTTAAAACCACCTGTGAAGTTTACCTGGTATACAGATTTTCTCAGGAAAACTGTTGAGAAACGCAATCTGGTCATAGTTCTTTCTTTACTTCTGATGGCAGGTACCGCATTCCTTATCCCTCGCCTTGGGAGCGAATTCATGCCGAAATCTGAATCTGCTCAGTTCACCGTGGGACTGAACCTCCCGGAGGGCACAGACCTTGAACGGACCTACAGCACTGCCGAAAAGACTGAAGGAATAATAAGAGGACTGCTTGGAGAAAAGGTAAAGCTCATCTACACCCAGGCAGGTGAAGACAATACATCAACCCTGAACCAGAGCTCTGCTGTGAGGGGAGAAAACAGTGCATCCCTGAAAGTATTCCTGAATGATGAATATGCCGCTGAGACTGAGGCTGTAATCAGTCTTGTCGACAATTACCTGAAGTCTGTTCCTGATATGGAGGTGACATTCACCAGGGAAGAAACAGCCCTTCAGTCAACACTCGGTACTTCGGAATCACCCTTCGCTCTTGAAATCTCTGGTGAAGATTATAATGAACTTGAAAGGATCCTGAATGAATCAAAGCCAATCCTGCAGAACAATCCGGGTCTTTATAATATCACTACCTCACTTGATGAAGGGACACCTGAAGTTGAGGTTGCCATTGACCGTTTCAAGACAAGCTATTACAATGTTACAGTAGATAACGTTATCAGCCAGATAAGAGGTTATCTTGAAGGAGCATCAGCAGGTAATTTTGAAAAAGAGGGAGAGATGAAGGATATTACTATCAGGCTTGGAGATATTTCCCTTTACCAGCTTCGCGATCTTATGATAACTGCAGGTACAGTGAAGGTGCCACTCAGCGAGCTTGCAGTGATAAAGACAGTAATAAGCCCGCGCGAAATAACCAGGAGAAACCAGTCGCGAACCTGTTACATCTATGCCATGGTAAACAAGGATATGGCATTTGATAAAGTAATCAGGGAAGCAGAAGCATCTTTAAAAGGAGTCATCCTTCCTGTTGACTACAAAATGGAATTCACCGGTGAGGAATTAAAAAGAAAGGAATCGATGTCGAACCTTACATTTGCCCTTATCCTTTCACTGATCCTTGTTTTCATGGTTCTCGCCGCTCAGTTTGAATCGATAATCCAGCCCTTTGTCATTATGCTTACCATTCCGCTTGCCGGGGTTGGCACAGTGCTTACATTCATCATCCTTGGAAGGACACTGAACATGATGGCATATATCGGGATAATAATGCTGGGAGGTATTGCAGTGAACAATGCGATAATTCTTATTGACAGGATCAATCAGCTCAGGGAAGCAGGAATGAATAAGAAGGAGGCGATCGTCCTCGCCGGATCACAACGTATCCGCCCGATACTGATGACCAGCCTTACAACCATACTGGCGCTTCTCCCTCTTACTATAGGTATCGGCGAAAGTGCATCACTGAGAGCACCTATGGCACTTGCTGTTATCGGAGGACTGGTGTCTTCAACTCTTCTGACACTTGTGGTAATTCCCTGCGTGTACTGGGTTTTTGATACATTCAGCGACTTTATAAGAGGCAAAAGAGAACCTGTTCCGGATTCTCAGTAATTAGCGTAAGAAGCAAAATGGACTTTATTTTAAAACGCAGGATCCTCATAAGCATGCTCTTCATCGGGCTCACAGTGCTCGGCTTTGTCTCTTATAAAAAGCTCGCAGTAGAGCTTATCCCGAATCCTGAACTGCCTGCTCTTTTTGTCCAGGTTGCCACACCGCTTGAAATGGATCCCGGTTATATTGAAACCCAGGCAGTCATACCGATAGAGGGAGCGATTGGTACTCTTGATGATGTTGAAAAAATTGAAACAAATATCAACTCACGGTTCGGTTCAATACAGGTCTTTTACACCAAGAATGCTGATCTGAAGTATGCAAATCTTAAGCTCCGGGAGAAGATAGATATCGTTAAGAATTCGATCCCTGAAGATTTCATAATCAATGTTTACAAACTCGATCTCGAGCAGATGAATAACCAGTTCATGACTCTTCAGGTGAGAGGTGAAGGCGGGGTCGACAGGATACGGAATATTGCTGACAGAGAAATCGTTCCCAGACTTGAAAACATAGACGGGATAGCGGGTACAAGGGTCTATGGTGGCCAGGAAAATTCCATAGAGGTCAGACTTAATGAAAAAGCCTGCAAGGCGAATGGTATAACAATGGGCCAGATAAGAATGCTCCTGAGTAATAATGGCCGTGAAAAGACCTTTGCAGGGAAAGTTGTGGACGGCGGCAACGAACTGTTCGTAAATATCACTTCAGAATATACCGATATTATGGATATCGGAAATATAATAGTAAAGCAGAACGGACCGGTCCTTCTGCGGGATATAGCTGAGATATTCTACGGAGTGAAGGAACGGACATCTTACAGCCGGACTAACGGACTGGAAGATGTGACAATAAACCTGGTAAATGACAACCAGGCTAACCTCATAAAACTTTCACATAATACTGTTGCGGAAATAGAAAAGCTCAATAAAGACCTGGTGCCATCAGGTGTTGAGGTCGTTGTTCAGTACAACAGCGCGGAGACCATGGAGGAGAACATAAATCAGATCATAAACCTTGCAGTTACCGGAGGATTGTTGGCGGTTCTGATACTCTGGTTCTTCCTGAGAAATATCCGTCTGGTCTCAGTCATTGCAATTTCAATCCCTGTTTCGGTATATACCGCATTCAATTTTTTCTATGCCTATGATATTACAATAAACAGTCTCACCCTTGTTGGCATTGCTCTGGCAATCGGTATGCTTGTCGATAATTCGGTGGTTGTGCTTGAGAATATCTATCGTCTGGCGGGGACCGGCAAGGAACCGGAAGCGGCTGTAAAACAGGGCACTACTGAGGTATGGAGAGCTGTTTCCGCTTCGACACTTACAACTGTTGTCGTCTTTCTTCCCTTCGTCTTTACTAATGTCTTCCTGATAAAGATTTTTGGAAAGAACATCTCAGTTTCAATAGTCTCCACACTTCTTGTTTCACTTGCAGTTGCCATGCTTTTTATCCCGATGGTGACAAATTACCTTCTTTCCAGGAAATCAGCTGCCGATACACAGATATTCAGGAGACTTTCAATTCACGACAGGCTGATACAGGCATATCATCTTGTCCTGAAGGCCAGTATGAAGAAACCTGCAACTACGATCATAGGAACCCTGGTTGTCTTCTTCGCGGCACTTCTGATCAGCCTTACCTTAAGCATCAGCGCTACAAGGGAAGTAAATACCCCCGACTTCAGATTAAGTGTTGTGATGCCTTCTGGATCGACACTTGAAAAGACAGATGCAGTCGTTACCGAGATTGAATCGAGACTAGCCTCCTTGCCGGAGAAGGAAGACATTGTAAGCAATATCCAGGAAGAACGGGCAACGGTTACTGTAAGTCTCAGGGAAGACTGGGATAAGAAAAGCAAGAGGAGTCTCCCGGAGATCAAGAACGATATCGACGAGAAAACAAAGAACATTTCTTCTGCTGAGATCAGTATGGATGAGATATCTACCAGTGGCGGTTTTACAGGAACCGGAGGAGGCGAAGGTCTGGAAAATATCAACCCTGGCTCCAGTTTCATGAGAATGCTGGGAATAGGTACCCAGACCGAAAGTGTCATCATCAAGGGTCAGAATTTTGCTCAGATGAAGAACCTTGCAGATGATATTGAATCATACATAAACAGGCTGGAAACCATTGATAATGTCAGGGTCAATGTACAGGACAATAAACCGGAGGTTCAGCTTCACTTCGACATGGACTATATCGCAAGAAATAATTTCAGCCTGATGAACCTCTCGTCAGCCCTCGCAACATTCGGCAGGGAGTATTCATCCGGAGCCACCTTCAAGCAGGATAATGAAAACTATGATATCATTATCAAATACGCTGAAGAGGACTCTACATCTGATAATAATGCGGAAAAGACCATTGACGACCTGAAACATCTTGAAGTAAGCAATGCAGTAGGTGCAGTGATGGAGATGGAAGAGCTCGCAGGCATAATCTTTTCGTACGGAACGGGCAACATTCACCGCGAAAACCAGGAAAAGAGAGTAACAGTCACTTACAGTTTTACCAGTGAGATCAACTCATCAAAGGATCTTCTTACAGGAGCCCGCGCCGAAATAGAATCGATTGTGGCAGGCCTCAATATCCCCCCTGGTACTGCCGTTGAAGTGGTTCACGAGGAGGATCAGCTGAAAGAGTTCTACAAGCTGATCGGAATAGCCTTTATACTTATCTATATGATCCTGGCAGCTGCCTTTGAATCGATGACAATACCTTTCGTCCTTCTTTTCAGCATTCCGCTGGCAGCACTTGGATCGCTTATCGCCCTCATCCTTACTGGCAACACTCTTCTCAGCGCCAACACCCTGATGGGATTTTTGATACTGCTCGGCGTTGTCGTCAATAATGGCATAATTCTGATTGATTACACAAATATCCTCCGAAAACGGGGATTCAGACGTTCCCGTGCCCTGATGATGGCAGGAATGGCGCGGTTAAGGCCAATACTTATTACAGCTTCGACAACCATTATTGCAATGGTGCCTCTGGCTATGGGGAAAGCTGAATTTGTGTCGGTTATCGGTGCCTCTTTTTCTATCACAGTGATTGGAGGACTTGCTCTGAGCACCCTGCTTACCCTGATCTTTATTCCGACATTTTATTCAGGACTTGAAAATGCACTGGAATGGTTCAAATCTCTTGACTGGAAGAACAGGATGATTCAGCTTCTGATATTTGGCCTTCTGATATTCATGATATACACCAATATCGATAGATTCATCTGGAAGCTGATTACCACCATTCTTACTTTAATACTGGTTCCGGCCTCCACATGGTTTATAATGAACAGCCTCCGCAAGGCGAGGGAAACAGTTATTCCGCCTGATGAAGATATCACCATATACGTCCAGAGCCTCGTAAAGATATATGAGAGGGAAAGCCGGTGGGCGCGGGAATGGAAAGCAGGTGCCCGTATAAGGAGGAGGCTCGGGCTTGAAAGGCATTACACCCGCTGGAGAGATATGACGCAATCAGCCTGGCAGCTTCCTCTTTTCGGGTTTATGATTTACTTCACATACTTTTACCTGAATAAAGGCTTCTGGATATTTATTTTCAGCGTAGCTGCCTGGTTCTTCCTCTCTGCCATATGGAGGCAGTTCAGGGAACTTTTCAACCACAAAACAAAAGAAAGAAAAAGTAAACTCCTGAAAAAGATCATTCCCATAACCGATTTTCTGGTCTTCTGGATAGTACCACTCCTGAACCTGATTTTTTTCCAGGTAAAATGGGATAACATTGTTGTGGTTCTCATACTCGGATTTCTATGGTTTACGGGCTTGTTTATTTATAAGACCGGCGTTATGCTGAGTGCTGAAAATATTGACATCTACAGGCTTGAAGGCCGGTTCAAAAACATAAGGAAGACATTATACAAAATTGTGGCTGCGGTTCCGCTTATCGGCAAAAAGAAGAAACCTTTCAAGGCTTTGAGCCGTGTTTCACTGAAAATCGGTAATGGAATGTTCGGTTTGCTCGGACCCAACGGTGCGGGAAAGACGACCCTTATGCGGATAATTTGCGGGATTCTGGAACAGAGCTATGGAAAGGTATGGATAAATGGTCTCGATACTCAGAAGAAACGTGAGGAATTGCAGGGACTGATAGGATACCTTCCACAGGAATTCGGAAGTTATGAGAACATGACTGCACATGAATACCTTCACTACCAGGGTATGCTTAAGAATATCATTGATGCAAAAACAAGGGAAGAACGCGTGACATACGTTCTGAAGGCAGTGCATATGGATGACCGCCGTCACGAAAAGATCGGATCATATTCAGGAGGTATGAAGCAGAGGATGGGTATAGCCCAGATACTTCTTCACCTGCCCAGGATCCTGGTGGTGGATGAACCAACAGCCGGGCTTGATCCGCGTGAAAGGATAAGATTCAGGAATCTGCTTGTGGAACTCAGCCGCGAGCGTGTAGTCATATTCTCGACACATATTATTGAGGATATCTCAAGCTCATGTAACCAGGTTGCAGTCCTCAACAAGGGAAAACTGACCTACCTGGGCAAGCCTATTGATATGACAAAGGAGGCTGAAGGTCATGTATGGCAGTTCAACATCCCTGCAGAAGAATTCGGGAAGTTTGTTGAGGAACATCTTGTCGTTCACCATATGTCTGAAGGAAATAACATCAGGGTGAGGGTTGTTTCGGAAACTAGTCCCTGGGAGAATGCGGTAACTGCCACACCCAACCTTGAGGATGCTTATTTATGGCTGCTGCGAAAAAAAGACTTTAATTCATTAAATGGAAGATAGATCCTTTATACTTATTGCGAATAAATATGTGCGTAGTTAAAAAATATGAGAACTAAAGCTTTAAATAACTATTTCACCCTGGTACAGAAAATGATCCTCTATAACCTCAGGATAATCTTCGCCAATAAATTTATCTGGTTCCTGGCCGGATCTGTGGTGTTTTATCTCGGGTTATCAGTCATTTACGTATTCTCAAACGATGTCTCCAGGATGGAAGACCTGTATGGTGTCTTCCTTTTTTCAGGGATAATGCTTGTGTTTTATCCTACCGTCTTTGGCATTCAGAACGATCAGGATGCACGGACAATTGAAATATTATTCGGCATCCCGAATTACAGGTATAAAGTATGGCT
>Ga0153915_10004277_pt1 | contig 13140 bp, 9 predicted proteins | sample Opewatmetagenome_2_FD_107003 | JGI IMG/M metagenome (GOLD analysis project Ga0153915, IMG submission 107003) | Freshwater wetland microbial communities from Ohio, USA - Open water 3 Core 3 Depth 3 metaG | ecosystem: Environmental > Aquatic > Freshwater > Wetlands | place: USA: Ohio, Lake Erie... | reverse complement strand
TTTGCATCCTAAAAAAATCAACTGTAATCAAGGCAATTATATGGATGTCATGATCCAGCTTTATACCATCCCGCTTATACCAGAGATATGACTGGTCAAGACCATATCCTCCCTGCCCCATATTAACAGTTTCAAGCGAATCATCAATTCGGGTAAGTTGTTGGCACCAAGTAGATTCATTACTAACTCCATATCCAAGGGTAAATGAATCCCCTGAACAAATTATTCTGATCTTCCCTCTCGGGATTCCAATGCTGAAATCTTCATTATTGCGAAATCCCAAAGAATTTATTTTTAAATATACCCCAGGGCCATACATATCTTTAATGTAAATATTTGGGATATTAATCCACCCGAGTTGATCATCATGCTTTGTATGAAGTCTTTCAGCAACAAATTTCGTACTGGCAATATCGTGGAAAAAATAAATTATACTACTTACCCCTTCAAGAAAAATGAAAATAAACACCAGGACAATTAAATTAATAATTATAAATTTCAAAATATTAAAAATCTTAGTTGGTATTTTTTGAATCATTTTTTATAACTCCTCAAATTTTGTCCTTTACTCTTTTCAATTTACCAGAATTTTTTATTGGTCAAACTCGCATAGATAAATTTATGCAGCAACTTTATTTTGGCCATAGATTATATTTAATAATAATATAGAGTGCACGAAATCCATCCTTCCAGTTGATTTTTTTCCCCTCCTTATAAGTTCTTCCATAATAGGAAATCCCAACTTCATAAATTTTAATATCAGGGATTCTTGAAATCTTTGCGGTTATTTCGGGCTCAAAGCCAAACCTTTTTTCTTTAAGCTCTATCGATTTTATTATTTCCGCTTTAAATAACTTATAACAGGTTTCCATATCCGTAAGGTTGAGATTGGTAAATAAATTAGAAAAAAAAGTCAAAAACATATTCCCAATTCTATGCCAAAAGAATAAAATCCTGTGGGGTTTCCCTCCAATGAAGCGAGATCCATATACGACCTCTGCAGAACTTATTATGACAGGTTCAATCAAAATATTATATTCATCAGGATCGTATTCTAAATCAGCATCCTGGATAATTAAATAATCTCCTGTCGCATGACTTATCCCTGTTTGGATAGCAGTGCCTTTCCCTTGATTTGATTCATGTCTGAAATATTTAATGTCGAGATTAGGGTTTGCTATGAGAAAATCTTCAACAATTCTACCAGTCCTGTCACCTGAGCAATCATTTATCACTAAGATTTCTTTTGAGATGTTACCCGAAAGCTTTACATTACAAACCTTCTTAAGGATTTCTAAGATTGTTTCCTCTTCGTTATAAGCGGGTATAATAATGGATAATTTGCGAATCTGGTTTATTATGAAACTCATTTTGAAATTTCTTAATTCCTATTTACTCTTTGTCAATTTGTCTTATTTCTATCATTGTCCAAACTTGTAAATATACGATTCCTTCTCAGAGCAATATTTCATCAATTTGTTATTCCTTTCATTTGTTTCCCTCCCAACTAAACCCAAGATCTCACTCGATATTTATGAAAACAAACCGCTTATCCAATTGATACTTCATCCAATACCCAATACTAAGTCCTATGACACCTCCTGTATACCGCATGGGGATGGTCTTAAAAGTATAATCGAAGGCCACCTCTACTCCCCAAAAAATAAAATTCGTAATAACTCCCATCATAGAGTAGAGGATAAATTATTGACCATCCTGAAGCATATTTTTACTTTTAAAAGAGAAGATATATATTTTATCAAGCAGGTACTTTACTACTAAGCCAACAATAGTTCCTAAAAACATTGAGGAGTAGAGATTATACTGTCCATGATAGAGTCGGTTAACAGTATCCTGACAAAGAATGTTTGCTATGGTTGCAATGATAGCGAATAGCGTATATTTAATAACCAGTGGCATAAATTAACCCTTAGATTATTAATATTTTTTTCCCAACGTATACTCAATTGAAAGGATACTTTTATTAAATATGTTATTGAAACCACCGAATGATTTCAGTAAATGTGTTGAAGCTATTGGGTGAACAATTCCTCCTCTTCCTTCGGTTCAAGATCAAGTAAGGCATCCCTGCCCGCCTGGCACATTCCCCATCCTTATCATCCCGATCTCCGATAAAAAGGCACTCCTTCAATGGCGTTTTCAGTTTCGACGCAGCGACAATCAATCCTTTTGGGTCAGGCTTTAGTCGATCCACCTCCTCGTCCGTAGCGCTCACCATAACATCCACTTCTAAGCTTAAAGCCATTAGTTTATCCTGTGCAGGATAATCCGAAAAAATTCCAACAGAAATACTTTTGTCTTTGAGTCGGAAAAACAGCTCACGGACCCCAGGATAACAGCATGCTTCTAAGTGGTAAAGTGCCCTTGTAAACATCCAATGTTGAACTACCTGACGGACTTTTTCTGCCGATACATTAGAAGCTTTTGAACCCCACTCAAATTGCCTTTCTTCGATATCAGCATCGATCAGAGATGCATTCTTCTCCCTTGCCTTTCTAAAATCCCAGAGAATTTTAAGATCACTTAGACCAGTAGGATGTGCTAATAAAAACTTTACCATTTCCCACGAGATTTTTCGACGCAGTTTCCTCTGGTCGTAAAGTGTACCATCCATATCGAAAATCACCGCCCTAATCGAAGAAACATTAGGGGGGATTTCTGTTTCCGGTTTTATTTTTTTCTGCAGCATCATAAGTTAGCTGCCAACTGAATATGATTACGCTTTATTTATGAGACAAAATAAAAGTTTAATCTTTCCTATTTCTGAGAATCTTTAACCTTATATAACATGACGTTCTCGCTTCTAAAGACTTCCATTAGTACTTGTTCCTTTTCAAATTTGATAGCTTCAATAGAAGGGCAGTATACATAATCTACTCGGTATTTCTCTAAAACCGATCTAGCCTTATTACTATCCCCTGTGGTATAGAATGTTTCTACATCCCCAAGCCTCACTTCAACCTCTTCTTTCGGAATTCTCAGGGTGAGAGGCATACTTGGCCATGTGATCACACCCCTACTCAAGGACAAAGAAGGTATATGGAGAAAGTCTGAACCTGAAGATGTCTCTCGAGGGACTAAAACAGTTCGATAAGTGTTAGCGCTCTTCAAGTAGTTAATGACTTCTATGTCCTTTTTATTCACTATCAAATGCAAACGGCTTTTTGAATGGTCCTGAATTAGAAGAATGTTTTTATAAATATACTGTACTGTTGCAGGCAATGAGAAAAAGATAAAAAGAAAGGTAATAACAGTCTTTAAGAAAATCCTTCTCCCATCGATCATCTTAAACAAAGCCCCAGCAGCGAAGAAATTCCAGATATAAATGGTAAGCAAATAAAAAAACATAGTATTCCATGAACCTTTGCCGGTTAAACTAGAAAGTATAGAAAATACAAATCCAAAAGCCAAATAAAAGATTAAAAAAATATCTATATTGGTAAAACTTTTCTTATTTTTAACCAACGAAAAAATGAATGGAATAGCAATAATTCTGACCCCTAGACTGCCAACAAGGAAAAGGATAATGCTCCCCAATATAAGGAGCGCAGATATCAGTGGATTTTTATTAAGTAATAACCCTTTTAAGGCAGGCATATTTTCCACGAGATCTAATCTCCCCACTACCCCTATAACAAACTGGCTTGGACGGAGAGCAAACCATCCCGCATCTGTGTGCTGTAGGTTCTGGATAATAAAGGGAGAAGCACACAGGAGTGAAATTATAAAGACCTTCAGATATACGCTATCTTTCTTATAGAGATACTCAACTATCCCTGAAAATAGAAGTGCGGCACTTAAAATTATAAACCCGAAGGCCTTGTATTCAATTGACAGTCCCCAGAATAACCCGGTTAAAAATATTAAAGATTTTTTCTTATTCTCTCTAAAATTAGAAATACAGTATAGACCTGACAAAAACATTACAAGATACATTCCTGTCTGGTAATTAAAATGGAGATTTTTTGTTGTCAGTGAATAGAACCAAATGATATTCTTCAAACCTGGAATAAAACCCAAACCTCCACCAAAAAAGATAAGAAATACTCCTAACAATGCTATTCCTGATTTCCTACTAAGTTGTCGAAAACAGGAATAGGCTGTCAAGGCCAATGTAGAGGCAAGAAAGGTAGGCCCCAGGCGGAAGAAGATATCTGTTAATTCTATCTTAGAAAATTTATAGATTATGGCTATGAAGAGATCATAGAAGTAGTGATACCCAACTAAAGGTTTACCACTATAGATTGGTATCTGGGGAGGAATTTGCCTCAGCAATTCCCCTATAAGGCCCAGGTGCCATAAAGAATCTTTTGCATGGGGACCCCAGAAATGGAGACCGTCAATCTTCATCATTCCATTAGGAAAATCTAGGAGGACTACGGCAGAGATAATCAACAACAATAAAAGAACAAGAACCCCTGAATAGATGTCGAATTTGATTCTTTTAAGAGAGTTCTTAAAAGGATTATAGTAAAGAAAGAAAAATACTAAAAAACCAAAAGACCATATCCATAAAAACACTGTTAGAAAGGTTTGATTTACAAATAGTGCCAGGAAGAAATATGTTACAGATACTGAAACAATCCCTGTGCTTATTGATAAGACACTCTTATCCAAGAGGGGAACGTTAAATTTAAAGATATTCAATATAACATTTCCTGGTATAAAGAACAGGAACAGGATAGTGAATAAAAAGATAAGAGATAAAGATAATGAAACTAAGTATATTTTAAGTAATAAAGCAAAGATAGTACAGGCTATACATATAATAAAGATCAACTGTTTAAGAGTAATCTCTCTTCCTTGATTTTTCCAAAATATGCCAGAAAATATAAGAAAAAATATACTCATGATACGTTTTTCTTTATTCATTTTGAACATTTCCCAATTGTCAGGACGATAAAATATAAGGTATTTGGTGAATGACCTGAAAAGCTTACATTTGGTTTATATGGATGGATTGTTTAAAATAGAACCCATAGCAGATCTTGTCCGCATGGACACTAAACTCACTGGAAAGTTGAACAGGGGTCATTTCCCCTTTCCAAACTTTTAGGACAACCTTGCCCTGAGGGCTGCAACAGGCCCTCTCCATGTATTGTCCATCATGCCATAACTTCTTATCGATTATGCCAGGCTAACTATATACCTATGGATTTATCGCCCACACCTCGAATTAAGGGATGCTTCCACAATCTCTCCATTTTAAATATATCGATCGGGCGCCGGTTTCTATGTCAATGGGATACCAGTTATCTGGAAAAATTATTCTTGAAAACGTAATGTCGCTGCTGTTTGTATTAGTATCCTGAAATGCCAAGTAAATCTTTCTACCAAGTAATCCTTCTATAATACCTTGAATCTCATATATGGATGAAGGTTTCCCTGAAACTAAATGATCTATAGAGCAATTCTCTTTCCCCTCATGATCCAATAGGACACGGGCAATGTATTTCCCCAAATCCTCACACCAGACGTAATCCCTTAATGTGCTGGGATTGCCAAATATATGGCTTACTTGTTGACGTATCCCGTTAAAGATTAAGGTTGAAATCAGACCCATTCTGTGTCCTCTCTTTATGTATCCGTAAACCGAGCTCAACCGGTAGATTCTTTTTACCAACCGGGCTGAAGAAGACAAAAGCAACTCTTCTTGACTCCTTTTTAAGTGTCCGTAAGGCCTTATCGGCGCTGGATTCGAATGCCGGGTAACATATTTTTGGCCTTCGAAAAGCCCACCAGCGGAACTTGTAAGATGAAATGAGATCTTGCTTTTTGGATACAGGTCCACAGAATTTTGAGCCAGTTCTAAAACCCTACGAAAAATCGCAAGCTCATCTTGAATATCACATTCTGTAGCTCCAAAACCTGCCGTGCCAGCACACCAGAGAATACATAAATCCATGGGCCTTCTCTCAGCTACTTGTGAGATTCGATGTGCGATATGACGAAGTTCCCCAGGTTGCTTTGCGGCATCATCATAAGAAAAACCCACGAGTTCCTTTGCAAACCCAGCTGATGCAGTTAAAGCGGACAGAATCGATGAACCTATCAATCCTTCCCCAAAAATGGCAATAATTTTATGACATTTTTCAAAACGTCTTAAGAGAAACACCCTTCTTCTTCTTCTCACTTTCAAAATAGTCACGAATTAACGCATCCGAAGACCTGTCGACTACGAAAAAAGTAGGCTTCCCATGAGTATGTAAAAGAATGTTGGTAAGATACTCTAATACCACCCCCAAAAGAAATGCACAAAGCCCCCCCAAAAAAAGGATGCTTAAAATGGTTGATGTCCAGCCACGAATCGGGATTGAAGCTGGATCGGTTAATTTGTTGTAAAAAATCAAACCACCATAAAATACACTGCCAATTAGAGCCAGTATCCCAATCAGAGAACTGGTTCGAAGGATTTTTAATGGTGCTGAGATCATTAACCAACGGGAATGACTAAGAAGCCTCCTTAGGTTGTAACCGCTTCTTTTGGTTTCAATAAAGCGCTGGTCCTTCAAAGGTATGGACAGCGAATCAAGGCGGTCTGTGAACCAACACAGGGCCATGTCGAAATAGGTTTCGTGAGAGCAGATGCTAGCTGAAGAACGAGCAATTGCCCCTCTTATAAGGCGATAGCTATTGAAAGAGCTGATATAAGGATTTGCTGTAATTTTTGATAGAAATCTTTTGTAAAGGCGTGAGCTTTGGTCTCGAAGTACAGATTGGTGTACTGACCCTTCCGGCTTTGCATAAACGACATCAAGCTCATGGGTTACAGCGTGCGCTAATAGCAGATCAAAGTACTTTGGATCATGCTGAAGGTCCTCATCTATCGTAAATACCCAATCACCACAACTGTGAAGTATTCCTGCGACAGTCGCCGGATGCTGACCATAATTCCTAGATAATGTTATAACCTGGATCCAATCATATCTCTTTTGAAGAGATCTTAGGATCTTATAGGAATTATCAATAGCCGAATCGTCCACAAATATGGATTCTACTAATTCCAAGGGAATATTAGAGTCGCTCCATTTTTCTCTGATGCTGACCAATTCTAGTACGAGTTTTTCAAGATAAGCCTCTCCATTGTATACGGGTGTGATTGTTGATATTTTAATTTTTTGAAGCATTATCAGATTCCCCCTGTAATGCCTTTGCATAATTTGAGTTTTAAGTCTACTCTATTTCCGGGGCGATTTTTCCGCAGTATTTATTGGCTCTTGTTCTTCGCAATATCTTCAGAAAAGTATAGATTTATTAATCAGGGTTGTCCACTTAAACACTGATAGTATGTTGGATATTAATGCCATTTGTTAACCTACTTAGTGAGAGCTTTAAATAAATAAAAACTAGCAAACCGTTTTGTAACCCTCCTTTTTCAATCTTTTGCCAAATGAGACAGGCTAAAACTAAACAGTCAGTGTTTCCACCAGAATAGAACCAATTATCAGTTTAACATTCAATTTATGTGCTCCCTTCCCATTCAAAATTTAAGGAAGCCCAGCAGTAAACTTATAAACAGATATGTCGGCAGGAGTGGGGCCAAATCTTTTTATAAGCTTTAAGTTCTTTACATAATCGGTTTTTGAAAAGATTTGATTAAATTCAACCATGTCTTGACGATCGATAAGATAATCCAATTTTTTCTCCATGAAATAATCATACAGACGTTTCTCAAGCCGAGCCTTATAGACATCTTGATTTACTACTCCTGCCAGATCAATTACTTTTCTGTTACTGAGATATCCAAAAATCCCTGAGTTAAAGGCACCAATACGAGCATCTTCTTCTGTGTTTTGGTCAATCCAGATCGTAGCATCATACATTTGCTTCTGAAATGGGAAAAGGCCTTCACGCCATGCCGTGTACCCCAGGTAAGAGAAATTAATAAAGAGCAAAAAGCATACTATAAAAAGCCCTTTAATACTCCACCCCTTAATCTTTTCTTGCAGCATCGACAAAACCAGACCAAGATAAATAGTTACTACAGGCAGTATCGACAGATAGTACCACGGTCTGAGCCATCCCCAAAAATATAGAGCATAAAAACAAACTGTTAGACAAACGGATATAATTGAAAAATTCAATAAATTAATATTATGAATTAATTTATTTCTTCTTTCTTTCAATGAGAAAAGCACTCCACCCAAAAACCCCAATGCCAAGAACACTAGAACCGGTCCACCGCCAAATGTTATTATATGAGAAACCCAGGTTTTGAGATAAAAAAGTTCCATTTTAATAAAACTTAATGAGAAGTAGGTTTTATATTTTATCAGGTACATTGTATGTGCAGTAAACGGTAATACAACACCGCTGATCTGTCGGATAGTTCCGAAATGATAAAGATTCCATATAAACCATGGTGATAAAATTGCAAAGGTTGTTAACACATACAAGGTAGGCTTAGAAAGAGATGAAATCAATTTTTTCTTTTGCCGAAATGATAAATAGAGTATATGAAAAGTGATGGCAACGAACATAAATACAGAATCTGTACGTGACAGAATAGCTAAGGCCGTCAGAATTCCAAGAATTATAAACCTTGCCGGGTAATATATCCCTGAATTAAGCATCTTAATATATTGATATATACAGAGGGACAGGAAAAAAGTAGCCACTCCAACCTCAACGCCACTCAAGGAAATCATTATTACATATGGGTTGAAGAGCCAGATAAAAAATGCAATCAGTCCAGCAACCCGCCCTGAAATCTCTCTGATAATCAGAAATATGACAATACCCGTTAGGACATTGAAAACAGACAGGATTGTTAAGGCACAGTGAATCGGTATTTCCAGATTGTGCGGAAACACCCAAAAAAGTGGTACTAATAACATAGCATAAACAAGATGGAAACCGTTTGTTAAAATTTCGCCATCAAATGTAACTCCATTTCCAGATGCTATATTTTGCGCTAATTTCATATAAAAGAAAGCGTCATCTACTAAAACTTTCTGAAACAGTGTTTCAAGATCAAGCCATGAGATATAGACTCTAATGGCTAAACCTACGCATAGGAAAACCCCAAGCAATGGAATCACCTTAATACTACCTTCGAATTTGATATTGTCCTGTTCTTTACTTTTAATATTGATTCTCATACGTTATATATGATGAAAGAGACAATAATTAGAGAATAAATACTCAACAAAATATATTTCTTGTCTTCTCCGTTTTGATAATCTTTCATAGTTTACTTATTCTTATTTCTATCTTGTTCTATTTTTACCTTTTGTTATCAGACATCTTTTTCTTAATAGGACATCTTCTACCTTAATCTTGTCAATCTGCCGGACTTAACCTTTTGATCAAACTCGTAAGTATAAAACTCCTTCTCAGGGTAATATCCCATCAATTCCGCATTCCTTTCTTTAAGGTCTTTCACAAAAAGAATATCACCATCGAAATTTAAAGGGTTTTGAACATAAAAGGAGATTTTTGAATTCCTTTGTGGATTTGACCCAGTTTTAAGAAAGATTACAGCATTCCTCAAATTGTTTTCTTTTACCAGATTAAAGGGACCTCTTGCCTTTTTGTATAATTCATAATCCCTAATTAATGATTGAGGATTGATTATAATAAAGATATTCGCAATCGCAATGAAAAATAAGATTAAGTAGTGTAAACTCTTTACAGGATTGTCAGGAAACATTTTTATAAATGAAATACTCGATATTTTTATCCCGCGAGCAGCAAGCAAGAATAGAGCAAAGAATGAAGCATAATAATATCTGGTGTATCTGGCAAAGTAAAATAAATGGAAAACTATTATAGTCAATATAGTTCCAAAAAGAATGATGTCCCATTTATCTTTTTTACTTATAAGCACAAAGAATAAAAATATAAACAAAAAACGGACGGAGTTAATATTAAGCAGTGCCAAATTTAAAAACATGTTCTTCAGACCCATCATAATTGTGTACGGCTTAGGTTCTATAGATATGTCCTCTGATCTCAATCCGAAACCAAGTTTATCAAAAGGGTTGTAATATTCCATTGGAGTTAAAAAAACAGAACCAGTTTGAATATAGTTATATGCCAATAAAATTAATAATGCGACTATAATAGCAAGAGCAATTATGCCCAAATGATAGATAGGTAATTTTTTCTTTTTTAAGGAGATGAAAAAGAGATAGATTAAAATGGGTAATGATACAGCAATGGTGGGATAAGGTCGGATTAGAAAGGCAATGTTCAGAGACAACCCTGCTAATAAGGAAGTCATTACTTTGGGGGCTTTTATAGTTTTAACTGTAAGATAGAAAAATAGCGTAGAGAAAAATAGTGTTGAGGTGTGAGATAAATAGTTTGGGGTGTTTGTAAAATAGGATGGAGAAAACAGAAGGAGTAAAGAGGCAAAGATACCTGTCTCCTTATCATATATTTCCTTACCAATAAAATAGATGATAATAAGGGTAAAAAATCCAAAGATAGGATTGATAATCCATGGTAATCCCAGTTTTATACCTATGGCCAGAAAAGCAGGCCAACCCGGAAAGTACTTACCGTAATATTTTCCGTCATTGATACAGAACGCGGTAGTGAAAAAATCCTTTAATTCATGACTGGGAACGTTTATACTCCCTGTTGAAAATATCCTTGCCTGAATAAAATACGAGACAACATCATTCCCTACTACGTAATCCCCGTCTTCACTGTGCAAAATAAAGCTCTTGGTTAAAATAAAAACCGACCCTATTAAGAATAGTACAATTACAAATCGCTTGCGTTGTTTTATGTTATCGAGTATGTTCTGAAATCTTTTACTCTTTACAAAAAAGACGGTAAGGGATAACAATGAGATAAACATCATCAATAACTTTACAATTAATATTTTATTAACGGAGGTAAAGCTAAAAGTAATAAATTTTGTCATCAAAATAAATGAAATCGAGATCAGCAATAAGATAATTTTAGAAATCATAATAATCCGTTAATCTCTTTGGAATGTTTTATAACAGCTCTGCCTTACATATCTTATTTTGAACACAACGTTCTGGATAAGCTGTGCCTGCCCGCAAAGTGGTTAAGATTTGTAATCAGATTAGGGTGAAGGCTAAAAACTGATTGCCAGCAGAACAGCAAAAGGATAAAATCTTTTGTTGTTTCTCCTCGACAAAAAGAAAATAAAATCTTTTTATATTGCTATTTCTCAATCAAGTCCATAATCTTTTCTCATATTCGCGACAGATTTTTTTCTTTTTAAAATGAGCGGGATAATTCCAGCCAATGGTCGTTTTATTAGGTCTAAATAGGCTCTTGGGCGAGGAACGGTGTGTTCCTGAAGGTTTATATATTCCTGATAAAATTCCTTGATTGGCAATTTTGTGGGAGTCAGCGCATGCTTAAAATCGTATAATTCATAGTCACCAGATGTAATCTTTGATTTGACAGACTCATAATAGTCAGTCCCCGGAAAAGGAGTGTATATGGGGAATTTGGGATTATAAAGTTTCTTTTCTCGAACATAACCCTTAAGTCTGTGAAAATCCTCTCTCGTAAAGTCTGGTCTTACTATGAAATTTGCATAGAGGACAATATTATTCTCTTTAATGATGTTGATGGCCTCATGATTGGTATCTACCGTAGTTCTTTTATTAAGATATTCCAATTCTTTATCAGAAAACGCTTCAAATCCTACAGCTATAAAAGAGAGTCCTATTTCTTTCCATTTCTCTATCAGGTTAGGGTTTTTTGCAATGGTATCAGCCCTCGCGTAGAGGTGATATTTTTTCTTGATGCCTACCTCTTTTATTAACCGAGCAAGTTCCATCATCCTATCCGCATCTAAAAACGCTTCATCGTCTGCAAAAAATATATAAGGCTCTTTGATTGTAGAGAGTTCCTCAAGTATAGACTTTGGTTTACGGGTAAGATATTTCTCACCAGATATTTTCCACTGTGCACAATAAATACATTTAAAGGCACAGCCCAGGGAAGTTCGGAGAAGAGCAACAGGTTTTTCAGTTCCAAGACTGTACCTGTCACGATGACTGGGATTGCATGATCTGTCCGGGAACGGGAGGCTGTCCAAATCTATGTTCGTTCGTGCACTGGTCCTATGAAATCTTCCATTTTCACGTATTGCTAAACCATTTATTTTCTTCAAATCCCCTTTATCCTCAAGGGTTTCTGATATTTCTTTCATAGTAAAGACCCCCTCCCCTATTACTATTATGTCAATAAATGGCTCATAGAAATCTTGAGGGGCAACAGTAGCATGATGCCCTCCTATGACAGTAACGATATCTTTATTGAATTGCTTGACTTTCTCCAATATATCCTTGCATCTTTTGACATGCACTGTATATCCAGTAGTTCCAACAATATCCGGGTAAAAATCTTCTAAAACCCTTTCCAGATTATTGTCGAATCTGAGATCTAACAGTCGAACATTATGGTCGCTTTTCAAACCTCCTGCTAGATATTCAAGAGCAAGAGGTTCCATTAACAATAAATCTCCTACTATGGCATCAGAACTAACCTCTGGTTGTACTAAAAGAATCTTCATATGAAATACCCTCTCCTTAAAAAAAGTTTAAATTAACCATCCAACCCCAGAGTAGTGCATTTTTCTAATAAATCATCGAAAATATTATTCTATATTTGAACCACCCATAAAACAATCAGATAAATGTTAAAAGAATAATCAGTTTTAATCATTTTCCAGTAGAGATTAATTTATATGGTCTATGATTTCTCCAATCAAATTGGAAAGGCGACTGACGGAAAGAGCAAGAGTTTTCTGATGTATCCTAAACTCCAGGAACAACATTGGATGCATAAAAAAATATATGAAGAATTTCCATGGGTCAATTCTTCCCCCTCTCTTTATTCTTTGGAAGTCTATGTTAAATGACGTATCAGTTCTGTCGGAGATTATCCTCACGGCAAGAAATGGAATCTCTTTTTCTGCAGCGTACTCTGCAATAAACGCAGACTCCATCTCAACAGCAATAGCTCCATATTCCCGGCGGAGTCTCATCTTCTCGCTAATAGATGTTACAAACTCAGATACCGTCAGGATGACACTTGAGAAGTGCCTCAACCCCAATTTTTCACAGCTTATAATACACACACCAAGCATATCTCTATCGGAGAAGAACGTCTCTCCTCTTT
>Ga0153915_10004276_pt1 | contig 13143 bp, 10 predicted proteins | sample Opewatmetagenome_2_FD_107003 | JGI IMG/M metagenome (GOLD analysis project Ga0153915, IMG submission 107003) | Freshwater wetland microbial communities from Ohio, USA - Open water 3 Core 3 Depth 3 metaG | ecosystem: Environmental > Aquatic > Freshwater > Wetlands | place: USA: Ohio, Lake Erie... | reverse complement strand
TCGCGGGGCCGTTACCCGCCCGGTCATGCTTTCTCTGAATTCTCTCCGGCGCTTTCCGTTTTCCGGCCGGTCGCCCTCTTTATCACGTAAGGGCGCAACGTTTAAATAATCTCTGGTCTCTGGCAACACGCTTCTACAGCGATTCAGTTCACGAAGCGGCGCATGCGAATGTTCATCACAATTCCCAGCGCCAGAAACATGAACAGCAACGATGAGCCGCCATAGCTCATCAGCGGTAGCGGTATACCGGTGACAGGCATAAAACCCACCACCATGCCGGCGTTTACCAGAATGTGGAATAGCAACACCGCCACCACACCCATCACCACAAATCCCCCAGCGCGATCGGGCGCTGTCTGGGCGTTGTGGATCAAACGCGTCAGCACCATAAAGTATAGCAGTAACAACCCCACCGCGCCTACAAAACCATGCTCTTCCGACCACGCGGCGAAGATAAAATCAGTGTGCGGCTCCGGTAAAAACAGGCCCTGCGTCTGGGTACCCTTGCGGACGCCCTTCCCCCAGATGCCGCCGGAACCTACGGCAATCTTCGATTGTTCGAGCTGATACCCTGATTTCTGAGAATCGGCATCCGGGTGCAGGAAGGTCGTGAGGCGATCTCTCTGATACGGCTTCAACCCATAGGTCCAGACCGCGGGCATCAGGATTCCGGCGACCAGCAGAATGATGAGGGCGTGGCGCATCTGAAGTCCGCCCAGAAACAGGGCCATGGCGACCACCGGCACATAGGTCAACGCCGTACCGAGGTCCGGCTGTTTCAGCACCAGGGCCATGGGAATGCCGGCAATCAACCCGGCTTTGATCACGTCGGCCATCGAGGCCTCGCGCTCGTGGGAATCGCTGAAGTATTTCGCCAGCGCGATAATCAGCACCAGCTTGACCCACTCCGAGGGCTGAAAGTGCTGGCCACCGGGCAGCTGTATCCAGCGGCGGGCGCCCAGGTATTTCTTGCCGAAAAGAGTCACCGCCAGCAGCGAGAGCAACGCCACCAGATAAAACCAGTGGGCATTTTCCAGCAGTATCTGGTAGTTGATCATGCTCATCAGAAACATCAGGCCCAGCCCGAACATGATCCAGTAAACCTGGCGGACGTGAGCGCCCGCGAACCTGGTTCCCGAGGTGGTGCTGTAAATCTCAAGCACGCCCAGCAGGCAGATGGCCAGCACAAACCCCAGAAGAACCCAGTCAAAATCCCGAAAGGAAACCAGCCTCCGCATCAATGGGCTCCGGGCAGCACAGATGCCAGCGCGCGCGACGAAGGCAGGATCAAGCGTTTCCCGGGCCGGGGCACTTTCACCATCATGGTGCCTGCATTGAGGTGGTCTTCGGCTGGGTGGGAATCGGGGGAACCGGCCTGTTCGGCGGAGCCCGGACTGGTCCAGAATGACGCCACCGGCACCGATCCGGGGTCGGCTTTGTCGCTGAAAAGAGTGGGGTTGTGGCGAAGCCGGCGCTGTTTATCCACATAGGCCTTGATGACCTGGGCCGCCAGGCGCCCGGCGAGCTTGCCATGTTCGCCGCCCTGGAACAGCACAGCCACGACGATTTCGGGGTTGCGCCGGGGCGCGACACCCACGAACCATCCGTTGTCATTGAGGTCGGTGGAGAGCTTGCTCTTGCTGCTCTTGCGCAGCGCGTTGCTCACCACCTGGGCGCTTCCGGTCTTGCCGGCAAAATCCACACCCTCCAGGTGCGCGCTGGGCGCGGTGCCGCCGGGCAGAAGCACCTTCGACATGGAGTCGGTAATCGTGATCCAGTTCTGCACGTCGATCGGCACCCTGACCACGTCCTGACTGTTCAGGGCCGCGGTTTTATACTGCGGCGGAAGCTGATCGGTGGCCACGACGTGGGGACGATACAGAACTCCGCCCATGGCAATGCCCCCGTAGGCCCGCGCCAGTTGTATCGGAGTAGTGGTCACCGCGCCCTGGCCGATACCCACCGAGATGGTCTCGCCGGCAAACCACTTCTGGCGGTAGTTCTTGATCTTCCATTCTTCCGACGGCATCACGCCGCTGGCCTCGTTGGGCAGATCAACGCCTGTCTTTTTTCCGAGGCCCAGAGCCATCGCCCATTTCGAGATCTTGCCGATACCCAGCCGCTCCGCCAGCGTGTAAAAGAAAGTGTCGCACGACTGGTAAATGCCGCGTGTAATATCAACGCCGCCGCCATGTACCTGATGGCATTTGTAAAAGTGTCCGTAGAACGTCGCCCCGCCCGGACAGTTGACGCGCAGGGTCTGGGCCACGCCTTCCTGCAGGCCGGCCACCGATTCGATGACCTTGAAGACCGAACCGGGCGCGAGCTGCGCCTGAATCGCGCGGTTCAGGAGGGGGTGATCAGGATCATTGACCAGCTGGTTCCACTCGTCCCGGGAAATCCGGATGGCGAAATCGTTGGGATCGAAGGTTGGCCGGCTGGCCATGGCAAGAATCTCGCCGTTGCGCGGATCGATCGCCACCACCGCTCCGTTCTTGCCTTCCAGCACCTGCTCGGCTGCGATCTGCACATCAAGGTCAATGGTCAGGGTGAGCGGACTGCCGACGCTGGCCGCTTCCTTGACCTGCTGCTTGCCGGCGAACTTCGGATCGGTGACTTCCCGGCCCTTGCTGTCAACCACCACGTGGCGGGAGCCGTCTTTGCCCATCAGGATGTCGTTGTACTGCTGCTCCACGCCGGACTGGCCCACAATCGCGCCGCGCGACAGAGCGTCATACTTGCCCGAACTGAGCATATCTTCGCTGACCTCGCCCACGTAGCCGATGAGGTGCGCCATGAATCCGTTTTTCGGATACAGGCGGCGATGCACCTTGATCACTTCGAGTTCGGGGAACTGGTCGCGGTGGGCCTCGATGAAAGCGCGGTCGTCGGGCGTGATATCGTCCTTGATGATGATGGGCTGATAAACAGCCGCCCGGGCCAACTGGTAACGGCGGACCTTGTCGAGAATTTCCTCCGCCGGAATGTGGAGGCCTTCGGCAATTCTCTGCACGTCGGCGTTCAGGTCACGCACCTGGTCGCGCAACAGCAGCGCGGAGAACGACGGATAGTTGTCAACAATCAGCCGGCCTTCACGGTCAAGAATTTTTCCCCGCGGCGCCAGAATAGGCACCTTGCGCACCCGGTTCTGCTGAGCGCGCGATTCGTATTCATCGCTCTTGCGGATCTGCAGGCTCCACAGCCCGTACGACAAGATCAGAAAGATGGCCAGCGCCGCATACTGCACCACCGACAACCTGATCTGCGAGATTTTTTCCTGGCGCCCCAGCATATATGAGTTGCAAGGCCCGGCGCGACCGGGCTAAGCGAAAGGCTGATCCTGCGAACGTGCTTCGTATTCCCCGCTTGTTATCTTAAGATTACCGCATTTCCGCGTCTGTGCGCGCCCCGGCCGGCGCAAAATCCGGTTACTGAAGGATTAACTGCGCAGTTTGAACCGGTCGAGCAGGGCAAACAAGGCCACCGCCAGCAGCCCGTTGCACAGGGCGCCCAGCAGCAAATGGGTCATCCCGGGCAGGGCCTGCTTTCCGGCCGCCACCAGCTTCAGGTCAATCACGGTGTAAATGAACTGGTGGACCAGGTAAAACGCAAAAGTCATCAGGAACCGGGAGCCGGGGTTATCCACGTCAAGTTTGACCCCCACCGAGGAAGCCAGGTAGCCGATGATGGTCTTGGCGATGCCGTTCCGGTTAAAAAGCGGCCCACTCATGAGGGCGTCCTGCAGGGTGCCGATCACGGCCCCGGTTAAAAGCCCGGGGATGGGGCGGCGGCGGGAGACGGCAAAAAAGATGGTGACCAGCAGCGGCAGGTCAAAAATCTCCATGAATCCCAGGCGTCTCTGCGGCAGAAAGCTCTGCAGAAACAACGCCAGCAAAGGAACGCCGAGGGAGACAATCCAACTGAACTTGTGGACCTCGATTTCCTCGCGCGAAGTGTAGGAGACGGTAAGGCTCATCGAGGGGGTGGCTCCGTGGCTGGCTTCCTGTCACCCGGCGGCGGGCCAGACTGATTTGGAACGGCCGTTCCGGGCGCACTCTGTTTCTTCTGTGCGGGCGGTTTCGGCGCGCCCGTTCCAGACGGCTCTCCCGAGGCGGCTCCCGGCGCAGGCTGTTTCTTCTGTGCGGGCGGCTTTGGCGCGCCCGTTCCAGACGGCTCTCCGGCCAGTAAACTGGCCGGTCCCGGCCGCTTTCCGAGTGTGGATGGTGCAGGAGGAACCGAAACAACCGGGTTGACGCCTCCCGGCCGGGCTTCCGGTTTGGGCTCATTCGCCTTGGGAACCGTTGGCAGCCGCTCGGCCATGATGTCGGCAGCCCGAACGCGTCCGGCGGTCTCCGGGGCCACCGGAGTCTGCTCGGCGATTTGCGTCACCACCAGAACTTCTTCCAGACGGGAAAGGTCAGCCGCGGGCTTGACCCGGATGGCGAGAAACGGGGGGTTATCACGGTCACGCGCGGCGGAGCTGATCGTGCCCACCGGCAACCCCTTGGGATAGATGCCGTCTCCCCCGCTGGTGATGACATGTTCACCGGGTTCGATCTTTTCATCTTCCATAATATCGCTGATCTCCATGTCGAAAAAACCCGTGCCCCGCAGCACGCCCTGAAGACGGGACTTCTCCATGATCACGCCCGCGCCGCCACCGTGATCAGTGATCACCAGCACCTGGGAGCTGAAGGGAAAGACCTCCTTGATTTTGCCGACGATGCCATCGGGGGTGATGACTGCCATATCCGGCCTGATTCCGGCGCGCGCGCCTTTATCGATGTAAATTGCCCGGGATTGCTCGCTGCCGCTGGAACCGATCACCTGCGCGGCCACCGTCTGGGCAATGAAGCGCTCCCTGAATTCCAGCAGCGCCTTCAGCCGCTGCACCTCAGAGACGTTTTCCCGCAGGCGCGCCTGTTCGGTGCGCAGGCGGTTCAGATCTTCCAGCAATTGCCGGTTCTCCCGGCGCACGTCATGAAGATCAACATAGCTGCGCCAGGTATCACGGAAAAAGTGTCCGGTGGAAACAAAAAGGCGCTCCACGGGAGTAATCGCATTCACCGTCCACACGCGGATCAGCGACACCTTTCCCCGCGACTGGGTCCGGGGATTATCACGCTCCACGTTGGAAGCCAGAATGATGATCTGGACGAAAAGAACGCCCACGAGAACCAGCTCGTTCTTGTACCGGCTGAAGAAACTCTCCATGAATGATGGCCAGGGTGGCGCCGCGGAAGGCGGGGGCAGGCCCGCCTCCCGCGTGCTCTATTCGATCGAAATTTTGCGCAGCAGCTTAAAGTCGCTGAGCATTTTGCCTGTGCCCAGCACGACGCTGGCCAGCGGATCATCGGCGATGGAAACCGGCAGTCCGGTTTCCTCGCGGATGCGTTTATCCAGATTTTTCAACAGAGCGCCGCCGCCGGTCAGCACGATGCCGCGATCGCTGATATCCGCGCTCAACTCGGGAGGGGTGCGTTCCAGGGCCACGCGGATGGCGTTCATGATGGTGCTGATGCACTCGCTCAGGGCCTCGCGGATCTCGCTGTCGTCAATAGTAATCGTCTTGGGCACACCCTCGATCAGGTTGCGGCCCTTGATTTCCATGGTCAGAGGCTTATCCAGAGGATAGGCGGAGCCAATCTCAATCTTGATCTGCTCGGCGGTGCGTTCGCCGATCAGCAGATTGTATTTGCGCTTCAGGTAATTCATGATGCCTTCATCCATCTGGTTGCCGGCCATGCGCACCGACCGCGAGTACACGATGCCGCTCAGGGAGATGACGGCGATATCGGTGGTGCCGCCGCCGATATCCACGACCATGTTGCCGCTGGGCTCGGTAATGGGCAGGCCGGCGCCGATGGCCGCCACCATGGCCTGCTCCACCAGGTGCACCTCGCTGGCTTTGGCCCGGTAGGCCGAATCCATGACCGCCCGCTTTTCCACCTGGGTGATTTCCGAAGGCACGCCGATGACGATGCGCGGATGCACCATCATCTTGCGGTTATGGGCTTTCTGAATGAAGTAGTTGAGCATCTTCTCGGTGACCTTGAAATCGGCGATCACCCCGTCTTTCATGGGCTTGATGGCCACGATGTTGCCGGGCGTGCGGCCCAGCATTTCCTTGGCCTCTTTGCCCACGGCTTCAACGTCGCCGGTGTTTTTGTTGATAGCGACGATGGAAGGCTCGTTCACGACAATTCCCTTGCCCTTGGCATAGACCAGGGTATTGGCGGTGCCCAGATCAATTGCCAGGTCGCTGGAAAACATGCTGAAGAGCGAGCGCAGATTATGGATGCGCGAGCTCTCGGACTTAAAACCATTTGAAGACATACTGATTTCCTAATCTAATGATGTGCTTGGCCCCGGCTAACCTCGCGCCGGGACTGTTCTGTTCGTAAATTACTTCGGCCAGCGGCGGCTGCGTGCGAAAAGAGCTCTTACAGATACTTTGGAGCAAAAACCCGATTGGAGCAACATAAGATTTCACTGAATGGTGACTTTTTTCGTTTTTGTGTTCACACGTCCCTTGGAATTCTGGGCGGTCACCGTAATCACGTTCTCCCCGGGCTCCAGCTTGCCGGTGAAGTGCGAGAATGATCCATCGGCGTTGACCACCGCCACCGACTGGCCATTGACAAAAACATGGGCGCCGGGCTCGGTATGGCCCAGTATCTGGATCACCCGGCCGTACTGAACCAGAGACTCAATTTCCAGGGCCAGGTCTGCCTGGTCGTCTCCGGTCTTGAACACGATCTGGAACCGGTTGTGCTCGCTATCCGCCGACTCCCTGCCGTTGGCCGCAATTGACTGCACCGTCCAGTAATACGTGCCTTCACCAAGGTGCTGGATTTTGACCTGGGGCGATTGAACCTTTGTATCCAGAACTGTCGATGAAAAATAAGGGTTTTTGGCGATTCGAATGTGATAGAGCTTAACATTCGGTATTTCACTCCAGCTGAAAAGCACCTGCTGGTTGTCATTGGCCAGTAAGACCGACTGCGTGTTCGGGGGGTCCACCAGGATCGGTGGCGCAATTTCCTTGGTTTTCACCATGCCCGGCTGGTCTTGTTTGAATACCAGCTTTTCGTTATCCGTCAGCTTTTCTTCCTGGCCATCACGGTTGACCCTGGCTTCGCCCTTTTTCAACAGAAACTCGTGCTCATCGGTGCGCGGATCGTTGTGGACCTGGGCAGCGGTGTCAGAACCGATCGTGGCGACCGCCCCGGCCACGGTCACCCTCGAGCTTGACCCCGGCCTGATGGTCGGAGTATTCAGGTCCACTGTGCCGGTGGTCACCTGTACCTCGACGTTGATGCGCTGCGAGTTGTCCACCGAGTTATCCTGCACGACAATCAACGAATCCGGTTTAATGGAATAGCTGGTACCGTCGGCAAAAACGATCTTGGCGATACCTTCCGAACCGGTCTGGATCACGTCGTTTTTCTCCAGAGCCACGTTATAGGCCGCTTCAATCGTCTGGCCAGTCAAGGCTTTCTTGACCCTCACGCTGCCGTCAAGCGCGGTAAAGTGGGCCTGCTGCGGCCCGGCTTCCGATCCGGGCCCGCTGGCCGAGGGGTTCACTCCCAGCCCTATTTTTTCCAGCCCTTTTTCCAGCAGCGCGCCGCCCATGCGCGTCCATTTGCTGGAAACGTTCGGAAACGCGGCATACGTTACCAGCGCAGCCAGAGCTGTCACACCCAGAACTCCCAGCAGAACGCTGCGATAAGTAATGGTTACATAAGAAATGTGGAAGCCGGATTTTCGATTTTGAGCCACTGACTTCGCTGGAAAAGAAAAATTTTTCTGATTGGCTACAGAGTATCACAACTCACACGGCAACAAATCAAGGTCCCCTGGCGCCGCCGGCCCTCTACACCAGCCTGAAGATAAGCAATAATAACCTTAGAATCAATAACTTACAAGAGCATAATCTCCGGCAGGGTATCCGCCTTGACAGGTGCCGAAGGTCTACGCCCGATACCTTCGTCACCAACCGGGGCGCCTGCCATGTAAAATTCAACCAGCATGTCAAACCCGCAAAAAGCACGCCCCGCCCTTCTGGACCAACTGCACTCACGCATCGAAAACCGCACCGCCAGCGTCGGCATCGTTGGCCTGGGCTACGTCGGCCTGCCGCTGGCCCTGCTGTTCAACGAACAGAAATTCCCGATTACCGGTTTTGACATTGACGCCGGGAAGGTGCGAACGCTCAACAGCGGCGGTTCCTATATTTATCGCATAGCGGCGACCGAGATTGCCGCGGCCCGCGCCGGCGGCTTTTCCGCCACCAGCGACTACACCCAGGTAGCCGCCATGGATGCGGTCATCATCTGCGTGCCTACGCCGCTGAACGAATACCGCGAGCCGGACCTGAGCTACATTCGCGCCACCGCCGAAGCCATCGCGCCCCACCTGCGCGCCGGCCAGATCGTGATTCTTGAGAGCACCACCTATCCCGGAACAACCGAAGAGGTGCTCACCCCGATTCTCGAAGCCGGCAACGCCGCCGGCCTGAAAGCCGCGCGCGGCGATGACGATTCCAGCACGTCGTTCATGGTCGCCTTCTCGCCCGAGCGCGAAGACCCGGGCAACGATACAGTGGCCCGGCGCGATATTCCCAAAGTTGTCGGCGGCCTCAGCCGCTCGGCATCGGAAATCGCGGGCGCTCTGTATAACTCGATCTTCAACCGCGTGGTGCCGGTTTCCACCCCGGCGGCCGCGGAGATGACCAAGCTGCTGGAAAATATCTACCGCTGCGTGAATATCGCGCTGGTGAATGAACTGAAGCTCCTGTGCCTGCGCATGGGAATTGATATCTGGGAGGTGATCCAGGCGGCCTCCACCAAGCCCTTCGGCTTCCATCCGTTTTACCCGGGGCCGGGCCTGGGCGGACATTGCATTCCGGTAGACCCCTTCTATCTTTCCTGGAAGGCGAAAGAGTGGGACTTCCACACTCGCTTCATCGAACTGGCGGGCGAAGTCAACACCGCCATGCCCTACCACGTGGTGACCTCCGTGGCTTCGGCGCTCAACAGGCACAAGAAGGCCCTCAACGGATCGAAAGTGCTGGTGCTGGGCGTGGCCTACAAACGAGATATCGACGACCTGCGCGAATCGCCCTCGTTGACCATCATCGAAGAGCTGCAGCGTCAGGGCGCCGAGGTTTCCTATAACGATCCCTATTTCCCCAAAGTCGGCCAGGGACGCAAATACAACCTGCAGATGACCCGCACCCCGCTCGACAACCTGGCGCAATTCGACTGCGTGCTGATCGTGACCGACCATTCCGATTATGACTATAAGAAGATCGTGAACGAATCACAGCTGGTGGTGGATACGCGCAATGCCACGAAGGGCATTCAGTCGGAGAAGATTGTGCATTGCTAGGAAAGCAGCAATTAGCAGTTGGCAGTTAGCACTCAGCATTCAGCATTCAACCCTTGGAAGCTCATCGCGGACGATTCTGGTTGTCGGCTTTGTCGCGCTGTGATTCAAAGTTTTGGTTTTGGTTTTGGTTTTGGTTTTCCTTTGCGTCCTTAGCGGACTTTGCGGTGGAATGCTTTTGTGGGGCTATGTGGCAAAGGTGTTCGCGAAAATGACGTCAAGCATTCAGGGCTGAATGCTAATTGCTAACTGCTAATTGCTGTTCCCTACCCGTTCATACCCAACAGAAACTCCGCGTTCGACTCCGACTTGCTGAGCCGGTTGTTGAGAAGCTCCATGGCTTCCGCCGGAGAGAGAGGATTGAGAACCGAGCGCAGCACCTTGATGCGTTGCAGGTCCTCCCGGGCGATCAGTAATTCTTCTTTTCTGGTTCCCGACCTCTGGATGTCAATGGCGGGAAAGACGCGCCGGTCAGCCAGGGCGCGATCCAGAATGATCTCCATGTTGCCGGTTCCTTTGAATTCTTCAAAGATCAGCGTATCCATGCGCGAACCGGTGTCCACCAGGGCGGTGGCAATGATGGTCAGCGATCCGCCGTTTTCAGTGTTGCGGGCGGCGCCAAAGAGGCGCTTGGGCTTCTGCAGCGCCGCGGAATCCACGCCGCCGGAGAGCACCTTGCCGGAATTCGGGACCATCATGTTGTAGGCCCGGGCCAGACGGGTGATCGAATCCAGCAGAATCACCACGTCGCGCTTATGCTCCACCAGCCGCCGCGCCTTATCAATCACCATCTCGGCCACGTCAATGTGACGTCCGGCCGGCTCATCAAAGGTCGAAGAGATGACTTCACCCTTCACCGTGCGCCGCATATCGGTGACTTCCTCAGGCCGCTCGTCAATCAGAAGCACCATCAGCACCACTTCGGGATGGTTGACGGCGATGGAGTTGGCAATACTCTGCAGCAGCATGGTCTTGCCGGCGCGCGGTGGCGAGACGATCAGCCCGCGTTGTCCTTTGCCCAGCGGGCACATCAGGTCCACGACCCGGCCGCTCAGGTTTTCCCGCTCGGTTTCCAGGCGCAGCGCCTCCTGCGGGAACAGCGGTGTCAGGTCGTCAAAGGGCTTCCGGCTCTGCGCCGCCTGGGGCGAGTCGAAGTTGACTCGCTCGATCTCCGCCATGGAGACATGCTTATCGCTGTGGTTCGGCAGCTTGGTGTGGCCGCTGACCGTGTCGCCGGACTTCAAATTGAACCGGCGAACCTGCGTGGCCGAAATATAAGTGTCTTCCGGACTGGGCAGGTAATTATTGGCCGCCAGGCGCAGGAATCCATAGCCGTCAGGCAGGATTTCCAGAACTCCTTCGGCTAGACCTCGTGTTTGTTCTGTTTGTGTAACCATTTTTAAATCGAACTCATATTCGACAGGAACTCGCCGTTGGAGCGCGTCTTCCCGAGTTTGTCAATCAGCAGCTCCATGGCCTCGACCGGCGACAGCGGATTCAGCACCTTGCGCAGCACCCAGATGCGGGCCAGGTCTTCCTTGGGAATGAGCAGCTCTTCCTTACGGGTGCCGGAGCGCTGGATGTCAATGGCCGGGAACACGCGCTTGTCCACCAGCTTGCGGTCGAGAATGATTTCGCAGTTGCCGGTGCCCTTGAATTCTTCAAAGATCACGTCATCCATGCGCGAACCGGTGTCAATCAGGGCGGTGGCCACGATGGTCAGCGATCCGCCTTCTTCGATGTTGCGGGCCGCGCCGAAGAAGCGCTTGGGCCGCTGCAGGGCGTTGGAATCCACGCCGCCGGAGAGCACTTTGCCCGAAGGCGGAACAATGGTGTTGTAGGCGCGCGCCAGACGGGTGATGGAATCGAGCAGAATCACCACGTCGCGTTTGTGTTCCACCAGGCGCTTGGCTTTTTCGATCACCATCTCCGCCACCTGCACGTGGCGGGCGGCGGGCTCGTCAAACGTGGAGGAGATCACTTCGCCCTTGACCGAACGCTGCATGTCCGTGACTTCTTCCGGACGCTCATCAATCAGCAGAACGATCAGCACCACTTCCGGATGGTTGGTGGTGATGGAGTTGGCGATGTTCTGCAGCAGCATGGTTTTGCCGGTGCGCGGCGGAGCCACGATCAGGCCGCGCTGCCCCTTGCCCAGGGGGGTGAGCAGGTCCATGACGCGGGCGCTTACGTTTTCGCGCACGATCTCAAGCTTCAGCCGCTCCTGCGGATACAGGGGCGTGAGATTGTCGAACAGGATCTTGTTGCGGGCCTCTTCCGGCGACTCGAAATTGACGGCCTCGATCTTCACCAGCGCGAAATATTTCTCGCCTTCGTGCGGCGGCCGCACCTGGCCGCTGATGGTGTCGCCGGTTTTCAGGTCGAATTTGCGGATCTGCGAAGGAGAAACATAGATGTCGTCCGGACCGGGAAGATAGTTGTAATCGGGTGAGCGCAGGAACCCATAACCGTCGGGCAATATTTCCAGCACGCCCTCAGCAAAGATGTGCCCTTCCTTCTCGCTCTGCGCCTGCAGGATCTTGAAAATCAGGTCCTGCTTGCGCAGTCCGCTGGCGCCGGGAAGATCGAGCGCGCGGGCGATCTTTGTGAGTTCGGTTATGTTCTTCTCTTTAAGTTCCGCGATTGTCATTCATTCACCTACGGGAGATTTTTGATTGATAAGGGGGGATGCGCCGGTACTTACTGATGAGGCAAGAGGTACAGGGTCACTCGGGTTCCCCGAGGACCCGCCGGGCCTGCGGCCCGGCGGGATTTTCAGGAAAGCTTATTATGCAGCTTTTCGGTGCTGTTCTGCAACTTGCTCCGGCGAAGGCACGATCACCGATTCCGGATCGCCCGCGTTGCTCACCCGCACCAGAACCTCATTCATGGTTTCCTGAATGCGGGTATTGGGCTTGTGAAACTTTCGGGTGGCCTTGGAAACCAGCTGGCACAGCATGTAACGGTTCTTCACTGGTCTCAGTGAGCTATAAATCAAATTAGAACGCATAATCGTCTCTCCTGTTCTTCGGATCCACTGCCGTTGATCCAAAATTATTTGTGTATTTGCGATCCGCGACAACGCAGAGAATCTCCGCGCAATAAACCGGCCGCCCTGATTTCAGGTACTGTCAATCTGCTTGGTTGGATTTACCAGAGACCCTGCAAGGCTTTAGACGCAAACCGATGCATTCCAGTTTCAAAATCTTTTCATACCTGGAACCGGCTCGGACCCCTGCGCTATCTTCGCATCAAAATCAGCGAACCTGAACATTTGGATGCCTATTACGGTAAACGGGGAAGCCCGGAACGTCAAGATATTTTTTACGCGGTACCCTGTATCTTGTTAAGAAATATATAGTTTTTTGATACTTTTGGGGGCGTCAGGCATCCAATATCAGGCTGCCCAGCACAGCCAATTTCCACAAACAGGGGTAAATTGAATGTCTGATCCACGGTATCCGGTTGGTCCCTTCAGCCCGGACGCGCGTCCCACGCCCGGTTCCCGGGCACGCCATATCGAGGAGATTGCCACCCTGCCCGGCCGCTTTCGGCGGGCGCTGGCCGGTCTTTCCAGCGAACAGCTGGAGACCCCCTATCGCGAGGGCGGCTGGAGCGTGCGCCAGCTCGCACACCACGTGCCTGACAGCCATATGAACGCCTATATCCGCTGCAAACTGGCTCTCACTGAAAACGCCCCCACCATCAAGCCCTACGACGAAGACGCCTGGACCAGACTGAAAGACTCCGAGC
>Ga0153915_10004275_pt1 | contig 13144 bp, 12 predicted proteins | sample Opewatmetagenome_2_FD_107003 | JGI IMG/M metagenome (GOLD analysis project Ga0153915, IMG submission 107003) | Freshwater wetland microbial communities from Ohio, USA - Open water 3 Core 3 Depth 3 metaG | ecosystem: Environmental > Aquatic > Freshwater > Wetlands | place: USA: Ohio, Lake Erie... | reverse complement strand
GTACACGGCCGCCCGCGCCAATTTGCTGAGAACGACGGCGGTCCCTGCTGTTGTGGCGGCAAGGGCGGTAGAGGCGGTAGCCCCGGCTGTTACCGTCCCGCCTGCCCGGTTCGCTTCTCTCGCCGGCATGAGCGACGCAGCGATCAAGGCCAAGACCGGCTGCACCTGGGAGCGCTGGGTGGGGGCGCTGGATGCCGTGCGAGCGTACCGATGGCCGCACCGCACCATCGCCCAGTACCTGCACGACAAGTACCAGACCGAGAGCTGGTGGACGCAGATGGTTACGGTGGGCTACGAGCGGATCCGCGGCCTGCGGGAGCGCGGCCAACAACGCTCAGGGCACTACCGCGCCAGCAAGAGCAAGACCCTGCCGGCATCGCTCACCCGGGTGTACCGGGCGTTCAGCCAGCCGCAGATGCGGGCCCGGTGGTTGCCCGGCGTGGGCCTTACCGTCCGGAGCGCCACGCCCAACAAGTACCTGCGGATCATCTGGGAGGACGGCACTTCGGTGAACGCCGGCTTCGCGTCCAGGTCGAGAGCCAAGGCGCAGGTGGCGGTGGAGCATGGCAAGCTGCAGAGCAAAGAGGCGGCGGACCGGATGAAACGGTACTGGTCGGAGCGGCTGGATGCGTTGGAGGCGCTGCTGACTAGGTAGCAGAAGGGGCAGAAGAGGCAGGTGTTTCGTCCACCTCGCCTGCCCCTTCTGCCCTTGCCTGCCGGTTCTGCCCTCTTGTTTACATCCCGCGCTGGCTGGACGGCGGCACCAAACCCTTCATGCGCAGGTAGGTCACGATGTTGCCGTAGTGCTCGTTGTTGTGGGCGATCTCGAAGACCAGCACCCACAGCCGGCTGCCCTTGGATCCGAAGAAGTCAATCTGGTCCATGGCCTTGGCGTCTGGCATCTGGAACGCCGCGTCGCAGTAGGCGAAGGCATCGTTCAGCGCCTTGATCAGATCCGCCTTGGCGGTGGTCTTCTCGAAGTCGGCCTTGTTGGGGTTGGCCTCGCCCTTGGCCGGGGCGCAGAACTCATACTGGGAATTGGCCAGGTGCCCGATGAGCTGGCCGAAGGAGCGCACCTCGGGGGTGGGCTTGAAGCTGTAGTTGGCCTCCGGCATTTGCTCGGCGGACTTGGTGATCCAGCCCTTGGACTGGTCGTACAGCGGCTTCACGGCACTGATGCTGCCGCTCTGGGCCAGGGCCACGCCCGGCATCAAGGCTCCGAGCAGGATAACCAGGGATCGAGTCTTCACGGCGACCTCGCTATTTGGGGGACAGGGCCTCAATCATAGCCTTGAGCAGGCTGCGGTGGCAGTGCTTCTCGTCTCCGCAGCCGCAAAGCAGAGTCAATCGCTCGGTGCGGGCCCGCCGCGCCAGCTCCTGGAGCGACGCCTGAGCCTGGTGGTCTTTCATCTGGGCCTTGAACCGTTTCGACAGCTCGGCCCAGGTGATCGTCCCCGCCTTCCAGGCCTTGATCAGCTCGGGCGCGGTGCCCAGCTCCTTGCGCCACTCGTCGAACGAATTGCGGCGGACGCCGCGGGGATAGATCCGCATGACCAGGATCCGGGTCCCATCGCCGGGCTCGGCCGGGTCGTAGACGCGCTTGGTACGTACGGGCATGGGCAGGAGCCTCGTGTCATTCCGGCCTGGCCCGGAGGAAGCGCCGCGCCAATTGCTCCAGCCGTTCGTTGCCGGACGTCTGGGCCTGGGCCAAGAGGCGCTCCACGTGGGGCCGGAGCCTGGGTTCGCCCCAGCGATACCCGGTGGCCTCCTCGGCGCTCAACGAGTCCCCCACATTGGCACCCTCCAGCAGCGCCCACGCGGCCGCGGCATCGTAGCCGGGATCGTCGCGCGGGGGGAGGTGATAGCGGGGCTCGGGGCCACCGGCATCTTCCTTGATGAACGCGCGGGACATGGCTGCAAGATAAGGCCGTGACGGCCACAGGACCGAGCGCTAAGCTCCTCTCATGCCGGCCCTCTTCCCCGCCCCGCTTTCCAAGTCCCGTTTCGTCAAAGGCTGGCAGTGCCACAAGCTCCTGTGGTGGATGGTCCACGAGCCCAAGGCACCGGAGCTGATCCCCAACAAGGCCCTCAAGGACCGGTTCGACCAGGGACGCGAGGTGACGCTGCTGGCGCGACAGCGCTTCCCCGACGCCATGCTGGTCCCCTACGGCGCGGACGAGAGCCGGATCGAGGCCACCCAGTTCGCGGTGGACTTCGGCACGCCGGCCATCCTGGAAGGCTGCTTCACCGCCGACGGCGTGTTCGTGGCGGCCGACGTGCTGCTCAAGGAAGGCGCGGGCTACAACCTGATCGAGGTGAAGTCGTCCAACCAGATCAAGGACGATCACCTCCCGGACGCCGCCATTCAGACCCACGTGCTTCGCCGTTCCCGCGTGGACGTGCGCCGGGTCGAGATCATGCACCTGAACAGAGAATTCCGGCACCCGGACCAGGGCGACCTCTTTGTCCGGGAAGACGTGACGCCGCTGGTGGAAGCCTTGCTGCCTCAGATTCCCGGGCTGATCAAGGCCCAGCTCGCGGCGCTTCGAGCCAAGCGGCCGGCGGTGGAGATTGGGCTGCACTGCTTCGAGCCGCGCGAGTGCCCATTTCACGACCGCTGCTGGCCGGACGATCCCCGGCACATCTCCATGCTGGCCGGCAACGGCCCGGTGCGCACCTGCCAGTATCTCACGCAGGGAATTCGCTCGGTGTTCGAGATCCCCGAGGGCCAGAAGCTGCCCGATCCCGCCCGGCGCCAGCTGCGGGCGTTGCGGGAAGGCCGGATCGTCGTGGAGCCCACGCTCCAGGAGGCGCTGCACCAGGCACTGGGGGACGCCCGCTTGGGCTACCTCGACTTCGAAACCATCCAGCGGGCCATCCCGGTGTGGGACGGGTTACATCCGTGGCAGCAGACGGTGGTGCAGTTCAGCTACCACCAACAGCGGTCAGCAACCAGCAGTCAGCGGGCGGAAGACTTCACCCACCAGGCCTATCTCGCGGAGGGGCCGGGGGATCCCAGGCGGGAGCTGGCGGAGCGGATGCTGGAGGCGACGCGGGACGCCGAGCGCATCGTGATGTACTCGCACTTCGAGCGCACCCGGATCAACGAGCTGGCGGAGCAGCTGCCCGAGCTGGCGAGCGACCTGCACGCGCTGGCCGGCAAGCTGGTGGATCTCCATCCCCTGGTTCGCAACCACGTCTACCACCCGGATTTCCAGGGCAGCTTCTCGCTCAAATACATCCTGCACCCGCTGGTGCCGGACCTGACGTACCACGATCTCGCCATCGTGGACGGGCAGGTGGCCAGCGTGGAGATTGCCCGGCTCCTGTTCGTGGCGCACCTGGTGGAAGACCGCGACCAGCTGCGCCGCGATCTCCTGGCCTACTGCGAGCGGGATACCTGGGCGATGGTGCGGCTGGTGCAGCGGCTTCGCGAGCTGGCGTAGCGTGCTGCTCCGGTTTTTCACCCTGACCTACGCGGTCACCTGGATTTTGTTCGGCGGGGCGGCGTGGATGGCCGGCCGCTGGGCCGGCGCATCACCCAATCTCCTCGCGCAACTCTTCGTGCCGGGAGCCTTTGGGCCGGCCCTGGTCGCCATCTGGCTCACCCACCGTGCGGAGGGCCGGCCGGGGCTGCGGGCGTTGCTCGGTCCCGTGCTGCGGGCGGACGTCCCGGGACTCTGGTACCTGTTCGCGGTCACCTACCTGGTGACCATCAAGCTGACGGTCGCGGTGGTGCATCGGGTGGCGCTGGGGGCGTGGCCGCGGTTCGGCGGGGAATCGCTGGCGCTCATCGCGGTGGCCGTCGTGATTTCGACCCCGTTCCAGGCGGGCGAGGAAGTCGGCTGGCGAGGGTTCGCCCTGCGGCGAATGGCGGATCGGATGGGGCTCCGCTGGGCCAGCGTGGTGCTGGGCGTGATCTGGGCCGCCTGGCATCTGCCCCTGTTCTTCATCCCGGTGACGGACACATACCACCAGTCGTTTCCGCTCTACCTGCTCCAGGTGACCGCCCTCTCAGTCGCGGCGGCCTGGCTGTGGGAGCGCACGGGACGCTCCCTGCTCCTGGTGATGCTCATGCACTCGGCGGTGAACCAGACCCTGGGGATCGTCCCGTCGGCCGGCGCCCCGGGCAGCAACCCATTCACCGCCCGCCCCACCACGGTAGGGCTGCTCACGGTCACGCTGCTGTGGGCCTGCGCCGGCTACTTCCTGGCGCGGATGCCGGGACCGGAGCGGCGCGCCCAAGCGGCCGCCTGAGCAAGGGCTCCGCTCCGCTCACTGCCCCGAGGGCAGGCGGAAGACCGCCAGCTGCGGCCCCAGGCTGGAGGCGAAGGGCACCCCCCCGGTGCGGGCGAAGCGCACCGTCACGGTGGCCGCGTTGGAGGGCGTATCCAGCCGGAAGAACGACACGCTGCCCGGGTCCATGGCCACCTGGGAGGTGTCGGCGCTGATGGAGCGCAGCACGATGGGCATGGGCCGCGGGATGGAGGACACGGTGCCGCCGGTGGTGGAGTAGAGGCGCGCCCAGAGCTGGCGCAGGTTGCGGGTCACGAACCGGTCCTGCGCCGGAGCCGTGTTGCGCGGCAGGCCGGGCAGGCTGTCGGTGTAGAGCGCCAGGCCAAAGTGGGTGAACAGCGCCGAGAAGTCCTGGCCGGTGGCGGTTTCGATGTCCAGCACGCCGTCGCTGCTGCCGCGCACCAGGGTCCTGAAGAGGCCGTCCCCGTATTGATCCCCCAGCCACCGCATCAGCAGCCAGTCGCCTCCGCGCCAGGCAAAGCCGTTCTCGTCGTCGCTGTGCAGCGTCACGCTCGCGGAATCGGGGTGGAGACCGTACTCATAGGAATCGTAGAGAAAGGTCTGCACGAAGGGCTGTGAGGAGTCCGGGAACAGCTGCGAAGGGTTGGTGCGGCAGGAGGGCGGCGGGCACTTCTGCTCGTAGTACCGGGACCCCAGCTCTTCGGCCACGATCGAGAGACCCTCGTCCATCCAGCTGGCGCCCAGGTCGCCGCCGCCCAGGATCACGTGCTGCGAGAAGTTGATCAGGTGCTGCAGCTCGTGCAGGAAGGTGGCGGGCACCGCGAACTCCACCTCGCTGGCGGGGTGGGAGCAGCTCACCGTCCCGGCCGAATCCGGCACGATGGAATAGAAGATTTCGCCGTGGTTGGAGACGGTATCCGCGGGGCCGGCAAAGTCTTCCGGGTCGAAGAAGCCGGACACATAGCCCTGCGTGGCGCACTGGGAAGCGGGCGAGTCGGCGTTCACCACGGGGGACATGAGCATGATGACCCGCCCGTTCCCGTCCACGTCCGAGGGGCTGCCGAATCCGTTGCTGTCAATCGGCACCAGGGTCTGATCGAAATACTGGCCGAAGGTCTGGAGCTGGGTGGGCGTGAAGCCGTTGGGCGGCGTCAGCGTGTCCACGTAGAGCAGCAGGCTGGCTCCCACGTACTCCAACCGGGCATCCACTCGCTTCCAGGTAGGGTGGGTGCTGCTGAAGGTGGACAGGACGTGGAAGTCCCGGATGCTCCCCACGGTGGGGGGCGGGGTCACCGCCTGCGCGCGGGCCAATCCCGCTGACGCAAGCATCCGGGTAAACGCACCAGACTCCACCAGCCTGCGCCCCCGGGCCAGCACCGCGCTCTCGAACTCGGCCTGGCGCGCGCCCGGGGTCGGTCGAATCAGTCCCACGTCCGTCCCACCGCCCACGCCCACGCCAGCGGAGGGCTGAATCCCGGCTTCCGGGCCGGAGACCAGGGACGCGGCAATGGCCGTGCCGCTGGAAAGGGTGTACGGGATGAGGCTGTTGCCGCCCAGCTCGGTGGCGAGCTGCGCCACCACCAGATAGCCGGCTCCGTTGCCGGTGAAGGTCACCGTGGTCCCGCCATTGCTGCAGTCAATCCCCGCCACCTGCCCGGCGGCCAGATCCACGGTACCGGTGGAGCAGGGGTTGTTCTGGAAGGAAGGTCCGGTGGCGGTGGGGCTGCCGCCGTCACAGGAAACCAGCACGAGGCCCAGCGCGCCCAGCGCCGCGAGCGCGCCCAGGCGAGAGGTCGGGGACCGGTCAGCGGAACGCATCGTTGGTCTCTTCAGAGGGAAGTAGTACGAGTGCTACCCCGGGAGGGCCCGGCCGGATCTTCATAGTGGAACCGTGGCACCGCGGCGGGGGATTGGGGTATGGCACCATCGCCGCGGCGGTGTGCAGCGCGGTGTTAGCCGCGACGGGCAAGCGGATCAGGAAGTTGCCGATTGGGAACGTGGCATGACGGTGTTGAAAGCAGGTCGCGACCTGCCCACACCCCCCTGAGTCCTCCTGCCAGTCACCCAGGGGTCAGCGCGGCATCCGGTACAAGTCCGGCAGCTTGTCGGCGAAGAGGATCAGCGGGTGCTGCTTGAAGCGCCGGAAATCGGCGGCGCTGGGCTGGCCGTCATAGGGGGCAAAAAAGTGGCCGGCGCGGTCGCGCTCCGCGTTGGCATTGCGCCAGACCAGCGCCCAGGCGATGCCCTTCGCCTCCGGGTCCGCGGTGATGGCCTTGAGCAGCTTGCCGGTCCACCAGGTTGAGTCCGGGACACCCTCCACTCCGGTCTCGGTGAGCGCCGCGATCTTGCCCCGCTCCCCCGCCTGGCGGACCAACCATGCCAGGTCGTGGCCCAGCTGCGCGACGGCTTGCTCTCCCTGGCCCGGCGCCAGGCTTCCGTAATCGTCGAAGCCGATCACATCCACGTAGGCATCACCGGGATACCAGGTCCAGTACCGGTCTGCGCCATAATCGCGCAGCGCATTGGGCGAGTAGGCCCACAGCAGGTGATGGAGCCCCTTCTGGTCGCGCAGGTATTCCACCGTGAAGCGCCACAGCGCCTGGTAGTCTTCCGGCGTGGCGTGCCCCGCGCCCCACCAGAACCACCGCCCGCTCATCTCGTGGAACGGCCGGAAAACGATGGGGACCGGCTCGCCGTCAGGAGTCCGTACGCTCATGAGAAACGCGGCCAGCCGGTCCAGCCAGCCCTTGAATTGCTGGTGTCGGGGGCCGCCCGGAAGGATGCTCGCCACCGCCGCCGTGGTATCCCAGGCGCCCCCGCCGCTCACCGGGTTGTTGAGGTGCCAGCTGGCGGTGTTGACCGCACCCATCTGATAGACCCGGACCATCCAGTCGTGGATGCGATCGAACCGCACCTGGTCCAGGCTCGCCGGCCCGCCGCCCTCGATCCAGCCCAGCTCCCAGCCGAACACCGCGGGATAGGCGCCGGCCGTCTCCTTCACGTCCGAGCGCCCCGGCTGGTCCCACCAGTGAACGCCGTAGGCCAGGTCGTCCTGGTGGCCGAACAGCACGCGGTCGCGCGCCAGCTCGCGCAGGTTGGCGAACAGCGCCCGGGTCCGCGCGGTAGCGTGAGGGTCCACGGGCGCCGCACGGTCCTGCGCAGCCGCGGGCGACGTAGCGGATATGCAGGAGATGAGCCCCGGCAACACGACGAAGAGCGCGCGACAGCGGTTCATGACTCGGCTTCCCCCACCCGTTGCATCACCTCCAGGCAGGCCCGCGCATTGTGGTACGGGCATTTCCAGGGACCCACGATCTCGTGCCCCGGCTCCGGAATGCCGTCCCGGTCAACCCTCCGGTACCACTCCCCGTGCTCATGGTTCAGCAGGTGGGCCCTGATGAACCCCCACGTGTCCCGGGCCGCTTCCAGGAAGTCCAGGCGCCCGGTCATCTGATAGGCGTTCAGAAACCCCACCACACCCTCCGCCTGGGTCCACCACTCCTTCCCCCGGTCCAGTTGGCCATCAGCGTCGATCTGGTAGTAGAGCCCGCCCACGGGATCCAGCGCCTCCCGAAACACGCTCTCGGCCATCAGCAGGGCTGCTTTCGTGGTGCGCGCGCTCAGCCCGGCATCGCCCAGCACCAGGGCCGCGTCGGCCAACAGCCAGGAGGCCTCGATGTCGTGGCCGTACGACACACCCTGAGACCAGGGCACCCACAGTTCATCCACGAAGAGCTTCAGGTGACCGGTGACCGGGTCCACGATCCGGTCCAGGAACAGCTCCACCAGGTATCGGAGCCGGGAACGGAGTGCCGGATCCGGCCAGGCCCTGAGCAGGGTGGTGTACGCCTCCAGCAGGTGCAGGTGGGTGTTGGCGCTCCGGGGCGCATTGGGGTCGGTCTCGCCCAGGCGAACGTCGTCCAGCGGCCGCCACTCCCGGCTGAACGCCTCGCGGTACCCGCCGTGCCCGTCGTCGCGGGCATGGGCTTCGATGGATCGAAACAACTCCTGCGCGTCCGACAGGCTCTCCCGATTGCCCGTCGCCTGGTAGTGCTCGGCCAGACCGTAAATGGCGAAGGCCTGAGCGTAGACGTGCTTGCGATCGTCCACCGCGCGACCTGAGGGGTCCAGCATCCAGTACACGCCGCCGTGCAGGTCATCCAGGAACTGTTTCCTGACCACCCGGGCCGCCCGGCCGGCCAGACCGGCCAGCGCGGGGTCCTGGAGCGCCGCGGATGCGGCGGAGAAGGTCCAGAGGATGCGACTGTTGAGGATGGCGCCCCGCGGCGCCTCCGGATCCGGCGTGCCATCGGGAGCGACGCGCCCAAAGAACCCGCCCCGTTCCCGGTCCACCACCCGCTCGGCCCAGAAGGGAAGGATCCGCCCGGTCAGCTCCGCGCGCATCTCCCGTTCCAGGGACCGGAGCGTGGCGTTCCCGTTCACCGCCGGTCCTTCCCCGGCCGCGCCTGGTTCTTCCGGATCAACTGATATCGCTGCTCCACCGCCGGCGGCGAGCGTAACGGATCGGGCGGGGTGTTACGGGCATAGTCCAGCAGCCGCTCGATGCTGGTGCGGGCTACCTGGACCCGCGTGTCCGATGCGCCGTAATAGATGAACACGGTGTCGTCGTCGTCCCGGATCCAGCCGCAGCTGAAGACCACGTTGGATACATCCCCCACCCGTTCCTCCCCCTCCGGCGCCAGGAAATGCCCGCCCGGCCGGTGAATCACCCGCCAGGGCTCATCCCGGGCGGTCACCAAAAGGTACAGCACGTAGCGGAGGCCGGCGGCCGTATTGCGCACCCCGTGCGCCAGGTGAATCCAGCCCTCGGCGGTCTTGAGGGGCGGCGGGCCCTGCCCGTTCTTCGCCTCCGCGACGGTGTGATAGGCTCGCGGGTCAATGATGATTTCTTCCGCGATGGCCGCATGCTCGATGGTCTGGCACAACCCCCATCCGATGCCGCCGCCCTGCCCCGCCTCGATGAAAGCGTCCTGCGGCCTGGTGTAGAACGCGTAGCGGCCGCCCACCAATTCGGGATGCAGCACCACGTTCCGCTGCTGGGCCGAGGGGGTGCGGAGATCCGGCAAGCGGTGCCAGATCTCCAGGTCTTTGGTCCGCGCGATCCCGGCCTGCGCCACCGCGGCGGCGGGATCATCCGGCGCCCCGGGGTCTTTCCGCTCGGTGCAGAAGACGCCGTAGATCCAGCCGTCCTGATGAGCAGTGAGGCGCATGTCGTAGACGTTGACGTCGGGGTCTTCAGTCTCAGGCATCCGGATGGGATAGTCCCAGAAATGGAAGCGGTCCACCCCGGTTGGGCTCTCGGCCACGGCGAAGAACGATTTGCGGTCGGCTCCCTCTACCCGCGCCACCAGCAGGTATTTCCCCCGGTACTTGATGGCGCCGGGGTTGAAGACCGAGTTGATGCCCATCCGCTCCAAGAGACGAGGGTTGGTCCTGGGGTTCAGGTCGTAGCGCCAGGAGAGTGGAGCGTGGGCTGCGGTGAGGACGGGGTAGCGGTAGCGGTCAACGATTCCGCCTTCCGAGGCAAGCATTCTGTTGCGGCGCGAGAGGAGCGCTCGCTGCGCCGTCTCCAGGCGCTGGAGCCGCCGGGCAAAGTCGCCGCTCATACGGCGGCCTCCCCGGCGGCGGTCTCCTTGAGGTCGGGCGGATAATCCTCCAGCCTGTCATACCAGGTGAACTTGAGGATGGCGCTGGTGAGGAGGATGATCCCGACGCAGAGCGCCACTTCCCTCCACTGCTGCAATACGATGTAGATCCCGGTGGCGGTCAGCGCGGTCTGCCAGATGATTCCGATCACCACGTTGAACAGGTCGCGCCGGAAGTCGCGGTTGGCCACGATCTCGGGGTGCTCGCGGGCCACCTGGTCGTGGATGGGCCGCCAAAAGCCCCAGGGCCGAGTGCGGTAGTAGAACCGCTTCAGCACCTCCTGGTCGTCCGGAGGGGCCATGAGCGATCCCAGCACGCAGCCCAGACCCGAAACCGCCAGGATGGCGGGGAAGGTGTAGATCGGCGTCACCTGACTGAAGATGGCGGGCACGATCATGGCCGCGAGAATGCCTCCCACCATGCCCCAGAAGTACCCGTAGGCGTTGAACCGCCACCAGTACCACTTGAGCAGGTTGGACGCGGTGTAGCCGCCGTAGAGGGCGGCCACGATCCACTGCACGATGTCGTTGAGCGAGGCGATGAAGAAGCCGATGCCCGTCCCGATCACCACCACCGCTACGGACGCGAGGTAGCTCATCCGGACGTACGTCTTCTCCGGCGCGTCGGGCTTCCAGTATCGCTTGTAGAGATCGTTGACGATGTAGGCGGGCGCCGCGTTCACGGTGGCGGCGTAGGTGGACATGAAGGCCGCCAGCAGCGCCGCGATCAACAGTCCCCAGAGGCCCGCGGGCACGAAGTTCTTGAGCGCCCAGGGGAGGATCAGCTCGAAGTCCACCGCGTTGCCCATGCCCGCCAGGTCCTTGCTGAAGAACGCCAGCGCCAGCACGGTGAGGGCGGTGACCAGCAGGTAGCGCGGCACCAGGAGCACCAGGTTGACGAAGGCACTCATCTTGGCGGCGTCGCGCGGGGTGCGGGCGGAGAGAACCCGCTGCATGTCGTAGTTGGGCGCCGGGCCGGCCGCGGCCTGGAGGGCGCCCTTGAACAGCATCATCATGAAGAAGACTGAGAAGAGCGACCAGCCGTCCTGCACGATTTTGGCGTTGGCCGTGTCCATGATGCCGGTCCAGTCGAGCCCCAGCTTCCAGCCAAAGAAGGGACTCCGCCAGCCGTGGGGAATCACCGCGTCCAGCATCTGAGGCGTCACGGCCCGGATGGCGATGATCCCGGCGCCCACGCAGCCGATGGTCATGATCACGAACTGGAGCACCTCGGTGAAGACCACGCTGAACATCCCGCCCCCCACCACGTAGACGGTGGTGATGGCGGTGATGATGAGGCCCCACAGGTTGACGTTGGTCTCGGGGTTTTGGGACAGATGCCAGGGCAGCAGCACCGCGGCGAACTTGCCGATCCCGATGAACCCGTAGGCCAGGAAGCCCACCACGTTGAACAGGGCGAACACCACCACGATGACGTGGGCCAGCCTGGCGCCCTGCCCGTCGCCAAAGCGGAACCGGATCCACTCGGCGCCGGTGAGGACGCCGGAGCGGCGGAGCCAAACGGAGAGGTACGCCATCAGGAAGATCTGATTGAAGACCGGCCACAGCCACGGGATCCACAGGCTCTTGAGCCCGTAGACGAAGAGCAGGTACACCATCCACATGGTGCCACTGATGTCGAACATCCCCGAGGCGTTGGAGACGCCCAGGGCGTACCAGGGGAGCTGATTGCCGCCCAAAAAGTAGTGGCGGACGCTCTGCGAAGCCTTCTTCGCGATGTAGAAACCGATCAGCAGCGTCGCCGCGATGTAGCCGGCGATGAGGACTAAGTCCACGAGGGCGACGTGCATGCCGCGTCACGTCCTTCCCGGCATGAAGGCGGCAACGAGCATGGCGCCGCGCCCGGGAAACGGCAAGGCCAGACCTGCCGTTTCAAAGGGGGCGCGGCACACGCCCCCACCACCCCCGCCGCGGCGTCTCTTGCCGGGTGAGGGTGAGACGGACATCATCCCAAACCGTAGCCGGGCGGCGCGGGTCAACCGTTCTCACGCAGAGAGGGCACTGATGCAGGATGGCGATGAGGTGCGGAAGGTCCTGGCGGAAATCCGGGACCTGCAGCGGGAACACCTGGAGGAGTACAAGCGCTTCGCGCAGGAGGCCCTGGAGCTGCAACGGAGCGCCACCGCACGGTATGAGAAACTCAGGGCCACCTACGGCAAGGTGGTCCTGGTCGGGAGTGGCCTGGTGCTGGTGCTGCTGGCGCTGCTGGCGTACCTCTTGGTCAAGTGGGGGCGCTACCTGTTCGGTGCCTGACGGACCAGCGCCGCTCAGCGGGCTCGATCGAACACAAATCGGATCGCGTCCAGCACCAGCTGCGGCTCTTCCGCCTGGATGTCGTGACCGCTGCGTGAGGTCACGATGTGCTCGCCCTCGGTGGAGCGCTGAAACCACTCGTCATGGAGGGCCCGCCACACCTGGTGGCCCCGGGCCGTGGCGTTGACGTAGCGAGACGCAGAGTCCGCCTTCATGCTGGTCAGCACGGCGATCGGGATGTCGGGCAGCGGACGTAGGCCCTCCACCGCGCCCGCCGCCTGGATGCGCATCGTCTCCCGGATCTCGCCCGCCTGGGCGCCCGGCGGCAGGGTCGCAAGCAGCGAGTCAAAGAACGCCCGGAACTGACTCGGATAGTTGGGGTCCAGCTCGCCGTAGCGTCGCACCTGCTGCTCGTGGGTCCCGTCCACCAGCACCAGACCCGCCACCTCGGATGGGTAGCTGGACGCGTACAGCCGCGCGAGCAGGCCTCCGTAGGACCGCCCCACCAGGATGAACGGCGGTCGCAGACCCAGGCGCTGCAGCAGGAGGTGCAGGTCGGTCACTTCCGCGACCGCCGTGTGGTCCGACGAGCCCGATTGGGACCGCCCGAAACCGGCGCGGGAGTAGGCGAGGGCCGTGGTGTACCCGCCGACCACCGGCACCAGCGGCGCCCAGGTATCCAGGGAATCGCCCAGACCGGTCTCGAAAACGACGGCCGGGCCGCCGGTCCCCGCTCTTACCACATCAAGGCGATGGTCTCCTGCGCACCATCACTCTTCCCAGGGCAGCCCCGCCCGCCCGAAGTGCCCGTAGTTGGTGGTCCCGGCGTAGATGGGGCGGCGCAGCCCCAGCCGCTCGATGATGGCTCCGGGCCGGAAGTCGAACTTCTTGACGAAAGCCACCGCCTGGTCCTCATCCCCGGTGCCGAAGGTGTTGACCGCCACGTG
>Ga0153915_10004274_pt1 | contig 13145 bp, 12 predicted proteins | sample Opewatmetagenome_2_FD_107003 | JGI IMG/M metagenome (GOLD analysis project Ga0153915, IMG submission 107003) | Freshwater wetland microbial communities from Ohio, USA - Open water 3 Core 3 Depth 3 metaG | ecosystem: Environmental > Aquatic > Freshwater > Wetlands | place: USA: Ohio, Lake Erie... | reverse complement strand
AGATGATGACGATCTTCTGGACTTCGGCGAGGTACTTGGACTGGTCCTCAGTCTTGGAGAGTAGGCGCCAAACTTCTTCGGTCGGCCGGTCAAAGACAAGGGCGGCCTCGATCAGCGTCCTGCCGTCGGGCGCCTGGACGATGCTGTTCGGGAGAACGATCTCTCCCCGGGAGAGCCGCCAGATCTTGACCTCACTGAGTTCCGCCAGGCCCTCGGGACCGAAGTCGGGCATACCCTGGAAGCCCAAGGCCGCAGATAGAAAAAATATGGGAAAAGCGCTGAGGACCGGGCCCATTCGTTTTTTCGACATAATGACCTAGTAGATCAGCTGAAGGGCTTGGGGGACGACTTGGAAGCGGACATCTCGGAACAGCCTCGGAGTCTCTCCTCCTCCAATGATCTCTCCGTCTACCTGGACTTCAAATCCTTGCCCCGAGGAGACTTCAATTGCGGGCGCCGCCAGCAATCGGACTTCCGGAGCACCGGCATGCCCGCCGTTGCGGGCCAAACGGGCCAAGTGGGCCAGACGGAGGAACGGGCAGCCTTCGATCAAACATCCGTCTAACCGGCCATCGTCCGTCAGGGCGTAAGGGTTGAGCAGCTTCCCGGTCGCCCAGAAGCGGATATTGCTGAAGACGGCCGCGACATAGGTGCCCGCCAGTTTATACTCTCCGGCCTGGACAGAAAGAGAAAGGGGGACCTCCTTTCGCCGGTACGCGCGCAGGATCCCCCACGCCCCGGCCAGAGTCTGCAAACCCGCCAGGCGAGGCTTGTTCTTGGCAAGCTCCTTAACGAACCTGTTGACCCGGGCGCCCAAACCGATGTTCGCTTGGCCGATGAAGTACCTCAGGATCTTTCCCTCGTGCTCGACGGAACCCAAGTCGATCAGCCTCGTTCTCCTTCTCTTCAGCGCTTGACAGGCTTTCTCGAGGGTTTCGAGGTCGAATTCCCTGGCGACGTCATTCGAGGAGCCCAGGGCGATCAAGCCGAAGTCCACTTTTGCTCGCAGCCGCACGATTTCGTCGATCATAATGTGAAACGTCGAATCCCCCCCGGCTCCGGCCAGGGTCCGGTAGCGCCCGGCGCACTCCCTGGTCAGCGCCCTGAGGTCCTCCTCATCGGCCGTGACTATGAGGTCAGAAGGAACCTCCCACTTCCGCAGAAGCTGCTCCAGCTGGCTCTTCTTTTTCAAGGCTCTGCCCTTTCCCGCCGACGGGTTGAAGAGGATGGCGATCCTGTCTTTTGGCACGGTCAAGGGCTAAGCCTTACTCTTCCTGAAGCCGCACGGTCAGAGTCCGCTTCCGGCCCGCCCGGATGACGTCAACGCGGACCTCATCGCCGACATTATAACGTTCGAGGGCCTTGTAGAGATCATCCGAGCTCTTAATGCTCTGTCCATCTATGGCTACGATGATGTCGCCCAAAACAACGTTGCCGTACCTATCGTAGCGGGTGGGCAACATCCCGGCAGCGGCCGCCGCGCCCTGGCGGTCGACGTCAAGAACGAGGACCCCTTCTTCGATCCCGACCTGCCGGGCGACAGGATCCTCCGCTTCCCGGACGCCTAGCCCCGGTTGGCTGATCTTGCCGAAAGCGATGAGCTGAGGGACGATCCTATTTACGGTATCGATGGGAACGGCGAATCCGACGCCGGCATAGGCGCCGGAGGGGCTGTAGATAGCCGTATTGACGCCGATCGACCGGCCGGCACTGTCCAGCAGTGGACCTCCGGAGTTGCCGGGGTTTATGGCCGCATCTGTCTGGATGACACCCTGGATCGGCCGGCGGGTTAGGGATTCGATCTCCCGGCCCAAGGCACTGATGATCCCCGTGGTCAGAGTCTGATCGAGGCCGAAGGGGTTGCCGATGGCGTAGACGGACTGTCCAACCTTAAGGTCGGAGGATATCCCGATGCGGATGGGCGGCAGCTTTTCCTTCGGCGCGTTGATCTTCAGAACCGCGAGGTCTTTGTCCGGCGCCGCGCCTACTACCTCGGCTTTGAAGATGGACTGGTCAGCCAGAGTCACCTGGACACCCTGCGCTTCGTAGATGACATGAAAATTGGTCACAATGTGTCCAGCGTCGTCCCAAATGAAGCCGGAGCCCGTGCCCTGGGGGATCTCGAAGACCTTGAGGGTGAAAAAGTCAGTCCTGGAAACCAGGGTCGTGATATAGACGACTGAGTCTCTGGCCTCTTCGAAAATGGAGATGGCTCTCTGCTCCTCCGGGAGGAGCGGTCCCCGGGCGGCTGCCGGCCGAGAGGGGAGCGGTTTTTCCCGCTCTTGCGGCGTAAGAACGTGACGGGAGGCCAGGACTAGAAGCACCGGAATGAGCAGGGCGGGGATATCCGTCCGTCTCAACTTAAACCCGCCAAATAGCCTCTGGGCAGGGAACTCTTTGATCTTCATTATCCTTCACTCCTTCCCGGGCCGGCGCCTCCCGGCCGCCGCTTCCAGCTTCCGTCCAAAGTATAGGTTCCGTCCGGAGATGAGTCAAGAAATAGAGAAAGTTCCGCCTTCCTGTCGGCGGCCTTGTCCCCACATCGCTCTAAGCAGTAAAATGCCGGACAGAGAGCCGGTTGGAGGTTTTCGAGGAGGTGAACACATGCCCTCGCGTTTAGAACAATCCTGCCTCTATCGTGAAAAGATGAACGAGAAGATCCTGTCGGGCGAGCACCTGGGGATCAAGCGTTTTTTTAACCTGGACACGGCGGCCTACCGGGACGGCGCCCTTCCCGGAAAAACCAAGGAGCTCCTTGGTCTCGTCGCCTCGGCCGTGCTCCGCTGCAACGACTGCATCGACTACCATCTGATCCAGTGCGCGGCCGCGGGGTACAGCGACGAAGAGCTCCATGACGCCCTCAACATCGCCCTGATCGTCGGCGGGAGCATCGTCGTCCCTCATCTGCGACATGCCCACGAGACGATCGAGCTGCTGAGAAAAAAATAGGATCTCTGCCTCAGGCTTGCGTTTGTAGAAGAAAGACTTACAATAAGGGCTCAAACAGAGGTCCTTCTATCCAAGGAGATTGTGAGATGAGACGACGCTTCCCGATCACAGTCGGCCTTATTTTGGGATTCTTGATAGTGGTTTCGGCCGTCACTTCCGTCCGAGCTCAAGAAACCCCCGCCTCCAGGGCACTCTCGATTTTCAACATCAAGGACTTCGGGGCCACAGGCATCAAGACGGATAAAGCCAGCGAGGCCATCCAGAAGGCAGTGGACGCCTGTGATGAAGCCGGAGGGGGGATGGTCTATCTTCCGCCCGGTGAGTATACTTCCGGCACCATCCATCTCCGCAGCCATGTGCGGTTCTTCGTCGAGTCGGGGGCCACGCTCTTCGCCTCCCGGGAGAAAGGGGACTACGACAAGGAGGCGCTCTTTTACGGCGAGGACCTTGTCAACATCACGATCGAGGGGAGGGGGTTGGTGGACGGCCAGTCCGAGTACGAATGGCGCCTCAACGACCTCGACGACCGCTTCATCCGTGACAACCAGCTGCTGATGGAGGCGGCGGGGAAGCCCCTCCTGCGGTCCTTCCCGAAGCCGAACGCCCTGCCCAAGATGGTCCTTCTTCTGCGCTGCACGGACGTCCGCATTAGCGGCCTCAGCTTCCTCCGCTCGCCGAGTTGGACGATCCATCCTTATGGCTGTGAACGCATGGTCATCGACGGCGTCTACATTTACAGTAGCCTGAAGGAAGCGGTCTGGGCCGACGGCATCGACCCCGACGGCTGCAAAGACCTGCGGATCTCAAACTGCACCATCGAGACCGGCGATGACGCCATCGTCTTCTACTCCATGGATTGGTTCGGGCCGGCGCTGCCCTGCGAGAACATAACCATCAGCAACTGCCGGCTGTCCTCGGCCTCCTCGGCGCTGAAGTTCTGCGACGGCAACAAGAATTGCGTCCGTCGGGTGACGGTCTCGAACTGCGTTATCACCGACTCGAACCGCGGGCTCGCCTTCATGGTTTTCGACGGGGGGTATGTCAGCGACGTCGTCATCTCCGACGTCACGATCGACTGCGTCCGGAACGACTGGTTCTGGTGGGGAGACGGAGATCCGTTCCATTTCAATATCAAACGGCGCAGTGAGGTCCACCCCCAAGTGAAATGGGAGAACGAGCCGCCGGCCGGTTCCATCCGCAACGTCAAGCTCCAGAACATCATCGCCCACGGCAAGGGGTCGAGCTTGATCAACGGCCACCCGATGAGCTGGCTCGACGGCATCACCATGGAGAACATCAAGCTCTTCCTGGCCGATGACCCCGCGGCCCCGATCCAGAAGGTTGAGCATGCCATGAAGTTCCGCTGGGTTCGCAACCTCAAGATCCGCGGGCTGGAAATTGTCTGGGAAAAACCGGAATCGGAACGCTGGGAGAGTGCCCTCTATTTCGAGGATGTCAAGGACCTCGAGGTGGCGGAGTTCTCAGGCCGACAGGGCCTGCTGGGAGCGGCCGATGCGGCCGTCTGCCTTAACCAAGTTGAGGAGGCGCGTCTCCGCCGGAACCGGGCGTCCGTCGGGACGGAGGTATTTTTTGATATCCGGGGTGAGCGCAGCCGCGCCGTCTATCTTCTTGACAATGACCTCCTTGAGGCCCGCGTTCCCTACCGGGTGTCGCCGGAAGTCCGGCCGGAAGAGATTAAGCCCCAGGGAAATCTGGAGAAATCGGGGCAATAAGCCAGACTCTGGGCAGACCGTCGAGGAGCGTTCTTTCTATGGTCGTCGCCCCGAGCCGCGATCAGGAAAAACTCTGGAGCGCCTTTTCCTCGCTGTCGAAGATCTCCAGGATCCTGGTCAGTCCGGAATAATGAAAGATGAGCCAAATCTTGGGGGACAGGCAGGCCAGCTTCAGTCGGCCCTTCTTCTCCTTGACCGCCAGGTAGGAGGCGACGATATCGCCGATCCCGTAGCTGTCGATGAAGTCCACCTTGGCGAAGTTGAGCAGAATGTTGACTTTCCCCTCGTTGAGCTGCTCGGACACCTGCCTGTGAAGGGCCGGAGTGAAGTTATCGCTCAGCCTGATCTCGCCGGCCAGATCGAAGACCATGATGCCGTCCTTTTCGTGAACCTTTATGGACATCGCACCCTTTTTTTCCCGACCTCCTGAATTCCGTGCGTCCCGAGTTTCCAATTATCTCCGCCTCCATTATGTCGGAATCAGGCCATGTTTGGCAAGCGGTTTGCCGGCGGCGGCCGTCTGGCTATTTTTTCAGGGTGAAGGTGGAGCAGGCCGAATCGGGCTTGAACTCCGCAAGGTCGTCCGTGTAATGTTTGACACAGAGCTGGCTCTTTTGGCCGTTGACGTAATCCGCCCCCGTCACCTTTAGCCTGATCTCGGCCAGCGTGCCTTCGCTCGCCACGGGGATCGCTGTCCCCGCCCCCAAGAAACCTCCGACCTTCAGACTGCCTGATCCCACCTCGTTCCCATCGACCGCGGCCCAGGCCCCGGTGAGAGTGCCGGAGACCACTCCCTGAAACTGGAACATCCGGGAGTCGAAAGTCACATCCAGGCCGAAAACGCGGATCTCCTTTTCGTTTCCCTTGATGAACACGGAAACGGAAACGAGGGCCTCCCCGGAGGCAGTTCCGGGGTTGCAGACGAGGAGGATGGTCGGTTCATCGACTTCGAAGGTCGCGGTCGTCGGGTTTTTCTTGCAGCCGGAAGGTCCAAGGAGGAGGAAAAAAAGGAGGAACATTCCGGCGGCGGCCTTGAAAATGGTCATGAGCGGTGCCCGGCTATTATATCCATTATTTAGTCGCCGGGGAAGATTCCAGGAGGACGTTTTCAGGGAACATCCGTCCGCCTCCGGCCGCCTTTACAATAGTCCGGACCTGCATTATGATAGGGATGAAAAAGGAATACCCATGACCCGTTCCACAACCATCGTTTGTGTTCGCCATAACGGTCGCCTTGCCATGGCAGGGGACGGCCAGGTCTCTATGGGCCAAACCGTCCTCAAGCAGAAAGCCAGGAAGATCCGGCGCTTGCATAAAGATAAAGTGTTGGCGGGGTTTGCCGGCTCCACCTCGGACGCCTTTGCCCTGTTCTCCCGGTTCGAGAACAAGCTCGAAGAGCACCGCGGCAACCTCTCCCGGGCGGCCATCGAGCTGGCCAAGGACTGGCGCCTGGACAAGGCTCTGCGCCAACTCGAAGCTCTGCTCATCGTGGCCGACAAGGACAGCGCCTTCCTCATCTCGGGTACCGGCGATGTCGTCGAGCCGGACGATGGGATAATCGCCATCGGCTCAGGCGGTCCTTACGCTTTGGCCGCCGCCCGCGCCCTGATTAAGCACACCAGCCTCTCGGCCAAGGAAATCGCCCTCGAGGCGCTCCTGATCAGTGCCGGGATCTGCGTCTATACCAACGATCAGGTCACTGTCGAAGAGTTGTGAGAAAGCTGCCGTGACCCAGCCCAAAGCCCTCCCCCAAACCGCCGAAGAGACGCGAGACACCGAGCTCACTCCCCAGGAGATTGTCGCCGAGCTCGATAAATACATCATTGGCCAGAAGGGGGCCAAGAAGGCCGTCGCCATCGCGCTGCGGAACCGCTTCCGGAGGCGTAAGCTCCCTCCCGAGCTGGCCGATGAAATCGCGCCCAAAAACATCCTGATGATCGGGCCGACCGGTGTCGGCAAGACCGAGATCTCCCGCCGCCTGGCCAAACTGACTTCCTCACCCTTCCTCAAGATCGAGGCCAGCAAGTTCACCGAAGTGGGTTATGTGGGCCGGGACGTGGAGTCGATGATCCGGGACCTCGTCCGTATCTCCGTTGACATGGTCAAGCAGGAGAAGATTGACGAGATCCGGGAAAAGGCTAAGAGCAACGTCGAGGAGAAGGTTCTGGACCTCCTCCTCCCTCCTTCGCGACGGAAGGAAAACGCTCTCGCGGAAGGTGATTACGACAGGTTCCTGGAGACCCGAGAGAAACTGCGCAAGCAGCTACGTGAGGGTGTTCTGGATGAACGCCTGGTCGAGATCGAGGTCAAGGAGAAGATGGCCTCTCCGTTCGAAGTCTTCTCCAACCAGGGTGTGGAAGAGATCGGGATCCATATTCAGGAGATTCTCCCCGGTTTCCTGGGCGGCAAGTCCAAAAAGCGGCGCATGAAAATCCGGGAAGCCAAGGAGTTCCTGATGGAGGACGAGGAAAGGCGTTTAGTCGACATGGACCAGGTGGCAAGGCTGGCTATCGAGAGGGTGGAACACTCGGGTATCATCTTCCTGGATGAAGTCGACAAGGTCGCCGGCCGAGAGTCCGGCCATGGTCCGGAGGTCAGCCGCGAAGGCGTCCAGCGTGACCTCCTGCCGATCATCGAGGGAACGACGGTCAACACGCGCTACGGCCTGGTCAGGACCGACCACATCCTGTTCATCGGGGCCGGCGCCTTCCACGTCTCCAAGCCGGCCGACCTCATCCCCGAGCTCCAGGGCCGATTCCCCATCCGTGTAGAGCTTACCCCTCTCAACAAAGAGGATTTTCTGCGCATCTTGACCGAGCCCGAAAACGCGCTGATCAAGCAGTACCGGGCGCTGATGGAGACAGAGGGAGTGCACGTCGAGTTCACCGATGATGCCGTCGATGAAATCGCCGATATCGCCGAAAAGGTCAACGAGGATTCCGAGAATATCGGCGCCCGCCGGCTGCACACCATCATGGAAAAGGTCATGGAGGAGATCTCCTTCGCAGCCCCGGGGATTGCGGAGAAAAATATCCTGATCGATAGATCGTATGTCCAAAGCCAGCTTCGGGATATCCTCAAGGACCAGGACCTGCGGCGGTTCATCCTCTGATGGCGAGGCGCAGCTTACTCTTCCTCTTTGTCTCCGGTCTGTTCTTTACGGCGGGCTGTGGCAAGAAAGGGCCGATCGAGCCGCCGCTGGTGCGCGTTCCGCAGATCGTAGAGAACCTTGCCCTTATCCAGAGAGGCTCCACTTTCTGGCTGACCTGGACCAACCCTTCAGCCTACGTTGACGGGAACCCGCTGGGCGAGGTGGTGGAGGTGGAAATCTGGATGATCAAGGAGGACCGCAGCGCAGAGGGAGGCCGCAAGACGTGGACCGCCGAGGAGTTCGAGAGCAAGGCTGAGATGCTCGCCCGGATCAGCAAGGATCAGTTCGCCTCGCTCACCCGGGCGGGCGCAAAAACAGAGGCGGGACTGACCTACGGCTATGCCCTGGCCGGAGATGATCTTGGACGGAAGGTCCTTACGTTCTCCCTTCGGGTGAGGGATGTGAAAAAACGGGCGTCCGGCTTTGCGACGCCTGTTTCTTTGGATGCTCTGGCACCGCTCGCGGCTCCCCGGAATGTGCGGGCCGTGGCCTTCGAGGACCATATCCAGGTGAGTTGGGAAACCCCGGAGCAAGCGATAAAGGAGGCCACCCCTCCCAAGACCGCCGGCTTTAACCTCTACCGTTCGGACGGGCAAAACCCGGCTTCGCGGCTGAACTCAGCTCCGCTCCAAAAGCCTGAGTTCCGGGACAATAACTTTTTGTTCGGCACGACTTACCGGTATTATGTCCGGGCCGTCCTGGAATCGACGCCCCCGGTGGAAAGCGACGATTCAGAGACTGCCGAGGTCATCGCCAAGGATGTTTTTCCTCCGGCTCCGCCGTCCGGGTTGACGGCCATCGGCGGCCCGGGCTTCATCGCCCTGAGCTGGGAACCCGGCCGGGAACCCGACCTGGCCGGTTACAGGATTTGGCGAAGGCCGGCCGGGGAGGGCGATTTTGTCCCGGTCGCAAGCCTGTCGGCAACCGACAGTTCATTCTCAGATGCAAAGGTTGAAAAGGGTCGAAAATATGACTATGCTATTACTGCTTTAGACAATGCGGGGAACGAAAGCCGGAAATCGGCCGCGGTGCCCGGACTGGCAAGGGATGAAACCCGTTGATGAAGATCTACCGGTTCCAGCATAAGGACGTGATCCGCTACGGCGTCCTCAGGGAAGAGAACCTCCACCCGCTTACCGGTTCCATTTTCAAGAAGTTTCGGGTGGGGGAGAAGAGCATTCCGATCAGCCGAGTCGTTCTTCTCCCGCCTGTTTCGCCGACCAAGATCGTGGGCATCGGTCGGAACTATAGAGAGCACAGCCGCGAGCTCGGCAACCCTGTTCCCTTGGAGCCGTTGCTTTTCCTTAAGCCGCCCTCGGCGGTCATCGGCCCGAACGGGGTGATCTCTTATCCGGAAATGTCGGGACGAGTGGATTATGAAGGCGAGTTGGCCGTGGTTATCAAGAAAGAGGCGCGGCGGCTGTCCGAAGAGGCGGACGTTGAAGAATTCATCCTAGGCTATACCTGCTTCAACGACGTCACGGCCCGGGACCTCCAGGCTACGGATGTTCAATTTACCCGGGCCAAGTCCTTCGACACGTTTGCCCCGATCGGGCCCTGCGTGGTCACTGGCCTCGACCCGGCCGGGTTGCGCCTCAAGACGTTTCTTAACGGCAAGCTCAGACAATCCTCGAGCACCCGGAACATGCTCTTCCCGGTCCCTTTTCTCATCCGCTATGTTTCCCGCGTCATGACCCTCTATCCGGGCGACGTTATCACTACCGGAACCCCGGAAGGCGTCGGCCCTATGGCGCCAGGGGACAGGGTGGACGTTCAGATCGATGGCATCGGGACCCTCTCCAACATGGTTGCGGCGAGAGATCCGCAGGGCGCGGTATCGATATAGGCCCGAACTCAGAGAATGGAGGAGAGAATGAAGTTCTTCCTGGACACGGCGAACCTGGCCGAGATCAAGGAAGTGGCCGGCTGGGGGATTCTGGACGGCGTAACCACGAACCCTTCACTCTGCGCGAAAGAAAATTTGGCTTTTGAAGATCTCATCAGGGAAATCTGCCGCCTCTGCTCCGGGCCGGTGAGTGTCGAATGCGTCTCTGCCAAATCCTCCGAGATAATTCCGGAGGCTCGTAGGCTGGCCGCGTTGGCCCCCAACATCGCGGTCAAAATCCCCATCGGCCTGGAGGGACTGAAGGCCACCCGGGTCCTTTCCCAAGAAGGAATCCAGGTCAACACCACGCTGATTTTTTCTCCCAGCCAGGGGCTGCTGGCTGCCAAGGCAGGCTCTCGCTTCGTCAGCCCGTTTATCGGTCGTCTCGACGACATCTCCCAGGAAGGGATGGAGGTCATTGAGCAGATCCTGGCCATCTTCGGCAACTATGCGTTTGAGACCGAGGTCATCGTCGCCAGCATCCGGCATCCCCGTCATGTGGTTGACGCCGCCCTGCTCGGCGCCCACATCGCCACCATACCCTATTCCGTCATCGACAAGCTTGTCAGGCATCCCCTGACCGATATAGGGATCGAAAAATTCTTGAAGGACTGGGGAAAGGTCAAGAAATAAGCTGATCCTGGGGAGGGGTCATCATGAGCATCCAAAAAAGACTGGATGACCTCAAGGAGAAGAACCGGCTGGCTGAGCTGGGCGGGGGCGCCGAGAGGATCGAGAAGCAGCACCAGGCAGGAAAGCTGACGGCGCGGGAACGGATCGCCCTTCTTCTCGACGAAGGGTCTTTCCAGGAAATGGACAAGCTTGTCGTCCATCAGAGCCGTGATTTCGGGATGGAAAAGAAGCAGATCCCCGGGGATGGCGTGGTCTCCGGTTACGGCCGGATCGACGGCCGGCAGGTCTTCGTCTTTGCCCAGGATTTCACGGTGTTCGGTGGTTCGCTGAGCGGTGCCAACGCCGCCAAGATCGTCAAGATCATGGACCTGGCCATGAAAGTCGGGGCGCCCATCATCGGGCTCAACGATTCGGGTGGCGCCCGAATCCAGGAGGGTGTCGCCAGCCTGGGCGGCTACGCCGATATCTTCCTGAGGAATGTCCTGGCCTCGGGGGTGGTCCCCCAGATTTCGGCGGTCATGGGGCCGTGTGCCGGCGGGGCCGTCTATTCGCCCGCCATCACCGATTTCATCATCATGACCAAAGAAGCCAGCAACATGTTCATCACCGGCCCCGATGTCATCAAGGCGGTCACGCACGAAGAGGTGAGTATGGAGGAGCTGGGCGGCGCCGAAACCCATAACATCCTGAGCGGCGTCGCTCATTTTGCGGCCGAGAACGAGCAGCATGCCCTGGCTCTCATCCGGGAACTCCTTTCCTTCATCCCCAGCAACAACCTCGAGGACCCGCCGGAGAAAGAGACGGCGGATCCCTGGGAAAGGTCGAGCGAGGAGGCGAGCCTCCTTGTCCCGGACGATCCTTACCAGCCCTACGACATCCGCCTGGTCATTCGCGAGGTCGTCGACGAGAACTATTTCTTCGAGGTCCAGGCCGAGTATGCCAAGAACATCGTCATCGGGTTCGGCCGCTTAGCCGGGAAGCCGGTCGGCGTCGTGGCCAATCAGCCCGACCATCTGGCCGGGGCCCTGGACATCAACGCCTCCGACAAGGGGGCCCGGTTTGTCCGCTTCTGCGACGCCTTTAACATTCCGCTCATTACCTTCGAGGACGTGCCCGGGTTTCTTCCTGGAGTCGCCCAGGAGCACGGCGGGATCATCCGCCATGGCGCCAAGCTTCTTTATGCCTTTGCCGAAGCGACAGTGCCCAAGATCACCGTCATCACTCGAAAAGCATACGGCGGCGCCTATTGCGTTATGGCCTCAAAGCACATCCGGGCAGACATTAACTACGCATTCCCTACAGCCGAGATCGCCGTCATGGGCCCGGAGGGGGCGGTCAACATCGTCTACAAGCGCGAACTTAACGGGAGCTCGAAGTCGACGCTGGTCCGGGACGCAAAGATCAGTGAGTTTCGGGAGAAGTTCGCCAACCCGTACATCGCCTGTGAGAAGGGCTATCTCGACGAGGTCATAGAGCCCCGCTCCACCCGGCCGAAGCTCATCGCCGCGCTGCGGGTGTTGGAGAACAAGCGGGACAAAAACCCGCCCAAGAAACACGGCAACATACCTTTGTAAATGTTCACCAAGATTCTGATCGCTAACCGGGGCGAGATCGCCGTGCGGGTAATCCGCGCCTGCCGGGAGATGAAGATCAGCCCGGTTGCGGTCTATTCCGAGGCCGACCGCAAGGCCCTCCATGTGCGCCTGGCCGAGGAGGCCCATTTCATCGGAGAGGCCAAACCGTCCGAAAGCTACCTTCATGTCGAGAAAATCATCGCCACGGCCAAAAAGTGCGGCGCCGAGGCGATCCATCCCGGCTATGGCTTTCTGGCCGAGAACCCCCGGTTGGTCAAGCGCTGTGAAGAGGAAGGGATCACGTTCATCGGCCCCCCGTCCGAGCCGCTAGAGGTGATGGGTGAGAAGACTTCGGCCCGGCGGAGAATGGCGGCGGCCGGAGTCCCTATCATCCCGGGCACCCTGGAATCCGTGGCCGATGAGCGGGAGCTTAGGGAAAAAGCCCGGGAGGTCGGATTCCCCCTGCTCCTCAAGGCCTCGGCAGGCGGCGGCGGCAAGGGCCTGAGGCTCGTGCATAGAGAAAAGGAGCTTGTCCCCGCCTTCAAGCTGGCTCAGTCTGAGGCCCTCTCGAGCTTCGCGGACCCGGCCGTCTACATTGAAAAGTATATCGAGGAGCCTCACCATATCGAGATCCAGATCCTGGCCGACAATTTCGGGAGCGTTATCTATCTCGGAGAGCGGGAGTGCTCGCTGCAGCGGCGCTACCAGAAGGTTTTGGAAGAAACGCCCTCACCTTTCCTGGACGAACAGACAAGAAGAGCCATGGGACGCGTGGCCGTAAAGGCCGCGGCCAGCATTGCCTACCGGAACGCAGGGACGGTCGAGTTCGTCGTAGACAGGGACAAGAAATTTTACTTCTTGGAAGTCAACGCCCGCCTCCAGGTTGAGCATCCGATCACCGAGATGGTGACCGGCATCGACTTGGTCAAATGCCAGATTGAGATCGCCGCCGGCCATCCGTTGCCCATCCGCCAGGAGGAGGTGAGGCCCCAGGGCCATGCCATGGAATGTCGGATCATGGCGGAGGATCCCTTTAATGATTTCATGCCGTCTCCGGGCAAGATTGTCTATCTCCACACGCCCGCCGGGTTGGGAGTGCGCGACGACAGCGGCATCTATGAAGGGTATGAAGTTCCACTGGACTACGACCCTCTTCTTTCGAAGCTGATCACATGGGGGAAGACAAGGGAGGAGACTATCCTCCGGATGATGCGGGCTCT
>Ga0153915_10004273_pt1 | contig 13145 bp, 16 predicted proteins | sample Opewatmetagenome_2_FD_107003 | JGI IMG/M metagenome (GOLD analysis project Ga0153915, IMG submission 107003) | Freshwater wetland microbial communities from Ohio, USA - Open water 3 Core 3 Depth 3 metaG | ecosystem: Environmental > Aquatic > Freshwater > Wetlands | place: USA: Ohio, Lake Erie... | reverse complement strand
GGTTGCCCGTATGAACGAAATCAAAATTACAGAGGAAGAACTTCAGCAGGAGGCTGAAAAAATCACCAGGTCTCAGTTCCGCCAGTACGGACTTTTTTATGCCACCGATGAACAAGTGACAAACTATGCAAAAGAAACCCTGAAAAGAGAAGAGGATGCAAAAAGAATAGCTGATAAAATTTTGGAAGAAAAGGTTATCGGATTGTTAAGGGAGATGGTAAAGCTTGAAAATAAAACAGTTACAATAGAGGAATTCAATAAGCTTTTTGAATAGTGCTCAGACAGATGCATTGATTATTTAATATTTTTGTATCTTTGCATTTTAATTTTAAGATTTTCACTATGAGTAATTTAGATGATTTTTCGAAATATGCCAGAAGCAAACATGGAATAGGCAGTCTCAAGTTGCGCAGGTTTGCAGAAATCTGGGGGGACAGTTATATTTCGCCTACTATTATTGAAGAAAGGCAGCTTAACGTGGCATCAATGGATGTCTTTTCGAGGCTGATGATGGACCGAATCATCTTTCTTGGCTTACCGATCGATGATTATGTTGCCAATATTATTCAGGCTCAGCTATTATATCTCGATTCAGTGGATCCGGGAAAGGATATTCAGATCTATTTCAACACGCCCGGCGGATCTGTCAACGCAGGATTAGGGATATATGATACAATGCAGTATATATCAGCAGATATAGCAACAATATGCACAGGGATGGCTGCCTCTATGGGAGCAGTTCTTCTTACCGCAGGTAAAAAAGGGAAAAGGTCTGCCCTGAAACACTCAAGGATAATGATCCACCAACCGGCAGGCGGATTTGAAGGCCAGGCTTCAGATATCGAGATCCAGGCACGTGAGATCCTGAAGCTCAAAAAAGAGCTTTATGAAATTATAGCATTCCATTCCGGTAATCCTGTTGATAAAGTTGAAAAAGATTCCGACAGGGATTACTGGATGACAGCACAGGAAGCAAAAGACTACGGGATGATTGATGAGATCCTCGTGAAATCAGAACACTGACAATAATGGATAAATGTTCATTTTGCGGCCGCACAAAGAAAGAGGTCAGCATACTTATTGCAGGCCTTGAAGGGCATATCTGTGACCATTGCATTGAGCAGGCTCACAGTATAATGATGGAGGAGCTCGGCACTAAAAAGAATATTTCGTTTGAAGCAATCAACCTTCTTAAACCAGCTGAAATTAAGCATTTTCTTGACCAGTATGTTATTGGTCAGGAGATGGCGAAGAAAATAATTTCCGTTGCTGTCTATAACCATTACAAAAGGCTGATGCAGAAGCCGGATGCTGAGGACATCGATATTGAAAAATCAAATATTCTGCTTGTCGGCGAAACCGGAACCGGAAAGACTCTTCTTGCAAGAACAGTCGCCAAAATGCTGCATGTGCCTTTTACGATTGTTGATGCCACAGTACTTACTGAAGCAGGTTATGTTGGGGAAGATATTGAGAGTCTTCTCACAAGGCTCCTGCAGAATGCTGATTATGATGTAAAAGCTGCTGAAAAAGGTATTGTCTTTATCGATGAGCTGGACAAAATAGCGCGTAAAGGAGATAATCCGTCCATCACACGTGATGTTTCCGGCGAGGGTGTGCAGCAGGGTTTACTGAAACTGCTCGAAGGTTCAATAGTGAATGTTCCTCCCCAGGGAGGACGCAAACACCCTGAACAAAAGATGATACCTGTCGATACAAAGAATATCCTCTTTATATGTGGTGGCGCGTTCGAGGGAATTGAAAAGAAAATTGCACACAGGCTTAACACACAGATAGTAGGCTACGGTGCCTCGAAGAACAGGGACAGAATTGAAAAGGACAATCTTCTGCAATATATAGCCCCGCAGGATCTCAGAGCGTATGGACTGATACCGGAAATCATTGGCAGATTGCCAGTTCTGACCCATCTAAATCCTCTTGACAGGGAAGCCCTCAGGGCAATACTTACTGAGCCGAAAAATGCCCTCGTCAAACAATATATAAAGCTGTTTAAGATGGATAATATCGAGCTTACCTTTGGTGAGGGAGTGCTTGATTTTATTGTCGACAAGGCTATTGAATTCAAGCTTGGAGCACGGGGACTGAGGTCTATCTGTGAGGCAATAATGCTTGATGCCATGTTTGATACACCATCTTCTGATGCAAAGGAACTTACAATTACAACAGACTATGCAATCCGTAAGCTCGAAAGGATTGACATGAAGGTTCTGAAAGCTTCATAATAACAAGTTGTTGTTTGTAAGCCAAAATCCATTAACCGCTAAGAACACAAAGTAAAAACGCAAAGATCGCAAAGAATTGAGATTAAATGATTTAACTTTGCGACCTTTGCGGTTAAAAATAACTTCTTAAAAAGTCACGATTTAATTTATCCAGTTTCTGTGCCTGTGTCTCAGCTGAATCTCTTTTGATTCTCCGCCCCTGGAGACTACAGCCTTATTGTCACATTCTCCTGAACCATAATCAAGTGTAAAAGGTTCTGCGCCCTCCCTTTCAATTTCAACTACACCGCTTACAATGAACTGACAGACCCTTTTCCAGTGTAACGCATCAAGGATACTCCTTGTGTAGGCTATTCCATCAATGTTTTTTCCTGAAGCAGTTCCGGTAATAAGACATTCATCATCCCAGATATTGAGAGTCATGAATCCTGCTACCCATTCTCTCTTAAGATTCACATTGCGTTCGATGGTCCTTCCGTCCGGAAGAATCAGTTTACCGGCTGCTAAAGTAACAGATACGACAAAGTTCTGATTTTCATTAGGTCCGAGGTTTTCGAGAACTTTAGTTCCTTCGACTTTAATTCCGTTAAAATAGTAATTATCGAATGTGACAGTCCTTTTAGAACCTTCAGTCCTGCGCGGACCAGTTACTTCGACAATGATCTTTCCAGACCTGGTATTGTCAAAAAATCCTGTGCAACCAGTGCCGAAATCAATTGTTACCGTTTTTGGCCAGATGCCTGATGAAGGATGAACCACCGTTATTGCCGGGCACGAATCGCCGGAAAGAAAAAGTGATTTAGTGTCCCCGTTTTTCATTGCATTGTCGAGAGTGATTGTTGCATTATCGACACTGTTAATTATGTCTTCGAACACGGCTTCGCTTACTGCATCGTCATCAGCAAGATTGATGCTTGATTGTTCAATTGGGTAACCATCCTTCTTGCATGAAAAGAGCATGAGAATCGGGATGGCCAACATTATTAAAAGAATCCTTGTTTTCATAATCCTATTTTTTAATTAGCATTTCAGATTAACACCTATTTAGATGAAATCCCCCGCTTAAGGTTTAATCGGAATGTAAAATTTTTTGGGATTGATGAAAAAAATCATTAGCACCCTGATGGAGTTTCACCGGAGTTCGGGAATTGTTATATTTAAAAATCTGATATTGGTAAAATCCTCCCGGGATTGCCAAAGCCAACCATTGCCAGCAGGGCATATGGTATTAAAGAAAATTGTTGATCTTATTTTTTGTGTTCCCTCCTCTCATAGATCACATAAGAATACGGAATCCTATTATCATCCTCCGAAATACATTCCTTTTTTTCGACAACCTTCCATTTCTTTTGATCAACTTCCGGGAAAAATATATCAGCAGGAGCCTTTTTATGCACATGGGTGATATACAATCTGCTGGCCAATGGCATGAACTGCCGATAGATGCTCCCCCCGCCAATCACGAATACCTCCTCATTTTTATCACTTTTTCTGACAGCATCTTCCATTGAATAAGCGGTGATCGCACAATTTATTAACTCACCTGGAATATCTGTAAGGACAATATTTTTCCGGCCGGCCAAAGGTTTCCTGGGCAATGACTCCCATGTTTTCTTACCCATTATCACTGACTTCCCGATAGTGAGCTTTTTAAATCTCCTGAGATCTTCAGGTATATGCCATAAGAGCTCATTGTTTTTGCCAATTCCCCAGTCATCCGAAACTGCTGCTATAATTGAAATCATAAGAATATGATTAGACTGAAATATCTCCTTTAATATTAGGATGGGCATTGTACCCGGAGAGAGTGAAATCCTCATACCTGAATCTTGTAATATCAGTAACTGAGGGATTTATTGACATCGCCGGCAGACTGAAAGGTTCCCTTGTCAGTTGAAGCTTTACCTGTTCAATGTGGTTCAGATAGATATGTGCATCACCAAGTGTATGTATGAAATCCCCTGGTTTATTCCCGGTTACCTGTGCCATAATAATTGTCAGCAGGGCATACGAGGCAATGTTGAAAGGAATTCCGATAAAAACATCACAGCTTCGCTGGTAAAGCTGGCACGACAGTTTCCCTCCTTCAACATAGAACTGAAAGAGGATATGGCATGGTGGAAGAGCCATTTTATCAATTTCGCCTGCATTCCAGGCACTTACAATATGCCGTCGTGAATCGGGGTATTTTTTTATGGAATCAATTACATTTGTCAGCTGGTCAATTTTCCTGCCATCAGCAGCTGGCCACGATCGCCACTGGTACCCATAGACAGGTCCGAGGTTTCCATCCTTATCCGCCCACTCGTTCCATATTCTTACGCCATTATCGGTAAGATACCTGATATTTGTTTCACCCGAGATGAACCAGAGAAGCTCGTGGATAATTGATTTAAGATGAAGCTTTTTGGTAGTGATGAGAGGAAATCCCCCTTCCAGGTTGAATCTCATCTGGTAACCAAAAACGCTTATTGTCCCTGTCCCCGTCCTGTCCTGCTTCCTGACTCCGTTTTTTAAGATGTGTTCAAGAAGCCCAAGGTATTGCTTCATCAGCCCTTTCTTTTTTTTCTCTTTTCAATTTCGTCCCTGATTGAAGCCGCACGTTCATAATCTTCAGTCTTGATAGCTTCATCGATCATTTTATAAAGCTCCTCGTCGGTAAAGTTATCAAACATTGAGCTCCCAGCTTCAAATAATTTATCTGATTCAGGTTCCGGAGTTGTTTCCGTGTCTGAAGAAGTGATAATGATGCCGGCTTTTTCCAGAATTTCCTCAGTAGTATATATAGGGCACCCGAATCTCAGCGCAAGAGCAACGGCATCTGATGTCCTGCTGTCAATCGATATTTCCTTTTCTCCGTTGTTGCAAAGGAGCCGTGAATAAAACACACCTTCTTCCAGTTTATAAATCATCACCTCTATAATTGCAATATTGAATTCCTTTGCAAAACTTTTGAACAGATCGTGGGTTAAAGGCCTCGGGGGATCAAGATTTTCAAGTTTTATTACAATTGCCTGGGCTTCAAAACCTCCTATGATAATAGGGATCCGCCTCTCGCCGTTCTCCTCAACCAGAATAAGAGCATATGCACCCGATTGGGTCTGGCTGTAAGAAATCCCTAATACTTTGAGTTTTACCCTTTTCATATCAATTGGCTAAATACCAGAACAATATCATATCCCTTACCGCATCAGACAAATATAAGGATAATCGCAGTAAACCAAAGTTTTACCAAACTCTTTTTTTTTCAACAGAATAAAGATGTACTATTTATAAAAAACATGAACAGGCAACCAGCGTTTAATCTACCGGAAAGATTTTTCAGTATTTAAATTCATTAAAAAATGCACGTGTTGATTTGTAAATAATCGAATTTGTTTATCTTTGCAGTCCGAAATCAGGCAAATCCACAGGGGCAACAGGAAGCAATATGACTGGAAGACCATATTCGCCTCATGGAGTAATAAAATAAGTAATTAAAATGTACGCAATCGTTGAAATTGCAGGTCAGCAATTTAAAGTAGAAGAAGGCAAAAAAATCTTTGTTCACCGGCTTGAAACCGAAAAGGATAAAGTAATTGAATTTGAGAAGGTTCTTTTAGTTGAGGATAACGATAAGATACTTGTCGGAGAACCTACAGTTAAGGATTTCATCGTTGAGGGGAAGGTGCTTGATCAGGTCAGGGGTGACAAAGTAGTTGTTTTTAAGAAAAAAAGGAAAAAAGGTTACAGGGTTAAAAATGGCCATCGCCAGAATTTTACCCAGATCGAAATAACAGGTATAGGACTTAAAGGTGCGATTGTGCGTAAACAGGTTCCTAAAAAAGAGACTGTTAAACCTGCTAAAACCGCTGCTGCTGAAGAACCGGTTGCCGAAATAAAAGCCAAAGGGAAGAAGACTACCGTTAAGAAAGCGGCCGTAAAGAAGGAAGAAGCAGCACCAAAGGGGAAAAAAGCCCCAGGGAAAAAGACGCCTGAAAAGAAACCGGCAGTAAAAAAAGCTTCAAAGAAATAAATTATGATTCAATAGAAAAAGTACATAACCATGGCACACAAGAAAGGAGCAGGAAGTTCACGAAACGGCCGGGATTCGGAAAGCAAACGGCTGGGAGTGAAACTTTTCGGCGGACAGACGACCAAAGCAGGAAGTATAATCGTACGTCAGAGAGGAACCAGGCATAATGCAGGCCTTAACGTAGGCATAGGAAAAGATCATACCCTTTATGCATTAATTGATGGAGAAATAGAATTCAAAAAGAAAAAATACAATAAGATATACGTTTCAGTTAAACCGGTAACTGAATAAACGGATACTCACAGGAATGAGCTCCCGAAATTCTTTCCACCCACCGGAAAGCAATATCGGGAGTTTTTATATTTTTACAGCGGGCTTTAAAAACCTGCTTTTTTATTAACATTTGTTGAAAATGCTTACCATTAATCTGATACGCGAAAAAAAGGATTTCGTGATCGAACGGTTGAAAATCAAGAATTTTGATGCAGAAGAAATAGTCAGCAAGATTCTTGCACTTGATTCATCGCGCCGTGAAATCCAATCGAAGACTGATATGCTTCAGGGTGACATGAACCGGATTTCGAAAGAGATCGGGAACCTTATGAGAGAAGGCAAAAAAGCTGAAGCAGATGTATCACGTGAAAGAACATATTCAATCAAAGACGAGATTAAATCCTTGTCAGAAAAGCTTCTGACATTGGAAACTGAGTTGAAGAACGAGATAGTGCGCCTTCCGAATTTGCCACATGAGCTGGTGTCTCCTGGATTCGGAGCAGAAAATAATGTCAAGGTTAGGGAAGGCGGAAAAATTCCTGTCCTTCCGGATTCTGCTTTGGCACACTGGGACCTGATAAGGAAATATGACATAATTGATTTTGATCTTGGTATTAAACTCACAGGTGCAGGGTTCCCGGTCTATAAGGGGAAAGGGGCAAAGCTTGAACGGGCTTTAATAAACTTTTTTCTGGATGAGGGAATTAAGGCCGGTTACACCGAGGTGATGCCGCCAATCATGGTCAATGAGGATTCAGGTTTCGGAACTGGCCAGTTGCCTGACAAAGAAGGACAAATGTACCAGGTCGGTCTCGATAATTTTTATCTGATTCCGACAGCTGAAGTTCCTGTTACCAATATTTACAGGGATGTTATCCTGAACGGGAACCAGCTTCCATTGAAAAATATCGCCTATACCCCATGTTTCAGAAGGGAAGCCGGCTCATGGGGAGCTCATGTCAGGGGACTAAACCGTCTTCATCAGTTTGACAAGGTTGAAATAGTCAGAATAGCACACCCCGATAGCTCATATGAATCGCTCAAGGAAATGGTGAATCACGTGGAAAGCCTTGTTTCGGGACTGGAGCTTCCATATCGAATACTGAGGCTGTGCGGAGGCGACATGTCATTCACATCCTCAATGACCTATGACTTCGAGGTCTGGTCAGCCGCACAGAAGAGATGGCTGGAAGTAAGCTCCGTATCCAATTTTGAATCATTCCAGGCAAATCGTCTAAAATGCAGGTTCAAGGAAAAGGGAGACAAACAGACTCGTCTTGTCCATACACTTAACGGGAGTGCACTGGCTCTTCCGAGAATTGTTGCTGCAATTCTTGAAAATAATCAGACTGAGTCGGGAATAAAGATACCAGCTGTTCTTATACCGTATACGGATTTTGATAAAATAGATTAATCAAATGTTACCTCCCACCCCCCTAAAGGGGGGCTATGCTGAAACAAACAAGACTAATTCAAATGATAATACCCCCTTCAGGGGGGCAGGGGGGCTGGAAGCAAAACAGAATGGACAAGACCAGACAATCTTTTATCTACGCTTTGCTGGCAATATTTTTCTGGTCCACTATACCTACTGCATTTAAAATCAGCCTGGGAGAACTACCAATTCTGCATGTGCTTACAATTGCATCTGTGACATCTGCGATGATACTATTCATTCTGATTCTTAAAGAAAGAAAAACCAGCCTTTTAAAGGAACAAGCTCGCAGAGACCTTATCAACTCCGCTATTCTGGGATTGATAAATCCTTTCCTTTACTACATGATCCTGCTCAAGGCATATCAGCTTCTTCCAGCCCAGGTCGCTCAGCCACTAAACATGATATGGCCGATAATCCTGGTCTTTCTGTCCGTGCCCATACTTAGGCAGAAAATAGCAGTGAAAAGTTTTATTGCCCTGTTTATTTCATTCATTGGCGTTTATGTTATTTCCTCACAGGGAAACCTTTTCAATCCCGGACATGCTGATATCAAGGGAGTCTTGCTTGCTACCGGAAGTTCTGTTTTCTGGGCTTTTTACTTTATACTTAATGTCAGGGATAAACGGGATGCAGCAATAAAGTTGTTTATGAATTTCTTATTTGGATCTTTTTATCTGATCATAACCCTTATCATAACAGGTACATGGCCTGAAAGCATCGGATTTAAAGGAATTACCTCTTCGGTTTATATCGGATTATTTGAAATGGGGATTACATTCTTCCTTTGGCTAAAGGCCCTGCAAATGTCATCAACAACTGATAGAGTGAGCAATCTAGTTTATCTTGCTCCCTTTCTTTCCCTGATTTTTGTGCATTTTATTCTTCATGAACCTGTTTTTTATACAACTCCGGCAGGATTATTGCTGATAATTTCCGGAATATTGATACAGAACAGAAAACTAAAAAGTGATTAAATTGTTATATTTGGCACCCGGAGATACCGCGGTGAAAACAATTCTAAAAATGAAAAAACTAATATTTCTTACAATAATCATTACTCTCATCTTTTCGTCATGCAAAAAAGTTGAGGAGCCAGCTGTTAACAAAGGATTAACGGATGCAATGGCCAGGGACAGTCTTTATTATCTTATGCGGCAGTGGTATTACTGGTACGATAAGATGCCGACTGTGACGAAGGATAACTACAAGGATCCTTATGAACTCATGGATGCAATGAGGTATCAACCACTTGATAAATGGAGCTTTGTTGCTGATTATAATGAATTTATAAATGAAATGGAAGGAACATTTGTCGGTCATGGGATCAGGATCGGCCTTGACGATGCGTTAAAAGCAAGGATTGCAATGATCTATTCCAAATCACCTCTGTACCTAAGCGGAGTACGCCGTGGATGGATCGTAAAGAGCATTAACGGTTACGATATTGCAAAAATAATACAAGATGGTGATGCAACAACATATAATACTGCGCTTGGCCCAGGTACAGCAGGCGTTACGAATACATTCATTTTCCAGCGCCCCAATGGTGCTGACACAACTATCTCATCAACTAAAAGCTCATTCACCGTAAATTCAGTTCTACTTTACGATACTCTTCACCTTTCAACAGGAATAACGGGTCATCTTGTCTTTGAATCGTTTATTCAACCATCAACTGAGGAACTTCTTACTGCATTCAGGTATTTTGAAGCCAATAACGTAAAGGACCTGATCCTTGATCTGAGATATAATTCCGGTGGATATCTTTATGTAGCACAGGATCTTGCCAGCAAGATAATTGGCAGATCCGCTTTTACCTCCAATTCGGTTTTTGCAATGCTTTCGTATAACAATAAGAACCAGGATCAGAACGTCACATACAGATTTACTGATCCAGGGGTTAATCTTTCGTTTAACAGGCTGATCGTGATCTCTACAAGATTAACTGCCTCAGCGAGCGAAGCAGTGATGAACGGACTTAAGCCTTATATGGATGTAATCGGAATCGGAGATACAACAACCGGAAAACCAGTTGGCATGAATGGGTGGTCTGTTGGCAGTAAATATTTTTACTGGCCTGTTACATTTAAAATGGTAAATAAAAATAATGAAGGAGACTATTTCAGCGGAATTGCTCCTGCAGAAATTGTTTCAGATGATATCACGCATGATTTCAACGACAGGAGTGAATTATGCCTTAAGGAGGCAATTCATTACCTCGAAACAGGTTCTGTTGTGAAGAGAGGAATTTCGAACTTTCACCGTCATCCTCTGCTTTCCGAGAAACCATCCTGGATGAACAACGGATTTACTCTTGTAAAGTAACTGCATTCATAACGGCCGCTTGAAAAAGAAACCAAACGAGAGGATCATTCTTGGAATTGATCCGGGGACTAATATCACAGGTTACGGACTAATAAAAACTGTTGGAATAGTACCTACGCTTATTACAATTGGCGAAATTAATTTATCGAAATTCGACGACCACTACCTTAAGATCAAGCATATTTTTGACCGCACCGTTGGATTAATAGATGAGTTTCATCCTGATGAGCTGGCTATTGAAGCTCCGTTTTACGGAAAGAATGTGCAGTCGATGCTGAAGCTCGGCCGTGCACAGGGAGCCGCAATAGCAGCGGCACTAACCCGATCGCTTCCAATTTTCGAATATGCCCCGAGAAAGATTAAAATGTCAATTACCGGCCGGGGAGCTGCTTCAAAAGAACAGGTTGCTTCCATGCTGATGCACATTCTTAAATTCAGCAAAATTGAAGTGAAGCTGGATGCCACTGATGGTCTTGCTGTCGCATTATGCCATTTTTACCAGTCGGATGTTCCGCAGAGAGAGAAAAGCTACAACAGTTGGAAGGATTTTATGAATAAAAATCAAAAAAGGATTAAAACCAGATAACTGGTTTAGATCACAGAATAAGCCAGAGCCACAACGCTCACTTTTGTATCCTCAATCTTAAGAATTTCGTTGGTGCATGCTTCAAGTGTCGATCCTGTAGTTATTACATCATCAACGAGGAGAATATGCTTTCCCATTAACCTTTCCTGATCCTTTACCCTGAAGATATCTTCGACATTTGTCCACCTGTCAAACCGGGACTTCCGCGTCTGAGTAGCCGAAACTGTTTTTCTGATAAGGGTGTCAGAGTCTACCGGAATACCTGATACGATTGACATACCTCCGGCGATAAGATCGCTCTGATTAAATCCTCTTTTTCTTTTCTTTGAGGGATGAAGAGGAACCGGAATAATCAGATCTATTCCTCCAAGAAATCCGGATGATTTCAGCGAAAGTGCATAAATTCTGCCAAGCTCCGGTCCGACCTCCTGTATGCCCTTATATTTGAGCTGATGAATCAGCTTTCTTATCCTGCTGTCCCTTGTATAAAATGAAAAAGCAGCTGCTTTCTCAATCTGGCAGCGCCCCCAGAATAACTGAGCAACTGGATTATCCGGTTTAAGATGATAATTGGTTCTTGGAATCAGAACATAACATTCTGTACAGATGAGTGTTTCATTTCTCATCAGATGGTTACCGCAACCATAGCACAGCCGGGGAAAAAGAAGACTTATAAAGTCGTCCCACAAATCATACAGATATCTCATGCAGCGAGAGGCAAATCTTCTGCAAAGATATTAAAGTATTACCTTTTCGCTTATTTTTTTTGCAAGAGTTTTGAATTCATCCGGAGTGAATTTCAGCTTGGGATTTCTGAAATTGAGGTCCTCCATAGAATCCATCGGGACAAGATGAATATGAGCGTGAGGCACTTCAAGTCCGACTACGGCCACTCCGATGCGGGTGCAAGGCACAGAATCCTGTATGGCTTTTGAGACTTTCTTTGAGAAGATAATAATCCCTGAGAGAAGATCGTCATCCAGGTCAAAAAGGTAATCAACTTCCTTTTTCGGAACAACCAGGGTATGTCCTGCTCTCAGCGGATTAATGTCGAGGAAAGCAAAGTATCTCTCATCTTCGGCGATTTTATAGCAAGGTATTTCTCCTCTAATGATCCTTGTGAATATTGTTGCCATGCCATAAAGTTTAAAAGTCACAATGATATCGACATTATCTCAAATGGAATTATTCCTGATGGGACTTTAATCTGAACGGTATCACCTACTTTCCTTCCTATAAGGCCCATAGCTATTGGTGAACTGACAGCAATTTTCCCCAACTTGAAATTGGCTTCACTTTCCGGAACAATTTGGTATTCCATTACATGGTCATTGTTCTTGTTTTTGATTTTGACCTTGTTAAGAATTCTGACTGTGCTGGTATCAATTTTGGTTTCATCAATGACCCTGGAACGGGCGATGATATCTTCAAGCCTGGAGATTTTCATCTCAAGCATTCCCTGAGCCTCCTTGGCAGCTCCATATTCAGCATTCTCTGTAAGATCACCCTTGTCCCTTGCATCAGCCAGCATTTTTGAGATTAATGGTCTTTCAACCTGCCTCAGTTGATCAAGTTCCTCCTTAAGCTTCTGGAGTCCCTCTTCTGTTATATAGATAACATCTGCCATTTTCTCTCTTACAGTTAAAAAATAAGAAGAATTCCGGGGAATCCCGGAACTCTTCTGAACAAATATATAAAATCTTTACCTAATTACCAAAAAATTTGACGAAAATGGGTATAATACAAGTATTTATCCGCAATTTGCTCATCCTACTTGTATTTTCTACCGGTTTTTCTGGAATTTTCTGCTAGCTTTTTCTTCTTTTCCTTGTAATTTAAATCAGATTGTTTCCTGTTATTCAACATACGGGCCTGCACCTCAGGCGATTGTATCTTTACAGCTCTTTTTCTGGATGCCTTTACGTAGTCAGCATATTCTTTGTCGGCCTTTTTCTCACTGGCTGCCTGTTTTTTTTTAGCTTTCATAACACTTGGTGATTCTCTTACCTTTGTATTTTTTTTGTTCAATGATTTACTAAACAGGTACCTCTCAGGATTCCGGAGGCTTCGTTTGTATCTCTGAGCTTCACAAACAGGAATCATCAAAACGAATACAAGTAATATCATTATGAACTTATTTAACGATAAATTCTTCATATTCCGGTGATTAAATTAAATATTTATCCGGGTAAGTGGTTTTTAAACGGTAATGCTATTTATACTGAGTTATTCTACTATATATAACGGTGTTTTCAAAACTAAAAT
>Ga0153915_10004272_pt1 | contig 13147 bp, 13 predicted proteins | sample Opewatmetagenome_2_FD_107003 | JGI IMG/M metagenome (GOLD analysis project Ga0153915, IMG submission 107003) | Freshwater wetland microbial communities from Ohio, USA - Open water 3 Core 3 Depth 3 metaG | ecosystem: Environmental > Aquatic > Freshwater > Wetlands | place: USA: Ohio, Lake Erie... | reverse complement strand
GCTTGCTCCGGAGTTGGAGGGATGGTGTATCCTGGGGGATTCCCTGAGTCCTGTCAACAGCCCGTCTTCGAGCGTACCTTCACGATTCCAGACTCCCGGACGCCGAGCATGGTCCCAGCCGGTTCCGCAACAGCGATTCCGTCCCTGGCTGGCCGCGTGGCGATGGTCACCGGCGGCACCGGCGCCCTGGGACGCGCCGTGGTGCGTCGCCTCCAGGCGGCCGGGGCGCAGGTCCATGTCACCTGGCGGCAGGAGGTGGAAGCCACCGACCTCCAAGCCTTCCTGGGTGGAGGCGGCAGCCGGGTGGTCCTGCACCAGGCCGACATCACCTCGGCCGCCGACGTCGCCTCGTTGTTCGATGGCCTGAAGGCAGCCCCGGGGCGGCTGGACTTGCTCGCCTGCGTGGCGGGCGGATTCACGGCCTCGCCCCTGGAGGCGACCGACCCCAAGGCCTGGGACGCCATGATCGCCGTCAACGCCACCAGCGCCTTTCTCTGCTGCCGCGCGGCCGTTCCCTTGCTCCGCGCCGGCGGCCACGGCCGGATCATCAACGTAGCGGCGCGCCCGGCCCTGGAGCTGGGCGCGCCGAACATGAGCGCCTATGCCGCGTCCAAGGCGGCGGTGCTCAGTCTGACCTACTCCCTGGCGAAGGAGCTGGCGCGCGACCGGATCACCGTGAACGCGATCGTTCCTTCCATCATCGACACCGCCGCGAACCGTGCGGCGATGCCGCGGGCCGAGACCAGCGGGTGGCTCAAGCCGGAAGAGATTGCGGAGGTGGTGGCGTTTCTGGCCGGCGATGCCGCTGCCGTGGTCACCGGCACGGCGGTGAACCTGTCCCGGGGGTGAGGCTAGAACACGTGGGCGGGGCGAGGCGCTTCGCGAGGAAGCGGTTGACCGTGCCGGCCCTGGCGGCCCCAGTGACGGCTCCACTCCTCACGCAAACAGAACGGATCGAGCCCGCAGGCCCGGTCCACCGGCAAGACGCCGTCGAGATGGTCGATCTCGTGCTGCAACAGCGCCGCCACCGGGCCTTCGGCCTCCATGAGATGACTCTGCCCTTTGAGGTCCTGGTACTTCACCCGCACCCGGTAGGCTCGCTGCACGCGCACCATGAGATCGGGAGACGACAGACAGTCGTCCCACACCAGGAAGTCCTCATCGCCCACATCCACGATCTCAGGGTTGACCAACACCCTGCGCTTGGCGTCTTCGAGGACCAGCACCAGTCGGATGGGCGCCCCGATCTGCGGGGCGGCGATCGCGCGGCCGATGCCGCTGCGCTCCTGCCAGTCCCGCAGCGTGTCTCGCAGGTCGTCCGCCACCACACGGACCGCCGGCGACTTGGGGCCGGAAACCGGTTGGCAGCGGGCGCGCAGGATGGGGTCCCCCAGCTGCCGGGTTCGATGCACCGTCATGTCCCCAATCTACGCCTGTGCCTCTTTAGCGAAAGGCGACGCCCATGATTGCAGCGGTGATCCTGGCTGCGGGCGAGTCCCGCCGGATGGGGTTCCCCAAGGCCCTTCTTCGCTATCGGGACAAGACGTTTCTGGAGAGTCTCGTGGCGGCGGCGGGCGCCGCTGGTCTGGATCCATCCGTTGTCGTGCTCGGATTGGACGCAGCTAAGATCTTGGCGTCAGTTCGGTTAGGACCAATAATCGAGGCCAGGAACGAACACCCGGAAACCGGCCAGATAGGCTCCATTAAGGAAGGCATGTCGACCATCCTCAACCGTCCGGTTGAAGCGGTGATCATCTGGCCTGTGGATCAGCCTCACGTCTCAGTCCGCACGGTCGAGCTCGTGATCGAGGGATATCGCAAAGGCCACGCCTCGGTTGTGGTCCCCGTTTACCAGGGAAGACGTGGCCACCCCGTCTTGTTCAGCCGCGATGTGTTCGAGGATCTCTTGAATGCCCCCGTAGACCTCGGCGCCCGGGCGGTGGTCCGAGCACAGGAACAAGCGGGAAGGCTCCTCGAGGTCCCCGTGGCTGATCCGGCGATTCTCGAGGACGTTGATACGCCGGAAGCTTACGAGGATCTCCTGCGCCGGTCAGTGCCAGGTGGTGACCCCTAAGTGATTAGGGTGGCTTACATTCTGACTTCACGAACAAAACTGTTCTTTTAGTTTGCCGGCCAGGCTCCCCGCGGCTACATTCCACCCTATGGATACTCTTCCCCCCGGGTTAGCCGGCCAAAAGGGCCTGCGCGGCCAGCTGCTGTTGGAGCTCAAGCAGCACCAGCCGCTGACTGCCAAGGAATTGGCCGACCGCCACGGCGTCACGACCACGGCGGTTCGGCGGCACCTCAAGGAACTGGAGTTGGAGCAGCTCGTGGTGTATCGGCGCGAGCAGCGGGGTCAGGGTGCCCCGACCTTTGCCTACCGGCTGACGCCGGACGGCGAGGCGCTGTTCCCCAAGCGATACGAGGAGGCCCTCACGGCGGCGCTGGAGTTCGTGGAGCGCCACGGCGGGCGGGAGGCCGTGAGTCGTTTCTTTGCCGAGGCCTTCGGTGGTGAGGCGGACAAGCTGACGGCGCGCCTCAGCGAAGCCAGCCTGGAGGAGCGGCTGGCGGCGGTCGCCGACTTGCTTTCACGCCAGGGCTTCATGGCCGAGTGGACCACAGATGGGGCAGGCGTGCGCATTGCCGAGCACAACTGCGCCATGCACGCGGTAGCGGCGCGCTTTCCCGAGGTGTGTCATGAAGAGCTGCAGTTCCTGAAGCGGGTGCTGGGACACGAGGTCGAGCGCAAGAGCCACATCGTGGCCGGCTGCAATGCCTGCGAGTATGCCGTGAACCTGGTCCAGATCGCAGACAAGGAGGCACGGGCATGACCGGTATCGAAGCTCGCGTCCTCCAGCCCTACAAGTACGGCTTCGTCACGGATATCGAGTCGGAGCTGGCGCCGGCCGGGCTCAGCGAGGACACCATCCGGCTGATTTCCCAGAAGAAGGGCGAGCCCGACTGGATGCTGGAGTGGCGTCTCAAGGCGTACCGGCACTGGCTCACCATGTCGGAGCCTCGCTGGGCCAACATCAGGTACGGCCCGGTGGATTACCAGTCCATTCACTACTATGCGGCGCCCAAGCAGCAGAAGCAGCCCAAGGGCCTGTCCGAGGTGGATCCCAAGCTGCTCCAGACCTTCGAGAAGCTGGGCATCCCCATCTCCGAGCAGAAGCGCCTGTCGGGCGTGGCGGTGGACGCGGTGTTCGACAGCGTGTCGGTGGCGACCACGTTCAAGGAAACGCTGGCCAAGTCCGGTGTGATCTTTCTCCCCATCTCGGAAGCGATCCGTGAGCACCCCGACCTGGTCCGCAAGTGGCTGGGTTCGGTGGTCCCCTACAACGACAACTTCTTCGCCGCGCTCAATTCGGCGGTCTTCACCGACGGCTCCTTCGCCTACATCCCGAAAGGCGTCCGCTGCCCGCTGGAGCTTTCGACGTACTTCCGGATCAATGCCCAGGCGACGGGCCAGTTCGAGCGCACCCTGATCATCGCGGAAGAGGGGAGCTACGTGAGCTATCTGGAAGGCTGCTCGGCGCCTTCACGGGATGAGAACCAGCTCCATGCCGCGGTGGTGGAGCTGGTGGCGCTCGACAATGCCCAGATCAAGTACTCCACCATCCAGAACTGGTACCCCGGGGACGAAGAGGGCAAGGGCGGCATCTACAACTTCGTCACCAAGCGCGGCAAGTGTGCCGGGCGGAACTCTAAGATCTCGTGGACCCAGGTGGAGACCGGCTCGGCCATCACCTGGAAGTACCCGGGTTGCATCCTGCAGGGTGATAACTCGATCGGCGAGTTCTATTCGGTGGCGGTGACCAACAACCGGCAGCAGGCGGACACCGGCACCAAGATGATCCACCTGGGGAAGAACACCAAGAGCACCATCGGGTCCAAAGGGATCTCGGCCGGCCGAGGCCAGAACACCTATCGCGGCCTGGTGAAGATCATGAAGGGGGCGGAGGGGGCCCGGAACTACTCGCAGTGCGACTCGATGCTGATCGGGGATCAGTGCGGGGCCCACAACTTCCCTTACATCGACGTGCGCAACAGCTCCGCCATCATGGAGCACGAGGCGTCAACCTCCAAGATCGGGGAAGACCAGATCTTCTACCTCCGGCAGCGCGGCCTCAAGGCAGAGGACGCGGTCTCGGTGATCGTGAACGGCTTCTGCAAGGAGGTCTTTCGCGAGCTGCCCATGGAGTTCGCGGTGGAAGCGCAGAACCTGCTGAGCATCAGCCTGGAGGGCTCCGTCGGCTGACGGAGAACTGACAACGGACAACAGACAACGCTCTTTCGGATATCCAATGCCGCCAATGCTGGAAATACAGAACCTCCACGCTTCGGTCGAGGGTCGCGAGATCCTGCGGGGCGTAGATCTCATCGTGAATGCCGGCGAAGTGCACGCCATCATGGGCCCCAACGGGTCCGGCAAGAGCACGCTGGCCCAGGTACTCGCCGGGCATCCGGCCTACACCGTCACGCAGGGTAGCGTCCGCTTTCTGGGGCAGGACCTGCTGGACATGGATCCGGAGGAGCGCGCCCAGGGTGGCGTATTCCTCGCGTTCCAGTACCCGGTGGCGATCCGCGGTGTGACCAACGCGTACTTCCTGCGGGCCGCTCTCAACTCCGTGCGGAAGGCCCGGGGAGAGCCGGAGCTGGATCCCATGGACTTCGTGGCGGTGCTGGAGGAGAAGCTCAAGGCCATCGGATGGGACGACAGTTTCGTGAACCGTCCCGTCAACGAAGGGTTCTCCGGCGGCGAAAAGAAGCGCAACGAGATCCTCCAGATGGCCGTCCTGGAGCCCAAGCTCGCCATCCTGGACGAGACGGATTCCGGTCTGGACATTGACGCCCTGAAGACGGTGGCGGAAGCGGTGAACAAGCTGCGCTCTCCGTCCAACGCCAAGGTCGTGGTCACCCATTACCAGCGGCTGTTGAACTACATCGTGCCGGACTTCGTGCACGTGCTGGTGGATGGCCGGATCGTGCTCTCCGGCGGGAAGGACCTGGCCCTGGAGCTGGAGGACAAGGGCTACGATTGGACCAAGCCGGAGGCCGCGCTCACATGACCCAGGCGTTGGACGCCCGCGAGCGCTATCTGGCCGATCTCCGCCGGTGGTCGGGAAACGGCGCGGCCCGCGCCCCCCAATGGCTCAAGGATCTCCGGCAGGCCGGCTTGGAGCGGTTTGCGGCGGTGGGCTTCCCCACCACCCGCGAGGAAGCGTGGCGCTTCACCGATGTCGCGCCCATCGTGGGGACGGCGTTTGCGCCGCCTCAGGCTTCCGCGGCCCCGATTTCCTCTGAGGCGGTCGAAGCCATCCTGGGCGGTCCCTCGGCCCTGCGCATGGTATTCGTGGATGGCGCGTTCAGCCCGGCTTTGTCTTCCGTCTCGGGGCCGCCAGCGGGACTGAAGCTCGGCAGCCTGGGAGACGCCCTCAAGAACGGCGGCGGCGTCCTGGCGGAACACGTGGGGCGCTACGCCAGGATCGACCACAATCCATTCACCGCCCTGAACACGGCGTTCCTGCAGGATGGGGCCCTGGTTCATGTGGCAAGCGACGTGTCGGTGGAGCGGCCCGTCTACCTGCTGTTTCTCACGTCTGCGGCAGGCCAGGGTGGGCTCACCCATCCTCGGAGCCTGATCATCCTGGAGCGCGGCGCCACGGCGTCCGTGGTCGAGACCTACGCCACGCTGGGTGGGGGTCGGCACCTGACCAATGCCGTGACGGAGTTGGTGCTGGGCGATGGTGCCCGGGCGCAGTACCTGCGGGTGCAACGGGAGAGCGACGCCGCGTTTCACATGGCCACGTCCCAGTCCTACCAGGGCAAAGACAGCCGGCTGCTTTCCTGCTCGGTCGCGCTCGGCTCTGCCTTGTCCCGCCACGACGTGAATGCGGTGCTGGACGGGACGGGCGCGGAGCTGCTCCTGAACGGGCTCTCCGTGCTGGCCGGCCGCCAGCATGTTGACCATCACACCACCATCGAGCACGCTCGGCCCCACTGCGAAAGCCACGAGCTGTTCAACGGCATCTTCGCGGACCACGCCCGCGGCGTGTTCACCGGTCGGATCATCGTCCGGCCCGGAGCCCAGCAGACCGACTCCAAGCAGACCAACAACAACGTGCTCCTGTCGGAAGCCGCGCGCGCGGACAGCCAGCCCCAGCTGGAGATCTATGCGGACGACGTGAAGTGCACCCACGGCGCCACCATCGGTCCGCTGGATCCCAACGTGCTGTTCTACCTCGAGACCCGGGGCGTCGGCGCCGAGGCGGCCCGTCAGCTCCTCACCTACGGCTTCGCGGCGGATGTGGTCTCCCGGCTCGAAGTGCCCGAGTTGCGGGAACGGTTGGACCGCCTGGTGGGGGCGCGCCTGGCCGCATGACGACGCTCCCCAGCGCTCGACCCGCGGCGGCCGGCACCCTTGCCCGGTGGGATCTGAAGCGGGCGCGCGCTGAGTTCCCCATCCTCGCCCGCACGGTTCACGGCCATCGGCTGGTGTATCTCGACAACGCGGCGACCGCGCAAAAGCCGCTGGTCGTGATCGAGGCCCTGACCCGCTTCTACCAGGAGTACAACGCCAACATCCACCGGGCGGTGCACGCGTTGAGCGAGGAGGCGACCGCCGCCTATGAAAGCGCTCGCGTTCGGATCCAGCGGTTCCTCCACGCGGATGAGGCTCGTGAGATCGTGTTCGTCCGGGGGACCACGGAGGCGATCAACCTGGTGGCCCACAGCTTCGTCCGCCCGCGGCTCAAGCCTGGCGACGAAGTACTGATCACGGCCATGGAGCACCACTCCAACATCGTTCCCTGGCAGCTGGTGTGCGAAGAGCGGGGCGCCCGGTTACGGGTAGCGCCCATGAATCGCGCGGGGGAGCTGCTGCTGGAGGATTACGCCGCGCTGTTGGGGCCCCGGACCAGGTTCGTGTCGGTGGTGCAGGTGTCGAACTCGCTGGGCACCATCAATCCGGTGGCGGAAATGATCCGACTGGCCCATGACCGCCACATCCCGGTGCTGGTGGACGGGGCGCAGGCCGTGCCGCATGGACCGGTGGACGTGGGGAGCCTGGATTGCGACTTCTACGCCTTCTCGGGCCACAAGGCCTACGGCCCCACCGGGATCGGCGTGCTGTACGGCAAGGCGGGTCTTCTGGAGGAGATGCCGCCCTATCAGGGAGGCGGGGACATGATCCGCTCCGTCTCCTTCGAGAAGACCACCTTTGCGCCTATCCCCGCCAAGTTCGAGGCGGGAACTCCGCACGTAGCAGGGGTGGTGGGGCTGGGGGCGGCGGTGGACTACCTCAGCACCCTGGATTGGCGCCAGATCGCCGAGCATGAAGCCGATCTGCTGGATTACGCCGCCACTTCCCTGGCGGCCGTGCCCGGGGTTCGGCTCATCGGCACGGCCACGCCTAAGGCGGCTGTCGTGTCGTTCGTGGTGGACGGCGTGCACGCACACGACGTCGGCACCATTCTGGATCAGGAGGGTGTGGCGGTCCGCACCGGCCACCATTGCACGCAGCCCGTCATGGATTTCTTCGGGGTGCCGGCGACCGCCCGCGCCTCTTTCGGTCTCTACAATGGGCGGGACGACGTGGACGCCCTGGTCGCCGGGCTCGGCCGCGTGCGACAGGTGTTTGGCGAATGAACGGGCTGAGCGAGCTGTATCAGCAGCTCATCATCGACCACAATCGCAATCCCAGGAACTTCGGCGCGCTCGACGGCGCCAACCGGACCGCGTCGGGTGACAATCCCCTGTGCGGCGACCAGATCCGGGTGTATCTGCGGGTGACGAACGGCGTCATCGAGGACGCCCGGTTCGAGGGCAACGGTTGCGCCATCTCGCAGGCCTCGGCGTCGTTGATGACGACCGCGGTGCGCGGCAAGTCCGCCGCCGCCGCGCTGGAGTTGTTCCGGGCCTTTCACCGGATGGTTACCAGTCCGCCCGCGGAGGCGCCGGATGCCAAGGCCCTCGGCAAGCTTGCGGCCTTTGCCGGCGTGCGAACCTTTCCGGCGCGGGTGAAGTGCGCCAACCTCGCGTGGCACACCCTGCGCGCCGCCCTGGAAGGCGACCCCGGCGGGGTCAGTACCGAGTAATGGTCTCGTGACCTCGACGCGCGGCGATGTTTCCAGCTACCAGCGGCTCCTCCTCGAGCACTACCGCCGCCCCCGCAACCGGGGGCAACTCGCCGCCCCAACCCACCAGAGCGCCCAGAGCAACCGCTTGTGCGGAGACGAAGTGTCGGTACAGTGCCGGGTACAGGACGGCGTCCTCGCCGAGGTGGCATTCGACGGACGGGCGTGCTCGGTGAGTCAGGCATCCGCTTCCCTCATGACGGAAGCGGTGCGCCGGCTCTCGGTCGGGTCGGCGTTGACGCTGGCTGACGCTTTTGCCGCCCGGCTCAACGGGCGGTCCGCGCCGGCCTCGGAGCCGGCTCTGGGCGAGCTGGAGGGACTCCTCCAGGTGTCGCAGTTCCCGGCCAGGATCACCTGCGCGCTGCTTCCCTGGAAGGCCTTGGTCGCCGCCCTGGAGCAGCCACACCCGTAGGGCCCTCGAGTCACGAAGCCTGCCAGTTGGCGGGCTCGTAACCCTCCCTGTATGCTTGACCCACCCACTACTCCTCAGGGGACGGGAACGTGTCCGATCCGGTGGTGATGTTGCAGGGCGTCACGAAGCGATATGCCGGGCACACGGCGGTTCAGGGGCTCTCGCTGAACGTCGCTCAGGGGGCGGTGTACGGCCTGCTGGGCCCCAACGGGGCCGGCAAGACCACCACGATGCGCATGATCATGAACATCATCGCGCCGGACGAGGGAACGGTCCGCGTGCTGGGTGAGCCGTCCAGCAGCCGCAAGCTGAGTCCGCAGGTGGGGTACCTGCCGGAAGAGCGCGGGCTCTATCCGAAGATGAAAGTGCTGGACGTGCTGGTCTTCCTGGCCGAGACCAAGGGCATCGCGCGCCGGGCGGCCAGGCAGCGGGCCGCAGAATGGCTGGACCGGCTGGGGTTGGCGGACTGGGGCCTGAAGAAGGTCAACGATCTTTCCAAAGGCATGCAGCAGAAGGTCCAGTTCATATCGACCGTCCTGCACGGTCCGGCGCTCCTGATCCTGGACGAGCCGTTCGCGGGACTCGATCCGGTCAACAGCCAGGTGATCAAGGACACGGTGCTGGATCTGGCGCGGAAGGGCGCCACCGTGCTGTTCTCCACCCACATCATGGAGCACGCCGAGAAGCTGTGCGACTCGATCTGCATCATCGCGCGGGGGGAAAAGGTGGTTGATGGGGCCCTGGCGGAGGTGAAGCGGAAACACGGCGGGCGGCAGCATATCATCGTCGCGGTGGAGCGGGGGAGCGAGTCCCTGGATCGGGTGTGGGCGGACCGGAGCCTGGTGGGGAAGGCCGGCAACTACGGCCAGTACGCGGAGGTGGAGCTGGCCGACGGCGCCGACCCCCAGAAGCTGCTCACCGCCGTCCTGGCGGCGGGAGCCCGCATCTCGAAGTTCGAAGTGGCCGAGGCGACGCTGAACCAGATCTTCATTGACCTGGTGGGTCCGGAAGCTGCCCATCCTACCGCTCAGGAGGGACCCGCCCATGCATAGGTTGTGGGTGGTCATTCGCCGCGAGTTCATCACCAAGGTGAACAACAAGTGGTTCGTGATCGCGACGGTGTTGGGGCCCCTGTTGATGGGGGTGGCCATTTTCCTTCCGGCGTATCTGCTGACCAAGTCCGCGGGGGTGCGGACGGTAGCCGTGGTGGACGCGTCGTCGGGTGGGGTGGGTCGGCAGATTGCGGACGCGCTGGATGCCGCGCCCATGATCAACTCCCGCTACGTGCAGGCGGACCTGGCCGCCATGAAGGACCTCGCCGATTCGCTGGCCGCGGAAGTGGGGCGGAAGGCAGTCAACGGGTTTCTGCTGATCACGGACGAGACCTTCACCGACGGCCGGGCTGAGTATCGCGGATCCAACGTTTCCTCGCAGACGGACATGGCGATGCTGCAGCGCTACGTGGAGCAGGCGGTGCTCACGGAGCGTCTCCAGCGGGTGGGCGTGAATCCCCGCCTGGTGTCGGAAGCCCGCATTCCCGTTGCCCTGAAGACGATCAACATTCGCGGGGGCAAGACCACCGACCAGTCGGGTCAGGCGGCGTTCATCCTGGCGTACGTGATGTGGTTCGTGCTCTACGTTGCCCTCATCGTGTACGGGCAGCTGGTTGCCGGAGCGGTGGTAGAGGAAAAGTCGTCGCGGATCATCGAAGTCCTGGTATCCAGTCTCCGGCCGTTTCAGCTCCTGGCCGGCAAAGTGATCGGCGTGGGGGCGGTCGGTCTCTTTCAGCTGGTGCTCTGGGCGGTGATGGCGAAGGTCCTGATTGACAAGCAGGCGTTCTTCCTTCACCTGTTCGGCATCCAGCTGCCGGGCGGTCAGGCCTTTGGCCTGCCCAGCGTGCCCCTGGCCACGGTCGCCATTCTGCTCCTCTACTTTGTGCTGGGCTTCTTCCTGTACGCCTCGATGTTCGCGGCGATCGGCGCGATGTCCTCAAGTGAGGCGGATGTACGACAGGCCCAGCAACCCGTGGTGATGCTGATCGTGATCCCGGCCCTGCTGGCGTTTGGCGCGCTCAATGACCCTGAAGGATCCATCGCGCTGATCCTGACGCTGGTACCGTTCAGCTCGCCCATCGCGATGCCCATTCGCTGGAGTGTGTCCGCCGTGCCGGGGGGCCAACTGGCGCTCTCGGTGGGCCTGCTGTTGGTGACGATGCTTGCGGTCACCTGGGTAGCGGCCCGGATCTACCGCGTCGGCATTCTGATGTACGGCAAGCGGCCAGGGCTGCGAGAGTTGGTTCGCTGGATCGGCACCCGCTGATTCTCGATCCCCGTCAAAAGGGTCCATTCCGCAGCAAAAGGATGCCCTCGAGTTTCCGGCGGCCACTTAGGTTGCCGGTGATGCCCCCCTACCGGAACCTCAATGCCTGGAAGCTGGCGCAACGCCTGGCGGTGGAGTGTGCCAAGCTCGCCAGGGGCCTTCCGCCCTACGAGCAGGAGGCCCTGGCGGACGAGCTTCGGCGCTCATCCTACCGCGTGCCTATTAGCATCGCGGACGGCATGGCCCGGAAGGGCACCCGGCTCTGCCGGGTTTCGCTCGACAACGCCCGCGCGGCACTGGCCGAGGTGGAGACCATCCTGGAGATCAGCCGCGACCTGGGCTACGTGGACGCCGCCGCGTACGGCCGCATCGAGTCGGTCGCCACGGAAGCGAGCAAGACACTGTACGGCTTGCTGCGCAAGATACCGGAGGTCGGCCCCTAAGCCTCTGCCGCCCCTGCTGCCCCCCCAATAGGTTTCGGGCATGACGTCCTCCCCCTCCGTCATTGTCATCGGTGGTGGTCACGCGGGAGCCGAGGCAGCCATGGCAGCCGCCCGGCTGGGCGCGCGTGTCACGCTGGTGACCTCCAGCCTCGACACCATCGGCCAGATGTCGTGTAATCCCGCCATCGGCGGGATTGCGAAGGGCACCGTGGTACGGGAGGTGGACGCGCTGGGCGGAGTGATGGGGAGAGCTGCCGACCGGGCCACGATTCAGTTCCGGATGCTCAATCGCTCCAAGGGGCCGGCGGTCTGGGCGCCTCGATCGCAGTGCGACCGCACGTTGTACCGGCGCGCCGTGCGAAGGCTCCTCGAGAGCCACAGTGGAATCTGCATAACACAAGGCACAGTAAAGAGTTTGACACTAGATCGTGACCGCGTGTGCGGCGTCGTGTGCTTGGATGGACGGTCCTTCGGCGCGGACGCCGTCGTCCTCACGGCCGGTACCTTCCTGCGAGGGAAGATCCACCTGGGGACAGACACGCGAATCCCCGCCGGCCGGGCGGGAGATCCTCCTGCCGTGGACATCGCTGAACAGCTCGAGGCTCTGGGGCTTGCGGTCGAACGCTTCAAGACCGGGACGCCGCCCCGAGTGGATGGCCGCACCGTGGACTATGCACGGCTGGAGCGGCAGGACGGCGAAATGGACGGCTTCCGTTTCTCCCACCTGGAGCGGGTGTCACGACCCGAGCAGCGGCCGTGCTGGATCACCTGGGCGGGCGAGCCGGTCAAGCGGATCATCCGCCAGAACCTCAAGGCGTCCGCTCTCTATGGGGGCGCCATCGCCAGCCGGGGTCCAAGGTACTGCCCGTCGGTCGAGGACAAGATCGTCAAGTTCCCGGACGCGGAGCGGCATCAAGTCTTCCTGGAGCCGGAGGGCCTGGACACCGCCGAACTCTACGTCAACGGCCTCTCCACCTCGCTGCCGGTGGCGATTCAGCTTGCGTTCCTCGCCGCCGTGCCGGGCCTGGAGCATGCTCGCATGACGCGGCCCGGATACGCCATCGAGTACGACTACTACCCGCCGCACCAGCTGACCGCCTGGCTCGAGCTGAAGGCTATTGAGCGGCTCTTCCTGGCCGGGCAAGTGAACGGGACCACGGGGTACGAAGAAGCCGCCGGCCAAGGGGCCCTGGCTGGCATCAACGCGGTCCGCCGCGCTGGGGGCGAGGAGCCGGTGGTGCTTCCCCGGGATGCGGCCTACATCGGCGTACTGGTGGACGACCTCGTGACGCGCGGGGTGGACGAGCCGTATCGGCTCTTTACGTCCAGGGCGGAGTTCCGCCTGCTTCTGCGGCAGGACAACGCACTCACTCGGCTGGGTCCCATGGCGGAGGGACTGGGCATGCTCACCAGTGAGGAGCGGAGGCAGCTGGGGGAGCGGTTGTCCGCCGAGCAGTCTCTGATGCAGCTGGCGGAGGACGCCGCGCTCGGTCCGCCAGATGTCAACGAGGTGCTGGCCCGCGCCCACAGCAGCCCCATCACCGAGCCCCAGCGTATCGCCGAGCTGGTGAAGCGACCCGGCGTGTCGCTGGCTGAGTTGCTCCGGGCTGGCGGGCGGGCGGAAGACGCTGCGGACTTGGACGCGGTCATGTCAGTCGAGATTCAGCTCAAGTACTCGGGGTACATTCAGCGGGAAAGAGACGCGGCCTGCCGGCTCCTGGAGCTGGCGGAATTTCGCCTGCCGGTTGGCCTGCCGTACCGGGAGATGAAGAGCCTGAGCACTGAGGCTCGCGAAAAGCTGGAGCGGATACAGCCCCAGTCCCTGGCGCAGGCCG
>Ga0153915_10004271_pt1 | contig 13149 bp, 8 predicted proteins | sample Opewatmetagenome_2_FD_107003 | JGI IMG/M metagenome (GOLD analysis project Ga0153915, IMG submission 107003) | Freshwater wetland microbial communities from Ohio, USA - Open water 3 Core 3 Depth 3 metaG | ecosystem: Environmental > Aquatic > Freshwater > Wetlands | place: USA: Ohio, Lake Erie... | reverse complement strand
GTTCCCGTACGAGGGCCTGACCGAGTTCCTCGCGCTCGAGTCGACGAACCGCATGCTCGTGAACCCGAGCGCGATCCGCAAGGACTACCTCGAGCGGATGGATCAGTTCCTGACGAAGTGCCGCGGCATGATGACCGGCGCCGGCGTCGACTATCACCTGGTGTCGACGGACCGGCCGCTCGAGTCGACGCTCCTCGACCTGCTCGTCGCGCGCTCGCGGCTCGGCCCGGGCCGGAGGCGGAGCGGGGCCGATTTACTCGGCCCCGCGGGGACGCCAGGGTCGTAATGGGGTTCCTCGCGCCTCTCATGCTCGCAGGTGCAGCCGCGATCGCGATCCCGATCGCGATCCACCTGATCGGCCGCCGGCGTGCGCGCACCGTCAAGTTCGCGGCGCTCGACTTCCTGATGTCGACGAAGCGCAAGACCGCGAAGCGGCTGCAGCTGCGCGAGCGGTTGCTGCTGCTCGTGCGTGCGCTCGTCTGCGCGGTCATCGCCGTCGCGCTCGCGAAGCCGTTCACGTCGTGCGAGCGCAAGGGTCCGATGGTGACGCGCGGTCCGCAGGCCGCGGTGCTCGTGATCGATGACTCGTTCGCATCGGGCTATGTCGTCGACGGCAAGCCATGGCTGCGCCGCGCCGTGACCGAGGCGCGCCGCGTGATGGTCCAGCTCGGCCCCGAGGCAGAGATCGCGATCGTCCGCGCGTCGGAAGGTGCCGATCATCCCACCGAGCTGACGCGCGACCAGGTCCGCGTGCGCGATCAGCTGATGGCGCTGGAACCGAGCTCGCGCCCGGCCGATACGACGCGAGCACTCGCACGCGCTGCCCAGCTCCTGGCGGCGTCGAGCCACACGCGCAAGACGGTGTTCCTGTTCTCGCTGATGGCGAACAGCGGCTTCCATCCCGACGAGGAGACGTGGGGCAAGGACGGCCCGCAGCTCGTCACGCTGGATCTCCGGCCGGCCAAGATGCCGAACCTCGCGGTGACCGCGCTGCGCGTCGATCCCGATCCCGGTGCAGGCAGCCGCGGTGTCTCGTTCGATGCGGAGGTCGGTAACTTCAGCGACGCCGCCGCCAACGTCGAGCTCCAGCTCGCGATCGGCGATCGCGTGGTCGCACGCGGTGCGCTGCCGCTCGGTCCGGGCGAGAAGAAGGTGAAGCGCTTCCTCGCAGCCCTGCCCGCCGGTACGCGCGCGACGGATGCATCGGTGTCGGTCGCGGCCGACGGCCTTCCCGTCGATGACAAGCGCTGGGTCCACGCGACGCTGCGCGACGATGTTCGCGTGCTGCTCGTCGACGGCGATCCGCGCACGGTGCGCCACGACGACGAGCTGTTCTACCTCGAGGCCGCGCTGCGCCCCGGCGATCGCGACGACAGCGGCGCGACGATCCGCGCGATCACGCCCGAGGAGCTCGCCGGGATCGATCCGAAGCCGCGCGGTGGCAAGGCTGCGCCGGCGATCGACATCGCCGACTTCGACGTCGTCGTGCTCGCGAACGTCGGTGCGCTGCCGCCGGAACGCGTCGCGGTGCTCGCCGACTGGGTGAAGCACGGCGGCGGCATCATCATCGCGCCCGGCGATCACGTCGAACCCGAGGCGTACGACAAGACGATGCTGCCGCTGATGCCGCAGAGCCTCCGCGATCCGATCGACACCACGTGGGGGGCGGCTCCCGAGGAGCGCGACAGCCGCGCGCTCCACCTCGTGAAGTGGGAGGCGGACCACCCGATCTTCGCGCCGTTCGCGAAGGCGGCGCCGCTGCTCGCCGACGCGAAGTTCTACAAGATCTCCCTGCTCGGACCGACAACCGCGACCGCGGATCGCAAGGTGCTCGCCCGGTTCACGAACGGTGCGGCGGCGCTCGTCGAGGCATCGATCGGCGCCGGCCGGACGATGCTGTTCACGTCGACGCTCGACACCGACTGGAACGATCTACCGATGCATCCGGGGTTCCTGCCGCTGATCCAGCAGGCCGTGCGCCACCTCGCGCGCAAGCACGCGGTCGGCGGCGAATCCGATCACGTCGTCGGGGCTTCCGTCGTGCTGCCGACCGGTGACCTCAAGCGCCTCGAGGTGCGCGGCCCCGAAGGTGTCGGCGCGGTGTTCGAAGGCGATCGCATCAGCGGCCGCAGCTCGGTCCGGTTCGGCCGCACCGAGGTCCCAGGCGTCTACCGCGTCATCGGCACCGACCAGACCGGCGCCACGCACGATCGCGACGAGCTCGCGTTCGTCGTCAATGTCGATCCGCGCGGCAGCGATCTATCGCCTGCCGCTCCGAGCGTGCTCCCCGCCTCCGGCACCGGTGGTGGTGCCCCGCCGACCGATAACCAGCGACGCGTCGAGCTGTGGCACGCGCTCGCGGCTCTCGTCCTGCTGCTGCTGTTGACCGAGGGCCTGCTCGTTCAACGCTGAAGCAGCGCTCAGTGGTAGCGCGCCTCGTACCGGCCGACGATCACCTTCGCCGGGCGGAGCAGCTTGTCGCGATACCGGTAGCCGGGCTCGAGCTGATCGACGACGACATTGTGCGCCGACGGGTGGCTGACCGGCACCATGCTGATCGCCTCGTGCAGCCGGGGATCGAAGCGCTGGTGCTTGGCCTCCACGCGCTCGACCCCGTAGCGCGCGAGCACGCCCATGAACTGGTTGCGAACGAGACGAACGCCTTCGACGATGGCCGGCGAGTCGTGATTCGCGACCGCCGCCCGGATCGTTCGATCGAGGTTGTCGAGCACCGGAACCAGCTCGAGCACGAGCTTTTCGCGCAGCTCCTGCGCGGATGCCTGAGCGTCGCGCTCCACCCGCGCCTTTGCAGCCTCCAGATCGCGCAGCGCGCGCTGGAGAGACGCGTGATCGGGCGCCGCAGACTCGGTGGTTTCGGTCAGATCGAGCTCGGCTTCCGCCGTCGCGTCGAGGCCTTCGATGGGTTCCGACATCGGTTTCCTCCGATGTAAGACCGTACAAGGCTCGTGCCTACTGGAAGAGTTGCTAGGCGCGCCCGGCGAGCCGGTCTGCTAGGCGGCGATGCTCGAAGCTACCGATCACGTCGCGCGCCAGCGGCGGTCTGGTCGCGAGGTTCTGCGCGTGCTGCTTCTTCATCGCGCGGACGCGCGCAGCCGACTCGCCGATGCGGCGCCGGAAGTCGCTGTCGGTCTCGGCGGCCTTGATCAGCGCCTCCTCCGCCTGCGCCTGGTACTGCTCGTTGCAGCACAGCAGCAGCACGTCGCAGCCGGCGCGGATCGCCTGCTCCGCCGCGTGATCGACGCCCATCTGGCCGGCGATGGCCTTCATGTCGAGATCGTCGCTGACGATCACGCCGCGATACCCGAGCTTGTTGCGGAGCAGCCCGGTGACGACCTTCTCCGACAGGGTCGCCGGCCGCGTCGCATCGAGCGCCGCGAACACGACGTGCGCGGTCATGATCATCGGCAGGTTCGCCTGGGCGGCGAGCCGGAACGGCTGCAGCTCGATCTTGTCGAGACGCTCCCAGTCGTGATCGACGCGCGGCAGCGCGAGGTGCGAATCGGTATCGGTATCGCCGTGACCGGGGAAGTGCTTGCCGCACGCGAGCACGCCCGCCGCATCGAGGCCGCGGGCGAACGCCAGTGCGCGGCGCGCCGCCGTATCGGCATCGCGACCGAACGCGCGCTCGCCGATGATCGGGTTCGCGGGATTGGTGTGGACATCGAGCACCGGCGCGAAGTCGATGTCGAACCCGAGGGCGCGGAGCTCCTCGCCGATCGCACGGCCGACCTGCTCGGCGACGCGCTCGTCCTCGCCCGGCGGCAGCCCGTCGTGCGACATCATCGGAGGCCACATCGTGGCCGGGGCGCGCACGCGCTGGACGAGGCCGCCTTCCTGATCGACGGCGACGAGCGCCGGTGTCCCATCGGGCGCCGTGCGATGCAGCTCGCGGTTGAGCGCCACGAGCGCGTCGAGGTTCGTCACTTCCTGGGCGACGGCGCCGGGACCACCGACGGTCTCGATCACGAGGTTGCGCTTGAACAGGATCGTCGCGCCCGCAGCACCTGCCTCGAGGCGAGCGCGCAGCTGTGGCGGAATGGTGGGTCCGGCGAACCCGACCCAGAGGAGCTGGCCGACGTCGTCACGCACGAGCTGACAGTAGCACTATGGGAAGCAGGACATCGAGAACGGCCCGGAGCCGTCGCACGACGTGGCGGCATCCAGCGCGATCCGCAGGTCGACGGCGCGCAGGTGCACGGAGCCATCCGGCCCGGTGATCGACAGGTCGATCTCGCCGGTGGACTCGCCCTTCACGCCGGGAATCTCGATGCCTGGCCCTTCGGGCCGCCTCGCGCGGATCAGGAAGCTCGAGCCGACCCCCGTCGCCTTGCTGCCAAACGACAGGTTCGACGTGCTCGAGGCGACGTCCGCGCTCCAGCCGCCGTGCACGGCGAGCACCTGGACGATGCACGGTCCCGTCTCGCACAGGCCACTCGTCGACATCGAGCCGACGCCCGGCTGGCAGGGCACGAGGCTCGACGCGGTCGTGCCCAGCTCCCAGTCCAGGATGCAGCGCGTACAGTTGGTCGGATCGGTGGCGCACAGACACTGCGGATCGCTCTGGCACTGGCCGACCTGCCCGGCGCGATCGTCACAGAGCGTCAGGCCCATCCCCGTCGTGGGATCGGGGCAGATCTGCCCGCCGTTGCTCGCCGTACACGCCACGACGATGTTCGCGAGACCGTCGCAGTTCGTGTCGTAGCCATCGCACGTCTCGATCGCGTCGCGATTGAACCACGCGCGCGTGTCGTCGCAGTCGGGGCTGCTGTTCTCCACCGTCACCTTGTGACCATCGCAGTCGAGATCGAGCTCGCGTCCCGTCGCATCGAGTCCGCCGTCGATCGGGAACAGCACGCGCAGCTCATCGCCACCGGCGGGCCGCCACGCGAAGCCGCTCGTGACCGGATGCTGCATGTCGTCGAAGCAGTCGACGACCTGGACCTGCCCCGCCGCCGCGCGCACCTTGTCGTCGACCTGCATCACCGGCTCGACATCGAGCGTGTACTTGTCGATCTCGTCGGGGAGCACGATCACGGGAGACGGCATCGTCTGCCCTTGCGCATGAAACGTCCCGACGCCCACGATCGCCCCGTTCCCATCGTAGAGCAGCACGAACGGGATGAACTGGCTGCCGCCGACGCCGTCCGGCTCGATCTTCACGGCGAGCCCGTCCACCCGATCGATCGGCTGCGCATCGGCACCGGCGATCGTCCGCTGCAGGAAGTACGGCACCGTCCGCGTCTCGAGGCTCGCCGGTGTCACGCGCTGGTTCGCGATGGACGGGATCTGATCCGGGGTCGCGAGGATGACGCGAAACGACGCCGCGCTCGCCGGTCCGTTCGGTGCCGACAGCGTGAAGTGTGCGCCGCTTTCGCTACATCCCGCGGCGAGGATCAATAAGCCAACCCACTTCATAGGCAGACCCACTGTTGCCAGCATCATGCCGATGGGCAACTTCTGGAAATCTGGTCGGTTGGCGCCGCGCCGCGTGCGAAGCCGCACAAACGCGGTTGGCGCACCCTGCCATTCAACGCGGTGGGAACGACGTCGCCTCGCCGGCCAGCTCGAGCCGCTGCGAGCTCTCGGTCGCCGTGTAGATGACGATCGAGCGGACGGTCGGGAACTTCATCGCGAGGACGAGCTCCTTGCGGCCATCGGCATCGAGATCGACCACGCCGAGCACATCGATCGTGACGACTCCCTTGTCGACCGGCTTGCCCGGCCGCGGCTCGGGCGCGAGCTTGAGGTCATAGAGCTGATAGGTCGGCGTGCACGCAGCCGTGCTGGTCGGCGATGCCGTCCACTCCTGCGCCGGCGCGCGGGTGCTGTCGAGCGCACCCGCGATCGGGAACGACTCGATCTTGCCATCACCATCGATGTCGACCGCGAGCTCGTTGCCCGACATGCATGCGCCACCGGTCGCGAGATCCATCCGCGATGCGGCCTCGTCACTGTGCGTGATCTCGCCGATCGCGATCCCGCAGCCGTTCGTCGCGGGTCCGCACTTCGGATCCTCGGCGCGATCCTCGAGCGCGCCCGGCGTCGACTTCGCGGTGACCGAATACGTGCACGGCGACGCGCCTACGTAGGTTCCGGTAGCGACCGGCTGCGCGATCCCGACCTCGACGATCCCGAGCGTGTCGAAGATGCCGGCCTGCTTGCCATCGACTCCGAGCACGAAGAAGCGCGGAACGCTCCCGCGCTCGACCGTCGCGGTCACCTCGGCTGCGGCGTCGTTCCAGCCCACGCCGCGCATCATCAAGGGCGCGACCGCGGGCCTGCCACCTGCGCCCTGCGGACACAGCTCGCCGACAACTATCTGTCGTCCCGTCGGATCGACCTTGATCTGCTTCTGTCCCTGCGCGACCGGCGGCGGCTCCGGAGGAGGTGAAGGAGGCTTCACGGTTGGCCCGCACGCACCGACCAGGCAAAAAGCCAGATAAACGCGTGCCAGCGGGGCAACGCGAGCGAGCCTCGCTCGGTCGTACGCCATCGCAAGCACCATACCGCCAAGCCTCCCACGCCGGCCAATTCCGGCCAGTGACGTTGACCCCTCTTTCTGATGGTGCTTATAGTCCGCCCGCTTCACGCGATGCCTCAAAAACCCTCGGTTATTCCATGTCTTACTTGAGCTCCAAGGTTGTCCTAGGCACCGCGGTCCTGCTGCTCTCCGTCGACGTAGCGCAGGCACAGATGACCCCCGGCGGACCGATGGGCGGCGGCATGGGCGGGCCCACGCAGCCGTCCGGCGAAGAGAAGAAGGAAGGCGTCGCCGAGGCCGCGCCGAAGACGCCCGGCCTGTTGCCGACGACCCCGGCGCTGCCGCCTCCCAAGGGGCGCCGCAAGCGCTGGAAGCTGTTCGAGCTCGACGGCTACTACCGCCTGCGCACCGACTGGTTCAAGAACTTCAACCTCGGCTTCCGAGACGAGCCGTCGCTCGGCGGTGCACCGTTCCCGCGCGCGCTGTCGTGCGACTCGCTGTCGGTCGGCCATCCGTGTGACGGCTCGCTGTCGAGCGCGAACATGCGCCTGCGGCTCGAGCCGACGTTCAACCTCGACGAGGGCACGTCGGTCCACATGCAGGCCGACGTCTACGACAATCTGGTCCTGGGCTCGACGCCCAGCGGTCTCGATCTGTCGAGCCAGTACAGCGACACGAACCTCCCGCCTCTTGGCGCGTTCTCCGAGAGTCAGGACCCGGCGGTCCGCGGCGTCAATGGCGATCGCGATGCACTCCGCGTCAAGCGCGCCTGGGCCGAGGTCGCCGTGCCGCTCGGCATCCTCAAGTTCGGCCGCCAGCCGAACGCGTGGGGCATGGGCATCTGGCACAACAGCGGTGGCTACGATCCGATCAACGGCACCTACGACTACGACGGCGACTACGGTGACACCGTCGATCGCGTCAGCTTCACGGCCGGTATTCCCGGTACGCCGCTGCGCGCGATGATCGCTTCGGACTGGGACGCGTCGCGCCTCGTCTCGAACCAGACCGCCGCGAACAAGGGCAACGAAGGCCACCCGTTCGATCTCGACGACAGCGACGACAGCAACGGCTGGGTCGGCGTGATCTCGAAGCTCGACACGCCCCAGGAGTTCCGCGACACGGTCGACCGCGGCGATGTCGCGTTCAACTACGGCGTCTACTTCGAGTACAAGAAGCAGAGCTGGGACGACGACCTCAACGGGTTCACCCAGGGCGGCACGCTCGACTCCGCGGTGCGCTACGTGCCGCGCGGCATGAAGACGTACTCACCGGACGTCTGGGCCAAGCTGGGTATCGGCCCCGTCCTCCTCGAGGGCGAGTTCGTCGCGCAGCTCGGTACGCTCAACACCGTCGAGGATCTGACCGGTAACTCGGGCTCCCGTCGCATCCAGAAGCTGGGCGGCGCCAGCCGGCTCACGTGGAAGGGCGTCGAGGGCAAGCTCCGCCTCGGCATCGAGGGCGGCTTCGCGACCGGCGATCAGTGGGACAACACGGTCGAGGGCCGCACGAACGTCGCGAACGCGAACCTCCTCGGCGATCCGAACGTCTGCAACGCCCAGCACAAGTGCACGCTGACCCAGTTCATGTTCGACCGCGACTATCACGTCGACATGATCCTGTGGCGCCGCCTGTATGGCGCGGTCACGAACGCGGCGTATGCGAAGCCGTTCCTCCAGTACGACCTGACGAAGTCGATCATGTTCAAGGTCGCGAACATCACGTCGTTCGCGATGCGGCCTGTCTCGACGCCGGGCAACAGCGCGGTCTACGGCACCGAGTTCAACGGCGACCTCGGCTACGTCGGCAATCACATGTTCGCGGGCTTCTCGTACGGCGTGTTCTTCCCGTTCGGGGCGATGTCGCATCCCGAGAACAATATCGATTCGGGCGGCCCGGGCTTCGGCTACGGCCCCGACGCGAACGGCAACACGAACACCGGCGACGGCACGACGGCGCACACGATCCAGATTCGCTTCGTCCTGACGTTCTAAGCTACCAGCCGAAGACGGCGCTGCCGCCGACCTGGAACACCTGGCCGCCGAACTCGTAGTGCTTCTCCGGCACGAGATCGCCCATCGCCGTGGTGTGGTCGACCGTCTGTGACATCAAGTAGTCCATGCGCACGAACGCATTGAGCGTCAGCGACACCCTCGGCAGCTGATAGCGCCACCAGCGTCCCGGCTTCGCCGTGTTCGGCGGCCGCGGATCCGTCGGTGCGCGCGCCGTGCCGCCCTTGTGCCAGGCGATGCCCGCGCTCGCCGTCACGACGGGCGCGTCGAGCAGGTTGACGTTCGAGTCATCGGGACTGTTGACGCCGCGTGTCCGGAACCCGAGACCCGCACGGACCGCAAACGTATCGCTGGTCCGCAGCTCGCCACCGGCGCGCCACGCGAGGTTGTTCTTCCATCCCGAGCGATATGGCCGCGGGAACACGAGCGCGCCCGACGCGCCCATCGGATCGAGCGAGTACATGTTGAGGAACGGATAGCTCGACCCGTTCTTCGCCAGCTCGCCCCAGCGGTAGTACGTGACGTCGGCGACGACCGTCAGGTTCGGCATCGGTTCGCCGCTCGCACCCAGCGAGAACTGGCGCGGCGAGAACCAGCTGAGCGAATCGACGTGCACGGGCACGGGGATCTCGATGATCAGCTTCGCCTTGATGTACGCGTCGACGTCGAGGTCGTGATAAAGCGCGCCGCGATACGCCGCACCGATCCGGAAGTTCGGCGTCGGCTTGTACAGGATCCCGAGCCGCGGGGCGATCATGCCGCCCATCCCGAGGCCGAGCTGGAAGCCGACCGGCTTGTATCCGGACGGATCCGACGGATCGGGCTCGAGGATCGGAAAGTCCGCGGTCAGCGGCAGCTGCGAACGAACGAGCGCCGCGAAGCTCGCACCGACGGAGAGGTGCTCGGTCGCCTTCCAGCCGGCACCGAGCGCGATCATGATCTGCTCGTGCGCGTCGCCGTACATCATGAACTGCGGCTGCTCGTTCGCCGTCGACTGGTCGAGGCTGATCGCGTGCGGTACTCCGAACCCGAGCATGATGCCCGCCGTGACATCGAACGGTAGATCGATGCAGCCGCCGAGCATGAAGCGCTCCTGGTTGCGCGCCTTCTTCGGCGCCAGCGGCTCGGGCCGGTTGACGTCCTTGTCGTCGAACGTCAGGTGATGCGCGATGTAGCTCGTATCGAGTGCGACCTCGTTGGATGCGCAGTGGGTCAGGTTCGCCGGGTTGTAGTGGACCGCGGAGTAGTCACCCGGCAGCGCGGTCCCTGCACCACCCTGCGCGATCGTCGCCGCCGACGCGCCATAGACATCCTCGGGCGTATTTGCCCGCGCCATGGCCGGCACGAGCACGACCGCTACCGCACAGAGACCCCTGGGCACCAAGGAATCTGATCCTAATGGGGCGCGAGCGTTCCTACCAGCTTCCAGATCGACGTGATGCCATTGACGTCATCGAGCAAGAAGTCGCTGAGCGACGTCACGACGTGCTCGAGGATCGGCACCGTCACCACCTGGCGGGACTCGCAGGAGTTGCCCGTGTCGACGCTGGCGACGTCCCCCATCGTGCTCGCGAACACCGAGACCGGCGGCGCCGCATTGGTCGCAGGGCCTGGATTGACCAGGTTGCGGAGGATCTGCACCGTCACCCCGTCCGTGTCGCTCTGGACCATGTCGTCGAGGGCGACCAGCGTCGACATCGCGGTCGTCTGGTTGTCCTTCGCCACGGTCTGGAGCCAGGACGCGAGGTTGCCGAGGTCGTCGCTGGCGATCTGCGCGGATGCCGCCGCCGCGGTCAGCTGGAGGATCGGCCGGTACGCCTCGGTGTGCCCGCTCGGGTTCGGCCGCAGCAGCGAGACCAGCCAGCTCTCGACCGGCGCCGCGTTCGGCGAGTTGATCACCTGCTTGGCGAGCCGGACCAGCGTCGCGAAGTTGCGGCCCGTGAAGTAGTCCGCGCTCGTGTTCTGGAAGTAATCGATGTAGCAGGCCTGGCTCGCGGGCGAGAGGTTCGACAGGTCCGAGAACGCCTGCAGCCCGACGGCGAACAGCATCCGCATGTTCGGGTGCGCGAGCACGCGGCGGCCGTTCACCGTCGCGGTCTGGGTCAGGTACTGCGTCGAGAACCCGACGACCTGCGACACGGCGCCCTGCGCGTTCGCGGCCTCGACGCGCGCGCTGATCGTGCGCATCGTCTTGAGGAGCTCCGTCGCGATCGAGCTGCCCGCGATCGGCGCGAGCCGCGTGTTCACGGTGCGCAGCTGGATCGCGTAATCGACCATGTCGACGAGCAGGTAGCTCGCCTTGTCGGTCGAGCTCGGGACCGGGATGCCATAGAGCACGTCGAGCGCGGTGAGGAGCTTCACGACGGCGCCGGCCTTCACCGACGACAGGATCGGCGGCTCGAGCCGGCGGATGAAGCTGTTCGCGTTGTCGACCTTCGCGTCGTACTGGCCGCTCTTCCACAGGTCGTTGGCGATGTAGACGAAGATGTCGACGAGCGCCGGCATCTGGTGCTGCGCGTTGAACACGCGAGCGATCGGCAGCAGCCAGTCGAGGCCACCCGAGTTCGCGAGCGTCTTGAGTGCCGGGATGTGCGCCGCCGCATCATCGGCCCGCGCCGAGCTGCAGCCGAGTGCCTGGAGCGCGCAGCCGGCGCCGTTGCACACGAACGGGATCGAGAACCCGTTGAGCCAGTCGATGAACGTGATCAGGGTCGACACCGTCGCCGGCGACTTGCTCGACATCGCGCCGAGCAGCCACTCCGAGACCGTGCCGTCGTCGGGGTTGCCAAACGCGCCGTCGAGCAGCGTTGCAGCCGCGCAGCTCGTCGACAGAGTGCCCTGCGAGCAGCCGATGAAGCCGCAGTCGGCGTAACCGAGCAGCTCGACGAGCTGTTCGAAGCCGCTGCGGTTGTCGACCCAGTTGTTGCTCGTGTCCAGATAGAAGCGGTTGCGACGGTAGTCGACCGTCGGACCGATCGGCGTCGGGTTCGGGCGGCTCGACAGCGACTTGAACTCGACCATCCAGCCGAGCGACGTCTCGATCTGCTGCTTCTCCGTCGGCGAGAAGCTCGCGATCAGATCGACGAGGAGGCGTGGCGTCGACTTGCCGGTGGTGTTGCTCGTCGTGAAGATCTGTCGTAGTAGCGGCACCAGGCCGATGAACGTGTCGTACATCGACGTGTCGGTCAGCGAGATCGTCGAGGTCTGGAACGCAGAGATCATGTCGCCGGTCGCGACGAGCAGGTCCTCGGCCTTGTTCGGATCGGTGATGAACAGCTGGTGGAGGACATCCATCAGCTTCGACGTCTGCGGGAACCGCAGCATCTCGAGCCCGAGCCACGACAGGTCGGCGAGCGGGTTGTTCGTCTTCGAGTACGCGCGGCAGGTCGTCGTGCCGTCGTTGCACACGATCGGCTGGCCGAGCACCGCATCGGCGATCGCCGGGATCTGATGATGGATCCCCGCTTCGAGGAAGTCGGCGCCCATCTGCATGCCGAACGAGAGCGGCGTGCGCTTGATGTCGTAGTACTCGTAGAGGAGACCGCCGTGATCGTTGAGCGCCCGGCCCAGTGTGTCGTGCGCGCCGGCGACGCCGAGGTACGGCAGATCGATCAGGTTGCCGTACTGGTCGATCGGCTGGCCGGTCGGGCCGGTATCGGCGGCGCCATCGGCGTCGAGATCGATGAACGGGGCGGCGAGCTTGCCGGTCAGGGTGTCGACGAGGACCTTCGGGTTGCCATGGACGTCGGGCCGCACCATCCAGCCCGCATCGCCGAGCGCATAGGCGGGATCATCGACGAAGCCATCGGTCCGCAGCAGCGTGCCCTGGACATCGTCGAGAGAGAGCCCGGAGCACGAGCTCGCGGGCGGCGCGCTCGAGGTGCTGACGAGGCTCAGCACGTCATTGACGACGAGGTCGACGCCGTCGTTCTCCTCCATGAGCAGGCGCGTCGAGTGGAGCACCTGCTGGAGGTTCGGGCTGGCGAGTGCGCCGGCCGCGAAGTCCGTCACCATCTGCGACTCGACCAGCGTGGGTGAGGTCGCGAGGTTGACGATCGACGTCAGCGTCTTGCGCTGCGGATCGACGTTGTCGTCGACGAGGCTGTGCAGTGCCTCGCCGACCTCGTGCACCAGCCCCGGCAGCGTGCCGTTCTTGACGACGGGGATGATCGTGTTGCCGAGGAGATCCGGCACCTCGTTGCGGATGTCCTGCGACAGCATGTAGTCGAACGACACGACGAAGTCCGCGTGGTGCGGCTCGAGCTGTCCGACGTACTCGAGCGAGCACGTCTGCGATGCGACGAGGTTCGTGCGGATGATCCGGTAGACGAGCTCGCCGAACGTGAGCGACTGGTTCGGCGGATGCTCCTCCGCCGGCACGTCGCCGCAGGACACGGCGAACGCCGAAACGAGCAGCAGTCCCCCTCGAACCAGACGCATGCCTACACTGACGCTAACACGGCGCCGCCAGCGGCGATCCCACGAATGATGTGTCAGGGACGTTACCCTGCGTCCGGTTGCGCCGTGGCATTCGTGATCTGCGACAGCGTGCTCGCTGCGCCGATCAGCGCGACCGATGCGATGCCACGTGCCACACGAGGCCCGTCGCGAGGGTGCCGATGACGGACGATCGGC
>Ga0153915_10004270_pt1 | contig 13153 bp, 12 predicted proteins | sample Opewatmetagenome_2_FD_107003 | JGI IMG/M metagenome (GOLD analysis project Ga0153915, IMG submission 107003) | Freshwater wetland microbial communities from Ohio, USA - Open water 3 Core 3 Depth 3 metaG | ecosystem: Environmental > Aquatic > Freshwater > Wetlands | place: USA: Ohio, Lake Erie... | reverse complement strand
TACATCACCGACTACCGCGTCTACGAGTGGCTCAAGCAGCACGCGGCGAAGTACGGCTTCCGCCGCACCGTGCGCAACGAGACATGGCACTGGGAGTACGTCGGTGGTGGCGAGACGGCACAAGCGCGCCGCGCGAAGTAACCGTCGCTAATCCGACGACGTGTGATCGTGGACGACGCGCCAGCCCTCGGGCGTCCGCGTGAGCGCGACCGAGAACACGCCGCTGCCGGCATTCGGTGTATCGGTCAGCTTCCAGCGGCCAAGCACGATCGCACCGTCCGCGCCGAGTGACTGGACGCCGAAGATCTCGAATGCGAGCGTGCCCATCGTCGAGCGATCGCTGCCGTACTTCGCCTTGTACTTGTCGTAGGTCTCCTGCCAGCCGCGCCGGATCTTGCCGCCGGACGTGAACACGAGGTCCGTACTGCGCGCGTAGCCGGCCATATAGCCATCGAGGTCGCCGCGGTTCCATGCGGACTGCTGCGCGGTGAGCACGGCGCGCACGGCCTGATCGTCGACCGGCGTGAACGTTCGCGTGTGGGCAGCGCAACCGGCGAGCGTGAGGAGGAGCAGCAGGCGGGCGCTCATTCGGTCACCAGTGGATCGTCGGGATCGTCGGGGACCGTGCCGAACGTGACCCGGTCCAGGGTCGTCGCGTCGAACACGACCTCGCTGCCCCCGGTCACGCCGCTCGCTGCGAAGCACAGCGTCCAGCTGCGGTGATCTTGCTGCGCACTGGTCGTCTCGCGCACGCACCAGCTGCCCTTGTGAGTCAGCGCCTCGGTCGAGATCTGCGTCAGCTCGACGGCGTGACTGTGCTCGCGGTCCTTCGGCGTCGCGTTGATGAGGAGATCATCCTGGCCGAGCAGCGCGAGCTCGTCGGGATCATCGACCGGAAGGAGCGGGTGGTAGAGGCCCGCGGGCGTCGAGACCCAGGTGCCACCGACGAGGAGCGCGGCCTGCGGTGCTCCGCAACGCACCGTCGACACCTGTGCATCGCCGACGGACTTCACGTCCTCGACGTGGCAGGTCACGTCGGTCGGCTTCGCGGGAGATGCGGCCCATGCGTCGCCCGTGCGCTGGGCATGGGTCGCCTCGCCGTGGCCACCGAACGCGTAGCCGCGCTGGAACAGGTTCAGGTACGGCGTGCTCGTCATCACCGGCGGCGTCGTGGGCGCACTGCTCGCGTGGCACGCAGCCACGGCCGCGAGGAGCAGGAGCCGTTTCATCCCGCGAGTGTCGCAGAAGTGTCAGAGTCTCTGCATGCGTCCGCTCGTGATCCTGCTGGTCGTCGCCGGCTGCAAGAGCTCCTCGGTCTCGTCGTCGCCGCCGGCGACGGGCGATTACTGCCGTGGCCAGGCATTGCGTGCGCCGGGCTCGGCGACGCTCGGCACGCAGACCGGCTCCGAGGTCAAACCCGCGCACACGTTCTCGATCGTCGCGCGCGATCCAGTGACCGGGGACCTCGGCGTCGCCGTGCAATCTCATTATTTCGGCGTCGGCAGCACGGTGGTCTGGGCCGAGCCCGGCATCGGAGCGATCGCCACGCAGTCGTTCGTCGAGCCCGCGTATGGTCCGCGTGGTCTCGCGCTGATGCGCGATGGCGTGGCCGCGCCCGATGCGATGGCGCAGCTCGTCGCCGCAGACAAGCAGGAGTCGGTGCGGCAGCTCGGGTTCATCGATGCGCAGGGACGCGTCGCCTCCCACACCGGCGCGAAGTGCATCGCCGTCGCGGCGAGCCACGTCGGCAACGGCTACGCGGTGCAGGCGAACATCATGGCGAACGATCGCGTCGTTCCCGCGATGGCCGCGGCGTACGAGGCGGCCAAGGGCGATCTCGCCGAGCGCATGCTCGCCGCTCTCGATGCCGCGCAGGCGGCCGGCGGCGACCTCCGCGGCTGTCAGTCGGCCGCGATCCTGATCGTCAGCGGAACGCGCAGCGACACGCCGTGGAAGGAGAAGAAGCTCGACCTGCGCGTCGAGGACTCGGCCGATCCGCTCCGCGAGCTACGTCGCCTCGTGTTGCTCGGGCGCGCCTATGATCAGGAGAACCAGGGCGACCTCGCCATCGAGAAGGGCGACATCAACGCAGCCGTCGAGCATTACGGCAACGCCTCGCGCATCGCTCCCGACAACATCGAGATGGTGTACTGGAGCGCGGTCTCGCTCGCGGGTGCCGGGAGGATCGACGAGACGATCCCGATGTTCAAGCGTGCGTTTTCGGCAGACCGTGCGTGGCAGGAGCTGACGCGACGCCTCGTACCTGCGGGACTCCTCACTCAGCCGACGGCGGAGCGCATCCTGAAAGACGGGCGATAACGAGCGTCTCAGCCGCGCTCTCAGACGTGTGGCACGAGCGATGCTGAACCTCCAGGCATGGACATTCTCACCTGGATCATCGTTGGTCTCGTTGCAGGCGTGCTGGCCAGCCTGCTGGTCGGCGGCTACGGAATCATCGCCGACATCGTCGTCGGCATCGTCGGTGCGTTCATCGGCGGCTGGATCTTCCGCGCCGCGGGCTGGGCGTCGCCGTTCGGTGGCCTGGCCGGTACGATCTTCGTCGCATTCATCGGCGCCGTCGTGCTGCTGGTCATCCTGAATCTGTTCAATCGACGGCGAGCGGTATAGCGTCGCTGGGTGATCGACGTCGAGAGACGAGACAGGGTCGCCATCTTGAGGATGCGCGCCGGCAAGGCGAACGCGATGAGCGAACGTCTGCTCGAGGCGATCGATGCCGTGATCGAGGAGGTCGACGACGCGGACGCACTCGTCATCACCGGCGAGGGCAAAGCGTTCTCGGCCGGCCTCGCGCTGCCCGAGCTGATCGATCTCGATCGCGATGGCATGCTTCACGTCATCGCGATGCTCGAGAAGGCGATGAAGCGGGTGCTAACATTCCCGCGCGCGACGGTCGCCGCGATCAACGGCCACGCGATCGCCGGCGGCTGCGTGCTGGCGCTGATGTGCGACGTCCGCGTGATGGCCGCTGGCAACATCGGCCTGACCGAGGCGCAGCTCGGGATCGGGTTGCCGTCGATCGTCGTCGAGACGCTGCGGATGCGCGTCCCGGCCACCTCGCTTGGACCGATCGCGCTCGAGGGGCGCCTGTTCGCTCCGAAGGAGGCGCTCCGCGTCGGCCTCGTCGACGAGGTCGTCGATCCGTCGAAGCTCGAGTCGCGTGCGCTCGAGCTCGCGACGCGCCGCGCGGCCGCTCCGCTCGCCTATGCGCAGATCAAGCGGGCGTTGCTCGCGCCGGTGCTGCAGATGTGGAGCCGCAAGCACGAGCCCGAGCGAGATGCCTGGCTCGAGACCTGGTTCTCGGAGCACGCCCAGCGGACACTGCGCGAGGCGGTCGCACGGATCACGAAGAAATGAAGCGGATCGTCGTCGTTCTCGCGCTGGCGGCCTGCGGTGGAAAGACATCGCAGCACGAGGTCGCGCCGCTGCCGCCCGAGACGCCGGCGACCCACGGCAAGCTCGACCTGCCCCAGCAGCTCGTCGGTACGCCGCTGTTCGTCAGCGACGTCGATGGCCTCCTGCTGTTCGAGGACGAGCAGCTCGAGGCGGCGAACCTGATCGCGGCGTGGGCGAAAGGGCAGGGCCTCGTCGTCGAGAACCCGACCCGCATCCGTCAGATCTTCACGCGCGCGGCACGTGGCCAGCACGTCGATACCGGCCGGGCGTGCGGCGCGCCTCTGTGGCGCACGCTCGCGATCTCGCGCTGGCGGACGCAGATGAATTCGAAGGGTCGCATCGAGGTCGGCGTGTACTGCACGCCGACGTGCTGGCTCGATCTGCGGCTCTCGCTCGGCCTCGACGTCGGCCTCGACGATGGTCCGACGGCGTTCTATGCCGCGCCCTACGATCCGGGGCAGCCCTGGCGCGCCGAGCTCGCGAAGCGGCTCGCCGAGGTCATCACGTGGCAGGCGCCCGGAGAGCCGACCGAGGCGATCTCCGCGGTCCCGGGCGCGAAGCCGATGCCGGCGACCACAGATCCCGTGTTCGATCGCGACCACGAGGCGCAGACCTCGTCATCGCTGCCACCCACATGGATGCCGGCGGCGAAGAAGTGCATCGGCACGACGGCAGGCGCCGGGTTCATCGTCGAGACCAATGCCAGCGGCGTCGTCGAGCATTGCGAGCCATACGACCGGCGGATCATCGCGAACGTCGCGGCGGCCGACTGCATCTGCAAGGAGATCACCGGGAAGTCGATCGGCGGCGGAGCGCGTCGCGCTGCGCTCGCGGCGTTCGGCGACGAGATCAAGGTGGTCACGAAGGCAGGTCTCGAGGTCTCCGTCAGTGACGAGGCCGACCGCGCGCAGAACCCCGTGACCGGCCTCTACGATCCGATCGCCTCCGATCCATCGGTCGGCGAGTGGGAGCCGCCGAAGGAGTGGGTGCTCGCGCCGTGCTTCCAGGCCGCGACCGACAACATCGAGGCGCACGTCAAGGTCGAGTTCCGCCGCGACGGCAGCGTCGGCACCGTCAAGCTCGACCGGACGGCGGGGACGTTGACGCCCGCGATGGACAGCTGCGTACGCGCGGCCTTCCTGGCCATCCGTGCGCCGTGCCCCGAGGTCGACCAGGCCACCGCGGATGCGACGTTGCGTGTCCAGCTACGCAAGCCCTGACCCGGTGCTAGGGTGAAGGTATGCGCCTGTCGATTCGATACTGCCGCGCTTGAGGCTACCGCTCGAAGGCTGCCCGTGTGGCGGCCGAGATCAAGCGGCAGACCGGTCTCGACGCCGAGCTGACGGTCGGCGGCGCGGGGGAGTTCACGGTCTGGCTCGACGGCACACTGGTCGCCGAGAAGAAGCTGGGCGCGTTCCCCGACCCGTCCGAGGTCGTCGCGAAGCTGAAGGCCGCGCTCCCTCCGTGCTGAGCTACTTCAGGAACTGGTCGAGATCGAAGCCATCATCCTGGGCGCGGCCTTCCATGCCCGCGACAGCGCGAAACGACGTCGTCACGCCACACGCGAGGCACACGCGGATATCGCGCCCGCCGAGCTTGCCGGAGATCGCATACACGCGCACCGCGTTCTCGCGACAGGACGGACACTCGTGGTGGTAGACGTCCTCCTGCTTGAAGCCCCGCTTGCGCAGCTTGTATTCCAGGGCCTCGAGATTCGCGATCGGTGGCATCTCCACCGAGTATCGCATCAATCGCGGTAGCTGCGGTCGATCCGGTCGAGCTTGCGAAGAAGCCCGGGCCAGGCGAGCCCGCCGCCGGCGTTGCGCGTCGCCTGCTTCGCGGCCATCTGTGCGCCGGCGATGATCTTCTGGTCGATCGGGATGAGCTCGCTGGACGCCGCCTGCGCGCGGACCTGGATCGTGCACGCGGCCTCGAACAGGTACATCCAGACGAACGCCTCGGCGATCGACGAGCCGACCGTCAAGAGGCCGTGGTTGCGCAGCATGAAGAACGTCTTGTCGCCGAGGTCGCGTACGAGTCGCGGCTTCTCGCCCTCGTGGAGCGCGACCCCCTCGTAGTCGTGATACGCGAGCGACGACAGCACGAAGATCGATTGCTGCGAGATCGGCAGCACGCCGCCCCTGGTCGCCGACACCGCGACGCCGTTGATGCTGTGCGTGTGAATCACGCACTGCGCGTCCTCGCGCGCAGCGTGGATCGCGCTGTGGATCGTGAAGCCCGCCGGATTGATCTCGTACGGGCTGTCCATCACCTTGGTTCCGTGGAGGTCGATCTTGACCAGGCTCGACGCGGTGACCTCGTCGAACGTCATCCCGTACGGGTTGATGAGGAAGTGATGGTCTCCCTCCGGCACCCGCGCGGAGATGTGCGTGAAGATCAGATCGTCCCACCCGTAGAGCGCGACGAGCCGGTAACACGCGGCGAGATCGACGCGCAGCCTCCACTCCGCGTCACTGACCTTCGACTTCACATCGGACATACCGCCGCAGTGTAGGCTATCGCGATGGCAAGTGGTGTGCCGCTGAACGTGAACGTCCGCGGTGACGGGTCGCGTCCCGGCGCGAGCTACACGGTGCCACTCGTCGCCCTCACGTCGCTGTTCTTCATGTGGGGATTCCTGACGTGCCTGAACGACATCCTCGTTCCGCACCTCAAGGCGATCTTCGCGCTCAGTTACTTCCAGGCGATGTTGATCCAGTTCGCGTTCTTCATCGCGTACGCCGTGATGTCGATTCCGTCGAGCCGGGTCGTGAAGCGGCTCGGTTACAAGGGCAGCATCATCGTCGGGCTCGCCACGATGGCGGTCGGCTGCGTGATGTTCTTTCCGGCGGCAGGCCATCGCTCGTACGAGCTCTTTCTCGTCGCGTTGTTCGTGCTCGCGTCTGGCATCACGCTCCTGCAGGTCTCGGCGAACCCGTTCGTCGCGATCCTCGGAAAGCCCGAGACGGCGTCGAGTCGGCTGACGCTGACACAGGCATTCAACTCGCTCGGAACGACGGTCGCGCCGCAGTTCGGCTCGATGCTCATCCTCGCGACCGCGGTCAAGGCCAGTGGCGAGCTCGCGAAGCTCACGCCCGCCGAGCTCGAGGCGTATCGCGCGGCCGAGGCCGCGTCCGTGCAGACACCGTATCTCGGCCTCGCGATCGCACTCGCCGTGCTCGCGATCGCCATGTCGCTGTTCAAGCTCCCGGTGATCCAGCAGGACACGAGCGACGCCGGCGCGCACGACGCCAGCGACGACCGCGCGAGCGCCTGGCGGTATCCGCGGCTCGTGCTCGGCGCTCTCGCGATCTTCACGTACGTCGGTGCAGAGGTCTCGATCGGCAGCTTCCTCGTCAGCTTCTTTGGCGATCCGCACATCGCCGGGCTCGGGGAAGCGGAGGCCGCGCGCTACGTCTCGTTCTACTGGGGCGGTGCGATGGTCGGCCGGTTCCTCGGCACGGTCACGCTCCGCCGGTTCAAGCCGAACCAGGTGCTGCTGATGCATGCAGCCGCCGCCGCGACCTGCGTGCTCGTCGCCATGCTCGTCTCCGGGACGCCCGCGATGTGGGCGATCCTTGCGGTGGGCCTGTTCAACTCGATCATGTTCCCGACGATCTTCACACTCGCGATCGAGGGCCTCGACCGACACACGTCGCAGGGCTCCGGCATCCTGTGCACCGCGATCGTCGGCGGAGCGTTGCTCCCGCTCGTCCAGGGCCGCCTCGCCGATGCAGTCGGCGTGCAGCACGCGTTCGTCATCCCCGTGCTCTGCTACGCGTACATCGCCTGGTATGGAGTCAGGGCACCGGCGTTGAACAGCCGCTAGCGGGTGAGCTGCGTCACGATGCTAGCTCGTCGGCTCGGTGTCATCGCGGTGGCGGTGGTCGCGCGCTGAGGGCCTCAGGCCGGGACGAGCGACGGGATCATGCGCGCGACATCCGTCGGCGTGATGCCAAGCCGGCGTGCGTAGTCCTGGACCTGATCCTGCTGCAAGCGGCCGACGGAGAAGTAGCGCGCCTCGGGATGCGCGAAGTAGAGGCCCGACACCGACGCGGTCGGCGTCATCGCGTAGCTCTCGGTCAGCTGCACGCCGTGGTGCTGCGCGTTGTCGAGCAGCTGGAACAGCGTGCCCTTCGGCGTGTGATCCGGGCACGCCGGATAGCCGAATGCGGGGCGGATGCCGCGGTACTTCTCGGCGAGGATGTCGGCCTGCGAGAGACCCTCCGTCGCGCCGTAGCCCCACTCGACGCGCACCCGATGGTGCAGCCACTCGGCGGCCGCCTCGGCGAGCCGGTCGGCGAGCGCCTTGACCATGATCGCCGAGTAATCGTCGTGCTGGGTCTCGTACGACGATGCGAGCTCGTCGACGCCGAGCCCGGCGGTGACGATGAACGCACCGAGGTAGTCGGTTGCCGGACTGGGCGCGATGAAGTCCGCCAGGGAGAGGCAGACGTCCTTCTCCTCTTGCTGGCGCAGCATCGGGAACCGCACGCCGTGCGGCAGGACGATGTCATCGCCTTCGCTGTGGGCCGGGAAGAACCCGTAGGTCGCGCGCGCTCGCAGCAGCCTGCCGCCGATGATCTTCTGGAGCAGCGCCTGGGCATCGGCGAACAGCTTCTTCGCCTCGGTGCCCTTCTTCGGATCGTCGAGGATCGCCGGGTAGCGACCCGACATCTCCCAGGTGTGGAAGAGCGGCGACCAGTCGATCCACTTCGCGAGCTCGGCGAGATCGAGATCGAGGTTCTTCGTGCCGAGGAACGCCGGCTTCGCGAGCGACGAGAAGTCGAGCTTCGGCTTGCGAGCACGCGCCTCGTCGAGCGAGAGGAGGGGGCGCTTCTGCGCGGCGACGAACGCGTCGCGCTGCGACTGCTGCTTCGCGGCGATCTCGGCGAGGTACGTATCGCGCTCGGTCGACATCAGCTTGCCGAGCACGCCGACCGCGAGCGACGCGTCGGGGACGTGCACGGTCGCGCCGGTGTACGCGGGTGCGATCTTCACGGCGGTGTGCTTGCCGCTCGTCGTCGCACCGCCGATCAGCAGCGGCACCGTCATGCCGCGGCGAGACATCTCCGCGGCGACGCCGATCATCTCGTCGAGCGACGGCGTGATCAGGCCCGACAGGCCGACGAGGTCGGCATTCATCTCGGCCGCGGTGTCGAGGATCTTGTGCGCCGGCACCATGACGCCGAGGTCCGTGACCTGGTAGCCGTTGCAGCGGAGCACGACGCCGACGATGTTCTTGCCGATGTCGTGGACGTCGCCCTTCACGGTGGCGATGACCATCTTGCCCTTCGTGCTGCGTGCACCCGTCCGCTCGCGCTCCGCTTCCATCAGCGGCTCGAGGATCGCGACGGCCTTCTTCATGACGCGAGCGCTCTTGACGACCTGCGGGAGGAACATCTTGCCGCTGCCGAACAGCTCGCCGACGATGTTCATGCCATCCATCAGCGGCCCCTCGATGATGTCGAGCGGCTTCGCGTAGACGGTCAGGGCTTCGTGCGTGTCCTGATCGATGAAGTCGGTGATGCCGTTGACGAGCGCATGGGCGAGGCGCTTCGCGAGCGGTTCCTTGCGCCAGGCCTGATCATCTTCCTTCTTCTCGCTCGCACCTCCGAACGTGGCGGCGAGCGCGAGCATCCTCTCCGTCGCATCCGGACGGCGATTCAAGACGAGATCCTCGACGGCCTCGCGCAGGGTCGGATCGAGCTGCTCGTAGACGGCGAGCTGACCGGCGTTGACGATCGCCATGTCGAGGCCGGCCTTGATCGCGTGATAGAGGAACACCGCGTGGATCGCTTCGCGGACGCGCGGTGACGTGCGGAACGAGAACGACAGGTTCGACACGCCGCCCGAGACCTTGGTGCCGGGCAGCTCCGCCTTGATCCGGCTGGTCGCCTCGATGAAGCCGACGGCGTAGTCGTCGTGCTCCTCCATGCCCGTACCGATCGTGAGGATGTTCGGGTCGAAGATGATGTCCTCGGCCGGGAACCCGACTTGCTCGGTCAGGATCTTGTACGCGCGCTTCGCGATCGAGACGCGGTGCTCGACCGTCGTCGCCTGACCGGTCTCGTCGAATGCCATCACGACGACGGCGGCACCGAACTTGCGGACGATCCGTGCCTGGCGAATGAACGCTGCCTCGCCTTCCTTGAGCGAGATCGAGTTGACGACACCCTTGCCCTGCAGGCACTCGAGGCCTGCCTCGATCACGCTGAACTTCGACGAGTCGACCATCACCGGCAGCCGCGCGATGTCGGGCTCGCTCGCGATCAGGTTCAGGAACCGCTTCATCGCGGCGACGCCGTCGAGCATGCCTTCGTCCATGCAGACGTCGAGGATGTTCGCGCCACCCTCGACCTGCTGGCGCGCGACGGCGACGGCCTCGTCGTACTTGTCGTCCTTGATCAGGCGGCGGAACACCGCCGAGCCGGTGACGTTCGTGCGCTCGCCGATCACGACGAAGTTCGTCTCCGGTGTGATCGTCAGCGGCTCCAGACCCGACAGCCGCATGTAGCGCGGCGGCGTCGGCAGTTTGCGGCGCGGCACGCCATCGACGGCCTTGCGGATCGCCGCGATGTGCTCGGGGCGGGTACCGCAGCAGCCACCGACGATGTTGAGCAGGCCCTCGCGCGCGAACGCGCCGAGGACACGGGCCATGTGCTCCGGCGTGTCGTCGTAGCCGCCGAACTCGTTCGGCAGACCGGCGTTCGGATAGCAGGCGACCCGGACCGGTGCGATCCGCGCGAGCTCTGCGACATGCGGCCGCATGTCATCCGCGCCGAGTGCGCAGTTGATGCTGACCGCCAGCAGGTTCGCGTGGCTGATCGAGTTGAAGAATGCCTCGATCGTCTGGCCCGACAACGTGCGGCCCGACTTGTCGGGGATCGTCACGGACGCGATCACCGGCACGCGGCGGACGCCCTGCTCGAACAGCTCCTCGAACGCGAACAGCGCCGCCTTGCAGTTGAGCGTGTCGATGTGCGTCTCGGTCAGCAGTAGATCGACGCCGCCGTCGATCAGGGCACGCGCCTGCTCCGCGAACGAATCGACGAGCTGGCGGAACGTGATCGCGCGGGCACCGGGATCGTTGACGTCCGGAGACAGCGATGCCGACTTGGTGGTCGGGCCGATCGAGCCGGCGACCCAGCGGGGGCGGCCATCCTCGGCCGTTGCACGCTCGCATGCACGGCGCGCGACCTGCGCCGCAGCGACGTTCAGATCCTGAACGACGCCCTCGAGCCCGTAGTCCGCGAGCGCGATCGAGGTCGCCGTGAACGTGTTGGTCTCGACGATGTCCGCGCCTGCGCGCAGGAACTGGAGGTGGATCTCCTCGATCGCTTCGGGCTGCGTGAGCACCAGCAGGTCGTTGCAGCCCTTGAGCGCGTGGCCGTGGTTCTTGAACCGATCACCGCGCCAGACGGCCTCGTCCGCGAGGCCGAGACCCTGGACCATCGTTCCCATCGCGCCGTCGAGAACGACGATGCGGCGGTCGAGGAGATCGCGGAGGGCGTCGACGGAAGACATCGACCCCTCCTTACCATTGTTCGGTCGTCAGACCTAGCGGCAGACGAGCAACGGCTCGAACACGGTCTTGCCCGTTCCCGTCGCACACAGCACGAGGACACCCCGCCGCACGGGTCGATCATATCCCGGGACGGTGTAGGATCGAGGTTGGTGGAGCTGACCGATCGGCAGTTAGGGCGCTACCACCTCCTGCGCTTGCTCGGCTTCGGAGGCATGGGCGAGGTGTACCTGGCGAACTCGAAGGGTGTCGCCGGGTTCGAGAAGCTGGTCACCGTCAAGATCCTGCGCCGCCAGGTCAGCCAGAATCCCGATCGCGTTCGCGACCTGCTGCGCGAGGCGTTCATCGGGGTTCGCCTCGATCACGAGAACATCGTCCAGGTCCTCGATCTCGGCGAGCACGAGGGCAACTACTTCCTCGTCATGGAGTACGTGCGCGGCTTCTCGCTGCGCGAGCTGATCTCGTTTCATGCCGAGCAGCACGAGCTGTTCCCGATCCGTCCGAGCGCACATGCGCTCCGCTGTGTCGCCGATGCCCTCGACTACGTCCACAAGGTGCGCGGCCCGCACAAGAAGCACCTCGGGCTCATTCACCGCGATGTCAGCCCGTCGAACATCCTGCTCGGCGCCGAGGGCCGCATCAAGCTGTCCGACTTCGGCGTCTCGGGCATGGCGCAGGACGCGGCCACGGCGGGCACCGTGATCGGCAAGCCTCGCTATCTGCCGCCGGAGGCTCGTCACGGCGAGCCCGCGACCCAGGGCTGGGACGTCTATGCACTCGGTGTCGTGCTGCACTCGGTGCTCGCTGCGGATCCCGACATCGAGCGCGGTGGCGCGAAGATCGGCGCGCGCCTGACGCCGCTCGGCGAGATCCGGCCCGATGTTCCACAGGCGCTCATCGATCTCGTCGCCCGCGCGACCGCTCGCGATCCGGCCGATCGCCTCCCCGATGCGGCGACGTTCCGGAAGCTCCTCGACGAAGCCGTGCCTCGGGAGGCCGACGATGCAGAGCACTGGCGCAGCTGGCTGCAGGGCCTCTATCGCCGCGAAGCGTTCGTCACTCGCTACGGCGTGCTGCCGTACGTCGAGGATCTCGTCCCGGATCTCGACGCGAGAGAGGCGCAGCCAACGTCGGTCGCGTACGTCGAGACCGTCGTCGTCGATACACAGAAGCCGATCCGGTTCGGCCTGTCACCGGCGCTGGGCGTCGATGCGGCGCGCAAGCAAGGTGAGCGGGTCGCGATCTGGCTGAAGAAGCGGTTCGACCGCGACGTCCGGCCGGTCGTGGTCGGCGACTACCAGGCGCTCGTCGATGCGATCGCGGAGGGAGAGGTCGACTTCGCGTGGATGCCGCCGGTGTCGTTCGTGCGGGCGGCGGATCGTGGCGTCGGCGTCGTCGCGCTCGCGCAGCGGTACGGCCGTCCCACGTACGAGTCCGCGATCATCGTCCGTGCGGACTCGCCGCTCGTCGAGCTCGCGGACCTCCGTGGCAAGTCGATCGCGTTCGGCGATCGCGAGTCCGCGAGCGGCTACCTGTTCGCTGCCGATCTGATCGGCCGCGAGCTGGGACCTCTCGATTCGGTCCTGGGCGAACAGCACTTCCAGGGCTCGCACAAGGCGGTGACCGATTCGGTTCGCCGCAAGTGGGTCGACGCCGGTGTCACCTACGCCGTTCGCGATGCGGAGGGCCGCATCGTCAACTCGGGGTGGATCGATCTGGGCAGCCCGAGCGACGTGCCGCTCCGCGTGCTGGCGATGACCGAGCCGATCCCGTGCGATGCGATCGCACATCGTCCGGGTCTGGCCCAGGGGCTCGTCGACAGGCTCGGCAAGGTCCTCGTCGAGGTCGACGACGATGCGGAGGGTCGCGTGATCCTCACCGAGGTCTTTCACACGACCGGCATGATGCGCGCGGATCTCCGGATCTACGACGCGGTACGTGAAGCGATGCAGCGCGTGTCGCGACGCTAGTTCGCCGGCGGGCAGTTGATCGTGTTGAAGTTGTCGAACACCGCCGAACCCGTGGCGTCGCCGCCTGCGATGCTCGCTCCGATCTCTGCGAACGCCGTCGCCGTCGACAGCGACCAGGGACACAGCCCATAGGTCGTGAGCGAGCTCGCGTCAGGACCGTTGAGGATCGTGACGTTGCTGCCGCTGACCGTGAACCGCCACCAGCGATGAGCCGCCGCGTCATACGGAGGGTCGACGGGAAGTG
>Ga0153915_10004269_pt1 | contig 13156 bp, 20 predicted proteins | sample Opewatmetagenome_2_FD_107003 | JGI IMG/M metagenome (GOLD analysis project Ga0153915, IMG submission 107003) | Freshwater wetland microbial communities from Ohio, USA - Open water 3 Core 3 Depth 3 metaG | ecosystem: Environmental > Aquatic > Freshwater > Wetlands | place: USA: Ohio, Lake Erie... | reverse complement strand
TTTGATTTATAGACTTTCCATTTTTTAGGGATTAGGTTCATTCGCTTTCGTACCCGTCAAACCACGGCCCCATTCTTTTAGTTATGGCTTTTTTCTTTGACGATGTACAGGTTGAACTTGAAGTTTCGGGGTCTTGGCAATGCGCTTGCGCCTGTTCCAGTGTTAAGCCTGTTTCGATTGTGCGCCGCCCGCCCTTGAAATACATTCTTACAATCTTATATCTTTCACTCACTTTCTTTTCTCCTTTCGGCGCTTTGCGCCTGTTCACTTTACAGGCCCGTAACAAGGTGATAAATCTTCAGGGTCCGGCGCGGAAATCTCACCTTCGTGGTAAATGATTATCTGGTTGAAGAATCTACCCGCCAAGGTTACAAGCTCTTTTGCTCCGTTGCGTAACGTTTTGGGTTTCATGATTCACCTCTTAGTCTTTAAATTCCAAACGTCCCGGCACGAAGTTTCCGGTTAATCTCTTTAATTTGTTTCCTGGTAAGCTTTTTTGTTTTCATGGTGAATCTCCTTAATCGAAGTATAAATCTTGAATCGTACGGAGTGCATTGTAGAATTCGGCGTCTCCAGAAAGAAATGCTACTGTAACCATCCCACCAACACGGCCTAAATAGAATTGCTTGTTTGCTTCTTGGCCTAATCCACGATACCGGATTGCTTTTTCGATATCTTCTTGCGCTTCCTTGTAAATCAATTCTTGCCTATCTGCTTTCTTCATTTTCTTTTCCTCCCTATTCATTATTTGAGTAAAGCTTATCACTTATTTACTATATGTCAAATGATTTTCTTTAGTGCTTAGGGTTTCGGGCCTTCGTTTAGGGGTAAAGAGTAATGATTCTAAGGGGTACCGGGATACCCGCCGTACGGGATACCCAGCTTCTCATGATTAAATCAAAATGTTGTAGATTCCCGCGCAAAATTTTTCAAGTTTAGATTGCATTAGAGACTTCTAATTATATTTTAGTTGACATTCAATGTGTAGTTTGTTATTATTACTATAGGAGGTGCAATATGGCCAGCGGGATTTACCAAATTAAATGTATGATTAACGATATGGCATATGTAGGTAGCACCACAAACATCCTGCGCAGATGGTATATGCATAAATGGATGTTAAATAGAGGGGAACATTATAATCCAGGATTACAGATCGATTGGAATAAATACGGAGAAGATAAGTTCGCATTCGAAATAATTATGGAATGCAATAAAAAACACCTGCTTAAATTTGAGCAGTGGTTTATTGATTTTAAACCGGGGTACAATATATGCGAAAGGGCCGGATGTAGAGTAACACCAACTTCCGGAGGAGGGATGCAGGGCAAGACTCACACTGAAGAGACGAAAAAGAAAATGTCTATCACCCATAAGGAACGGCCTAGAAAACCGCATCCCGAGGAAACTAAACGAAAAATACGAGAATCGAATAAAGTAACATGGGAGCGCAATCACCCGAAAGAATAATCCGCGTTCACAATTCGTGAACAATAAAAAACTTGACATGTCGAATCAGAAGATGTAGAATTGAGATAATGAAATTATTCTGGGAGGATAAATGAAAAGCGGAATTTACACAGGGGTCTTATTCATAGGTCCACAAACCGAGTACTGGAAAATAACCATGCCTTGTGGAACGACTGTTACTTACCCGCTAAACGGACTTCCTGAAGTAGATACGCCATGCCCTTGCGGGAATCCTAACCATTGGATAGTGAGGTACAAATGAAACAAGGTACCGGTTTCAAAGTCCCTATCTACGGAGTAAAGGTCCGAGTCTTCGAAGGCGACCCAGGACAAGTCGCTCAAACTCTCGGTATCGAATGCGAAGGCGGCAATCCTGAAATAAATCAGTGCGACGGCGCAGTATTTAATCATCATAACGGCAGTTTCACCGTGGTGATTCACCCCCACGGAGCCATCGGTAGAGTCATCAGCCATGAATGTTTGCACCTCACGGACGTAATTCTCGATTTCGTCGGCGTCAGATGGGAACCCGCGAGCGAAACTCACGCTTACCTTCTTGGATTTTTGATGGACCGGATACTACGTGTCCTCGGCAGGGAAGAGAAGAAAGTAAAGCTAGAAAGGGAAAGCAAATGAAACTGTCTGAAATCAAAGAACTACTAGAACAGGAAAGGGATTGGTGCGAAGAAGGAACACAAGGTAGACTGCGTACTGATTTCGAAGAAGGTTTTATTGGCGGGCTTACTCAGGCCATTACTTTGTTAGACGTTTGCGGGCGAGAAAGGGATAATAAATGAAACTAATTCACAAAAGAACAAACTACGAATACAATAAATTCGAGCCTGGACTGAACCTGGGTTACAGCCTTACCTACGAATATCCAGTAACTTCACGCGACACAAAACCCACGCTACGGAGATTTTACGAGGCCGTCCTAGTTATCCCGTTTTGGGTGCGCCTATTTCCTTCGGTAGAATACTACGAGACTGGGACCGGGTACGGTCTGTATGGCGGAAACAAACATGTTATAGAGTGCGTTAAAGGGCGACAAGTTTATTGTCTTCGTCTTGGTATCAGCGAAGGTTTTCATTGGAAGTCGAAGGTTCACTGCGAAATAATAAGATACCCCTTCGGCAAACAGGAAAAGGTTATGGCCCGGAACGAAGTGTTTGATTTTTAGGGAAATGAAAATGATAGAACAAATTATAGGAGGAATAGCAGGAATACTAATAGGAATTGCGATACTTAAAATTACATTTTGGGTGCTGAATAGGAGATACTAAAATGGAAGAAACTAGGCAGATTAATATGGAAGTTGACAGGTTGCAAAAGTTGGTGGCCGCGTTGGGTGGACTTATCGTTGATTTGGATAATAGGCTGAAGCCGGTACTTAGAGACGCTCCTCCGTGCGGGAGTTGCGAACCTGATATCGGGCCGTTAGTTCCGTTGGCAGAGAGCATAGAGGCTGAGTGCAAGCAGGTGGCTAAGATGTACGATTTTATTGGTTCGATTATCGACCGGCTAGAAATTTAGCTTCCTCCCATGCAATGTGCGGCCTTTGGCCGCTTGCCCCCTTCAGGCTCCTCCCTCCTGTTGGGGGTTTTCTTCGTTCACCCCTACGGGCTTTTTTCGCCTTGCGGCTCAAACGTACTCGGGCCTACGGCCCTCGCTTTTCTTCTTGACAAACAAGTAAGAATCTGGTAGACTTAACCTAAAATAAGACCATCCTTTATTTTAACTTCGGAGAAGAAGCAAAAATGGCAACACAAATCAACTACTACGGAAATAAAGATAAGGCGCACGATTTGCGCGGTCTAGCTCTCATGCTCATGAATAAACTTGAGAACATGAAAAGCCTTGGCAAACTAGACCAGATATGGTCTCCGGTACATACCCTGAAAGACGGGACAACGATAAGACTTCAGTCAATTTACGACGCGCAGACGATAAGGATAACTTCACCGTTTGAAGGTAAAGAAATTACAAAGGAAGAAATCATGGAAGCAGAATTCAAGGAAGTAACGTCAATGGGTCCGTATATTTATGCGGCAGGGTACACGATAAATAACAAATGGTTCGTGGAAAAGTTCAGTGCTTCGGGAACTCGCAAATGGTATAAAGAATTATCAGTTGACGGATGGGCGAAGACGCTCGCAGTGGATAAAACAGGAGTTTATATCGGCGGGCATAAACGAACGAGTCCGGGTAACGTGCCAAACTGGAGAGTAGAGAAACGGAGTCTTACTACCGGCAATCTGATGTGGGAACAGGACATTGCGCATTCATATTCAAGTTGCACCAAAGTATTTTCATACGACGGTTCGTTGTACGCGGTAGGAACTGATACAAGCACACATGGAAGGATTAGCAAAATAAATAAAACTACCGGGGCAGTAGATGTTCTTGTTGCAGATGCTTGGGAAGATTCGAACGTAGGATTACAAGATTGCTACGCGAATGCTTCAGGGTTGTTCGTAGTGGGCGGGCAGTGGGAAACATCTTGGACAGACGGGTCTACATACGCAGTATCAAGGTATAACTTAACGACTCTTACTAGAGAGCAGTTGGATTACGCACCGTATTCGACATATAATAATGACATTTCATACTCCATAACTGGAGATGACACCGGTATTTACATTTTCGGTAGGAGGCTACGTCCTGATGTTAATTATTATTGGTGTGCGGAAAAACGCAGTTTAACCACTATAAGTTCTGTTTTGTGGGAACAACACGACTTGTTGCAGGCAATAGGAGGAAATCAGTCTTGGGAAGCTACAGTATTGACTTCCGGAGTAGTAGATGCAGGGAATCCCAGTCTTGGTACTGGGGTTGTAGAACTAAGAGACATAAGTTCAGGAGCAACTACGTTCCAGTCTAATATAACAGATGGTACGTTTCTTCCTTTATGCGTCTGCAAAGCAGGTAATAGGTTCGTAGTTGCGTATTATCCGTCAGGATTACCTCCCGTAATATCACTAAGAAACGCAAATAATACTGTAGTTCATGACATTCTCGCGCACACAGAACGGGCGTTTATCTTCGGTTTAGGTTATCAGGTGGAGTAAAATATGAACGAACTAAGCAAAGAATTAAGCCAACTCTGGCCGCCCGATTTTCTCTTGGAAATAGCCCTTGGTTTGGAACCTACCCAAGATATTATGGACAGGTACGGGGTAACTCCGCTTCAACTCCAGCAGTGGTACGAACACCCAGTGTTCAAAAAGGAGCTGACCGAGCTTCAGAAGCGCATCTCTGACGAAGGACTCTCTTTCAAGTTGAAGTCAAGGGTCCAGGCGGAGCAGTATTTGAAAGAGATTCATAAGGTGATGATGAGTAACGCGACCCCGCCCGCGACTAAATTAGCGGTGCTCCAGTCGCTTGCAAAATGGGCTGGCTTCGAACCAAAAGAGTCTAAAGAAGCTACGACCGTGAATGTGCAGGTCAACCAAGTTGGCGCATTAATAAATCAGGTTAAAAATTCTTCAAGGGACTTAGTTACAATAGAAGACAAAGAAGCGCGTGCAAAATCTTGGAGAGAGTAAATGCCTGAAATGACCGAGCAAGAATTTACAGAGTGCATGAAAGACCAATGGTGGAGGTTCACGCACCTTTACTACATAGTGAACAAGGTAGGAAAAATAGAATTATTCAAACCTAATACAGTACAGGAAGACCTCTATCATAATCTCTGGTACGAGAATCTTATTCTGAAATCACGGCAACATGGCGTAACTACATTCTTTGCTATACTCGAACTCGATATATGCCTATTCAACGATAATATAAGCGCAGGAATTATCTGCCATAAAGAAAAAGCAGCGGAAGAGATATTAGAGAACAAAATTCGTTTTGCGTATAAACACCTACCGCAAGAGATACGAGACGCAGTTCCTACAGTTACAGACAAAGCTGGAAAAATAGCATGGGCTAACGGTTCATCCATTTATGTTGACTGCTCGTTGCGTTCTGGCACTACTCAATATCTTCATGTAAGTGAGTTTGGCCGTATGTGCGCGTTCGCTCCTGAGAGAGCTATGGAAGTAGTAACAGGTGCTCTTAATACTGTAACAGTGGGGCAATACATATCAATAGAGTCTACGGCTGAAGGAATGAGTGGAAAATTCTACGATTACTGTATGGAAGCCATTAAATTAGTCCTTGACAAATCAGTATTAAACCCGCTTCAATTTAAATTCCATTTTTACTCTTGGTTTCATGACAGTGCTAATATAGTAGAAGCTACTGGAATTAATATTACTCCTGAGCACGAAGAATACTTTACTAAGATAGAGCAAGAAGTAAAAATAGCCGCAGAACGCGGAATCATGAAACCAATACCGGGCGGAAAACTTACCCAGGCGCAAAAATGTTGGTGGGTAGCGAAGAGGGAACAGCAGGGCGAAGCGATGTATCGGGAACAACCGGCTACTCCAGAAGAAGCGTTCAAGGCTTCGCTCGAAGGACTTTATTATCAGAAGGCATTTGTTGGCTTGTACACTGAGCATAGAATATGCGGGGTAGCGTATGAGCCGAGAGTCCCTGTAGATACCGGGTGGGATTTAGGAATATCAGACCCTACAGTTATATGGTTCTCGCAGACGGTCGGACCGGAACGAAGAATCATTGATTATTTAGTTGCAGACGGAGAGGGTTTGGAATACTACGTTAGGCGACTACAGGAGAAGAACTACGTATACGGCACTCACTTCCTCCCCTGGGACGGGGCAGCAAGACGGATGAACCAGACAACGGCATCTGTACAGGAAACGCTGCAAGAGTTGGGGTTGAGGAATGTAGTCTGCGTACCTGCTACAAAAGATTTAGTCATGGACGTGGAAAAGGTAAGGCAGTTTTTACCGGCATGCTACTTTGACAAAGAAAAATGTCAAGAAGGAATCAAAGCATTAGAGAATTATAGAAAAGAATTTGACGAAAATCGTGGCGTTTTCAAACCAAAACCACTTCACGACTGGGCATCACATGGAGCGAGCGCATTCGCAACACTTGCACGCGGGTTAATGGAAATAGGAACCACGAACCAGGGACCATCTTTAGACTGGCTGAAGAACAGAAAGAAGCCTGATAGAAGGGCGTTCCACTAAGGGGAGAAGAATGAAACCAGTATTTCAAACCCGCTTTGGAGAAGATGGTAATTGCTTCGAAGCATGTATCGCGTCAATCCTAGAGATTTCACTCGAAGAGGTTCCAGACTTGAAGGAGTTTAAGGATTCGGAAGCGTGGAGCAAAGCAGTAAATTCGTGGTTAAAGACTAGAGGATTGCAGTACATAGAACTTGACTTCCATGAATCAGACGACATGCTTTGGGAATACGTAGATTCATATCATCTCATCATTGGAAAGACAGGGCACGACTTGTTTCATTCCGTAGTCGGGCATAACGGGAAAGTAGTCTTTGACCCTCTTCCTTATTATTCGTTTGTCCACCGGGCAGCGACGTTCCGGCGTCTCGGCTTTCTAATCTTCACCGGAGAAAAAGCTTGACAAGACAGGTTCGTTTATGGTACTATTAAGACGCTGGGATTTAACTAAAAATGAATGGAGAACAATATGAAAAAAATGCCGTTTACCCCCTTTGGTCAGAAAGGCGCGATGCCAATGGAGAAACCTGTAAAGGGAAAAGTTCCGCCGAAGAAGGGCGGGAAGAAAGGGTGCAAATAATGCCAGCAAAGAGTGACGCGCAACGCAAAGCAATGCAGATAGCAGAACACGAACCCGGTAAACTCTTCGAACGCAATAAAGGTTTGAAACAAATGTCGAAGGGGCAGTTGCATGATTTTGCTTCTACGAAGGGGAAACTTCCTACTAAGAAAGGCAAGAAATGAGGGATTTTGAAGGTTTTTGTTCGTGCATAAAGGAAGTTCTGAAGCCTCAACTCGACCTTCTCGGCTTTGACTTCTCGGATATCGGCCTTATTCCTACGGAACACTTCATTGAGATTCCGGGTACGCACTGGTTCTTCGTTGTAATTTGGGTTAAGCGCCGGGTGGATAACCAGACATATGAAATTTCGCATAAACTTGGTGGCGACATCGGAGAGATGACTGACCGGGAAGACGTAGAGGAACTATGCACTCGGATTCTCCAGAAACTCAAAGAAGCGATAACCTGTCACTAATGGACATCGAAAAAGCAAAAAAAGAAGTAGCAAGAATCCTGTTTGAATGCGGAATCTTGCCTGAACGACAGGGCAGGATAATCCTGAACGTGTCTCCCGAAGGGTCAATCTCATCAGTAGAAGTTCAAGTAACGTACAAGTAAAAATTTAATAAGCGATACTCCCGGTCTCCTGAACCCCGAAAGGTACTTTCAGCCCACTAACTAACAATTAGTGGGCTTTTTTATTTGGAGTTAAACTATGTCGGTTGTCACACCAAAAGATGCACGACTCACAAGCGGACTTGGGTTCACGTCTTTTACTTCGGCTTCGGAGTTGGAGCGACAGCAAGACGAAGACGTTCTGGCCCAACGCGAAGCTCCTCCGGTTCTGGATTCTCTTACTCAACACGTTAGAGATTTCTTTGAATCTGCGAAGACGGCTAAGATTACGATAGAGGCCGAACAACTACGCGAAGACCGGCAAGTTAAGGGCGAGTATGAGCCTGAAGTTCTTGCGGCTATCACTACAGCGGGCATGTCGGACAACTTCATCCGTCTGAGCCTCCACAAATGCAGAGACGTTGAATCTTGGACGATGGACGAACTTGACCCGACGGGCGATAGGACGTGGGATATCAATCCGGCAAGGGCACCTGAGATTCCTCCCGACGTAGAAGAAGCATTAGCAGGGCAGATTCGGGTAGAACTTTTGAATCAGGCTATTCAACAGGCGCAGATGTCAGGACAACCCCTTGACGCTGATATGCTTATTGAACAGTCGAAGCAGATAGAGGAGACTGCGAAGCAGGTACTCCTCGAAAAAGTACGCCTTATCGCTGAAGACCGCTGCACGAACATGGAGAACCTGATTACTAACCAGTTAAAACTTGGTGGTTGGGCGGAAGCGTTTCAGGCAATCGTTAACGACGTATCCCGCAAGAAGTGTGCGATAATGGAAGGTCCGGTATACCGTAAAGAGAAAGTTTACGACTACGTTCAGGACGAAATGACCGGCGCATGGGTAGTTCAGGCAGTAGAGCAGATAATTCCGACTTTTAGACGCATTTCCTTTTACGATTGGTATCCCGCAGCTAACAGTATCGACGTGGATGACGGTGATTTAGTAGTTTTGGACCACTTTACCCGGTCTGATTTGTCGAAAATGAAAGGCGTTCCTGGGTACAAAGACGACGTAATTGACCAGATAATTGAGCGATACGGGCAGGGATACCAGGAAAACGTAGCGATAAATGCAGAGAGATTCTACCTTGAGAAGCAGAATTCGTCCGGATTCAATGACGGCAGGGTAAGTAAGATTGATAGTTTGAATTACTGGGGCAGTGTTCCGGGAACCGTCCTGCGAGAATGGGGCATGGACGAGGAAGATGTTCCTGACGTGACGATAGACTACCAGATTAACGCGAAGATAGTAGGAGAGTTCTGCTACAGGGCGATTATCAATCCGGACCCTCTCGGGAAGAAGCCTTACGGCGTATCGTCTTACGTGAAGAGCAACGACTCTCAGTTTGGTGAGTCTCCTGCGGGCTTGATGGTTGACATCCAGCAGATATGCAATCAGGCAGTGCGTACTTTAGTGACGAATATCGGCATAGCCGGTGGCCCGGTGTGGGAAGTTGCGATTGATAGGCTCGCTCCCGGAGAGACCGCAGAGGTATGGCCGCACAAGACGATTGCTACAACGTCTAAAGTAATGTCGGATAGTCCAGCAATCCGGATGTATCAAGCTAACCTGCTCGCTACTGAACTAATCAACGTGTACGACAAATTTAAGAGAGAGGCCGATGATTTAGTAGTCCCTGCTTATGGGCATGGCAACTCGGATGTGAAGGGTGCCGGTAGAACATCATCTGGCCTCTCTCAACTTATGAACGCAGCGTCGAGAAACATTAGAATGGCGATTGCGAACATAGACAAATACATAATTATTCCGTGCATCGAACGGATGTTCAACTTTAATATGCGATTCATTGAAGACCCGAGTATTAAAGGCGATTTGCGCGTTGTGGCGCGTGGTGCGAACTCTCAAATGGCGAAGGGCCAAATGGCTATGAGGGCTCAGGAATATCTGACCAATACGAATAACCCGGTTGATATAGAGATTATGGGTCTCCAGGGTCGTGCTGAGCTGCACAAAATGATTGTAAAGAATTTAGGATTTGACCCGAAACGCGTACTTCCTATGTTGAAGGAGATAGAGAAACTTCCACCGACTGCACAGCCGATGTCTACACAGCAAATAACTCCTCCTGAAGGGTCTCCTGAAATAGACGAGGCAGGTAATCCTGCTGCTGATTATCAGAAGCAAGGAGGGAAATCCAGTGCCTGAAGAGACAATTACGGTTTGCGGAGTACACCGTGACACGGTGGAATTATTGGATAAGATTCGCGAAGAAATGGCTAGAAATACTGCCGAAGTGGCGAAACTTAATACTTCGCTCGGATGGATAAAATGGGTAGTAGGCGGGGTATTAGGTGTAACAGTTACAATCTTACTAGCCGCAGTACCTTTCGTGGCAAATATGAACACTCGAATTTCAATGCTTGAAAAGTGGGAGAAGGCAAAGTATGAAACAACCGAACGAAGAAATATACAGAGCGTTACTAACGATGCAAAATCAGGAACAATTTCTGACGATAAAACAGTGGATATCGGAATCCCTCTCGGAATTAGATAAAGAGAACCGAAGGATTCAAGATTCCAACAGATTGCACCAGCAGCAAGGGCAAGCACAGTGCATGGAAGATATTTTATTTGAGATAGACCATGCGAAAGAGAATTTGGCAGCAATGATAGCACGAGCAAAACGGACCCTGCATAGCAGACCGTAAAAAACACAGGCACCCTACGTAAGTAGAGCCAAGGAGCAGAAAAATGTCTATGTCAAGACTCAGGGCGGAAGCAGAAGCAGCAGAGAAGGAACTTGAAGGAATGGTAGTTGAACCGGAAGTAGAGAAAGAAGTAGAAGTCAAGGAGGAAGAGAAACCTGAAGTAGAGAAAGAAGTAGAAACCAAGGAACCTGAAGAACATCCCGAACTTACCGCGTTGAAGGAACAGCTTGCAGCGATGGAGCATCGACTTTCCACGGTACAAGGGATACTCAAAAAATCCGAGGCAGAAAAGAAATCTCTTCAGGAAAAACTAACGGAACTTAGCGCAGTACCAGTCAAGAAAGTCGAACAGCCTAAAATTGAGGATACAGATTATTTCGTGTCGCTCAAGGAAGAGTTCGGAGAGAAGACAGCAAAGGCTATGATTTCCGTAGTTAAAGCTGAGACTTCTGCGCTGCAAAAAGAAAATGAAGAACTTCGCGACCTACTTCTAAAAACAGGAGAACGTACAAAGGCAATCGAATCCGGCTTCGTAAAGTCGGCAGAAGACAGGTACTTTGAATCTCTTGGAATGAAACACCCTGACTGGGAATCCATCAACGGCAACGAAGACAAAGGATACACCCAGGATAGCAGGTTCACTAAATTCCTTAGCGAGAAAGTTCCAGGTACAGGCAAATCGTATGACGCTCTCTTGCAAGAAGCGTATGACTCGCTTGACGTAGCACGAACTGCCGAGATATTCAAGATTTTTAAGGATAGGCACCCGGTAGTTGATACTGCGAAGCAGAAAGATGCAAGTCATTATGTTGAACCTTCGGTAACTGGCAAGGGGGCCAAGACCCCGGAAACTAAAAAACAAAAAAGAACCTACACTCCCGAGCAGCATCACAAACTCATGATGGAGTTGCAAACTAATTCCTTCCGAGGAACTAGAGAAGAGAAGATAGCACTCCAAGATGAACTGATTGATGCTGAATTGGAAGGTAGGGTTCGCTAATAGGAGCATAACAATGAAACGATTTCTTGTAACAAGCTTTGTGCCGGTCATGGCGCGTGGTGTTCCCGGCACTGGCGGGACTCCTGACTATACGTATTCTGGCGGGAATGATAAGCGCATTCCCATTGCATTTGCGAAGAAGACCATCCTCAAATTCTATGACTCTTGCGTGGTTGCGCAGGTTACTAGCACAGACTACACCGGCGAAGTAACAGCTCAGGGCGATGAAGTCGTCATGACTACCACTCCGACGATTACCATTTACGCGGTAACTCGAAACATGGCACCTGTATGGCAGACCCCGACTTCTGATTCCGTCACCATGACGGTTGACAGAGCTATCGGTTTCGCGTTCAGGATGGATAAAATCGACCTGAAACAGTTCCTGAACAAACAGTTCATGGAAGATTGCGCAGGTGATGCAGCGCAGCAGCAGAAGATTTACATCGACACTGAGTTCCTGGAAGATATTTATTCCGACGCTCATGCCGATAATATCGGTCTTACTGCCGGTGCTAAATCCGGGTCTTACAACATGGGCGTTTCTGGAACTCCGTTCCCTGTGACCCGCACTAACATCATCGACAAACTGCTCGAAATGGAAGGCGTCGCTGATGAAGCTAACTGGCCTGAGTCTGGGCGTTGGGTTGTTCTTCCTTCCCATTATGCAGTCATGCTGAAGCAGTCTGATATCAAAGACGCTTCGATGATGGGCGACGGAACTTCTACACTGCGTACCGGTAAGATTGGTAAACTCGGCAATCTGAACATCTACACTACTAACCTGTATACCGCCCACACCGATACGTACAGTTGCTACTATGTACTGTTCGGGCACCAGAGTTCAACCTGCTTTGTGTCTCAGCTTATCGACACCGAATACTTCGACAAACTTGAGTCGGTACAGTCTGGTAAAGGCATGAAGGGGACCCAGGTATATGACTGGAAAGTTGTTAAACCCGAGTCGCTTGGTTATCTGTATTCTTACAAGGCTCAGGCGTAACGGATAGGCTTACTAAATAAGGGGCGGGTCAATCCGCCCCAAGGAGATACAAAATGGCTACTGATTATACTGTCGGCTCGGCGTGTGCTCCTGGGGTTCCCCAGAACACTAAATTTAAAATCAAATCAGCTCTGATTACCATTCCTGCGACTGCGGTTACGGGTTCGGTGTATCAGGTTCTGGACATCAAAGCAGGTTGGAAAGTAAACGCAACTCAAGTTCTGATGGTTACTGCCGGTGTTGGCGGAACTATTACTGCGGATATCGGGTATGGAGAAAGTACTTACAACGACGTTTTTGACGCTGCTATTGACCTCGAAGCTGCCGCCGCAACTCTTTATATGTCTACCCCTACTGACACGGCTCCGGCGCTCGGTGGACAGTATTTTGCCGCTGCTGACACTATTGATGTTTACATGCACAACGTAACTTCGGCAATCACCACTACGCCTTCTTTCTACGTCTACGCTGACATCGAAGTGATGTTCTAATTCCACACAAGGAGGGGCGTAACTGTCCCTCCGCACAATTCACTCTTAAGCAGAGGAGATTCAAAATGGCAAGAAAACAATGGTTGAGCGTGGGCGAACTGACCCACGAAGGATTTACTAACAAGGATGCAGTTGTCTGTTATACGAAAGATACGTCTGAAAACGTAACGAAATGTTCTAAAGCGGGAACACCTCCGTCGGCAACGACCGGCTACGCCGTAG
>Ga0153915_10004268_pt1 | contig 13157 bp, 11 predicted proteins | sample Opewatmetagenome_2_FD_107003 | JGI IMG/M metagenome (GOLD analysis project Ga0153915, IMG submission 107003) | Freshwater wetland microbial communities from Ohio, USA - Open water 3 Core 3 Depth 3 metaG | ecosystem: Environmental > Aquatic > Freshwater > Wetlands | place: USA: Ohio, Lake Erie... | reverse complement strand
ATTTGTCTATCGATAACGTTCTTGGCTGGGATTCTATGGCCCACGTCGGCCTGATTCTCGCCCTGCAAAAAGAATTTACTGTATCCATCTCGCCAGCCGATGCGATTGAGCTGACCAGCGTGAGAAATATAATTCAATATTTAGACAGTCGTGATGTTTCTTCTGGCTAACCGATAAAACACAAGAGCATAAGATATGATTTATGAGTGTGTTTTATCAGTACCACCCGTCTTATGAACCGCTCCTCGCAAACCCTCCATTTTCAGAAAGCCCATCTGCCAAACAACTAAAAACGATATGGTAAAAATTCCAGTCAATGGAATGAGATTATACGGCGTCGAAAGCATTGAGGTTAAAAGACCTGTTGCTGCGTAAAAGCCGGCTAACAAATAACATATCTCGACGGTTCGTTTCAGGGGTATACCCCTGTCAATCATCTGGTCGTAAATGTGGCCTCGGTCAGAGACAAACAAGGGTCTTTTATTTATAAGCCGTCTCAATAAGGCGGTACCTGTATCCACTATTGGCAGTCCGAACACAATTATAGATGCAATCCACCATCGCGGAGCTTGGCGGGCGAGCAGCATCATAGTGGCTGCGACCACAAATCCGAGCAACATTGAGCCGGCGTCTCCCATGAATATCTTGGCGGGATGTCGATTGAATGGCAAAAATCCGCAAACTCCGCCTACCAGGGCAAGACAAACTATAACCCTGACCATATCACCTTGGTCGCTGAATGCGTAAGTAGAACGCTGGATAGCAAGCAACAGCATTCCGGCTGTGATTATAACGGTTACTCCTCCGCACAAACCGTCAATCCCGTCTAAAAGATTCAGCGAGTTAGTGGCACCAAGAACAAAAAAAATGACAACTGGAACACCTATTGCTATTTCAATGCCATCAGACATCTGAAAGCCGAAAGGCCTTACGATTTCACTAAAGTCCGGCAGGATTCCTGCCAGCATAATGGGGACCGCGGCAATAATCTGGCCGAGTATCTTTTTCGCAGGACTGATGTTGAAAATATCATCAACAACGCCGACAAAACAGGATATAGCGGCACCGGCAATAATACCAAAAAGCCACCGTATTACTATTGGCAGAAAGTTTTCACCGCGGACAAGATAAATGCCGCACAATATCCCGACGGAGAAACCAATTAGCACCCCGACGCCGCCAAGGTAAGCGACCGGTTTGTTATGTGTTTTAACGAGGTCGTCGGGTTTGTCAACTATGTTGAACCGAAGCGCAATCGCTTTGCATAACCATGTGGCGATCAATGCACAGGCGAAAGCCGATACTATGACAGGCCAAAAACGAACAGACCAATCAAGCGGTCTTTTAGGTCCGAGGAGTTCATTAAACATATTTTTCGCACCAAATCCTGTCCCAGTACAATACAATAAGCATTGTCGTTACTGGAGGTTGGATTCTACGATTTTACGCCGATTTGTCCAGAAAAAAATCTGTGGACATTAAGCTGTTTTGATATATAATCCGCAAGCAGATTGGTATGTGGTGGTTACTGGGTGGAAGATTGAAATAAACGGCCGCCAGATACGTCTAATAATCCAGATTTATGCGTAATACAAGGAATAAATCGTAAATGCGTGTTTTGCTTTCTAGTGCTGGGAGACGTGGTTACCTGGTAAGGTACTTCAAGCAGGCAGTGGGGGACACCGGCGAAGTATGGGGTGCAGACAGCAGTTCTTATGCCCCTGCGTTCAAATATTGTGACCACTCTGTAATCCTGCCTAAAGTCAGCCAGACGGGCTATATAGATAATCTTCTTGCTTTATGCTTAGAAAACGGCATTGATATGGTTGTGCCTCTGATAGACCCCGAGTTGGAGGTCCTATCGCCTTGGTATGATGAATTTCGCAGCAAAGGTGTTATGGTGGTTGTATCGCCACACAGGACTATTGAAATTGCCTTTGACAAATACCTGACCTATCTTCACGCAAAACAGGCGGGCATTGAAGTGCCGCAAACAGTTACCAGCATTGAAGAAGCCATTAAGCTTCTCTCAGAGGGAGAGCTGACCTGGCCGTTAATGGTAAAGCCGCGAAAGGGTAGCGCCTCATTATTCGCCAATAGTTGCAGTAACCAAAGCGAGTTGATGCTGGCGTTCCAGAGTTGCCCTGCGCCCGTAATTCAACAATTTGTTTCCGGCGAGGAATATGGTTACGACCTTTTCTGCGACAGTGATTTCAAGCCCGTTAATGTCTTCTGCAAGAGAAAAATCGCTATGCGAGCAGGCGAGACCGACAAAGCCGTAAGCGTCAACGATAAAAAGCTTATAGATTTAGGTATGAAAATAGCCCAGGCGTTTCCTATGTTTGGGCCGGCTGACGCAGATATTAAAATGGACAAAAATGGGCCAATGTTACTGGAGGTTAACCCGCGTTTTGGGGGGGGCTATCCCTGCTCTCATTTATGCGGTGCCGATTTTCCCGCCAAACTAATCGCCATTTGCAAAGGGCAGAAGTTGTCGCCTGACTTTGGTAATTACCCCGCTGGCGTTTATATGTTAAAACAGGATGAAATCGTCTCACCCACTGCCGACGAATTGAAAACCATCACCGATGCACATGGCCCCAGGACTCCTTGAAGCCCTCGCTCGCCATCAGGGCATTTCTACTTGAGAGGTATCATTGGTTAGAAGATATTTAACCGGCTTCGCGACGCTGCTTGTTCTGGTATTTTGCACGATCGCTTCGGCGCTGGAGCCAAACGAGATTCTCGTTATCGTCAACGGGGATATTGAGGCGTCGGAGGATTTGGGGCAGTACTATTGTCAGCGGCGCAATGTTCCCCAAAAAAATATCCTCACCCTTTCTCTCGGCAAAACTCTCGCCAATTCGATAAGCAGGGATGATTACGACAAAAACATTGCTGAGCCGGTTCGCAAACGCATAGCCGGCCAAGAACCCGGATGGCCAATCCGATGCCTCCTGACAACTTACGGCGTGCCGTACAAAGTGGGACCTCGCGGACCACTCAAGGAAAAGCAGGAGCAACTCAAACAGCTCGAAACAACCGCAGAGCAATATGAAAAACAGCTTAGGGATTCGCAGGCGGCGGATGTGAACGCCAGAATCAGGAAAGAACTTAGCAGGGTAAAAACCGAAATTGACTGGATTTCGGGCAAAGATACGGATGCCGGCGTTGACAGTGAACTGTCGATGGTTTTGTTCGGTCCTTATGAGCTTTATCGCTGGCTGCCGAATCAGTGGAACAGGCATAACGGGCATACCGAAGGTTTGATTCTGACAGTTATGGTGTCGCGTCTCGATGGTCCTTCCCCGCAGATTGCCCGCGGGCTAATCGATAAGGCGATATACGCTGAAAAAATCGGACTCCACGGCTTCGCTTACATCGATTCTCTCGGAAGACCCGACGACAAACAGCCCGGCTCTTGGGGTAATTACGACCAGAAGCTGCGCAATCTCGCGGTTTTATTGCGTTTTCGCACGACTTTGCAGGTCAAAGAGGAGCGAACCGAGAAGCTTTTTGAGCCGCACAGTTGCCCCCAAACGGCGATTTATTGCGGCTGGTACAGCTTGAAAAAATACATCGATTCCTTCGATTTCGTTGATGGTGCCATAGGAGTTCATATCGCCAGTTTTGAGGCGATTGACCTTCGAGACCCAAATAGCACCGAATGGTGTCCCGCAATGCTCATTCACGGCGTTACAGCGACTTTTGGCCCCGTGGCGGAACCATATCTCAGCGCGTTCCCAAACACTGAAGAGTTCTTCCTTGAATTAATCGAAGGCAAATGTCTCGTAGAGGCGTTTTATCGCTCATTGCCGTTTTGCTCCTGGCAAATGATGCTGATTGGCGACCCCCTTTATACTCCTTTCGCCCAAAAAGGTTTCTGATGCATTTTTCTCTCAAACAAACATGTCGCTGTCGTAACGGCTAAAATTGCACCTGCCGAGTACAGCATCTCCATCGTCGTAAAATACCTGCCCATAAGCATCGATGAGGCCTTCACAAAAAGCAGGAGACCCACGGGCGCGCCTATCGTCAGCAACAATTGACCGATTATTGTCTTGGGCTGGAAGTAAAGATTTATCAGTTGCGCCCATATCAGTGTGAAACCGCTGTAAGCAAAGATGTGATAAACGGTATCTAAAATCGGCGCTACTTTTGACGGGTCGGCGCTTATAAGCGTTGCCACTCCGAAGATTGATATTGCCCAGACCGCCAGCAATGACGGCCAGAATGTCAGAAAAGTAAAAATCACCAGCCCTGTTGCCTCGCCTTCCGCATTGGCAAGGAAATCCATCAAATCCTTCGTCCTCCCAAAATAGGGTTGTGTCAGTTCATCAATCCCTCCGTAAACAACAACAGCGAGAAAAACCAGCCATCCCGCCTTTTCCCGCCAGCGCACCTTGTCGTCGGGACGAATCGAGAACCACACCAGAAAAACCAGATTCAGGTACGCCAGAAAGTGAAGCCACTTATCCGATACCCCTGCTTGGTAAACCACTTGGGGTATCGGTATATGCGTAAAAATGACAAGCGCTATCCAGTGAATTGTCAGAACCACAATTGTGGTTTTTTGTCTGCGAGTCATTATCACAACCACCTCTGATTTTTATTGAATATTGATAATTGATAATTTGCCGCCGACGGGCATAATAATCGATTATCAGTTATCGAACATCAATTATCAATAAGGAGCAATGATATGTTGCAGTCGATAGTCGAGTTTTTCAGAAGTACCATAACCGAACAGGTGGCCGGAAATCCATTCTGGTTCATAATCGGTTTCACGGGCCAGGTGGTCTTCGGCGGAAGATTCATCCTCCAGTGGATAGCCAGCGAATACAAGAAACGCTCTTATGTGCCGGTCGCCTTCTGGTACATATCACTGCTCGGCAGCTTGATTCTGCTGGTTTACTCAATCCACCGCAAAGACCTCATCTTTATGCTGGGTCTTTCACTTAATACGCTGATTTACGTGCGAAATCTTCACCTGATTTACAAGCACGGGACAAAAGAACCCGCGGGCAGCCCGGGTTAAAAACCTTGTTCGACTAAAATTTGGAGGGCCAAAATTATGAAATGGCTTAGAAATTCTCAAATGCCAGGCCGAATGCTAATGGCTGGTTGCTGTTTGACTGCTCTGCTCGTCGCAGTGTTGCCTGTGTTTGGCGAGGTCCCCAGACGGACTCGGGCGGGCGACTTGAAAGTAATTCAGCTTCCTGAGCCGAACAGAACGGGGCAGGTTAGTTTGGAAACGGCAATCAATATGCGGCGAAGCGTTCAGCAGTTTGCCGACACGCCGCTCAATTTTGCTCAGATTGGACAACTCACCTGGGCCGGCCAGGGTATAACCGACAAGCAGCAGGGCCTTCGCGCCGCGCCATCGGCGGGTGACTTGTATCCTATAGAGCTTTATCTGGTCACACCGGAGGGCGTATTCGTTTATAACCCCGAAGGGCATTCGCTTAAACAGATTTCCTCCCTTGACCTGCGAAAGCAGCTCTCGGCTGCGGCTTCAGGGCTGGGGCCGGTCGAAGATGCGGCGTGCGATATCGTAATCACCGGCTCTGTTCGGAAAGTCGCCTCCAAGTATGGTAATAAAGCCCAAAAATTTATGATGCTCGAAGCGGGCCACGTTGCCGGGAATATCCAGTTGCAGGCCGTATCACTGGATCTGGTCTCGATGCCCGTTGGCGATTTCGAAGCAAGAAATGTCGCCAGGGTCTGCGAATTACCCGCCGAGCTTGAGCCGCTGTTGATTGTCTGCGTAGGTCACCCGTTTGTGCAGCAAAAATCTCAGGACCAGGCACAGTCAGCTGTCCAAATCACAAAAAAAACCGTCCTGATTGTTCCTGCCGCCCAGTTTGCCGATATCGAGCTTTTTGAGACCCAGCGAATTTTGAATGAGGCGGGTATCGCGTCTGTTGTCGCAAGCTCAAAGATTGGGGTGATACAGGGGGCATTAGGCGGCATTGTCGCTTCGGAGATTACCCTCGATAACTTGAAGGTCGAGGATTATGAAGCGGTGGTCTTTATTGGCGGACCCGGCGTTGCCGATTATTTCAACAACCCTGCCGTGCTCCGTATCGTGCGTGAAGCGTCTGCCGGAAACAAGGTTATCGCGGCGATAAGTGCTGCCCCGATGATTCTGTCAAATGCCGGCGTCCTGCGGGGTATGCGGGCGACCGGTCTGCTGCAGCAGCGGGAACAAATGAAAAAAAACGGCGCCCAATACACCGGCTCCGCCGTTGAACGAGATGGGCGCATCATAACCGCAAACGATTCGTCGGCGGCCGTGCCGTTTGCCCGGGCAATTGTAGTTGCACTCAAAGAGAAACAGCCGAAGCCGGACAAAACGCCGACAAGATAATTAGAGCGGGCCTACTTCAAACCGTTGGTGTGATTGTAGCGGTTTGTAATGGGCAGGCGCCTGTCCCTGCCGAATGCCTTGGGCGTGATTTTTACCCCCGGCGGCGATTGCCTTCGCTTGTATTCGTTGCGGTCAACCATACGAATTACCCGGCTCACCGCCTCTTTGGGCAGTCCCTCGTCAATCAGTTGCTGCGCCGACTTATCTTCCTCAACATATCCCTTGAGAATTTTGTCTAACAGGTCATATTCAGGCAGAGAGTCGCTGTCCTTCTGATTCGGACGTAGTTCCGCTGTCGGTACCCTTTCGATAACGCTTTTCGGTATGACTTCCCGGCCATTTTGCTCATTGATGTGGGCCGCGAGTTTGTAAACCATTGTCTTGAACACGTCTTTTATGACCGCGAACCCGCCCGCCGTGTCCCCGTAAAGCGTCGTATAGCCCACCGCTATCTCGCTTTTGTTTCCCGTCGTCAGCACCAATGCGCCAAACTGATTGCTCAGTGACATCAAAATTGTGCCCCTGATTCTTGCCTGCAAATTCTCGTATGCCAGCCCCTTGCTGTCCCAGCCGTCAACTTTTTCCAGCGAGCCGTTGAATTGCTCCAGGACGGAGCCGATTGGGATGGTCATAAATTTAATCCCAAGATTTTTGGCGCATTTTTCAGCGTCGCTGATTGTCTCGGCGCTGTTGAATTTCGACGGCATCGTGATTCCGATTACGTTTTCAGCCCCCAGTGCCGCTGCCGCGATAGCCGCGGTTATCGCCGAGTCAATCCCCCCGCTCAATCCTATCAGCACCTTACTGAAACCGTTTTTGCGAACGTAATCTTTTGTGCCGAGCACAAGGGCACGATACGCCTCTTCGAGTAAGCCAATATCAGCTCCGCTGCTGTGCGGCTGCGGCTCGATGTGAACCGCTTTGCCTTTCTTTGTAATATCCGCGATTAGCAAATCATCCTCGAACGCCTTGGCCATAGCGACGATTTTTCCCGCCGCGTCGGCGAACATGCTCCGCCCGTCAAAAATAAGCTCGTCCTGCCCGCCCACAAGATTACAATAGCCGACCGGGCACTTGAATCGCGTCGCGCATTCGCTGACTATGTTCTCCCTCGTCCTGATTTTCCCAAGATGAAAAGGCGACGCCGATATGTTCAGCAGCGTATCGATTTGCCTCGAGCCCTTGAAGAATTTGCCAAGCCACTCGATGTCCCATATATCTCTGCAAACCGTTATAGCGATATTCAAGCCGTCAAGTTTGATAATAATCGGTTTGTTACCCGGCTCAAAATACCGCTGCTCGTCAAAAACGCCCTCGTTTGGCAAAAGACCCTTACGATAAACATTTGCCAGTCGCCCATTCCGTAACACCCCTGCGGCGTTGTAAGTTTTACCTCGGTAATAATCCGCGAAGCCGACGACTATTGTTATATCCGGGCACCTCTGCGCGAGTTTCTCCACGACTTTCCGGTTGTCATCCAGAAAATGTTTCTTTAGCAGCAAATCCTCCGGCGGGTAACTGCAAACCGCCAGCTCCGGGAACACAAGCAAATCAACCTTCTTTTCGACTGCCTGCCCGTAAATCTCCCGCATCCTCTCGGCGTTGCCCTCAAGGTCTCCTACTACCGCGTCAAATTGACCCAATCCAATGCGCATCTGAACCGCTTTCTAATAGCACTAAATCGGCACTGGGGTTATTTATACCCCTTATATATACGCTGGCCACGTAATCATCAAGAGATTCATTTTCTCCCAATGCACCCAAATCGGCATTACGAGCTGTAAAAGGGAGAACGACAAACGTTGCTGCCATTTAGTTTTGGCGTTTCTCAACCGGCATCTATTTCAGAAAATCGCCGATATTATCGGAACTACCCTGTTTTATTATTGAGGTGCTTAAGATGAAGCAATTGGCCTCGATAATTATGTTTTGAGGGCGGTTCGCAATCCGCCGGCACGTTAAATAACCGCTTTGTGGTCGGTAACGAATGGACAAGCAGGGGCAGGCAATACTGTCGGAATACCAGGTTCAGATTCGCACAGATGAGTGTGCGGCGGTGGGAACTGCGTGCTTGAGCGAGCCGACAGTAGCGGGTCAGCTTCACATGCCGACTGAAGACAAACTTCTCGAAAAAAACCTCGTTTTTGATATTGGCAATGGTGCTCCTCTGACCAAACGGGAGGAGGAGATACTTCGACTGATAGTTTCAGGGCAGACCAACAAACAGATAGCACATCAACTGTCACGCAGCGAAAGAACCGTCGAATACCACCGTAACCGGCTTATGCAGAAAATCGGCGCCCACAATGCGGCCCAGCTTGTCAAAGTCGCGATGGTTATGGGCCTGGCTTAATTACTAAAAAAATAATTGTTTTATTGGTCACTATATACTCCGCACATCATAAAGGCAAATCAGGTAGTTTCCGCAGTTTATTCCGAAGATTAGTTTGACGAACAAATAGAGGCGAAAAGGGCGATAATAATCGCCTTAGAATCTCTTTAATATCAACATAATCGTCAGCGGTACACACCCGGCTGACTGGCAGCAGACAAGCCAGTGTTGAGATTGTGACACCGGATAGGAAGCGGTTATATGGCAAACGAAGAAAAAATCAGGGAACTGATAAAAAACAGGGCGCAGGATATATCATCGAGCTGTCTTGTTACTTCCAGCCAGGTTTGGCTTAAGGTAAAAGACCTTATGACCACCGATGTTGCTGTCGTCGGGCCTGAACAGAGTATGGCAATGGCGGCGACCGTGATGGCTGACGATGGGCTTTCGTCGCTGATTGTGGTGGACAATGGGGCTGTGGTGGGAATCATCACGGAGAAGGACTTTCTCGAAAGAGTTGTTGCGAAGGGCAAAAGCGCATTGGATATCAAGGTGCGGGATGTTATGTCATATCCGGTTGTGAGTGTTTTGCCTGGTGCGACGGTGCTGGAAGCCGGACAGGTAGTCAAGGATAAACACGTAAAACGGCTGCCTGTTATCGACGGGGACAAGCTGGTCGGTATTGTTACGCAGACCGACCTGATTCGCGTGCTGACGTCGTATGGTATGTGGAGAGACGTCGCGGAGATAATGACCAAGGACGTGGCTACCATTCAGCGCGACGCCACCGTGGCAGAGGCGGCGTCGATAATGGCGTCACGGGGCATCTCCGGCATTGTTGTTATGCAGGCAGAAAAAATTGTGGGCGTTATGACGGAAAGAGACCTTCTGAAAAGGGTTGTTGCCGCCAACCGTGACCCTGCCTGTGTGAAGATGGAAGAGGTAATGTCGTCTCCGGTGGCCAGCATTCCTCCGCATTTTGCGGTTTTCACCGCGAGCCGGATTATGGAAAAGTCGCACGTTCGCCGGCTTGTCGTTGAGGACAACGGCTGGTTGTGCGGCGTCGTAACTCAGACGGACATCTTCAGGGCGGTAGAAGAAAAATGGCGACAGGAGGAGGAAAAGAACATCAGGTCGCTGGATGAATCTGATACGTGTATCTACACTCTTGATTTGAATGGCAGGACCACTTATGTAAATCCGGCTTTTATGCGGCTGCTTGAAGTTGACGACGGGGCGGAAATAATTGGCAAGCCGTTTTTGCCCGAGCAGTTCTGGTTTGATTCGCAGGAAAGAGGGCGGTTTATTAAAGAGATTGAGAAGGGTTGCGTGCATATCAGCGATTTGACGCTGAAGACGGCCGACGGCAAGAGGGTGGACGTTACTGTATATTCGAGCTTTACCAAAAACATCCACGGCGAGGTTGACGGCAATCAAGGAGTTGTACACGACATAACTGCCAAGAAGGATTTGGTCACGCTAAAGGAGGCACAAAAAGCGCTTGCCGCCAGCGAAGAGCGTTATCGGCGAATCACCGACGCGGTTACAGATTATCTTTATACGGTTCGTTTTGCCTCCAGCCGACCGGTGGAGACCGTCCACAGCCAGACCAGCGTTGCGGTAACGGGATATTCACCCGAAGAATTCAAGGCAGACCCGGCGCTGTGGCTGAACATAGTGCATCCGGAAGACCTGGAAGTGGTTCGCGAACAGGTTTCCAGGTGTATTAGCGGCCAGAATTGCGGGCCAATAGAGCATCGGGTAATCCGCAAGGGCGGGGACATTCGCTGGGTGAGAAGGACGTTGGTGCCGAGTTTTGATTTGCAGGGTAATATATTGTCGTATGATGGTTTACTTCAGGATATTACCGAGTTGAAGGTCGCCGAGCAGGTTCAGATACAATTGCTCGACGAGCTTGAGCAGGCCACCGAGGAGTTGAGGGATTTTGCTTATGTTGCGTCGCACGACCTGAAAGGGCCGCTGCGGGGAATCAGCGCCCTGGCCGGCTGGCTGTCCACCGATTACGGCGATAAACTGGGAGACGACGGTAAGGAGCATATCAAGTTACTGCTCGGACGTGTCAAACGAATGTATAACCTTATAGATGGCGTTCTTGCTTATTCGCAGGTTGCCCGTAAGGAAAAAAGCGTGGAAGTGGACATCAATGAAGTGGTTGCGGAAGTAATCGCTGATATTGGTATTCCTAAAAGCGTCGAAACCGTGATAGAAAATCCTTTGCCTGTTGTCGTTTGCGGCAGGAATAGTATCCGGCAGGTGTTCTACAGCCTGATTGGCAATGCCGTGAATTTTATGGATAAGTCGGATGGCAGGGTGGTAATCAACTGGAGCGACGAGCACAGTTACTGGAAATTCAGCGTTACTGACAACGGTCCCGGGATAGAAGAGGAGCACTTTGAGAGGATTTTCAAGATATTCCAGACACTGTCTCCGAGAGACAGCGTTGAGAGTACCGGCGTCGGGTTGACAATAACGAAAAAGATAATCGAATTTTACGGCGGCAAAGTATGGGTGCAGTCAAAGCCCGGAAATGGCAGCACGTTTTTCTTCACGCTGCCCAAAGAGCAAATGCTGGGCAAAAGTGAGAAAGTGGCTGTGGCTGCCGGTGTGAGTTCTTAGGGTATTTGAAAGAAGAAACGGCTATGAAAGAAAACAGAAATTTACTGGTTGCGGGGGCGGTTATTTTTGTTTGTCTGGTAGTGGCGGCGCTGGCGACGTCGATTCCGGGCAAGGAAAGAACCTATGAGGTTGAGACGATAAATTCGCCTGAATACAAGACGGACGCGGCTCGTGCCATCGACGCATACGAACGCCTGATGGACAGATATATGGATTTGTCGGAAAAACTTGTTTCGCAGGTGGGCGGCGACTGCCAGGCCGTTTCGACAAAGCTGGATTCGCTCGATTCACGACTTGCCGATATTTCCACAAGATTGACCAGGATTGAAAAGGCGTTTGGTATTGACCCTAATTCCGTTCCTGTCTCAAAAACAAGTGATTTGCCTAAGATTAAAGGCAATTAGATTCTGTAACACGTTAGTTAACAGATATCTTTGATATCCCCTGCCAATTCTTTACCAATCCCCAAAATTTTTATTATTTCACTTGCAAAATAATATCCACGAAGCATAGAATACTAATGGCGGAGAGAAAACCGCCGTAAAAGTAGATAACACTGAGATTTCAGACGTTCCGCTGCAAACCGGAAGTTTGTAACTGAGGAAATGTTTGGAAGGCTCGGTGTCCTTTGTTTGTGTGCAAAGGACACCGATTGCTTTCGCGTTCCTCAAGGGCTCTTCCGGGCCTGCAGTGGGCGTGATTGTGGCGGTGTCCTTTTTGTTTGGCCCGCCGGAAAGTAGAAATATTTATTGAAAATCCATGTTGTAGGAGTAAACTAAACCCGCTATTTTGAAATTTGAGAGGAGATTAACTATGTGGAGAGTACACACCTCTTTGCTGGTAATTTTGGCGGTGGGAGCATCACCTTTACTGGCATCGCAACAGCAAAAAACAAAGGTCTTGTCATATTGCCCAAGTTTTTCAGCCACAACGTCATCCAGTGAAAACAAAGTCCCCATAGTCGCAAAACAAATTTCTGTCAAACAAACATCCAGCGACCTGATAAAACTCGACAGCATTATTGAAATCAGTTCTGATATAACCGCGAATCAAATCTGGACAGCAGGCAATACCTATCACATCACAACAAATATAAGCGTTCAGGCCTTGCTCGTTATTGAGCCGGGGGCGACGGTGATGTTTTCGTCCGGTACTTCAATGTATGTCAATAATGGCGGAACGCTGATTTCTGCGGGGACGCCTGATAACCCGATTATATATACCTCTGATTCAGCAACACCGGATTATGGCTCTTATTACTGTGCGATTCTCGTCGAGGAGACTGCCTCCGCCTCGACAAAGATAACTTATAGCTATATTGAATACGCCGAGGTAGGGATATGGGTTATGAACAATCATCTCGATACGCCAATAGAGAATAATTATCTTTACAGTAACACTTATGGAATCCTTGAATACGGCACACAGCATACGGATATTTATAATAATCTAATTTACGAATCTTACTATTACGGCATTGAAGTGCATATGGCATCGTATGATAATCAGGCGGATTCCGGCAGTTATATTCTTATCCAGAACAATACCTGCGATTACTATCAAGACGTCGGCATACTTGTCTTTGGTGTTGAAAATACCGACGATGCGGGCCAAGTTACTCTTTCAAATAATATTGTCTCGGGGGCATATCAATATGGTCTCGTTCTTGCAAACGGCTATATGTATTACACAATTGCCAACACCGGCTACTATGGTAATACTTCCAACACTTATGATGCCTACGAAGAAACCAATTCCGTTATCGAAACAGCAAATCCTTATGTAACCGGCACAGGCGTAATGCCATATTTTTACCTT
>Ga0153915_10004267_pt1 | contig 13159 bp, 12 predicted proteins | sample Opewatmetagenome_2_FD_107003 | JGI IMG/M metagenome (GOLD analysis project Ga0153915, IMG submission 107003) | Freshwater wetland microbial communities from Ohio, USA - Open water 3 Core 3 Depth 3 metaG | ecosystem: Environmental > Aquatic > Freshwater > Wetlands | place: USA: Ohio, Lake Erie... | reverse complement strand
TTGCACCGTGACGAACGCCGAGACGGCGTCGCCGCGCAGCGGCGGGACATCCTCGTAGTGCTCCCAGCTCCGGAAGGCGACGTCGGCGGCGCGCTCGCCCCCGGCGGCCCGGGCGATCAGCTCCGGGAGGGCGCGGTAGCCGTCCGGGCCGACCACCAGATCCACCTGCGGCACGCGTTCCAGGAGCTTCGGGCCGAGGCGCTGGGCCATGCAACCCACCACGCCCAGCACGCCGCCGGATCGCTTGTAGCGCTTCAGCTCGCCCATCCGCCCCAGCACCCGCTGCTCGGCGTGGTCGCGCACCGCACAGGTATTGACCAGCAACACGTCCGCGGCCGCGGGGTCGTCGGTGCGGACGTACCCCTCCCGGCCCAGCGCCCCGAGCATGAGCTCGGAGTCCGAGACGTTCATCTGGCAGCCGTAGGTCTCGATGTAGATGCGCGGCACGGTCAGTCCACGGTCACGTCCAGCCGGGGACGTCCGTCCCAGGCCTGACTCGAAAGATAGACCGAGAGGTAGTCCTCCGTCAGCACGTCCACGCGGCCGTTCGCGCGCCCACACACGACGCCGTCGGCACGGCCGCCATGGCGTGCGGCGCGATACGCCGCCGCCTTCGCGTCGCCCAGGGCGCGCAGCTCCCGCGCCCGTTCCCGCGCCGTGGGTTCGGGCACGCGACCGCTCATGCGGGCGGCGGGTGCGTCCGGCCGCACGCTGAAGGGGAAGATGTGCAGATACGTGAACGGCAGGGCATCGATGAGCGCCAGCGTGGCTCGATGGTCCGCGTCCGTCTCTCCGGGAAACGCCGCGATGACGTCGGCCCCGAGACCGAACACCGGCAGCCGGTCGGCGAGCCACTCGATGCGCGCCCGGTACGTGGCCGCGGTGTACCAGTGCCGCCCCATGCGCTTGAGCAGGCGGTCGGCGCCCGATTGCAGTGGGGCGTGCAGATGTGCCGCCACGTGCCGCGGGGCTTCCATCAGGAGCCGGGCGATCCGGTCGTCCACCTCGGTCGCCTCGATCGAGGAGAGCCGGAACCGTGCGTCGGGCACTGCGGTGAGCAGGGCCTCCAGCAACTCCCCGAGCGACGTCTCCGACTCCCCACTCCCCACGCCCCCGTCTTTCCCGTACGTCCCGATGTGCACTCCGGTGAGGACGAGCTCCGCATGATGCTGTGTCAGGGCTTTCGCTTCGGCGACGATCTCCGGAATCGGCCGCGACCGATTGGCACCGCGCGCCAGCGTCGTCGCGCAGAAAGTGCAATGCTCGTCGCAGCCGTCCTGGATCTTGAGCCAGCCGCGCGCCCCGGCACTGAACCGCCGTAACACGGGATCCACGCGCTCCTCGGGCAGGCCGGCTGCGCGCAGCACCGGCAGCGGATCGGCGCCGCCCACCACCGCCCGGACGCCGGGCAGCGCGGCCAGCGCGCCCTCGTCCAGGGCCGCGGCGCATCCCATCACGATCGCGTCCCGGCCCGCGCGCGCCTGGCGGCGCACGTAGCGGCGCAGCTTCGCCTCGCTCTCGTGCGTCACGGTGCAGGAATTGATGACGGCGAGATCCGCAGCCTCGGCCTCGTCCACGACCGTGACGCCCGCGTCGGCGAACGCCTGGCGGACGCGCTCGGTGTCGTACTGATTCGCCTTACAGCCGAATGTGTGGAAGTAGACGTTCACGGCCGGACGGCGACGCTCAGCAGCGCGGTCCAGCCCGTTTCGGTCAGCCCGGCCCCAGTGCGCCGCAGCCGTTCCAGGGCCACATCGATGATCCCGCGGCCCCCGGCGAAGGTCCGTCCGGTCCCAAACGCGAAGGCGAGTTCATGCGGCGCCCGGCCTCCCGGACCGAATGGGAGGTCGCCGCCGCGGACGCCGACCCGCAACGGCACCGCCCGCCCGAATTCGGCGCCGGCCGACCAGTTGGTGGTGTTGTAGGCGTTGGAATCCACGGCCGTGGCCCACGAGCGCCGCAGCAGCGAAACCGCCAGCGACGCCTCCGGGGCCGGCTGCCACAGCAGCGCGCCGCCAACGCTGGAGGGAAGATCGTTGCTGGCGACGACCGCTCCGACTTCCTCGCTGCGCAGGCGGCTGTCGGAGCGCCACAACGCCGCGATCTGCAGGTGGCCCCCCACCGCGAGGATCGCGCTGGCCGAGATGCCCGATCCGCGGTAGGCCACTTCCCCCGCCTGGGATGCCTGGCCGTAGGTGGACGTATCTGCGAACGAGCGCAGGAACTGGAACCGGCTCGATCCCGCGAGGAGGTGCAGCCCCGCGCCCAGGGCGAGGTGGCCGAACCGCCGCGCCGCCACGAACCGGATGTCGGTAACGCCGCCGTCCGCCGACAGATCGTCGGTGATCGCCTGCGACCCGCCGCCCAGCGGGATCGTATCGTTGACGACCACGTGGTAGCTGCGATCGAGGTAGGTGGAGAAGGCGGCGGCCAGCACGACGTGGCTCCAGGCCGGACCACCGATCTGGAACAGCGGAAAGCGGGAGGTCCGCCGCGAGCCGCTCAATCCGCTCACGTCGTCCGTCAGGTACGACGCCGCTCCGGTCGCGGTCGCGGTCAGCCGCCCCAGCCCGCTCAGCGAGGCTTCGGTGAGCACCGAGAACGGATCGAACGCCGCGAACGCCCCGCCGGTGGCACGGGCGCGCGCGCTCTCGAACCGGCCCGGCATGCCCAGGCCCTGGATCCCGAGCGGGGAATCCTGCGCTCGCAGCGGAAGGGCCGCGCCCGCGAGCAAGGTCAGCGCCACGGCGCAGGGTCTCCGAAGGGCCATCTCAGGGAGCTCCGAACTTGAGACGGGGCACGAAGGTCAGGAGAATGGACGGCCGGAACGCAGGGGTGCGCGACGAGAAGAACCGCAGCGTGGTGAACGTCTCCCCTTCGAAGCCGCGCAGCACCAGCGAGTCGGCGCGGTCGACGGCGAGCAGGCTGAGGTACACCGCGGGAACCGTGGTGGTGTCCAGCTGCCACAGCCGGAACAGCGTGGTCATCTCCATGCGAATGGTGTCGGTCGGCGAGCCCACGAACGGGGCGGACCTGGCGACGAACGTGTCCAGCACCGCGGGGGACTTCGCCCCGATGTCCGTGGCGATGCGCCGCGCCTGGAGGAAGACCGAGTCGGATGTCGTCACCGGAGCGGATCCCGTGGGGACGAGCTGGAGGACGGCCCGGATGATCTGGCTGGAATCCCGCAGCACACGCGGCAGCGCGATACGCAGCAGCGCGCGCGTCGAGGGGACTCCTCCGACGGTGAGGTTCGAGTCGAGGGCGACCGGCGCGAGATCGGAGACGAACCCGTCAAATCGCGGCGACTGCAGGATCGTGTCCGGCGCGTTCGGCAGTGAATCCGGCCGCACCAACTTCCCGGCGGAATCCGCTCGATAGAACCACGTGACCGTCGCGCGGTCTTCGCCTCCCTCTACCGAGCCCAGCGCGACGCTCGCCAGACTGTCCGCGCTGATGCGGACGCCGATGGCGAGCTTGCCGCTGTCGGCCTGGCTGAACACGGATTGGTCGAACTTCACGCGCAGCGAGACGGTGTGCCGCACCGAGTCGATGGCCAGAATCGTGTCGCCCGTTACGGCATCGCGGTGGTTCGACGCGGCGAGCAGGCTGTCCACGTTGACCGTCCGCAGCGGCGCGGCGGCGAACGCCGGACCGAGCCCGGCGAACGTCGAGTTGCTGTCGATGCCGAGCGGCAGGCGGTAGAAGGAAAGGGTGAGATTCCGGAGCGCGGCATAGCGCCGCAGCACCGTGACCGTGAGCTTCATCGAATCCACCACGATCGGACCCGTAACGGTATCCGCAGGCGCACTATCGATCAGCACCCGAAGCGGGATGGGCAGCGTCTCGAAGATCGGCCGGCTGTCGACCCCCGGCGGAGCGGACGCGAGGAGCGATCCCAGTCGGTGCGCGGCCACGTAGCCCTGGAACGACGAATCCCGCTGGATCGACGTAGCGAGCAGCGACTCGACCGTGGTGAGCCGGTTCCCGGGACAGTAGGCGGGGCACTGCGCCGGCGAGGTGGGATCCTGAAAGCACGCGAGCGCGGCCAGCGCGAGCACGGCGAGCACGCCGGCCCCGCGCCCCAGGTGACGCGGGCTCACGCGAGCGCCTCCCGGGTGAAGGCTTCCGGCAACAACTCGCGCAACGTCCAGTGCCGCTCGCTCTTCGGCCCCACCGTGACGATCTCCAGGTCCAGCCCGAACTCGGCCAGCAGCTGCCGGCAGGCGCCGCACGGCGTGGCCGGCGGCTCGACCCCGCTCGCCACCGCCACGCGAACCAGCCTCCGCCGGCCCGCCGCCACCGCCGCGCCGACGGCCATTCGCTCAGCGCAGATCGTCAGGCCGTAGGAGGCGTTCTCGACGTTGCAGCCCACGTGAATGCTGCCGTCGTCGGCCTCGATCGCTGCGCCGACGTGAAAATGGCTGTAGGGAGCGTAGGCGTTGGCCATGACGGCCCGGGCGCGGCGCACTAGCTCGGCATTCACGCCCAGATATCCCCCAGGAACGAGCGGCCCGCCGCGAGCGGCGGCACGCCGAAGTACTCCGCCACGGTCGCACCCAGGTCGGCGAAGGTCGAGCGCTCGCCCAGGCTCACGGGACGGACCCGCCGACCCAGCGCCAGCACCGGCACCGCCTCGCGCGAATGATCCGTGGACGGCGTCGTCGGATCGTTGCCATGGTCCGCGGTGAAGATGATCAGATCGTCCTCCCGTACCCGTGCTTCGAGGCGTGGCATCCAGGCATCCAGCTCCAAGAGACCCTCATGAAACCCCGGCACATCGTTCCGGTGCCCCCAGGTCTGGTCGAACTCGATCACGTTGACGAACACGAACCCGGTCTCGAGCGTGTCGAGCGTCCGCTCGATCAGCCGGTAGGCGTCTGCGTTGGTGGGCGTATGCTCGCTCGTGATGTTCCGCCCCGCGAACAGGTCATCCACCTTGCCGATCCCCACCCGGGCAACGTCCGCCGCCGCCAGCCGGTCGAGCAGCGTCGTCCCCACCGGCTCGATCGAAAAGTCCCTGCGCCGCGCCGATCGCCAGTAGGCTCCCGGCGGACCGTTGAACGGCCGCGCGATCACCCGGCTCACCGCGTGGTCACCCATGAACAGCTCGCGCGCCACCGCGCACGCCTTGTAGAGCTCCTCCAGCGGGACCGTCGCTTCGTGCGCCGCGACCTGAAAGACCGAGTCGGCCGAGGTGTAGACGATCCACTTTCCGGTGCGCTGGTGCTCTTCACCCAGCTCCGCGATGATCCCGGTGCCCGACGCCGCCTTGTTCCCGAGCCATCCCCGTCCGGTGCGCCGGGCGAATTCCTCCAGCAGCCCCACCGGAAACCCCTGCGGATACGTGCGGAACGGCCGCTCCAGCAGCACGCCGCAGATCTCCCAATGCCCCGTCGTACTGTCCTTGCCGTGACTCTGCGGCAGCGCCACCCCGTGCGCAGCGCCCGGCTCGGCCGGACGGCTCATCCCGCGCAGCGGGCGGCACAACCCCAACCCCAGACGCTCCAGATTCGGCAGCCGCAGGCCGCCTACCGCCTGCGCCACGTTCCCCAGCGTGTCCGACCCCTCGTCGCCGTAGGCGCGCTGGTCCGGGGCGGCGCCAATACCGAGCCCATCCAGGACGATGATCGCTGCACGCTTCATTCGTACAACCGCGGCAGCCGTGTCCCGAGCCCCGTGAGCAGTCCACGTGGCTGCACCCCGCTCGCCAGCGACACCTCGCCGAGTGTCAGCATCAGCCCATCGGCCGCTCCGAGGAGCGTGGCCACGTCGCCCACCTGCACCGCCAGATCCCCCACATCCACCATGGTCAAGTCCATCGTCACGGTCCCGACGATCGGACGACGCGTCCCCGCCAGCAGCGCGGTCCCGTGTCCATCCGGCCCGAGCGACGGCGGAACGCCGTCGGCGTAGCCGATGCCGAGCGTGGCGACCGTCGTATCCCGCGGGGCCGTCCACCGCGCGTTGTAGCTCACCGTGTCGCCCGCCCGTACGCGCCGCACGCTCGCCACCCGCGCCCGGATGCTCACCACCGCGCGTCCCGGGACGACGGCGCCTCCGGGCGTGCCGCCGTACAGGAACACCCCCGGCCGGACAAGATCGAGTGCCGCAGCCGGCTCGAGGAGCGCGGCCGCGCTGTTGGCCACGTGGCGCAGCCGCGGCGGCCGCGGCAGCCGAGCGAGCGCCGCGTGATAGCGCTCCAGCTGGCGCGGCATCGAACCGTCGGCGCACTCCGACGAGTGAAACTGGGTGAAGGCCCCCTCGAAGCGCGGCGTATCCACGAGCCGCGCCACGCGCTCCATCTCGTCCCACCGCACGCCGCCCCGCGCCATCCCGGTGTCGATCTCGAGATGGAATGGGGCGTCACCGCCGCCCGCGAGCCAAGCCTCCAGCGCGCTGGCCGTATCGAACACCGGCGTGAGGCCCGCGGCACGATACTCGGGGAACCGCGCCGCGGCCGCCGCGAGCAGCACGAGGATGGGCCGGGGAATCCCCGCGGCGCGCAGCTCCACGCCTTCCTCCACCGTCGCCACGCCGTATCCCCAGGGATCCACCGCTTCCAGCGCCATGGAGACGGCAACGGCTCCCAGCCCGTACGCGTTTGCTTTCACGATCGGGAGGAGCCGCGTGCCCGCCGTGCGCGCCACCGTGCGGGCGTTTTCCACCACAGCCGCGAGGCTCACCTCGACCCACGCGCGGCTGCGCGGCGCGATCATTGACTCCATCTGAAGAGCGCGTATCATACCCCGCCCGGAGGCTAAATGCAAGGCGATTCAGCGCTTGGACGCGTACTGGCGCTCGTGCGGGAGCTGCGAAAACGCTCTCCCTGGAACGGCGCTCAGACCCCGCACACCCTGCGGCCCTACCTGGTCGAGGAGGTGCTGGAGCTCGATCACGCCATCGCGAGCGGCGATCCGCTGCAGCTGCGCGAGGAGCTGGGCGACATGCTGCTGCACCTCTCCTTCCAGATCGTGCTGGCGGAGGAGCGGAGCCAGTTCGACGCCGAAGCGGTGGTGCGCGCTTTGGAGCAGAAGATGCGGCGCCGGCACGCGCAGCTGTTCGGGGACCAGACGGCGGGTGCGGTCAACGAGTCCTGGGAGCGGCGCAAACGCCGCGACTCGGGCGCGAGCGGCCGCAGTGCGTTTGCCGGGGTGCCGCCGCATCTCCCGCCGCTGCTGATGGCGCTGCGGCTGCAGGAGCGCGCCGCGGGTGTCGGATTCGACTGGCCCGACGAGAAGGGACCGCAGGCCAAGGTACGCGAGGAGATGGCCGAGCTGGAGCAGGTGGCGCCGGGCACGGACCGGGAGCGCATGGCGATGGAGCTGGGGGATCTCTTCTTCGCCGCGGTGAATCTGTCGCGCAAGTTGGGCGTCGATCCGAACCAGGCGCTCGAGATCGCCAACGAGAAGTTCCGGGCCCGCTTTGAAGCGGTGGAGCGCATCGCGCGAGAGCGCGGCGTCGAGGTGGGAGAGGCGACGCTCGACGAGCTCGATACGTTGTGGGAAGAGGTGAAGCAGGGAGGGTGAAGCGGATTCAGAGTGTTTCGAACCGTCCCACCAGTGCCTCCCGTTCCGTCAACTCCTCGCAGTAGTGGTCCAGCGCGTCGTACTCCGAGCGCCACTGATCCCGGAAGGCTTCGAACGCCGCGGGCGAAGTCCAGCGGTCGATCGTCAGGTAGCCGCGGCCCGCCGCGTGACGCAGCAGCTCGGTGCCCTGGTAGTGCGGGCTGCGCGTGAACAGCCGGGACCAATCGCCGTCGGTGGCGTAGGCCCGCTCGAATTCGGGCTCTCGGCCGGCCCGGGCCTCGAACGCCCAGACGATCAGGAACATCGGCAGCGACTCAGGGCCACAGCTTGTACAGCGTTCGCGGGAAGGCGATCGCCTCGCGGATGTGGGGAATGCCGCAGATCCACGCCACGGTCCGCTCCACGCCGAGGCCGAACCCCGCGTGCACGAACGTGCCGTACTTCCGGAGATCGAGATACCAGCCGTAGGCCTCCAGCGGGAGCCCTTCCTCCGTAATGCGGCGGGCCAGCTTGGCGTAATCGTCCTCGCGCTGGCTGCCGCCGATGATCTCCCCGTACCCCTCCGGGGCCAGCATGTCGTTGTTGAGCACGGTCCGGGGGTCGGCCGGGTTCTCTTTCATATAGAAGGCCTTGACCGCCCGCGGGTAATTGTAGACCATGACGGGGCGGTCGTACTGCTGGGCCAGGAGCGTCTCCTCATCGCCGCCCAGGTCCCGCCCCCACTCCATGGCGGCGCCCAGGCTCCTGAGCTTTTCCACGGCCTCGGTGTAGGAAATGCGGTGGAATGGGGGCGTGCAGCGCGCCAGTGGCCCGGTGTCGCGCTCCAGCTCTGCCAGCTCCGGGGTGCGGCGCTCGAGGCAGCGACCCACGATGTAGGCGACGAATTGCTCCTGCAGCTTCATGTTGTCGTCGGAATCGTTCCAGGCGACCTCCGGCTCGACCATCCAGAACTCCGTCAGGTGTCGGCGGGTCTTGGACTTCTCGGCCCGGAACGTGGGACCGAAGCAATAGACCTTGCCGAGGGCCGCGGCGGCGGCTTCGACGTAGAGCTGGCCGGTCTGGGCGAGGAAGGCTTTGCCGAGATCGAAGTAGTCGGTGGCAAACAGCGTTCCCGCGTGCTCGCCGATCGATCCGGTGAGGATCGGCGTGTCCACCAGCACGAAGCCGCGCTCGTAGAAGAAGTCGCGGATCGCCTGGATGACCTCGTGGCGGATGCGGGCGATGGCGACCTGCCGGCGGCTGCGCAGCCACAGGTGCCGATGCTCGAACAGAAACGCGGTGCCGTGCTCTTTGGGAGTAATCGGGAACTCGTGGCTCGCGCCCAGAACCTTCAGATCCGTCGCGGTGAGCTCCACGCCGCCGGGGGCCCGCGGATCGGCGCGAACCGTCCCCGTGACTTCGACGGAGGTCTCCTGGGTCAGCTGGCCCAGCGTCGCCCAGACCGATTCGGGAACGTCCTTCTTGGAGAGCACGACTTGCAGATAGCCGGTGCCGTCCCGCAGCGTGACGAAGGCGATCTTTCCGGAGGAGCGCGTCGTCATCACCCACCCGCACACGCCGACCGGCCGTCCCGCGAGCGCGGCGAGCGCTTCGATGCGTTGGGTTTCCGGCATAGGCGCGGCATACTAGTGGCGGCCGTGTGGGCTGTCAACGCGATCGCCTGCGTGCCGGTCGTTCGCTTCGGCCCCGAGACCGATGCGCGCGGCTGGCCGGTGTACCTGGGCTCGGCCCGGCACGACGCCTCCATCGGCGAATCCCTCGCCGCCGATCCCCGGTCCCAGTGGCGCACCGGCGCCGGCCGCTCGGTGCGGGGCGCCATCGCGATCGGCACGAGCGTCGTGGCGCTCGGGACCACGGACCGCAGCGTCGTGCTGCTGGAGCGCGCGACCGGCAAGGTGGTGTGGCGGCACCGCGTGCCGGGCACGGTTTCGGGCGGCCCCCTCATCGCCGGCTCGCGCGTGTTCGCGGCGACGCAAGCGGTGCCCGACGGCCGGGTGCTCGCCATCGAGCTGCGGACGGGCAAGCGGTTGTGGACCGCGCGCACCGGGGGCGTCACCCCGCCGCTCGCCCTCGCCGATTCCCTGATCGTGGCCGTCACCGACGAGGGACAGGTGCTGGGACTCGACCCGACGAGCGGCGCGCGACGCTGGCAGCGGGCCGTCGGGCGGGCCGCCCGCGCGACGCCCGTCCCGACGCCGGCCGGAATCGCCGTGGCCACGCTGGGGGATTCGCTGTTCCTGCTCGATGCGGCGAGCGGCGCGGTGCGCGCGGCGCGCGCCACGCCCGGCACCGTCATCGGTACCCCCGCGACCGACGGTCGACGCCTGTTCTTCGGCACGACCTCCGGCCATCTGGTCGCCGTATCACTCCCGGCGCTCGAGGTGGTGTGGGATCGTCCGGTGGACGACGCCGTGTACGGCGCCGTGGCCCTGCAAGCGGACACCCTCCTGGCGCTCACCGGCGGGGGCACGCTGTGGCGCGTGCCGGTCGATGCCCCCGCCACCGCCCGGCGGGTCGCCCTGGGCGTGCCGGCCGACGCCGGTCCGACGCCCATCGCCGGTGGCGTGCTCGTCGGTGGGATCACGGGTGAAGTCCTGCTGGTCGATGCCGCGAGCGACTCCATCCGCTGGCGCACGCAGCGACGCGCACCGATCGAGGAGCCGCCCCTGGTGCGCGACCGGCAGCTGTTCCTCGTCTGGGGCGCCGGAACAGTGGAGGTACTGCAATGAACGCCGCCGCGGTGATCAGCGCCGCGCTGCTCGCCGGGCTCGCCCCGGCCCTCGTCGCCCAGGACTCGCTCCGCGTCGCGCCCCAGACGACCCACACGTGGACACGGGCGATGGTCCACTACGGCAAATGGGTGACCGCTGCCTCGGCCGTCGGGTTTACGATACTGGCGGCGCGCGAGCACGACACCGCCAACCGCAGTTGGCAGCGGCTGCTCGACCTGTGCCGCAGCGACAACGCTCGATGCCGGCAGCTCCCCGACGGCCGGTACGCGGCCGCCGATGCCGAAGCCCTGTATCAGCAGACGATCTACTACGACCACCGTGCGCGGCAACGCCTGATCGTCGGCCAGATTTCGGTGCTGACCTCGGCCGCCCTCTTCATTCTGGACCTGCGCCACCAGAGCGGCCCGCCGAACATTCCGTTTCATGGATTGAAGGTGACGGCGGAGCCGACGGGAGGAGGAGCGCGGCTGGGATTGCAGGTTCCGTTCTAATACCTATCCCACCCGGAACAACTCGAATCCCCGCTCATACCGCGCCACGATGTTCGCCTTGTAGGCGGCGTGCTCGGGCCGCTCGAGCGCGGGATCGCGCGCGATGATCTCCCCCGCGCCGCGGCGTGCCGCCTCGAGCAGGTCCAAATCGGTGGCGAAGTTGGCGTAGCGCAGGCTCAACCCGCCGGACTGCCGGGCGCCCGTGAGCTCGCCCATCCCCCGCTCCCGCAGATCGAGCTCGGCGATCCGGAACCCGTCGGTCGTCTCCGTGAACGCCCGCAACCGGCCGGCCGCGCCCCCCGCCTCGGAGAGGAGGATGCAATGGCTGGCCGCGGCACCGCGCCCCACGCGGCCGCGCAGCTGATGCAGCTGCGCCAGCCCGAACCGCTCGGCGTGCTCAATCAGCATCACCGACGCGTTCGGCACGTCGATCCCGACCTCGATCACGCTGGTCGCCACCAGCACCTGGACGGCGTTGTCGCGGAACGCCCGCATGGTGGCGTCGCGTTCGTCGGGCTTCAGGCGGCCATGGACCAGCCCCACGCGGAACTCGGGGTAGACCTTCGCGAGCCGCTCGGCCATCGTCGAGGCCGCCTTCAGGTCGGCCTTCTCCGATTCGTCGATCACGGGATAGAGCACGTATGCCTGCCGGCCGGCCGCACACTCCGCGCGAATGAACTCGTAGATCTTGGCCCGCGCCGCTTCGGTGCGCAGCGCCGTCTTGATCGTTCCCCGCCCGGGCGGCCGCTCGACGATCGTCGTGACGTCGAGATCGCCGTACAAGGTCAGCGCCAGGGAGCGGGGGATCGGCGTCGCCGTCAGCAACAGGACGTCCGGGGCGTCACCCTTCTCGGCCAGCGCCGCCCGCTGCTCCACCCCGAACCGGTGCTGCTCGTCGATCACGGCGAGCCCCAGGCGCCGAAAGCGCACCGACTCCTGGATCAGCGCGTGCGTGCCCACGACGATCCGGGCCGCGCCCTGCGCGATGCGCTCGCGCACGGCGGCCTTCTCGGCCGCCGTGCCCCGCCCCACCAGCAGCTCGGGACGGATCTCGAGCGGCGCGAGCAGCCGGGTCAGCGTCGCGGCGTGCTGCTCGGCCAACAGCTCCGTGGGAGCCATGATCGCCGCCTGGTAGCCGTTTTCCAACGCCAACAGCATCGCGAACAACGCGACCACCGTCTTGCCGGTGCCCACGTCGCCCATCAGGAGCCGGTGCATCCGCTCCGCCGCCGTCATGTCAGTGGTGATCTCCCGGATCGCCCGGCGCTGATCGCCCGTGAGCTCGAACGGCAGCGCCTCCAGGAGACGCGTGGTGAGCTCCCGCTTGACCACGTAGCGAATCCCCGCCCGGGCGCGTTTAGCGAGAAACCGGGCGCGCGCCTGCACCAGCTGCTGGTCGAAGAACTCGTCGTACGCGAGGCGGCGCCGCCCGGTCTCCGCGTCGGCGACCGAGGCGGGCCGGTGCACGCGGGACAAGGCGGTCCGCAAGTCGGGGAGCTCCAGGGCCGCGCGCCGCGCGGCGGGGTGCGGATCCACCACCAGAGGCAACAGCACGTCCAGATGCTGCTGCACCAGGCCGCGAATCTGTTTGTGCGACAGCCCCTCGGTGGCGGGATAGACCGGCAGGATGATGCCCTTCTCTGGCGGCGACTCGCCCGCGTCGGCCAGTACGATGAACTCCCGCGGCACGATCTGGCGGCCGTGGTAGTAGCGTACCGGACCCGTCACGAGCAGCAGCTGGTCCTTGACGATCGTCCGCTCGAGGAACGGTTGGCCGGGCCAGGCGCACTCCAACGAGCCCGAATCATCCCGGAGCAGCGCCCGGAACACGCGCAGCCCGCGCCGGGTCGGCAGGATGCCCGTGGACACGACCCGGCCCACGGCGGTGACCTCGTCGCCGACGCGTACCTTGGCCAGTGGACTGAGTGTCGTGGCGTCGATGTAGCGGTGTGGAGCATGATACAGCAGGTCGCCCGCGGTGCGGATGCCCAGGCGCCCCAGCGCCTCCGCGCGCGCGGGGCCGACGCCTTTCAGAAACTTGACGGGCGAGCGGAGCTCGAGCGCCATCAGCCGCTGACGAGACGCCGCGCGTAGCGTACGGCGTCGAATGGCTCGAGGTCGGCGACCCCTTCCCCGGTGCCGATGAACCGGATGGGCACCGGGGTCGCCCGGCGCACCGCCACGACCGCCCCACCCCGTGCCGATCCGTCCAGCTTCGTCACGATCAGGCCCGTGAGCGGCACCGCGGCGGCGAATTCGCGCGCCTGCGCCACCGCGTTCTGGCCCGCCGTGCCGTCGAGCACGAGGAGCGATTCGTGCGGCGCACCCGGACGCCGCTTGCCCACGACCCGCGCCACCTTCTTCAGCTCTTCCATGAGCCGCGCCTCGGTGTGCAACCGCCCGGCCG
>Ga0153915_10004266_pt1 | contig 13159 bp, 11 predicted proteins | sample Opewatmetagenome_2_FD_107003 | JGI IMG/M metagenome (GOLD analysis project Ga0153915, IMG submission 107003) | Freshwater wetland microbial communities from Ohio, USA - Open water 3 Core 3 Depth 3 metaG | ecosystem: Environmental > Aquatic > Freshwater > Wetlands | place: USA: Ohio, Lake Erie... | reverse complement strand
TGCTCTGGCTCCTCTCTCGGCCGCCCTTCGCTCGATCATGCTGACCCCACCGGGAACAACGAGCACCAGTTTTTTCTGGCTGTCATCTATGGTGAGAGTGATCTCAGTCGTAGGTTGGCCTGTGGACTCAGAGAACTGATTCTGCTTGTACTCAAGAACTGTCATTGGATCTACCCCGTCTAATTGTCCTTTCGAAACAAGTCGGACTGCTCCGCATATTAGCATTTGGCCGACAAAGCTCCGAAATGACAGTTGTTCCTGCTCACGCTACCACAATAACAGGTGAATAGGGAGAGAAGGCCCGCATCTAGTGCTTTCCAGCCAGACTCAGGAGCCTTCTCGGCTAACGATTCACTTAAAGAAACTCAATCCTTCGGCGGCGGCGGAGGTGGAACATTGCCGGAACGAGTATCGACCTTTGTCAGTACGGAGTCGCGCTTCTTCTTGGGACGAGCGAAACCAATGATGATGAAAATAAGCCCTATAACGGCGACAACTGCACCAATCAACATGGTGTTGTCTCCGAGTAGAGCGGTCCCTTGGCTTGCCAGCAGAGCTAGGACTGCACCGGCAATCACCAGAAGTGCGCCAATACACACAGGTCCCGAACGCGCATAACTGCGCCACGTTAGATATGACATCGTTGTGAGCTCCCAACCGAGACACGAATCACCGGGTCTCGTCTAGTGAATCTCGGTTCTGTCAGATTGATTTAAGATTGTCGCTGACAGGCGTTTACTGCTTCAAAGCGATTGTGACTATGCAGCCCACTGAGGATGTGTTGATGGCCACATCCACTCCCGCCCTGTCGCCTACTCTTCCGGCAATCATCTCATGGAACTTGCATGGATACCCTTTGGGCAGTCTTGTGCCAGACTTGTCCAAGCGATTGGCCATCCTAAGGATCTCGCATGACCCAGTTTCGACTGTGATTCTGCCCGAACCGGTCTTGGGCAATTGGCTCTCCTTGGAGCACGCCTGTATCATCGATGCAAAGTGTACGACGAGATCTGCTGAGTTGCCCGACTCACTCCAAAGGCTCACAAGCTCGTCTGCTGTCTTGGCGAACAAGGCATCATGTTGACCTGGTTGAAGGCCGCCACAATGCATCGCGGCCGCAGTCAAGAGAACTGAGTGTGCCTCAATCTCACTTCGCCAAGAGTCCTTCGGTGAGAGCAGTTTGAGTTCTGGTAGCTGTTCCAGAGCCGCCATACCCGGCACAGCCTGAGCAGATTCGGGCTCTGTGACTGTCGAAATCGTTTGAGCAGGTTGGGTTTCTACGACCGTGCCAACTGTATGTGTATGGACTGGAGGTTCTTCGCCCTCTCGAACGAGATCTGGTAATTCAAAGTTGGGACAGACCCCTGACTGTTGGTACTTCCTAGCATACTGCATAAGCCGTCCAGCACACATGGCGACGTCGTGTCTACTCAAGCCCTCAATCCTGATGTGACCATATATCACTCCCACGAAGTTGTCGAGACCGAGTTCGCTCATTGTTTTCTCGATAATGATCTTCTTCCCTCGGACTACACGTGCTGCCCACATTTCATCCATCACCCCAGCCTGAGCAGCATAGCTTGTGTTAGTTATTGCCACAAGCGGTGAAATCGGATAGAAGTCACTCGTCTGAAATCGCCTTCCTTGCCTGAATGGCGTCGATACAGGTACGGCCGTGGTTCAAAAGAGTATCTCGAACGTATGCGGGTGTTGCAGCCTCACGGAAAACACGTTCACTTCATCTTCACTCGAATGGTGCATATTGAGTGAGCAACCATGGGTAGACGAACCACGCGTCCATCAACAGACAATTGTCCTATGTTTCTCTCGCACATGTCGACTAGCTTGGCACCTTCAACATCACGGTTGAACTTGAGGGCCATGCGCCCTCCGTTTCCGTGCACATCGTACACCCTGACAATGAACTCCTTCGGGTCGTCAGCTGGTTTGAAACATGACAGCGCTAGTTCGCCATCGTCAATCTCAAGGAAGGAGGCCTCAGCTGGCAACTCACCCTGACCTTCTGCCTTTGGACATGCAATCAGTGGCAGTCGATGTTCTGTTGATGATTTCCACACTCTCGCCTCGTCCCACTTGCCTTGGTGAGGTATCAGTGCGATACGGAAGCTGTGTGAGCCAATCTCCCGTGCCGCGTCGGTTTCCACTATGTCATCATCCTCGCCGCGTGACAGGTAATTGACGCTTCGCAGGAGAGTGATGCGAAGGAGGCCATTCGAGAACTCGAACTCGTGTAGACCCAACGTTGAAACGCAAAGGCCTGTTTCGGGTCCGGTGCAGTCAACCCAGTCTAGCGCAGAGAATACTCTGCTACCCGCGTCTGGAGCATAATCACTGGATCCTGGGAACCTTGTCTCTGCTGCAAATTGTGAACCTACCGTCACATGGTCCGTGTAGACGTTCAGTGGGAAGTTGGCCCGCACGCACTTCTCTTGTCCCTTGAAATCAATATCAGTTTCTAGGTCGACCCTTCTGAGTCCCTGGTAAACTATGACACGTTGTCTACGCTTGCACCCGTTGAAGTCGCCAGAAACCTCAATGGCTGAGCGCACTGGCCCTGATTGGACTACCGAGAATTTGCCCGGGAAGCGGAGCGTGGTGGGTTCTGAGTCGCTGCACGAACACCGCGCAGTATCATGTCTGTAGAGGTCTCCCACATCGCTCTCCATTGAGATGTAGTTCGCGTACCCGTGTAGTAGCTCAGCTTGAGTGGTCTTGTCGTGGAAACGAGTGATTGCGCCGCTGAACTCGTCGAACTCAAGTATGAATTGATCGCTCTCAATCCAGTTCCTGCCAGACTTGATCGTAGATGGAAAATCGGGTGATTTCTCAACCGGCACAACCGAGTAAACCCTGTAACCGAGAGAAGGAAGGTCGCTGGCGATGAAGCCTATCTCGGTTGGGGTTGTTTCAGGGGTTTCACTGATGCGCTGATACGGAATGCTGTGTCCTTCGGGATCCCGCACTTCGAACTGACCAGTCGGTATTCTAGTCATATCCACAGGCACATGCACGAAATCGCTCCGCGTCCAAGGCACCGGGTTGAATACAACATACGAGGGGTTCTCTGGGGGCTGCGCAATCCGCGCAGTAGTCTTTTCCACAGCGTCTTCAAGCATCTCCTCGGCTTGTGAAATCGCCTGCTGATACCTGCGGACAGCTAGTCTGAACGGCTCGTCTGCAAGTGCCCCTCGTATGATGTTATGATCTTGGTTGAAGAGAAGAACCCTCCAGATGTTGTCAAGTGTAGCACTCTTATCATGTATCTCGCTCGTGCTCATGTAGAGCTCAGCAAGATATAGCAGGGTTTCGAGGCGTCTATTCATGATCTTGAGCTTGACTCGGGCACTGAGTCCTCCCGATGGCAACGGCGACAGGTGTCCCCCATAGAAGCCTCCTTGAATGACCGGCATTCTGGCTTGTACAGCCTTTGCCCTTTCAGTGAACTCGCGAGGGTTGGCAATTACCATGCGCATATCTGGGAACGTCTTATTCCATTGGCCCGCTATGTCCGTGAGATGAGGCAGAGGCGGAACAAGTTCACCGCCGACAGGAACAAACAGATTATTGGAAACTGCGCGAGGACCGGTCTCATCGACTATGTGAAGAATACTTGTGAAGGCCTCTCTTGTGTTCTCCGAGAGCCAAGCAGCACAATCATAGCCCAGAGGCAGCCAGACAGCAATGACCCGGCTGCCATCAGGGGCTTTCCACACGAACTCACTTCGGGCTTTGAATGGCATTCCTCTCCAGAAGTAATAGGAGTCAATCCCACATTGTCTTAGTATCTGAGGCATCTGGGAAGGATGACCCATGGAATCGACTGCCCAGCCCGTTCGAACATCGATTCCGAGTTCCTCTCTGAAGAACTTCACTCCGTACAGGAACTGTCGGGCTATGGACTCCCCATCCGGAATCACGAAGTCAGGCATGACATAGGTGCCACCGACTATCTCAATGCGGCCCTCGAGGACTCGTTGGTGTAGCAGGTCCCAATAGTTTGGGAACAGCCTCTTGAAGCCTTCAAGGAGAGTCACCTGGTCGAGTGCGAACTTGTGTGATGTATCGACATCAAGGTAATCAAGCACGCTCTTGACATTCCACGATGCGATGCTCACGTAGTGCTCGTATGTTTGTGACCTTGAGTTGTCAAAATGCAGAAACGGGCAGACATTCAACACCCATCGGTCAGCCATGGACGGTCACCTAGGGCGGGGTCATCTGCCGCTTATGAGTGTTGCCCGCACTTGGAGGTGAAGCAACTCCCGACGAGCGCTGCCATGGCGTTTGAACTGTTCTCGCGGCAGCGCTGTCTGAGTCATCAAGAGCCTATACATACCCGGGGAGAGTTTCGGTTCTTTGTGGCTGACGTCGGAGGACGAGCTCTGCCATCTCTTGGAATCTCTTGAGGTCCTCAGGCATGATGCTCGGCCTTATCTCCTTTAGTGCACTCTCGAAGTTCTTCATCTGGACTGGCTTGACCTTCCAGTCATCTCGGACAGCAGACATGGCCGCTTCTCTGCATAGTCCTTCAATATCCGCACCCGAGAAACCCTCGGTCATCTCTGCAAGCTTCTCTAGGTTCACGTCCTTCGAGAGAGGCATCCTTCTTGTGTGAACCTTTAGGATCTCTAATCTGGCTGCCATGTCAGGTGGAGGTACAAAAAGCACTGCGTCAAACCTGCCCGGCCTCAGTGCAGCTGGGTCAAGCATGTCTGCCCTGTTTGTCGCCCCAATCACCAGGACATTCTGGAGTGTCTGCATGCCATCAATCTCTGCCAAGAACTGATTTATGATCCTCTGACTGACACCTGAATCGTCAGAGCGCAATGCGCGAGTGTTCAGGATTGCATCAATCTCATCGAAGAATAGGATGCACGGTGCAGTCTGCCGGGCTTTCTTGAATATCTCGCGAACAGCCTTCTCCGACTCGCCCACATACTTGTTAAACATCTCCGGGCCTTTGATGGCGATGAAATTCGCCTCGCTCTCTGTGGCAACTGCTTTTGCGAGCAGAGTCTTGCCGGTTCCCGGCGGTCCAAAGAGTAGAATGCCCTTGGGGGTTCGGATACCCATACCACTGTATACGTCTGGATGCATGAGGGGCGCTTCAACGGCCTCTCTCAGCTGGGATTTCACTTTGGCAAGTCCTCCAATGTCGTCCCAGCGCACATTTGGCTTCTCAACCAGGACCTCCCGTAGAGCTGACGGCGAAACCTCTGACAGGGCTAGGTCGAAGTCTGCCTTTGTGACATAGAGGCTGTTGAGTATCTCTGGAGGGATGTCACCGGTTTCAGGGTCCACATGCGGGAGTGCTCTGCGTAATGCTTGCATGGCCGCTTCTCTTGCGAGCGCGGCAAGGTCGGCACCCACGAAGCCATGGGTTATTGCCGCAAGCCTCTCGAGGTCTATGCCTTCTTCCAATGGCATAGATCTTGTGTGAATCTGGAGTATCTCCAAGCGGCCCTTCTTGTCAGGGACGCCAATCTCAATCTCTCTGTCGAACCTGCCCGGTCTTCTCAGCGCAGGGTCGATGTCATCAGGCCGATTGCTGGCACCAATGACAATGACCTGTCCCCGAGCTTGGAGGCCATCCATGAGCGCAAGCAGTTGCGCGACCACCCTTCGCTCGACTTCTCCAGTCACGTCTGCTCGCTTGGGGGCAATACTGTCCAGCTCATCAATGAATATGATACTGGGAGCGTTCTTCTCAGCATCCTCGAAGACCTCTCTCAGCTTCTGTTCAGACTCACCATAGAACTTCGACATGATCTCAGGCCCGTTGATCGTCTTGAAGTTTGCACCTGACTCATGTGCTACTGCTTTTGCGATGAGAGTCTTGCCAGTACCAGGCGGCCCCATGAGCAGCACTCCCTTTGGCGGAGTGATACCCAAACGCTTGAACAGCTCTGGGGACTTCATTGGCAACTCTACCATTTCGCGAATTCTCTGCAGTTCCTTTCCGAGGCCACCAATGTCCTCGTATGTCACTTGCGGTATTGACACCTCTTCAGCCGATGCAGGCTTCGTCAACACTTCGACATTTGTCGCAGGGGTAAGGCGAACATGTTTGCTCGGAGCGACTGCGGTTGCGGTGAACTGAAGACCCTGTCCAATGGAGGCAATGAGGAGAAGATCCCCCCTTGTGACAGGTCTGTTTATGATCTGTTGCTTGATGTACTCCTCGAAGCCTGGCTGAAACCTGACGGGTTGGCTGGGCGCCAGAACAACTCGAGTTCCATCGGGCACTGTTACACTGCTAATCTCGACAACGTCTCCTAGTTTCACGCCTGCGTTGGTTCTGATGAGGCTGTCCATCCTGATCATGTCTATGGCTTCATCCTCTTTCAGGCTTGGCCAGCATACAGCGACAGTTTCCCTCTGTCCTTTGACGAGCACATAGCTTCCTGACCCGACGCCGAGCTGGCTTCGCACTTCGGTGTTTAGTCTTACAATGCCACGACCCTGATCCCTTGGCATTGCTGCAGCAACCTTCAAACGAACTGATTCTCCCGTCATCCAGCGTCACACTCCATCTACTCGCTCAGTATTTCTCCATCCTTCTGCTTTCGTCCTGCATCTGCCTTGAATCGTGGCAGTCGGATTTCAATTACGCCATTTCTCGAAGACATGCGTGAGTTCTTGACGTCTATGGTATACGGAAGCTCCAACTTAATGTCCCTTTCGTCATTGACACTGGGCCTGATTATGAGCTGACGACCCTGCACTCTGGCCGTCGGAGCTTCAACTCCCATTGGGCAGTTCACGACTACCAGCAGGCTGTCTCCCATGTCTATCAACTCTGCATCATCTGGACTTGTGTCGATGTGTGGTTGATTCTCCTCGTCCACACTGACATCCTGAACAGACTCTCCGATAGGGTCATTCCAGCCCTGACGCATAGCTGTACCCCTCATCAGCTCATCAATGAGCCTGTCAACTGCCGAGAAGAAATCATCTCCGAACATATCGTCCTCACTCCGCTTTGAGGCCCCGGGCGGTTTGTCGCCGCCCGAAGAGTCACCTTACGGGCCTCTGTACAGTCTATCAGGCCGCCTATCTAGGGACCATCTTGTACACTAGCCACTAGGGACCATTTTGCATATAAGCGTTGAGGTCGAAACCGTTCTGCTAATTGACTGAATTCTCAGAGAATCTGTCTTCACTCTGTTCGAGCTATTCAATCATGAATGTGCTGGCATCGAGTCATTATCTAATCAGCTCTCACTCTGCTTCTCTCCAAAGTTTCGGACGAAGACCATGATGGCTGTTTAACCACCTGCATCCGCTTGAGCGTCGGCTTCCTACTTTCAGATTCTGAAAACAGATGACGCGGGAGAAATATGAAAGGGGCTGGATGAATACTGATATAACAAGACGCGAAAGAGCAATGAACCGAACGCGAAACTGAATGTTCAGAGGCTGCGTGACATGGCACGATGTACTCTCTGTGGCCAAGAAGAACTTCTCTTCACCTGTCCCTACTGCAACGGGTCATACTGCTCTGAACACAGATTGCCAGAGAGTCATGGATGTCCAAGTCTGCAGAGAGCAAGACAGGATGCAAGGAAAAAAATCGCAGACTCATTCACGGGTGAGTATGAAGAGGAGGACGAGGAGGAAGAGGAGAACGTCACAGCCCCCACGCCTCCTCGAAGGATTCCTCAAGTGCGTAGAGCAGAAAGAAAGAGTAGGTTCTCTCGAAAGGAAATCAGAGACCTTCTCATCGCAGGCGCACTTGTAACGCTCGTAGCTCTCTCCCTATTTGGAAGTCCGTACGGCATCTTCGGGGCTCTGCCTGTTGTAGCCGACTATCTGACATCAGCCTACTGGTGGTATCCTGTGGTGCTTGTCGTGGTATTTCTCTCCTCGTTTGTAATTCACGAGATGGCTCACAAGCTCGTAGCTCAGCACTATGGGATGTGGAGTGAGTTCCGGATGACCACCTATGGGTACTACCTGTCCGCATTTGCCATTCTTCTCTCGGTACCCGTGTTCGGGACAGGCGCGGTCTTCACCGAGATGTCGGGGAACCCTGATCACGCCGCCAAGTCAACGTTCGCAGGCCCGCTCTCGAATGCAATCATATCTTCTGGGCTCCTTGTAATCACAGTTGTTTCTGCATTCGCTATGAGTGGCATTCATTTCCCATTCGGCCCCATTCTGAGGTGGGCAATTATACTCAACGCCATGTTGGGGCTGTTTAACATGATTCCTTTTCCCCCTCTCGACGGTGCCAAGATATTCATGTGGAGAAAGAAACTTTGGGCGCTGCAGATGTCTGTTATGGTTGTGCTCCTGATAATGGGCTATGTACTTGTTCCATTGCTCTTCGCGTAGAGTGTGGATTTGAGGAGGACGCCGCCCTCGAGTCGCAATTGGCTGAGTTTGACGGCAAGCACACCCGGTATGTCAAGGTCACATGCAGGATCTAAGATATGAAACTCATATAAAGCGGCTCTGCCTATGATTCTGTGAGGCCAGCCATATGTCATCCGATAGAGTGAAAGTGTTTGAACAAATCGACGGACTCAAGACATCAGTCGCGAAGCTTGCAGATGAACTCGAAACAGCGAAGCGGCAGAAAGCTGAGGCCGACAGCAAGCTGACGCGCACTGTTGACGAGGTCTCGAGCTTGAAAGAGAAGCTTGCTCAGTCTGAGCGGACGTCAGGCGTAGTTGATTCAGTGACAAAGGAACGTGATGAATTGAAAGCCGAGATGGCTCAGATAACCGAGCAGCTGCAACGGGTGTCCGAACTGTATAGAGAGGCATCAACGGAGAAGGATAAGCTGAAGGAGAAGGTCGACGTAAGTGACCTGCTTGCGATATACATAACGTTGATTGAAACCGTTTTCGGCGGCAAGCCACATGCACGCGTGCTTTATACTTTACACAACACTAAGACTGCAATCACCAGGAAGAACCTAGAGTCGAGCACGGGGATAATGTCCACTGCGATCATGAAGGCTATCCATGATTTGCGGAACGCCCAGCTTGTTTCCTACGACGAGGAAGCGACGCAAGAAGTGAGGCTCATCAAGGATATCTTCTGAGAGTGCCAGCCGCACAGTGAGTTGGCTTTTGTCAAGGAGTGAGCATGTGACGCGTTTCAAGGTCACCTACAGTACGCCTCTGAGAAGGTACGTCAACAAACACGGCCTGCAGGAGAAGCTACAGTCCATAATAGGCCTGCTTGGAGACGATGCCCAACGAGTCATTGACTGGGCTGAAGCAGAGGCTAGGCGCAGGGAGAGCGAGGACGGGAAGGCCGGTGAATCAGCTACCGGGAGGGTGGTGTTCGATCTCATTGCAGATGAGGCGGCAGTCCGGCTTGTAAGGTATAACCAGTCGCGAGGGCGACTAACAACCAAGAGTCAGGTCAGTCAGCTCACTGGAAGGAAAGGCGAGATGCCTGTGCTGTACCAAGAGGCAGGTGTCAGACATCCTCAGGAGGCGAGGAATCTTCGCCACAACATCTTCCATCAGTCGTTCTTGGCGCTCGTTTCTCACCTGTTCCCTGACGTCAGCACGAGTGTTCCAACGACTGGTGAGGGACTCACGCCCGATCTGATAATCACGCATCATGACCCACCTTGGACACTCTGTGTCGAGTATAAGGGCTACCGTTCAGTAACTCTCCTGAGCGAATCTGAAGTTGTCAAGGCGATGAGGTACCAGGAGGCGTACGGTTCTGCCTGGCTCGTTACTACGACGATGAAGACAGTCCGTTCACTCTATGGCGCTCAGCTAACTTCAGAGGATCTGATTGGACGGGGCATCGCTCGACTCGAGAGAATTGCGAAAAGGAAGACGTTCACCGAGGAACAAAGAGAGATCAGAGGAATTGCCAAGAAGGGCATCAAACAGCTGGAGAAAGTCCGGGGAATCAACTTACGGTGCAAGGTCGTTCCTGCGGATGAGATGATTGAGTCTTGTCGTCAAGCGAAACCGCTGAAGGCGCTGGCGATAACAACAGGCATGGAGCTGGCCGACATGCTGGAGAAAGCAGGACTAAGCGAACAAGCCACTCAGGTTCGCAGGATCATGAAGGTGCCAACGAACCTGCTGTATAGCGACTCAGTGACGTCACTGAGGCTGACCAGCTAGAGTGCAAATACATCGAGGCAAGCGTGTGTCCTTGTCATATGCCCAAGCTTTATCAGTCATGAACCGGAGCTGTGACCACACCAAAGCGACAGGAAGAAGCTGCCCAAAGTGACAGAAACCAGGCACCTGAACCCACAGGGCGCTCATAACGTGCCGAGTCTTCTAAAGGAGCTACTTAGAGATCTGAGCCTCAACTCTCCAATCCTTGGCGCAGCGGTCTTCACAGTCGAAGGTCATCCCGTCGTGAGCTACTTCCACGCGGGCACAGAAGACGCTGCTGTTGCTGCTATGGTGGCTGGCATTCACTCTGCAGCCGAACAGGTCATGAGAGAACTGCGGCAAGGTTCTTTGAAGTCGATCATAGTTGAGGGCGAAGGGGGGAATACTCTAGTACTTGCGGTGACCGGCGGATACCTGTTGACTGTCACTTCCCCGGAGAACGCGAAGATAGGTCTGGTTTTTAACGATGCTAAGCGTGTTGCCCGAGAAGCTGGTCGACTCCTCCAAGAACTCATCTGAGCGATATGGTCGATGAATGAGTATCCATATGACTTTCATCCATGTTGGTCAAACAAGTGCAGTCAGGCATGGGAGCGAATCCACCTCCCGGTAGCTTCTGTCTGCAACGCGAAATGCGCCTACTGCAGTCATTCTCTCTCTACTTCGTGTCATACCATCCATCCTGGTTATGCTGCAAGAATAATGACACCTTTCGAAGCGGTTCAAAGAGCAGTCCTTGAGATGGATTCAAGACCCAACCTTCACATAGTGGCAGTTGCCGGTCCGGGGGATGCCTTGGCGAGTCCAACAACGTTTGAAGTCTTCGAAAGGGTGAAGCATCTTAGGCCTCATGTCGAGTTCTGCTTGAGCACCAATGGCTTCCTGCTCTCTGAGATGGCTTCTCGCCTGGTGTGTCTTGGTGTCAAGACTGTTACAGTATCGATGAGTGCTGCTCTATCCTCTACTGCAGACCTGATTTATGAATGGGCGCTGCTGGATGGAATTAGAACTCTTGCGCCTAGACTCGGCAAGAAGGTGGTACCGCTGCAGCTACAGGGGATAAGGGATGCCAGTGCTCTGGGGATTCATGTGAGAGTGAACAGCGTACTAATACCCGGTGTTAACGACTCCGAAATAAGTGTGCTTTCGCGCGCTGTCGCCGAAGCAGGTGCTAAGCTACAGAACATCATCCCATTGGTGCCGAATGCAAACATGTCAAGTCGCCGGCCGCCCACATCAATGGAACTGGCGCAGGCAAGAACGAACGCCATGGTCCACATTAACCAGTTTCAGAACTGCAAGCAATGCAGGAGTGACGTTGTGGGCATTCCAGGCATGGATGTGCCACTCTAAGCTCCTGTGACTACACTCAAGCAGCCAACTTCGACGAGCTTATTGATCAGAAACCAGATGGCGCCCTTGTCATATTGCTGTAGAGAACCCAGCACATCTCTGACCTGCTTCATACCGTCAAAGGCACTCAACAGGTACTCGACGTCGTCACCATAGTCCAATAGCAGCTTCTGTAATACCTGACGCGAACACTCACGCCGAACCAGTCGGTCAGATTCAGTCAAGCGCTTCCTGAAATCAATCCACCTGTACTTGTAGAGGATTGAAACAAGAGCCCGAACCTCCACTTCTGGCAGACCGATGAGATCCATTATCTCTCCGATTGTGCGCTTTCCACTGGTGAATGCCTCGAGCTTCTCAAGGCGGCTGTCGATAGTGCCCACACGGAAGGGCACAGGTATGCCGTCCTTCCGACGCATGGGGACTAGGTTGATGTCTGCATCATAGAACGGAAACTCCTCGAGTATCGGCAGGGCGAATTCTCTGAATCGCCGAATGTCCCCTTCGAAGGCCTTGATTTTGTCTCCAAGTTCCAGCTCTACGCGGCCTAGAATTCTCTTGAGCGGTTCCCGGTAGGGAGCTTCGTCCGGAACTGGGTCAACTACAAGGAGCACGAGAACAGTCTCGCCTACTTCTATGAGTATGTCGTACGCCGCCTTCCGGATCGTCCTTATCGGTGTCTTGGCAAAGATAATCACCGCCGTGACGAAACCTGCGATAAGGTCCGGATCGACAGTCATCTCGGCGTATGGTATGTTTAGGATTGATTCACCGCCCTCAAGACGAATCAAAGAAACATACCTTATCTTAGACACGTCTAGCGGCATTCACGTCACCTGCGCTTTCCTGTTGGAAAAACCGCCCCGCCTGCTTGTCGGGACAGTGCCGCCGAGTTGCTCGTGTTATAAGGCTTTTCTCGCCCTTTGGTCAAATATGACCTAATACTTGGCCGGCCAGTTCGTTCGTGTTTCTCGTCCTCACTCTGCGGCTTTTTCACGAAATCCAAGCACCCCCGAATCAACCAAGTTCTTGACCAGCGTCAAAAGAACCTCCATCGAGTACGGAAGCATGGCACTCGTTTCGGCCACAGTCCGTCTGCCGTCAAAGAGGTCAACCACCTTGAGCAGTTGCTCACCGTAGACACCAATGAGGTATCGTGGCGGACTGGTAAGTTTCGTTAGCACTGTCTTGTCAGTGATCTTTCTGCTGAATGTGACCCAGTTGTAACGGTCGAGCATTGACATGATTGCTATAGTTTCCTCGCGGGACATGCCTGCCGAGTCCATGATCTCAACTATGGTTCGCTTGCCGTTGATGAAGTCTGTCACCTTCGATATCTTCCTATCGGTTTCTCCCACGCTCCACGGAATCGATGCTTGACGGTCCGGCATTGCCTCAGACCTGTTCAGCAGATGCGGCACCATTTCCCAGTCGATGCGGCGGTAAGGATACACGCCGAGAATGTACAATGCGAACTCCCTGAAGGGTCTGATGTCGCCCTTCCAGTATGCGAGCTGTGCGCTGTAGTTGGTTTCAAACTTCTCAATGATTCCCGCCAATGCCTTCCTATACTGCTCCTCGTCCTCCACCTTGTCGAGTATCAGCAGTCCGACAACGTGCTCGCCCTCTTCAATCAGTACGATGTAGCCCTCTTTCACGAACCTCGTCAGCTGCCTGTT
>Ga0153915_10004264_pt1 | contig 13160 bp, 12 predicted proteins | sample Opewatmetagenome_2_FD_107003 | JGI IMG/M metagenome (GOLD analysis project Ga0153915, IMG submission 107003) | Freshwater wetland microbial communities from Ohio, USA - Open water 3 Core 3 Depth 3 metaG | ecosystem: Environmental > Aquatic > Freshwater > Wetlands | place: USA: Ohio, Lake Erie... | reverse complement strand
ACCTGCTACATTTATCAGGGATTACGTGGAAAAGCTATCACATTTCGAACTTTGAAAATGTTGGAAAAAAAGATTACATTGTCCGGTAGGGCGATATTCTAATATTCAGTTTAGTGTCTGATAAGTGTCAAAAAGTGTAATTCTTCTCAAAAGGACAGCCACATATTTTCTAAACTGTCTATCTACTTTCTCTTGCCGGTACTTTTCACTCCTTCATCCTGCCAGGGCAAGATAAACTAACAGGTAGTGGAATACCCCTCCCAGAAGCACGAACAGGTGAAAGATTTCGTGAAAACCAAACCCTGACCAAAAAACCGGTTTGTTGATGGCATAAAATATCGCCCCAACAGTGAACGATATCCCTCCGGCAAAAAGGTAAAATACGGCATTGGGGGGCATGGTTGTTAAAAACTCTTTAATGGCCACAATCCCAATCCATCCCATGAGCAGGTAGATGACGGTGGAAAAATAGTGAGGTGCCTTGAGATAGAAGAATTTCAAAAACAACCCGGCAATAACCAGTGCCCACTGGATTATGATAATCGACCATTTCCAATGCCCCGAAAGATATACATAACATACTGGCGTATAAGTACCGGCAATCATGAAAAATATGGCAGAATGGTCCAGTTTTCGCCAAATAGATATCTCATTCTCATTTTGTTTCAACGCATGATATGTAGCGCTGGCTGAGAAGAGCAGGATTACCGAAAAACCGTACACAATGGAGACTATCACATGAGCTACCGACGTTCGCGCCACATAGATTAAATAGACCGTACCGGCAATTGCCGCAAATACCCCTGCCAGATGTGAATAACACGATATTATCTCCTGACGCCGGATCAAAATGGCCACCCACTTTCATCCTCTACGATACGTTTCGATATTTTTCTATTCATTCAAATAATCGGCATGACATAAAAATCTTGCGAAGATGGGAGGGGCCGTGTCTAATCTATTTCCTTCAATCTCAAGATTCATTTGAAATAAAAAAGGTGGATGGTAAAAGGAGGAAACCATCCACCGCTATACAAATTAAAAGGGATCATGAATGCTATCCCCATTCAGAAACACTGAACGGGGGATCATTGGATGGCAAAGGAGGGAAGAATAACCATCCACTGATTTTAACTTGAGAGCGCTTCACATCACATACAGAACTAATCTACGTCGGTAAAAAAATCAGGAAGAAAAAAAGCTGCACTTTGGTTGTTAAACGTGAACTTGTCTTTTCTTGTTTTCTTTGGTTGTTTTCTGGTTAATCCCTGTATTGTGACACCGCTTTTCTTTTCCGGTAAAAAAAAATCATATACAAAACCAAATTCTGACTCCGTCAACCCTTCCTGATGAGTGTTCTGAGTGTTAAGTTCCTTCTCCTCCGTTACCATTTTTTTATTCTGTATAAGTATTATAAGTGAAAAAAGTATCATAAGTGCGGAAAGACCCCTGAGACTTACCTTTCACAAATCTTATAGATTATTCCTAAAGGTTTCTTCCAGTCTACAGAGGTCTCTTCACTCTGATTTAAATGTTCTGCAAAACGAATGCCAGTCTGAGGCTGATAGCATGTAAAGGGCATTACCAGAGAATTGTAATATATATAATTGTCTTTAATTACAACTAATTACAAATATTTTTAATGGAATTCCATTTATTGATAGTACGGCAGAATAATTGAAAGAGCGTCATCCGTAATACTAAAATCGTGCGATTGTTACACGCTCAGAATCCTCAAATGCCGATAGATACATCACAAGCATAGGTTTGAGCACATGTGCATATATAGCACGTGATGTGCGTCATATGCACGCATATATCCGCAGTGTGCGGAATGAAAAACATTGCCTTGTCAGGGTATGCGCCGGAATGACAGAGGATGGCTGGTATTCTGGATTTACCCTGACGCGACCGAACCCAATTCCTTTGAGTCCGTTTCGATGATCAAAAAAATCACAGCTCTTTCAGCAGCTTGTTGTCAGGCAGTTTTTCACTAGTCTTGCCGAATGTTTCCATTGACGCCGATAAGGTGGCAAATTCAGGAGTATGAAGGAATCAGCCATATTTCAAGACAATACCTTCCACGATGTTGGAAACATCCTCACAAATATCAATGGATTCTTCAATCCGTTCAAAGATTTCTTTCCACTTGATCAGCTCGATGGGATCTTTTTCACATTCGAAAAGGCGTGATATCGTCATCCTCATGACAATATCCCCTTCATTCTCCAGGGTGTGAATTTCAACACAGTTATCCAGGATCATCTTTGCGTTTTTCATATTTCGCATGGCATAAATGATATACTTTACCTTTTTGATTGCATTATTTAAGATCCTCGCCTGATCGATCATTTCCCTGGCAGGTACTTTAACCTTATACAGGGACATCCTGGTGGCAGAGGCTTCAACCATATCCAGAATGCCGTCCATTTTATGGACAAGATCACCAATGTCTTCACGATCGATGGGGGTGAGGAAGGTCTTGTGCATCTTCTCGTAGGTTCTGTGGGTGATGTCATCAGCTTCATGTTCCAACTCTTTGAGCTTGGCAATCTTTTGGTCAGAGTATTCATAGTGTTCGACCATGTCGAGAAAGAGTTCTCCTCCCTCTTCAATTTTGTTCACCAGTTCTTCAAATAAATCAAAGAATTCCTCTTCTCTGTGAATCAGTCTCATCAGCTATACTCTCCCGGATGGTTCGTCAGGCAAGAAGCACAGGTGTTTGTAGTGCCTTGTATCTCTCAAGTTAAAGAATGATTAATGGAATGCGATTTCTTTTCATATCTTACCCCTTGATAAGGAAGATATACGGTCGAAGACACACCCTATGTCTTGGCGTGAATTGAAGTCTCCTTATTCGATTTGGGTGTGTGATTCTCTTTCGCATCTTTAGATTATAAGTCGCCGGCCACGAAATCGGTTAGATCTTTTTCTCTCAGTATCCGGCGTTTCCATTTTTGGGTGATAGGAACTATGTAAGGAAGTAACCTGAGGGAATAATAGGGCGGCAGAACCGGCAGACCCACCAGATCGCCGCAGACCATGAGCAAAAAAAGATCTTCCAAATGACCTTTTTCTTTCTTCATGTCAAGGTCCAATTCATGGCATGTTAAACCGTAAAGAATTTCCTGCGCCACTTTTCTCCAATGTCTGAGGGCCGATGTAAGATAATCCAGTTTCATATTATCCTTTTTTGAAGCGGTCGACAGGAGCGATTTTTTTTCGCAATAAAATTTCTTGATGTTTGCATTTGAGCTTCTCTCATTATCCATTATTGAATTACTGGTGGCAGTGTAAAATGGTTACGCTGTTCAGAAACAAAATACGATTCACGTATTAAGTTTACCTTCCAATGGTTTTTTAACCATCAACCCACTTGACATATTCACTTATATCCGCCCTCGTTCTTTCAAAGTTATTGAGAGGGAAGTCTTGATCAGGATATCCCAAGACGACACCCATGATAATTTTTCGATCCTCTGGAATGGATATAATCTTGCGTAAAAGCCCAGGATGGCGGACAGTCACGGCCATAATACAGGTTCCAATTCCTTTATCATAGGCAAGAAGGCATATCGTCTGCAATATGAGGCCTACATCAAGCATAGCGTATTCAACAAGGATATCTCTGGGAATGCAGGCGACAATCAGACATGGTGCACCGAATAGCAGGGCCATGTCTTCATAAAGCTTGTTGCGGGCTTCTTTGTCTTCACGTTTAATATTGAGGGTTGTCAAAAGAATACTCCCTATCTCCCCATACCTTCTTTTTAGGTGCTCAGGCCAGACCTCCGGCATCGGCACATCGGGAGCAATGGATTGACCTCTGACCAATAACTCACGGTTTTCTTTTTTGAACTCCTCAAGCGGTTTTCCTGTCAGCACGTAAAATTCGCATGGTTGCGTGTTACCCCAAGATGGAGCCCAGCGTGCCGTTGCCATGATCTCTTGGACTATCTCCCGGGGTATTTCATTTGATTTGAATTTCCTGATGCTTCGCCTTCCTCTGACTGCATTGATCAGTTCCATACTTGTCTCCTTACATGTCCATTGTTGGTAAAATTCATATGCGAATTTAAATTGATAAGAAGCACTTTTTATTGTTGGGGAGGTATGAGCAATTTTTCTTCTATGTCAAGTCAATATTTTTACAAAGTATAGCAGGTATTGCTGTCGATTTCCACAAGTATGCCTGTGAGAGTTTCTCGCGGGTCATTCAAAGGGGTGCCTGGACGTATTTTGCTGGTGTTACCAGGCTCAGTGGGCATTTTCAGGCATAATCCAGGCGCAACTTTCCACATCATCCTGTTTTTCATTTCAGTATTATGACTGGATGTAAGCATTCCGGGAGTGGTAGGAATCTCAATAGAGTTGTTAATTACAAAGAGAAAGCTTGAATAATTTTAATTCCCTCTAACTTGCGGATAACAGGAAGGCTTCAATAAAAAGGACGCATTAAGATTTTTCAAGAGAGGACATCCGGCCAATCGCTGTCTGCACCTCAAATGTTCAATGGTAGACGGTTATGAAAGGTGAGGATTATGGAGTGCATAAAGATAATATTGTATTAAAGTCGCTCTCCCACTTTATGGCTAAAAGCCGCCCCATTGCAAGATGAGGCGGCTCGAAAAGTATCATAATAAATGGATTGTACTCTTTGAAGCGCTCAACCAACATCGTGTAGCTAAGAAACTATCGGTACCGTCTGCACCAGAAACTATAAAGAGTAATGCTCCTTAACCAGCTTCGCCAAGTTGAGTTTCTTCAGCCAAGGCAGAGGTATCTTTACAGTCACAGTAACAACTCCTGGCAGACGCCCAATCTCAACCGCACCTGAGATAGTCACTCGATTCATCACCTCTTCCTTAGAGATCTTGAATAGTTCTGCCAAACGTGCCACCCCATTGTCAGTTGCTTCGTTCAAATTTGCGCCAGAACCAACCATCTGGATGGGAGCTGTGTCCTCCAGCGCGGTCTGACCGAACTTTTTGGCCAGAGACTTTGCTTTGGTTTTCTCGGCGGCAGTGAGAGGTCGTGCCAGATGTGGTAAATCTTTAACCGGGGGGAGCAGAATTGGTCCCCCAATTTTCAAGCCTTTCAGAACGTTTACTTGTAACGTGACTTTTGCGGCAACGTCCGTGGTGTGTCCCGCTATTTCCCCATCCCCCTGCATTGCATGGGCATCACCCAGATAAACTCCGCCTCCTGGCACTTTCACCGGACAGATTAGAATAGCTCCTTCTCTCACAGAATCGATGTCCAGGTGACCGTCTGTGCGGTCCTCCAGTTGTTCCTTAGTGATGCCATAGTCATGAGGTGCGCCTAATAAAAACTGTCCAAAATCACCTGCATTGTGAGAGTCAGGCATGTCGATCGCAGGTGTAGTACCGATATTCCCGATGAATGGCCGCAGTCTGGTTATTAAACCGGAAATGTCGGATGGACATAGGGATACGGCGGGATTCTGGCAGGATTTGTCAGGCAGGGCCATGAGCTTTGCAGCATTTTTGGCCAGTCCCCTGGCCACTTTGCGACTTACGGTAAGCGCTATTTTGCGCTCATCGTCGAAGACAATCGTATAGCCATTCGTTAGACGGAAGGGGCTGACTTCGGCTCCACACTCGGCACAGCGTACAGCCTCTGCCCCAATGCCCTCAATTCGTGTAAGCGGGTTTTTAGTTCCGCAATTCGGACAATGTCGGGCCACGAAAGGATCACCGGTATAACGCCCCTCAACAAAGTCCATGGTTCCGGACGCTGCCACAGTTGATGTTACGGTGATTTTCTTGATATGGATAACGATGGCATCTCCGGGTCTGGCACCAGCAACAGCCACGGGACTGGTTACTTCATGACCCCCCTTAAAGGACGGGGTAATCATAGGACCCCAGCAACCTGGAGCGGTTTCAGCTATGATTGTGCCACCATTAGCCACGGGACCAAGCATAGACATGCTCGGCCCCACCAAGCCATTCGTAAATGTATTAACGCGAATTGTTTTTAGCGCTCTCATAACGATCCCTCCTTTTTACTGTTAATAGTTTAAAAGTGTAGAAGAGAGGGCCTTGAATGTCAATTACAAAAGATGTGAAGATTACATGAAGTTCGCCACACGGGTCGCCTATTTCATTCACCTGCAATTGTTGGCAGCTATTTTAAAAGTAAGGTGATGATTACGGGTAGAAACAGCGGAACCGCCCCGCGACACGCTGAAGCGGGTTGCTGATTATATCCAGTGATAAAGGATGTGTTTTTTGATAATCAATTACTTGAGCAAAACATCTTTCGGCTCATCTTGATATATGATATGGCATTCAGTAAATGTTAAGATAAACATAAATCCAATCGATGATCTCAACTGCCTTCACATAGATGAAAAAAAGTGAGTAAAACGTTAAAGAAGCTATCCAAATTTGTAGGGACGTGTTTTTTACGTCAATGGAAATGATCAAATGAGTACCTATCCGCTCGAAACATCTGCCGAAGCTGGTCATGCGCAACGCCAGAAAAAGGCCAAGTTCGTGGTCAACATAGGCCTTGGGTTCAATGCGCTGCTCGCCATAGGAAAGCTCGGGGCCGGAATCGTCGGGCACAGCCAGGCACTTCTTGCGGACGGCGTCAACTCCATTTCCGACGTTGCCTACTTTCTTGTCGTCATGTTTTTTGTCAAGCTTTCGGGGAAACCGGCCGATTCCAAACACCCCTATGGTCACTATCAATACGAGACCATTGCCGCCCTCGTGGTCGGCGCGTTCGTCATCACGACCGGGTTCGCAATATTCTGGGATTCGGTCAATGTTGCGTACGATCTCATGACCGGGGAAATTGCGGTCGTGGCCATCAGTTCATTCGCGCTCTATACTGCTATTGCCACGATCTTTATCAAGATCATCCTCATGATACAGGCGCGATCCATAGGCTATGCCACGAAAAACCTTGCGGTCATCGCCATTTCACGAGACCACCGCAACGACATTTTCGCTTCTCTGGGGGTGGCAATCGGTATACTGCTCTCTATGCTCGGTATCGGATGGGCCGACCCTATTGCCGGTGCGATTGTCGCAATAATTGTGGCAAAGACCGGTTTCGACATCTTGCGGGAGGCCACGGAAGACCTCATGGATAGCGTGCCCGGCAAGGATCTGTCCGAACAGATAAAAGCGGCATTGTTGGATGAGACGACCATACGGCAGATCGAGGAGATCCATTCCCACCGGTTCGGGCCGTATCTGGTCGCTAATATTACCATCTGCATCGATGGCTCGATCAGCGTTGCTGAGGCAGACGTTATCGCCACGGCTGCAGAGAAAAAACTGCTTGAGAGGATCGATATGCTCCGCAAAGTTTACGTTCATACGCATCCAGCCGACAGGTGTTCAAACGAAGGACAGCGTTAATTTTTCAAATTAATATGCCCTTCTTTTGAAAAAGGGAAATTGAGGCATCCGAAGGCCGTTTTGATGTCGGTCTTTCCCTCTATCTTATAAGGCAAGTCATCACCGGCAATAATGGTCTTCAGGCTTCCACCCAAGTCTTTGAACTTTGCAACGACAGGTACCTGTACCCGTGTTGTTGATGACGAGGGAATCAGGAGCTCCTTTTCCAAACGCCCGTTCCCAATTTCTTCATTGTTAAGGTAAACAGTGTATTCAAAAGACTTGAGCGTAATGTCAAAACGATTCGGATTTTGTACCTCGAGACCGAGGAGAAGATTCATCTCTGTAAAGAGGCGGGGTCTGAGAATGATCTCGCGAAGGACAAAGGAGGGCTTTTCCAGGATCCAACTCAGGCAAGACACAAGCAGAATAGAAAGGGCAAAGATACTGATAAGGCAAAACTTTTTCACGGTAGGAGTATATGAAGAAGGATTTTGTGTGTCAAGAGGATTTTGGCCACAAAATGTTAGGTGTGACGTCGATGTTTGTCGTCGGGCGTGAATTACGTTTATTTCGTGTTGAATCTGCAATGAAAATCAAAGATGGCAGTTTGTGCACTTCAAGGAAGGATGAAATTATCGGTGTCCCCTCCCAGAGGTTGTGTCATAAATATAATTAAAGCACAATTTCTTTGATATGAATCTCCATGCGGTCGGCAATATCGATAAGGGATGATTCGTGCTTCACAGGATATCCAAGTGAGGCAAAAAGTTTTTTCATCCCCTCATTACGGTAATCAAAAAGTATTTCGATACTGGTGATCCCCTTTAATCTTGCTATATTAACCACTCTTGAGGCCATGATTTTACCAAGGCCCCTTCTCTGCCAGTCATCTCTCAAGACAACAGTAAGCTCTGCATGATCTATCTTCGTCGCGGTGATATAACGACAGGTACCAATGATGGATTCCATTCCATTCTCTTCGATGACAGCCACGAGGGTGAAATGGGTCTGATAATCAATCTTCACAAGATGCTTGAGAAGTTCCGGCTGTAGTCTGTCTAAATGGGTTAAGAAACGAAAGTAAATGGTCTCGGGGGAAAGCTTTTGAAAGATATCCAGAATCAATGGGCCATCGGTCGGCTTGATCGGTCGCAGGAAGAGTATAGAACCATCCTTGAGGGTAATCCATTCCTCGTATTGTGCAGGATATTGATGATCGACTTTGGCGGTTTCCATTTTCTCTAGATGTTTCCCCAACCTTTAGCCCCTGTACTCAAAAAATAACTACTACATTTCAATATATAATTCTGTGTTTTTTTGACTATTATAAATAGATATGTTGTATGGATTTGCTGAGCTGGAAAAACAATAATACAGGAAGAAGCAAATGCTGTATCCAGGAAGGACTAAACAAAAAATCCAATTGCCGAATTTTCAAGATTGCAAACCGCCGGAATCGCTGTATCCACATACTTATCATTAGATCTTGTCGCCATTAAGGCCTAATAATTATAGAGAGAAATGTTTAACGCGCAACTGGTTTCTTTTCACTCAGAGAAGCGTCTCACCATCTATTATTATGTGTGTGACGAGGGCAGCGAAAAATAGAATGTTGCCCCCTCATTCGCCATGCCTTCAGCCCAGACCCGGCCTCCATGCCTTTGGATGATGCGGTGGACAGTCGCGAGGCCGACCCCTGTTCCTTCAAAATCATCGGTGCTGTGGAGTCGCTGAAATATGCCGAAGAGTTTATCATAGTACGCCATATCAAAGCCAACCCCGTTGTCTTTGACATAATATACACCCTCGTCATTCTCAGTGCAGCCGCCCGCTTCAATATGCGCTGCGTCACGGTTCTTTGTGAATTTGACGGCGTTGGCAAGAAGATTGGAATACACCTGCTTAATGAGCGTCCTGTCTCCGTATCCGGGAGGTATACTGTGGATGGTCAAGGTCATGTTCCTTTCGGTATTGATGATTTGCAGTTCTTTCCACACATCCATGATAATGCTATCCATGTCCAGCTTCGATGCTGACATCTGTTTCTTGCTCAGGCGTGAGAAGGACAGGAGATCGTCAATGAGCTGGCCCATCATCTGGGCGTTCGACCTTATCGCGTTGAACTTGCGTGTGGTATCCTCATCAAATTTATTCCACTCTTTCTTCAAGATCATGCGCGCATAGCCATCAATGGCGCGTAAAGGGGCGCGCAGGTCATGGGAGACGGAGTAGCTGAAGCTCTCAAGTTCTTTATTAGCTGATATCAACTGCTCTGTGCTCTTTTTCAGATCAACCGTTCTTGCTTCAACTCGGCGCTCCAATTCTTCATAGGACTTACGCAATTCGCTCTGCGCTTGTCTCAGTTCCGTCACATCGCGGGCGGCAGCAAATACGCCCTGGATATCTCCCTCTTCATTCATATATGTCGAAGCATTATAAAGGACCTCTGTTACCCGGCCTGATCGATGTCGAATTGCCAGGGGATAGTCCCTGACGGAACCTTCCTGAAATACTTTCTCATATCCGGCACGCGCCTTCTCCGGCTCGGTAAAGTATTCGGAGAAGTCCGAGCCGAGAAGCTCGCTTCTTGATAATCCCGTGACAAGCTCTGTCGCAGCATTTACATCAGTGATCTTGCCGTTCGCGCTGATCGTGACCAGCGGATCGAGATTTGTTTCTATCAGGCGGCGGGTATAGAGAGACGCAGCCTTCAGTTCCCGTGTCCTTTCCTCAACGTGATGCTCCAAATGGTCTTTTGCTTCCCTCATGTTTTGCTCGACCTGCTTGCGCTCGGTGATGTCCTGCATGATGCCAGCCATGTGATGGCAGCGACCCTCCGCGTCCCGGCGGTGTTGGCCGCAGGCCCCGATCCAGCGCTGCACACCATCCCGGCGAATGATCCGGCACTCAAAACTCCAGTCGCTCTGCTCCCGTATGGCCTTCTGAAACTTTCGATCCACCTCTGCACGGTCCTCGGCAAGGACATGCTCCAGAAACATCTCGTACGTCCATTGCGGAAGCAACTCCTCGTAGCCGAAGATCCGGTCGTGCTCGATCGTACGGAAAGCTGTATGATTCACCAGATCCAGATCCCACGCGCCGGTGTGGCTGACCGTCAGAGAGAACTGCATCCGTTCCTCGCTCTCGCGCAGCGCTTCCTCGGCCTGCTTGAGATTGGTAATATCGTGCCATACGGTTACTGAGCCCGTGATGCGGTCTCCTGCCCATATCGGCGCTGAGGATGTCTCGACCACTGCCTCAGTACCATCGGCCCGCGTTACCACGAACAATGCTCCTGTCACTTTCTCCCCTTGCAGTGCTCGTGGTGTGGGTTGCTCCTCCCAAATGAACGGCCGTCCATCCAGCAATCGGCATGAAACACGTCCGACGATGTCCTTGACATTAAGGCCGACAGGGTCAAAGCCGTAGATCGCAAGAAAGGACGGGTTTACCCGCCGCACGTTCATCTGTGTATCATACACGAGCACGACGTCATTTTGTGCTGCGAAGATCGCGTCCATCTCCGCAGCATGCTGTCTGGCATCCAACAGATTCTCACGTACTTCCTCTATCTTCACAGCTTCAGTGATATCGTTTATGGAAGAGCTGTCCACTCGTCCACGGGTGCCGGCATTCTTTGTCGATTTGGGTTTGGGTTTCTTCATTGCTGGTCACTTTTTCCGCAGAGACCTAAGAGATAAGCAATCGTCTTGATTTTAATGAATATCTACTTATTCATACATCAGGTGAAAGAGGATATGAAATTTAGCAGAAAGGTTTATACTTTGCAATATATCTTTTCTCACTGACAACAATCAATAATGATTACCACTTGAAATATTGAATAGATAGGTAAAACTGCAGAACAACACTTCAGGAAGCTGTACGTAACATAATCTGATTTTCTTGAGATGCCTTATGCCGTCAAAGATGCAACGTGCATCTACTTATAAATTGTTCTAAAGACATGATATTCTGAGAATTACTGTGAGAAAAATAGCAAACCATGCCACAGTTTGTGGCCCGTATTTCCCGTCTATCTGTCCTTGACACTGCCCGTGTTTTCTTATACTTTCCAGCAAATTTTGAATTCTTCCTAAAAATGTTTGTTCGGCGGCAAGGCAAAGAGGAAAGACGATGAACATACATGACAGACAGACACGATCATTAAAGCGTAATGCTGTGGCAGGGGATTTGCCCGGTGAGGCAATCCATACACGCGGGCGGGCTATACAGTATTCACGGGACTGTTTATTCACCGCAGCTTCGCATTCCATGACGGGTGCTTGTCGATCCGGCGGGGTATTATACCGGAAGAACTTCGGTACTTTATGAGGAAACATTATCCACATACACAGGTCAAAATACTATAAAAAGCTCCGACGTGGGTTTATCTGCTCGGTCAAGGGAATTCGTAGGAATGAGGGGGCTTTATGATGACAAAATCCACACTCCTCCATTTAAGAATTCCCTTTTCTTATAACTTATCGCCCATATTCCTCCTTGCCCTGACCGTTTCTCGTCATACGGTGCTCTGGAAGGCCCTCCTTGTGTTCATTATTTTGCACCTTTTTATTTACCCGGCCAGCAACGGCTTTAATTCTTACTACGATCGGGATGAGGAGAGCATCGGCGGATTAGAAAAACCGCCGCCCGTGCAAGAGGACCTGCTCCGGTATTCGCTGTTATTTGACCTGACCGGTGTGTTGCTGGGCATGATCATCAACTGGCAGTTCGCTTTGGGTTTATTGATATACGGACTGGCCTCCAAATCTTATAGTTACGACAGGATCCGTCTAAAAAAGAAACCGCTCATAAGCTGGCTCGCAGTAGCGTTCACCCAGGGGGCTTTCACCGTCCTGTTGATTTTCATTGCGATAGATAAACACGGTTGGGAACTCGCATACCATCCGGAAACCCTCATCGCCGCATTCTTATCGAGCCTCTTTCTGATGGCAGCATATCCGATGACCCAGGTTTATCAGCACTCCGAAGACAGCAGAAGGGGGGACAGAACTCTGTCCCTGATGCTGGGTGTCCGTGGGACCTTCATTTTTACTTCCGCCTTTTTTATTTCAGCCACAATAGGTTTTATCTTGTATTATATGCATTACTATGGGGTTCTTTCTGCTGTAATATTCATCCTGTCCCAATTTCCCACTTTAATATACTTCCTCACCTGGTTCCACCGCGTATGGAAGGATGAAAAAGCCGCCGATTTTACATCGACCATGAGGATGAATTTGATATCCTCCACCATGCTCAACCTGTTCTTCTGTTTGCTCATCCTTTTCATCCGTTAGGGAATGAGAGAAAATTCATTACAGCACAAAAATCGTTGAGGGAAGTGAATTTAGACGCTCTTCTCCTCTCCCGCATTCCGTTCGACATCTCCGTCAGTTTACATTATCTATTTCCGGTCATCACTCTTGGGCTTTTTTTTATTCTGGTAAGCGAATCCCTGTATCTTTCCATAAATCAGTAATTATAGCGTGGAATATTGGATTTCGTAGTGAAAATGCCGGGTACAGTATTCGTCCTGGGAGTGGCAACCGGTTTGATAAGAATTCACTTATTCAACGACATGGATTTTACAAATCGACAGGTTGAACTCTTAGAGACTTCTTTTGAGTCCGTTAGAAATCGATTAGAAACGGACAAAAAAAGAGGATCAGAAGCTTATGCTGCAAACTCCTAACCCCCTGTTTTTCTTATGGTGCCGAAGCCGGGATTTGAACCCAAAAGGCTCAATTTTAAAATATGTAGATATATTAGCTTTTT
>Ga0153915_10004263_pt1 | contig 13161 bp, 8 predicted proteins | sample Opewatmetagenome_2_FD_107003 | JGI IMG/M metagenome (GOLD analysis project Ga0153915, IMG submission 107003) | Freshwater wetland microbial communities from Ohio, USA - Open water 3 Core 3 Depth 3 metaG | ecosystem: Environmental > Aquatic > Freshwater > Wetlands | place: USA: Ohio, Lake Erie... | reverse complement strand
GCCTTCCAACCCGCTGACGGAAGCCGTGAAGCTCCGAAAATCGGTGCCGCTGGCAGCTCCTAATGCGGCAAAGTCTGCCCGAGGGTGCTGGTGGATAATGTCCGCGCCGATCGTGATATGGATGGTAGCCGGGATTCCCAGCCGGTAAGCCTGGTAAAGCACTCCCACCTCGCGATGGGGAAAGAGGTCTGGATTTTCGGCTATGAACTTGCCGATGGCTTTCCCGTATCCCAGGCCGTTCCGAGCGCCCTCCTGGATTGCCAGGTTCATCCACTTCCCCGTTTCCTCCGCCATGCCGAAGGAACCGTCTTCCAGCCCGTGTGCCACGTCTTCACTCGTTTCGCCGATCAGGCTCAGCTCGAAATCATGGATCGAGACTGCCCCGTTGCCAGTGATATGAGTGATGTAGCCTCTTTCCATCAGATCGATGAGCAGGGGCGAAAGCCCGCATTTGATCACGTGCGCGCCCATCATCCAGATCACAGACTTTCCAGTACGGCGCGCTTCGACGATGTGCTCTGCCACCGCCTCCAAGTCGGCGCTGTGATATTCAGGCGCCTGAGCGGTTGGGTAGATCAGGTCAGCCAGTCGCACCAGGTTTTGGCGCTGCGATATTGGGTAAGTCTTTACCTGTGATAAATCGAGTTTACGCATAATGTGACTGTTTTCGGCAGGCAGGGCCTTCTTCTTTATTCTATCTCGATTTCCTTAGCGTTCTTGGCGGCTTTGCGAGAGCCTCTCTTTTCCTGATCACAATCTCCAATTCGATCCTTTTGTGAAATCTGCTTTTCGTATGCGTAGCTTATTTTGCTTTCATCCCAGGGTAAAGTAGAAAGTGGCCCCCTGGTTGATGCTTCCTTCAGCCCACAGGCGCCCTCCATGCCGGTTGATGATGCGTTGGACGGTTGCCAGGCCGATCCCGCTTCCTTCGAATTCCTTTGAGCTGTGCAGCCGTTCGAAAGGAACGAATAATCGATCCGCGTAGTGCATGTCGAAGCCCGCTCCGTTATCGCTCACAAAAAAGACTCGTTCAGAGCCATCCTTGAGCGTATTGAACTCAATTCTTGCCTGAAGAGTCTTCCGGGTAAATTTTAATGCATTGCTAAATAAATTCACCAGTGCTACCCGCATCAGCCTGAGGTCTGCATGTGCGATTAGATCATCGCCGATCAGGATATCGATCTCGCGTTCTGACTCACTTGCCCGTAATTCCTGAAGGATCTCATTTGCCAGCCCTCCTAAATTTACGTTTTCTCGCACCATCTCTTGCCTGGTCAGCCTGGATAACTTTAGCAGGTCATCGATTAGCTGCCCCATGCGTTGGTTGGAGCTTGCCATCCTCTGCAGGAGTTCCTGCCCTTCAGCATCTAATCCCGCGGCATAATCCTCTCTCAAAATACGTGTATACCCATCGATAGCCCTCAGGGGACCGCGCAGATCGTGTGATACCGAATAAGAGAATGCTTCAAGCTCTTTATTCATGCTTTCAAGCTGGGCAGTGCGCTCTTTCACGCGCTGCTCGAGCTCGGTGGCATAAGCCTGTACCTGGGTAAGAAGGAGTGCATTTTTCGTCGCAATCGCAATCTGGTTCGCCATTGTATCCAAATAAGTAGCGTCTTGGCTGTAATCGTGTTCCCTGGTGGAAGCAAGGCCCAGAATGCCGATTACCTCATCGCCGCTTTTAAGCGGCAAGGCAACAAATGAACGAAAGCCAGCTTCTATGCATTCTTCCTTTGTACAGCGTACATCGGTTGCGATATTGCTGGAAAAGACGGACACCCCGTTTTGAGCAGCCAAACCGCATAAGCATTCGCCAATAGAATGGGTTTGGATTTTATTGATAAACGCGCTGGACGGATCAGGACTGACGCCTTGTAAAATCAGTTCGTTACCCTCTTTCAGGTAGAAGAAGACTAATTGGTATTGTTTTAAGGATAAAACATTCCACATGGCGGTTTTCACCACCTGATCGAGCAAGAGCGAAGCATTGATCCTTTGACCGAGGTGGTTTAATGTTGCCAGTTCTTGCGCTTGCTTCTGCAGCGCTTGCTCGGCTTGCTTTCGCTCGATTGCCATAGCCACCTGGGTGGACACGAACATCAACACATCCTGGTCAGCTTCAGTTAATCGTTTTCCCTCCTTGTAGGTTTGGACTGCCATCACGCCGACCGTCTTCCCATGCTGGGTCTTGAGCGGAACACCCAGCCAGTCTACCATCTTCCGACCGAGGATTTCAACTTCGCCTGATTGTGCCAGCTCTGTAAAAACTTCGGGCGTGACCAGGAGCGGTCTGCCGGTGCGCAGGACATAAGCCCCCAGCCCTTTTCCAGGTTTATAGGCCGGCCAGTAGTCATCATATTCATCCGCCAGGTAAGGAACGGTGAATATGTCTGTAGATTCGTCATACAGCGTGATATAAAAATTTCTTGCTGGCATCAAAGTACCAACAATCGCGTTTATCGAGCGGAAAAGTTCGTCCAGGTTTTCCGCGGTCTGAGTCGCCTCAGAAATACGGTAGATTGCCGCTTGTTCCAGCTCCGAACGCTTACGTTCCGCCTGGTTCGTCTCGAGTTCGGCGATACGACGGCGTAATTCAGACAGCTCTTTGCTTAATTGTGCATCAGGTTTTTCAATATCTCTCATCTCTAAAAATTTCCTACCCACCAAGCAGATTGCCCTAAACTGTGTAATTGGCTGAAAGTAATTAAAATTAGAGCAGAATGACAATCAACCTATCACCAAAGCAAACCGCATAAAATGCGTCTCTTCTAGAAAAATTTTTTAGCGATTTACTCGATAAAAAGGATTTCTTATCAAATTATAAATCAACTATACCAATTCGGATCATTATGGTCAAACGGAGGTTAGATAAATGATCGTAAAGTCTGTCCTTGCAACGAAAATCCGAAAAGCTCAAACTGATCTTAGTGGATGTTATCGAGAGTCTGAAATATGAAATTATGCTACAATGAATAGCGGGGGGTAAGAAGGTGTTCTTACCGAAAAAACAAAATAAATGATCCCAGATTGTTCGCTTTCGTAATCTAACAAGGAGATCTAATATGTCTAGGAAAACGTTACTTAGAGGATTAATCATGGTATGTCTTCTTGGTATTTTGGTTTTCACTCTCACTTCCTGTCAAACCGCAGAAAAAACTGAACAAACTCAATCACCCCAACCAGTTATCACTGATACGAAAGCCCCCTCGCCAAGTAGCATCACCATTCTAATTGCTGAAGATCCCCCTAGCTTTAATGCCATGATCTCAGATACGGGCTATGATGCGCTGGTAATGGAGCTAGCAATGCTGGGATTGACAGATATCGACCCACAGGGAAATATTATTCCTGAGTTGGCAGCCGAATTACCCAGCCAAGAAAATGGGGGCGTAATTCTCGATGAAGAGAATGGCACAATGTCGGTCACCTGGAAAATGCGCAATGATGTTCATTGGGCAGATGGAAAACCGGTGACGGCTGATGATGTGATCTTCACATGGAACGCCATCAAAAATCCAGATACGGGCTCCTGGATTCCTGGGATCGAAAGCATTGACAGCGTAGACAAGGTGGATGATTATTCCTTCACTGTCCAGTACAACACGATTTACCCAGGTTACCTGATGCAGTTTGGGGGCGAACAGCTCGTTATCTGGCCAGCGCATTATTGTAATGCGGATCAGGGTTTCGCAGCCTGGGATTGCGGTCGGAAGCCACTAAGTGACGGACCTTATATCCTGGAAGAATGGGAGGCCGGTGATCACATGACGTTTGTGCGGAACCCCACGTATTACCAGGCTCCAAAGCCCAATATCGACCAGGTGATCGTCCGAACTGTCCCAGATGCTTCGGTGCGCAAGACGATGATCATCAAAGGTGATGCAGATGTCATCATGTGGACCACCGAGCCAATTGTCCATGACCTGGAAAATGAAGCCAATGTCAAGATCAGTTTCAGCCCTCAAAACCGTTGGGTCATGCGATTGTTCTTCAATACTGCTGCGAAAGGAACGGTGGATTCAGCTGCAACGCCTCATCCTATCCTTTCGGATGTGCGCGTGCGCCAGGCTATTCGTCTGGCTATCGATGTCGATACCATATCGAAAAATATTTGGTTCGGTTATAGCAAACCCGTTTGGACCGAATTTTTTCGTTATCCTTACGCCTGTGACATTCCCAGGACATTATACGATCCCCAAGCAGCCACTAAACTACTGGAAGAAGCAGGCTGGACCGACCAGAATGGAGACGGGGTACGCGAGTGTCATGGCTGTAAATCTGCCGAAGAAGGTTATCCCATGGAAATGGAGCTGATCACCTATTCGGAGTATGGAGAGCCATTGGTGCTGACCCAGCAGCTCATCGGAGAAATGTTGGGTAAAGTTGGTATGAAACTCACGTTGACGGTAGTCGAAGGCAGCGTGCTGTGGGCGGACTCGGCGAGCGGTGGTATCGAGCAGACAGGCAATTTCGATATTGATTTGTACGACGATGGTTATGGCGGCGTGGACCCAACCGATTTCATCTGGTCTTATTACAGCGCTGATGCAGCTACTCCCGATTATGGTTGGAACGTCGGTCGCTGGATGAATGAGGATTTCAACAGCCTGCTTAACGAAGCCTATACGTTGGATGAGGCGCATCGTAAAGAAGTATTTTGCCAGATGGCTAAGATCCTGGATCAAGAAGTCCCCATGTTGCTGATGTTCTCGACCATTAACGCAGAAGCTTATTCAGCGCGCCTCGAAGGCGTGCAGTCAACGGTCAACGACCTGGTTACCTGGAATGTGGCGGACTGGAAAATAAAATAGATGGGGCAGTATGTTGTCAGGCGTCTCCTGCAGACCCTGGGGATGCTGCTCTTGCTCAGCATATTGCTTTTCGCTTTGGTTAACCTTGCCCCAGGTGGTCCACTAGCGGGTTACGGACAATCGCGCCATATCCTCCCAGATCGCGCCGAAATCCTTAAGAGGCAGTTTGGCCTGGATAAGCCTTTGACGGTCCAGTATCTAATCTGGTTGGTCGGCAACGATTGGATGCGAGTAGATGCCAATGGCGACGGCATCATCGATGGTTATGGAACCCGCAGAGGAATTTTACGCGGCGATTTTGGCTTTTCTTTTCGCACCCGCCAGCCAGTATTGGTGGAGATCAGACAAAGACTGTGGAATACGATCTACCTGATGTCCGTAACGCTGCTGGTGGCACTAGGCATAGCCATACCCATCGGGATCATCTCAGCAGCCCGGCAATATTCATTATTCGATATTGTTGTGACAACCTTTTCGTTTGCCGGGCAAGCGGTGCCGGATTTCTGGCTAGGGTTGATTTTGATTTTAATATTCTATGGCTGGCTCATAAATCCTTTCACTGGCGAACCTTTACTTCCTTCAGGAGGTATGTACAGCCTGGAGAGTCAGCTTGTGGTTTTAGACCGGATCAAACACTTGATCTTGCCGGTGACTACAGGAGCCCTGGGCTGGATTGCCTGGTATTCCCGCTTTATGCGCTCCAGCATGCTTGACGTGATCCACCAGGATTATCTGCGCACGGCTCGGGCTAAAGGTGCAAACCAGCGGATTGTCCTTTTCCACCATGCCCTGCGGAATGCGCTCATTCCACTTGTTACCCTATTTGCGCTAGATTTACCTTATATCTTTGGCGGATCAGTCTTTATCGAAACCATCTTTGCGTGGCCTGGGATGGGACGCTTGTATTACCAGGCAGCTACGCAGCGCGATTACCCTCTCCTGATCGCCATTCTCATCATCGGAGCCGGGTTGATGATCCTTTCAAACTTGCTGGCAGACCTTCTTTATGCCTACCTTGATCCGAGGATACGTTACAGCTAATGTGTAGCGCGTCTATGAACCAGACTCCCATTCCAACCCCTCAGGAGGCTCTTCGTTCTTCTCCGGTTGCGCTGCTGCCTTCCAATCCAGGCAGGGCAGCGATGATCTGGCGCCGTTTCCGCAAACATCCGGGGGCAATTGCAGGTTTACTGGTGTTATGCCTGTTGATCCTGGCTGTGGTCCTGGTGGATTTTTCCCCATACGATGGGAATGCCTCCAACATGAATGAACTTCTCTTACCTCCGTCTTGGCAGCATCCCATGGGTACAGACGCTCTCGGACGAGATTTACTCACCCGCGTTTTGCTTGGAGGACGTGTTTCGCTGACTGTGGGTTTGATTGTCGTGGTCATCTCGCTGGGGATCGGTGTTTCGGTGGGGGCTTTGGCAGGCTTCTCTTCAGGCAGAGTAGACGGTTTTTTGATGCGCATTACCGACATGTTTCTTTCTTTGCCTTCCTTCATGGTACTTATCCTGATCAGCGCCATCTTGCGTGAGGTGGAAGCACCTTTCTTCGAGAAAAATAACATTTTAACCATTGGCTTGGTGATAGGCCTTTTAGGTTGGATGACTTTTGCCCGTTTGGTACGGGCGGTCTTTCTGATCCTTAGAGAAATGGATTACATTACCGCTTCCCGTTGCCTGGGAGCTTCAGGTTTAACAATTGTGACTTCCCATATTTTGCCCAACGCTATTGGCCCGATTATCGTCGAATCCACTCTGGAGCTGGGTTATGCCATCATCGAAGAGTCTGGCCTGAGCTTTTTGGGGTTTGGCATTCAACCTCCTACTCCCAGTTGGGGAAACTTGCTGAGCAGTGCCCAAGACCATTTCATCGCTTATCCCTGGTTGGCAATCTTCCCTGGATTGATGATTTTTTTAACCATCATCTCTGTAAACTATATCGGCGACGGTTTACGAGATGCTTTTGATCCCTACAAAGTCCTGACAAAAGTCGGAAATGTTTAATTAAGAAAGGAATTGCGAAATGCTCCTCTCCCGCCCTGCAATCGAACCGATCCGATCTGCCTACCGACTGCGTTACTTGAAGGATGAGCAGTTAGATCAGCTCCAAGAGGCAACGCTTGAAATTATGGAAACAACCGGAGTGCGCTTCCCATCTGAAAAAGCGCTGAAGATTTTTACCGATCATGGTGCCCAGGTTGAGCATGCCAGTGGTGTGGTGAAAATTCCCCGGGATTTGGTCTTCAAAGCGTTGTCCAGTCTGCCACGCTATTTCTGCATGGGCGGACGCGAGCCCGTTTGTGACCTGCACCTGGACCAGGGGGTCACTTACTTTACAACAGATGGATGCGGTGTGGAAACGGTCGATTTTGAAACTCGCCAGCGCAGACCCTCCAACAAGGCGGATTGTGGAATGATGGCGCGGGTGGCTGATTATCTTTCTGCGATTGCCTTTTACTGGCCCATGGTCAGTGCTCAGGATCATGGAGTTACTGCACCGCTTCATGAGCTGGACGCAGCCTGGAATAATACGGTCAAGCATGTGCAGAGTGAAACGATCATGGGTGAAATCCCGGCTCGTTATGCGGTGGAGATGGGCACAGTCATTGCTGGCAGCCGAGAGGAGCTGCGCCGCCGCCCGCCTTTCTCGCTAGTGGTTTGCACCATCGCACCCCTGATTCAAGATAAAGAAGGTATTGAGGGTGCGTTGGTGCTGGCTGAAGCCGGTATTCCGGTTGGTTTTCTGGCTATGCCCACCCTGGGGACGACTGCACCGGCTACGCTGGCTGGTGCGTTGGCGATGGGAGATGCTGAGATCATCAGTGCGACAGTGTTAATGCAGCTTGCTTCTCCAGGGGCTCCGGTTTTTCACTCCCTGATGCAAGCCTGGGCTGACCCACGCACAGCAGCCTACGTCAGCTACCCATTAGACAGCCGGGCGCGTTACGCCCCGGTCGAAATGGCCCATCATTGGGGAATGCCCTGCCTGGCAGCCTGTTACGGAACCGATTCGTTAGAAGTGTGCACCTGGCAATCTGCAGCAGAAACAGCCCTGGATACTTTCCTGGTTGGGCTTACCGGAGCAGAGATCGTGACAGGCATGGGACTTGCCAAGACATATACACTGCTTTACCCGGAGCAGATCATTCTCGACAGCGACCTTTACCATCGTGCCCGGCATTATCTACTGGAAATGGAAGTCAGCCCCGAGACACTGGCTCTCGATACAATCCGGACAGTTGGACCTGGAGGAAATTTCTTGGGTCAAAAGCATACCCGTCAGCATATCCGGCAGTCCCTCGTACGGGCGATCACTCACCAGCTAGGAGCCGATAACCATTACCGCGATCCGCATGAGGTAGCCATTGAACAGCTTCACTGGATCCTTGAAAATCACCAGCCAGAGCCGCTTGAAACTGCCAAGCGAGCAGAATTAACCCGTCTCCTGGTTGAAGCTGAGCGCGAGATGACTCAGAGATAACATGTTTACCGAAACTCCCCCTATCCAGGCGATCGTACCAGCCTATCATATCCGCGTCCTGAATGATCAGCAGTTGAACCAGTTTCGGGCGGGTACGCTTGAAATCCTTGAGGAGGTTGGCGTTCACTGCCCTTCCGATAAGGCTCTGCGCATTTATGCTGAGCATGGGGCGCAGGTAGATTTCGAACGGCGCATCGTACGACTGGCACCCAGTGTCGTTTTGGAAGCAATGTCGCATGCTCCCCGTTTCTATACGATGGGCGCCAGATCTGCTGCATTTGACCTGAGACTGGACGCGAAAAGCCTGTTCTGTGCCACGGACGGTTGCGGTGTGGAGACGATTGATTTTGTTACCCGCCAACGCCGTAGCTCGGTGAAAGAGGACGTGGCAAAGATGGCTCGGATATCAGATTATCTCGCCTCGATAGGTTTTTATTGGCCGATCGTCAGCGCACAAGATCACAAGGCGACAGCACCTCTGCATGAGCTGGATGCGTCTTTCAACAATACCGTCAAGCATGTGCAAAGCGAAACGGTGATGGGAGAGACCCTGGCTCGTTACGCGATTGAGATGGCTAAAGTGATTGCGGGAGATGAGCGCAACTTGCGCGACCGGCCTCCATTATCCTTACTGGTCTGCTGCATTGCCCCTCTCGCCCAGGATAAGGAAGGCCTGGAATCAGCCCTGACCTTTGCTGAAGCTGGCTTGCCGGTCGGTTTTATGTCGATGGCCAACACTGGCTCCACCGCTCCGGCGACCCTGGCGGGTACGGTAGTACTGGGCGATGCGGAGATTGTGTCTGCACTGGTGCTGATCCAACTGGCTTATCCAGGCGCGCCTGTATTTCATTCGCTGATGCCTGGCATCATGCACCCGCACTCTGCGGCCTATCTGGGATCTGCCTGGGAAGGGAGTCTGCTCTATGCTGTGGGAGTTGAGCTGGCTCACCTGTGGGGTGTGCCGACTCTGGCGGGGGTCTTTGGCACGGATGCCAAGATTCCTGGCTGGCAGTCCGCGGGAGATGCGGCTTCGTCGCTGCTCCTATGCGCCCTCGCCGGTGCAGAAACCGGAGCCGGGTTAGGCCTGGTTGAATCATGCACTTTGCTCTATCCTGAAGCGATTGTGCTCGATAGTGACATTTACCAGCGTGTGCGCTTCGAGGCAGGCGGGTTGGAAGTCAACGCGGAAACGCTAGCTTTGGATGTGATCAAACAGGTGGGGCCGCGCGGTCAGTTCTTGCGCCACCGCCATACACGTGAACATCTTCGTAAACGGGCTTTCTCCGATCTTACCAATTCCACGGATCCGCTGCAAGCAGCGCGTTCCAAGGTGGATTGGATATTGGAACACCATCAGCCACAGCCTCTTGAAAAAGCCGAGCAAACTGAGTTGGGGAATATTCTGGCTGCTGCTGAGCGGGAATTGAGTTAAAAGTTTTAGGACTTTCCTTTGCACCAGTGTTTTGAGATGGGTGATCGTATCTTATGCAAACGCAATTGCAGGTTCTCTCGGATGATGAACGTTCTCTGGTCCATGAGCTGACCTTGAATTTGCTTTCGACCAGCGGACTGCGTGTTGACACGCCTGGCGGTCGGAACATTCTTTCAGAGGCAGGGGCACAGGTGGATGAATTGACCAGCATGGTGCGCTTGCCGCGGGCATTGATCGAGTCGGCTCTGAAAGCTGCCCCGCGCCAGTTTAGGCTAGGCGGACGCCTGCCCGGATGGTCCTTTCCAGTGAACCAGGGAGATTGTACTCTCCTGGCGGATGGAGGCGCGGTTTTTACATTCGATTTTCAATCGAACCAGAACCGCCTGGCTACTTTTGAAGATTGGCAGAAAGCGACACGCTTGATCGACACATTGGATGAGGTCGGTATTTATTGGGCGATGGTCCAGCCGACCTTTGCAGAAGGCTCCTTTGGAAATTTGGTTGCCTATTGGGGAAATATTTTCCGGAACTTTTCGAAACATGTGCAGGATTGTCCCTACACTCCTGAGGGCTCGCGTTGGATGTTAGAGGTGCTGCAGGTGATCTTCAATGGTAAGGAGGCTGTACAACGCTTCAAACCAGTTTCATTCCTGCTGAATCCACTCTCTCCGTTGGTGATCGAGGCGGCTCCAACCGATGCTTATTTGGAAACGCTGGGTTGGGACATACCTGTGGCTGTGATGCCCATGCCAATGATGGGTTCCACTGCTCCTGCCAGCCTGCTATCCACGCTGGTTCAGGCTAATTGTGAGGTTCTGGCTATGCTCTGCCTGATTCAAGCTGCGGCTCCGGGTACACCTGTCCTGTATGCTCCAGCACCGACCGTTATGGAACTGCATTCCGGACGCTTTGCCGGTGGAGAGATTGAGCACGCCTTGCTAGGTGCGGCAGTCACGGAGATGGGGCGATTCTATGGCTTGCCAGTTCAAGCCTCGACGGGAGGCAGCGGAAGTCCCATCCCAGGTTTACAGGCAGGCTATGAACGAGCTTTGAATTGGGCTTTACCTGCTCTCTCATGGCCCGATATTCTGGTAGGTCCTGGATTATTAGGGGGGTCGCTGTCTCTCTGCCTGGAGCAGCTATTGATCGATGTGGAGGTCTTCCGGCGTTGCCGGCGGCTGCACTGCGGGGTTAGCAGGGCAGATGCAAAGGGGTTGGTGGAGGAGATCCAGACGATTGGCCCTGGCGCTGATTTTTTAGCCCAGCGCTCAACGCGAGATGCTGTTCGCAAAGGGGAGTGGTATATCAGCAAAGTGGGTGTAAATACCTCTTTAGAGGGCTGGCAAGCCAACGACCGACCTGAGCTGCTCCCATCACTACGGGAAGAAATTTCCCATATCCTGGCAGCGTATCAGCCTCTCGAGCTCGATGAAACGGTCGAACAAGAGTTAGCCAGCCTTGAAAAACGCGCCCGAGAAAACAATCAGGTCGGATAGGAGAGCCCTATGAAATTTACCGGACAAATCCTCTCAGAGGTTGATCAGGCAAGAATTCACGAACAGAGCCTGCGTATCCTTGCGGAAGTGGGCGTGCGCTACCATGGGACGAAGTCTCTCCATATCTTGGAAAGAAACGGCGCGCAGGTTGATTGGGAAACCAAAATCGCGCGTTTCTCATCCGAAATGGTGGATGAAGCCCTGGCCAAGTCCCCCCATGTGGTCTGTTTGGGAGCCAGAAACCCAGCTTATCGTTTTCAGCTTCCTGCCCCTGTTTCACGTTATGGAATGGATGGTACCGCAGCTTTTGCAACCGATTTTGAAACGGGTGAGAGGCGTTATGGACTTAAGAAGGATATTGAAAATGGTCTGCGCATCTTTCAGGAGATGGACATGGGTATCCTGGCCTGGGCGCCAACCACTGCCTCAGACGTTCCCGCTCAGGCGCGAGCATTGCATGAATTCTTTGCGATGATCCAGTTTTGCTCAAAACACGGGCAACACGAATTGCACCGGGTCGAGCAAGTCCCTTATTTAATAGAGGGCCTCGAGGCGATCGAAGGCAGTGAAGAGAATGTCATCGCCAGAAAGAACTATTCGCTTATTTACTGCCCGGTAGCCCCTCTGACGCACGACGGTGAGATGTTGGATGCTTACCTGGAACTTGGCAGCCTGGAGATGCCGGTCATGATCATGCCCATGCCAGTCAACGGCACAACCGGCCCCGCCAGCCTGTTCTCGAATATTGCATTGGCAAATGCCGAAGTGCTATCTTCGATTATCGTTTTCCAGATGGCTCACCCGGGTCGCCCATTGATCTATAGTAGCGCTACCGGCACCCTCGAATTCCGATCCGGCGGGTACCTGGCGGGAAACCCGGAGATGGGATTGCAGTCGGCTGCGATGACTGTGATGGGGCGCTTCTATCACCTGCCCAGTACTTCAGCCGGCTGTACTTCGGATGCCAAGCAGCCTGGACCTGAAGCCGTCAGCGAAAAAATTATCACCACACTTCCCAGCTTGATGGTTGGAGCGGATATCATTATCGGGATGGGGGAAATTGAAAGCGACCAAAACTTGATCTTAGAGCAGCTTGTGGTAGATAATGAAATTGCTCACCTGTGTGAAAGATTGGTGGAGGGGGTGGATACTGCCGTAGAGAGAGACTTATATGGTGATATTGTGCAGGTTGGTCCAGGAGGAAATTTCTTAAAGGCGCGCAGTACCCGCCAGGCTTCGCGCAGTTCGGAATTCTACACACCCAGGCTGATCGACAGACATCCTTATGAGACCTGGGCTAGCCTGGGTAAGCCTTCGATGTACAGTGCGGCGCGGCAGAAGGTGCAGGAAATTTTAAATCGGCCGTTCGTCGATCCTCTCGCAGAGAATGTGTTGGGCAAGTTGGAAGATATCTTGCGCAGAGCTGAAAGAATAATTCCAGAGACTCAAGCCTGAAAATGGTTTATCCAAATTTTCGCAGTCTTCCTATGACATCCTGTTCGAAGCGGTTGATAAACTCCTGCACATGAACTGCAATATCCTTGCCCGAGTCAACCACCAGCGGGGTTAAGTCCATGGCGTAGGACATCCCCAGGGTCACGTCTACCCCGTGCGATTCGAAGTAAGTCGCGTTGGCGCGCCGGCGCCCCATCGTTGCCAGGTCATAGCGCTTCCCGCCGCAGATTTGCGAGTCAAAGACACCCAGCAGGGCAGCCTGCAGGCTTTCGTGTTTCGACAAGTCGAAGGATACCTTGTCGCTGTCCATCATCCAATCCAGGTCGCGCCACACCTCGCATCCGAACAGCTTCTCAGGTCTCTCATTCTCGGGCAGTCTGCGGATCGCTGCGATGGTCCTCGGCGCTACACTCACGTGGGTATCGTGCTTATCCGCCAGGTTATGTGTGAATATCACCTGTGGGTGAGCGATTTTCAAGAG
>Ga0153915_10004262_pt1 | contig 13161 bp, 8 predicted proteins | sample Opewatmetagenome_2_FD_107003 | JGI IMG/M metagenome (GOLD analysis project Ga0153915, IMG submission 107003) | Freshwater wetland microbial communities from Ohio, USA - Open water 3 Core 3 Depth 3 metaG | ecosystem: Environmental > Aquatic > Freshwater > Wetlands | place: USA: Ohio, Lake Erie... | reverse complement strand
CGCCGAAATCCCTTCGCCGGTCATCTCCGCCATTTCCTCGTAGCTCAAGTCTTCCACGTGCTTCAGCAGGAATGCCTCCCGCTGCTCGCGACTGAGGTGTTCCAGCGCCCAGCGGATCGCTTCCCCCAGGGCCTGCCGGTCGGCCGGATGGGCCACATCGGCCTCAGCCAGCGCCGCCTCGTTGGGCGTCACCACCCGCTCCCGGCGCGAGCGCTGCCCGCCGATGGTGCGGCAGCGGTTGACCAGGATCTGAAACACCCAGGCGCCAAACCGGTCCGGGGCGGCGCAACGTTCCAGCCCACGGTACGCCCGCACCAGCGTCTCCTGGACGGCATCCTCGGCGTCCGCCCGGTTGCCCAGCAGGTGGACCGCGTAGCGACCCAGGCGACCCTGGTAGCGCACCACCAGCGCGGCGTACGCCTCCACATCTCCCTCGAGCACGCGCCGGACCAGCATCGCGTCGCTCTCGCCGCTCCAGGTGGTATGACCCATGGGTTCCGTGAACCGTCACTTGGTCAGACGTCGCCTGTGTGATACCCCGGCTGGCGGTAGAGCGCAACCGGGTGTAGGGAATGTGACGGAGGCCAGGCTTCCAGGGTCTGCTTCATGCATGGGAGGGAATCACTATGCCACGCTCGTCCGGTCTCATCGTCTGTGTCCTGAGCGGCGCCCTGGCGGCCTGCGGCGGCGGGCCCAGCGAGCCCATCACGGCGCTTCCCCGGCAGCTCACGGTGGGGGAGCAGAAGCTCATCGCCACCGGAAACACTTTCGCGTTCAAGTTCTTCGGCGAAGTCGTCCGCCAGGGCAATCCCGACAGCAACGTGTTCGTCTCGCCGCTCAGCGCCGCGATGGCGCTGGGGATGACCTACAACGGCGCCCGGGGCGAGACGCAGACCGCCATGGCACAGACGCTGGGCCTGGACCAGCTCACGACCCAGGAAGCCAATGAATCGTTCCAGAGCCTGATCGCCCTGCTGCGGGGGCTGGACGGCAAGGTGGATTTCCGGCTGGCCAATTCCATCTGGTACCGGCTGGGCTTGGCGCCGCGGCCCGAGTTCCTGGACGTCAACCGGCAGTATTTCGACGCCGAAGTACGGGGATTGGATTTCGCGAACCCGGAGGCGGTGACCACCATCAACAACTGGGCGAACGACAACACCAACGGCAAGATCCCCAAGATCATCGACGCGATTGATCCGTCCCTGGTGATGTTCCTGATCAACGCCATCTACTTCAAGGGCAGCTGGGTGCACCAGTTCGACAAGAGCCTGACCCGGGACGATCCCTTTACGTTGCGGAGTGGTGCCCAGGCAAGCGTCTCCACCATGCGGCACGCGGAGGCCGTTTCGCTGAACCTCTATCAGGGAGACGGATTCGAGGTGGTGGACCTGCCCTACGGGGGCGGCGCCTTCAGCATGACCATCGTGTTGCCGGCGGAGGGGCGCGAGGTGGACAGCGTGGTCGCGGGGCTCTCCCCGGAAGCGTGGAACGCCATTCTGGACGGCCTGCACGCGGGTGACGCCATCGTGATCATGCCCAAGTTCAAGCTGGAATGGGGTGACTCCCTCAACGCGGTGCTCAGGTCGCTGGGGATGGGCATCGCCTTCACCGACCGGGCGGACCTGAGCGGGATCGCGGGCAACCCGGGCGATCTCTTCATCAGCTTCGTGCGGCAGAACACCTTCGTGGACGTCAACGAGGAAGGCACCGAGGCCGCGGCCGTGACCACGGTTGGCGTGGGCGTCACCTCGGTGCCGATGGTTCACGAAGTCCACGTGGACCGTCCCTTCGTCTTCCTGATCCGCGAGCGCTTCTCGGGGACCATCCTGTTCATGGGGAAAATCATGAATCCCGCGTGAAACGCCCCGGCGCCCGCCTTTTCGCCTTGCGAGGGGAGAAAGGGGTCCGTAGCATCGGACGCGTTTTCTCCCCTTTCCTCTGACGAGGTTCCTATGCACATCCTTCGTTCGGTCAGTGGCGCCACGCTCGCCGTGCTGATGGCGGGCGCCGCCGCGGCCGTCGCCCAGCAGCCGCCGGCGCAGCAGCGGCCCCAACGCCCCGAGCAACCGGTGGTGATGGACAGCGCCCGCGCCCGGCAGCTCTACGTCAGCAACCGGCCGGAAGACCAGCCCCAGGCGGACTTCGAGCGGCAGATCACCCAGCGCCAGCGCGGCGACAGCATCATGGCCTACCGTGCCAAGGGCGTCCTGGACTTCTCCATCGTGTCCTACAAGAGCAGCGCCGACGGCATGGAGATCCCGGCCTACCTGTTCCAGCCGCTCCAGAAGCGCGGGCCGCGAGGACACGCCGCCATGATCTGGGTGCACGGGGGCGTCCACGGGAACTGGGGGACCAGCATGTGGCCCTTCGTGGTGGAGGCGGTGCAGCGCGGCTACGTGATCATCACGCCCCAGTACCGGGGCAGCACCGGGTACGGCGCGGCCCACTTCAACGCCATTGACTACGGCGGCAAGGAGCTGGATGACGTGGCGTCCGCCGCCGACTACCTGAAGACCCTGCCGTACGTGGATCCCGACCGGCTCGGCATCATGGGCTGGAGCCACGGCGGGTTCATCACCGCCCACCTGTTGTTCCGCGACGTGCATCCCTTCAAGGGCGGTGCGGCCATCGTGCCGGTGACGAATCTGGTGTTCCGCCTCTCCTACAAGGGGCCGCGCTACCAGCGGGACTACGCCCCGCAACCGGGCATCGGCGGGCTCCCGTTTGAAAAGCCGGACGAGTACATCAAGCGCTCGCCCCTGTATCACGTGGAGAACCTCAAGGTTCCGATTCTGGTCCATGTCGCCACCAACGACCAGGACGTGAACTACGTCGAGGACCAGCAGCTGGTGTGGAAGCTGCGCGCCCTGAAACCGGATCTGGCGGAGACCAAGATCTACGTGGACCCGGCGCCCTGGGGTCCGTCGGTGGGGCATGCGTTCAGCCGGCGGGTGGACCCCAACACGCTGGAGCGGGTGGACTCACCCGAGCAAATCGACTCCTGGAACCGGACCTGGGTGTTCTTGGAGTGGATCCTGCGGCCCTACCAGGACCGGTCCAAGGCGGCGCAGTAGCCATTTCATCGCGGCTTCATCCCCGGTTCACCGGCGGGCGGCTATCACGGTCCTATGCCTGAGAGCCTGTCCCGCCTGGTGGATCTGGGCTTCGTCCCCGTCAGCCGGGCTCCCGTCGCTTCCCAGACACTCCGGGTTGATTCTCGATCGTTCAAGGCAAGCACCGCCTGGCCGGCCATGGGGACTCTGGTCTCGGTGACCGCGCTGGGTTCTTCGCGCGCGCGGGTGGACGAAGCGGTGGGCCGCGCGTTCGAGGAGATGCACCGGTTGATCGGCGTCCTGTCCCGCTTCGAGCCCGACTCCGCCGTGAGCGCCCTCAATGCCGATGGTCGGCTGGGCGGTCCGCCGCCGGAGCTGACTCAGGTGGTGAGCCGCGCGCTGCACTACTTCGATCTCACCCATGGAGCGTTCGACATCACCGTGGCACCGGTGGTCAATCTCTTCCGGCGGATGCGGGCGGGGCCCAACCCTTCCGCGCCTTCCGACGCCGAGCTCCGCGAGGCGATGGCCCTGGTCGGCACCGGCGGGATCCGGACCGGCCGGCGAGAGCTCCGGTTCGACAAATCGGGGATGGGCATCACGCTCGACGCCATCGCCAAGGGGTTCATCGTGGATCGCATGGCGAGCGTGCTGGACGGCACCGCGCTCACCGGGTACCTCATCAACGCCGGCGGCGACATCCGCGTGTCCGGCACCAACCAGCAGGGCGAGCCCTGGTCCGTGGGGGTGCACGACCCCTGGGACGGCACGCGGCCGGCGGAAACCGTCCGGCTTTCCGGTGGGGCCATCGCCACCTCGGGGAGCTACGAGGTCTACTTCGACACCGACCGCCGGTTCCATCACATCGTGGATCCGCGCGCCGGCCGGTCACCCACCCATTGCGTCAGCACCACCGTGATCGCCCCGACAGCGATGGCGGCGGACGCCCTGGCGACCTCTGTGTTCGTGCTGGCGCCTCTGGAAGGCGTGCGGTGGGTCGAGGGGCTTGCCGGTTGCTCCTGCTTCATTCTGGAATCCGACGGACGCCGGCTGGCGTCCCGGGGCTGGGCCCCAATCGCCCGGCGCTGCAACGATCAGGAGGAGTGAAACATGTCCCAGCAGCAAACCAACTTTCAGACCACCGCGCTGGTGACGTTGCGCCTGCTGGTGGGCTGGCATTTCCTCTATGAGGGACTCGCCAAGCTGACGAATCCCTACTGGACGTCGGCGGGCTACCTGGCCGGGTCCCAGTGGTGGTTCAAGGGGCTGTTCCTCAACATCGCGGCCAGCCCCACGGCGGTCACCATCGTGGACTACCTCAATATGTGGGGGCTCACGCTCATCGGACTGGGCCTGTTGCTGGGGCTGTTCACCCGGCCGGCCACGTGGGCGGCCATCGGCCTGCTCGCCGTCTACTACATCGCGGCCCCGCCGTTCGTGGGCTACGTGTACGACATGCCCACCGAGGGCAGCTATCTCATCGTCAACAAGATCCTGATCGAGCTGGCCGCGCTGCTGGTGATCCTGGCATATCCCACCGGGCGCGTGTTCGGGCTGGATCGATTCCTGGTACGCGGCGGCGTGGAGCAGCAGCCCGCCGCGCGAGCCTGAAGGACAGGGGGGCGCATGAGCGAGGACAATAAGGAGACCGGCGGCTTTCTTCGGATGACGCGCCGGAGTCTGCTCCAGGCGCTGGTTTCGGTGCCGGTGTTGGGCGTGTTCGTCATCAGCTACCTGAAGAAGAAGGCGACCGACGACGCTACCCGCCGCGCCATACTCTCCGAGCTGGGCGTGAGCGAAAGCGGACCGGCGGTGATCCCGCAGGCCATATCCAAACCGCCCAGCAAACAGGTCCGCATCGGGATCATCGGGTTCGGGGGTGAGGGCGAATCGCTGGTGCGGTTCGCCGGGTTCGCCCATCCGGATTGGATTGACACCGCCCGGAAGAACCACGAGCAGGACGCCCGGGACAAGGAGCTGGAGGTCTACCTGGGGCAGGACGACCTCAACGTGGCCATCACCGCGGTCTGCGATCTCTTCGACACCCGGGCGGAGCGGGGCATCGCGGCCTCCTGCGTGGCCACGCGGCCGGGTGGCCTGCCGGCCAATCCCCCGGCCAAGCGGTTCCGCAGCTACACCGACCTGCTGTCGAGCGGCGAGGTGGATGCGGTGATTATCGCGACGCCGGATCACTGGCATTCGCGAATCGCCGTTGAGGCCGCCAACCACAAGATCCCGGTGTACTGTGAGAAGTGCATGACCCGCACCGAGGAAGAGGCGGTGGCGATGCACGATGCCGTGACGCGCAACGGGATCGTGTTCCAGCTGGGGCATCAGAACCGGCAGTCGGAGAGCCACCTCAAGGCCATCGAGGTGATGAAGGCCGGCGTCCTGGGCTCCGTGAACCTGATCCAGTCCACCACCAACCGCAACGACCCGTGGGGCGCCTGGGTGTGGGACATTGCCAAGGAAGGGAATCCCCAGACCATCGACTGGGAGCAGTTCCAGGAGCCCGCGCCGCACAAGGTGCCGTTCGACGCCCCGCGCTTCTTCCGGTGGCGCTGCTGGTACGACTACGGCACCGGTCTCTCGGGCGACCTGCTGTCCCACGAATACGATGCGGTCAACATGGTGATGGGATTGGGCATCCCGAAATCGGTGGCCGCCTCCGGCGGCATCTACCACTTCAAAGACGGCCGGGACGTCCCGGACGTGTTCCAGGCGGTATACGAGTATCCCGATCGGGACCTGACGCTGGTATACAGCGCCACGCTGTCCAACAGCAACGACCGGGGCCTGGTGTTCATGGGCACGGACGCCACCATGCGGGTGAGCGGGGCGCTCGCCGTGGTGCCGGACGGCTCGTCCAAGCGGTACGAGCAGAAACTGAAGGACGGGATCGTGGATCCCTCCCGGGCCATGTTCACCTATCAGCCGGGCTTCAAAGGCGTTGACGCCGTGACCTCGGCTACGGCGCAGTATTTCGTGAGCCGCGGGCTGCTGTACACCTATCGCGGAGGGCGACGCGTCTCGGCGTACCATCTGCACATCGCCGAATGGCTGGATGCCATCCGTAACGGCACGCCCACCAGCTGCAACATCGAGCGAGGGTTCGAAGAAGCCATCACCTGCCATATGGCCACGAAATCGTATCTGGAAGGCCGTAGGGTCACGTGGGATCCGGTGAGGCGGCGGATCGTTTGACTTGACGGTAGACGGATAGAACGGATAGGCGGATGGGCGGATAGAGACGGCGCCTGACTGCGCTATCCGCTCTATCCGTCTATCCGTCCATCCGTCTAATTTCACCCCCCATGCGCGCCATGCTGTTGCACCAGCCCCGCGCGCCCCTGCACGAGGCTACGGTCCTGGACCCTGAGCCCGGGCCCGGCCAGGTGCTGATCCGGGTCGCCGCCTGCGGGGTCTGCCGCACCGACCTCCACGTCGCCGACGGCGAGCTCGCGGAACCCAAGCTGCCCCTGGTGCTGGGGCATGAAATCGTGGGCCGCGTGGCCGGGCTGGGACGGGGCAGCTCGCGTTTTCGCGTGGGTGACCGGGTGGGCGTGCCCTGGCTGGGCTGGACCTGTGGCGAATGCCGATACTGCCGGAGCGGGCGGGAGAACCTCTGCGACCGGGCGCGCTTCACCGGTTACCAGCTGGACGGCGGATACGGGGAGCTCGCGGTAGCCGACGAGCGGTTCTGCTTTCCCCTCCCCGACGGCTACTCCGACGCCGAGGCGGCACCCTTGCTGTGCGCGGGACTCATTGGGTACCGCGCCCTGGTGGCGGCGGGCGATGCTGCGCGACTGGGGATCTACGGCTTCGGGGCCGCGGCGCACATCGTGGCTCAGGTGGCCCGGCACCAGGGACGGCGGGTCTTCGCCTTCACCCGCCCCGGCGATGCGGCCGCCCAGGGGTTCGCCCGGGAGTTGGGCGCCGAGTGGGCCGGCGCCTCCGACCAGCCCGCCCCCGAGCCGCTGGACGCGGCCCTGATCTTTGCGCCGGTGGGCGCGCTGGTGCCTGCGGCGTTGCGCGCGGTGGCGAAAGGGGGCGCCGTGGTGTGCGCCGGGATCCACATGAGCGAGATCCCGGCGTTCAGTTACGATCTCCTGTGGGGCGAACGCGTGGTGCGATCCGTCGCCAACCTGACGCGGCAGGACGGCGAGGAATTCCTGCGCCTCGCTCCCCGAATTCCGGTCCGGACTTCGGTAGAGACCCTGCCGCTGGCCGCCGCCAATCAGGCGCTGGACCGGCTGCGGCGCGGGGAACTCCGCGGCGCAGCGGTGCTGAAGGTCTGATGGGCGTATATTCCGGCGCCATGGCGGCCGATCTCCCTGCAGATCTCCAGGCTGCGGTCTCCCCGCGGTTCGAATTGCGTCGGGTGCTGGGTCGAGGCGGGATGGCCACCGTCTATCTCGCGGAGGATCACAAGCACCAGCGGGAGGTGGCGCTCAAGGTGCTGCGGCCCGACCTGGCGGCCTCCATCGGCAGCGAGCGCTTCCTCAAAGAGATCCAGATCGCGGCCCGCCTCACCCACCCGCACATTCTCGCGCTGCACGATTCGGGGGAGGCGGGCGGATTCCTTTACTACGTGATGCCCTACATTGACGGCCCCTCGCTGCGGCAGCGGCTGGAGCGCGAGCGGCGGCTGGATCCCGGCGAGGCGCTCACCGTGGTGCGGCCGGTGGCCGACGCGCTGAGCTACGCCCACCGCATGGGGGTCTTTCACCGGGACATCAAGCCGGAGAACATCCTCTTCCTGCAGGGCCATCCCATGGTGGCCGACTTCGGGATCGCCAAGGCCATCAGCACCGCGGGCGGCGTCAATCTCACCCGCACGGGGTTCCCGCTGGGCACTCCCGGCTACATGAGCCCCGAGCAGGCGGCCGGCCTTACCGAGCTGGATGAGCGCACCGACGTCTACAGCCTGGCCGTGGTGACCTACGAGATGCTGGTGGGCGACGTCCCCGGCCGGTGGCCCACCGAGGAAGCGGTCCGCACGGGACGGTTCCTGGAGGCCCCGTCCGGGCATCGCGCGCGGCTGACCCAGGTGGGGCCGCAGCTGGAAGCCGCCATGGTGCGGGCTCTGGCGATCCGCCTGGAGCAGCGTACCGCCACGCCGCTGGCGTTCATGCAGGACCTGGACGGCAGCGCGCCCGCCCGGCGGCGCTTCGACACGGGCGAGGTGAAGGAAATCGTCAAGCGCGCCTCGGAGCTGGAGGCGTCCAACCCCACCGTGGGGGGCGCCATGACCATCGGCGGGGTGGAGGAGCTGGCGGCCGAGGTGGGGATCGCGCCGGAGGTGGTGCGGTCTGCGGCGCAGTCGGTCGTTCATCGGACGCCGACCGGCGGCGCCATTCTCTCTCCCCGTCCCAACCGTCTGATCGGGGGGCCCACCCGCATCCTCTTCGAGCGGGTGGTGGAGGGGGAAGTCGCGGATGGCGATTTCCCCCTGCTGGTGGACGAGATTCGGCGAGTGATGCAGAGCGTGGGGCAGGTCAGCCAGCTAGGGCGTTCGTTCACCTGGACTGGCACCCGGGGGCGGCGGGATCAAGGGGACATGCAGATCGGAGTCACGGTCCGCGGAGGCTCGACCTGCATCATCGTGCAGGAGAACCTGACCAACCTGATCGGCGGGATCTTCGGGGGCATCGGTGGGGGGATGGGAGGCGGCGGCTTCGGACTCGTCGCGGCGGCCACGGGCGTGTTGGGCGTTCCCATCCTGCTGCCCATCCTCATGCCCTTCTGGCTGGCCACCACGTTCGCGGTCGCCCGGACGGCCTATCACTACACCTCGCGCAACCGGGCCCGCCAGCTCGAGCTGGTGGCGGACCGGCTCGCGGCCTTGGCCAAAGAACTGGCCCCGCAGCGACCGGCGCTGCGGGGCCCCTGAAGCCAGGCGCCTGCCCCGGGGGTTAGCGGCTCGTCGCCCCCGTCACGCCGCTCAGCTCGTCCGCCAGCCATCCCGCGTCGTAAATCTTCCGCAGCGCCTCCACGATTCCCGCCGAGTGCACCGCCACCGAGCGGGCCACGTCGTCAGTGAAGATGAAGCGGTTGGGCTGGGCCTCGATGTTGCCGTCAAAGATCAGCCCCACGATCTCGGCGTTCCGGTTGATCACCGGGCTGCCCGAGTTGCCGCCGATGATGTCGTTAGTGGACACGAAATCGAGGCCGGTGGCGAGATCCACCTTGTCCCGTCCCGCCTGCCACCGGGGCGCCAGATTCCAGGGCGCCTGGCCGTCGAATTCCATCGAGCGGGCATAGAGGCCGATGATGGACGTGTGATAGGGCGCCATAGTGCCGTTCATGGGGTAGCCCTTCACCGTGCCGTCGGTGATGCGGAGGGTGAAGGTGGCATCGGGCGGCAGCGACTTGCCGTAGGCCGCGAAGATGGCCTGGCCCAGCAGCTCGGTCTTGGCCGCCAGGGCGGCGTTCAGCGCCTCGGTGCGCTTGACCAGCGGCGTCGCCAGCGGCGCGATCTTCCGCGCTACTACGATCATGGGATCGGTCGCGGCCGCCACCGCCGCCGCGCCGCCTTCCACCAGAGCACGGCGGACGGCTACGTCGCCCAGCTTGCTGCCGTTCACCAGGGCCGCCGCCGCGGCGGCGGGCGTCTGCCCGCCCAGCACTGCGGCGAGGTATGGATCGTTGGCCGGCAGGTCCTTGCTGGCCGCCTCCAGCTGCGCCGTCAGGGTGAGCCGGTCGGCCTCCAGGTCAACCGGTGCGTCACGCAGTAGCTGCGCCCGGAACCGGTCCAACCCCTGCCCCCGGTACATCGAGAGCCGGGCCGAGTCCGGCAAGGCTCCCTGTTCTGCCAGGCGCACGACGCCGCCCGCGTAGTTGAGCAGCACCGACCCGCCGAACCCATACCAGCGGGCCTGCACCGCGAACGACGACAGCTCCGCCTGCATCCGGGCGATGTCGTCCCACACCGCGCCGTACTTGGCGGCCAGCGCGGGATCGCGCTGAATGCGGGCGCGGAAATCGCGCTCGAACGCGGCCTTCTTGCCCATGATCTGGGGATCCACCAGCCCCTGACGGTACCCCGTCACGGCCTTGAACGAGTTGGCGAGCCCGAAGATCTGATTTTCCACCCGCCGGCGGTCCGCCTCGCCGCGCGCGGCGATCTGCCGCAGCACGGCCAGGGTGCGCTGGTAGCCGGCCAACTGAGCGGGATAGGCGACGTCGCGCAGGTACTCCATCTGCGCCATGGTGAGCAGCCGCCCGGTGGATCCGGGATTACCGATCACGAACACCAGGTCGTTGTTGCGCGGCCCCGAGGCGCTCCACTTGAAGAAATGATCGGTCACCCGGGGCGCGCCGTTCTCGTATACCCGCAGGAAGGTCATGTCCAGGTCGTAGCGCGGGTAGGTGAAGTTGTCGGGATCGCCGCCGAAGAAGGCGGTCTGTTCTTCCGGCGCCATGACCAGGCGCACGTCGGTGAACCGGTGGTAACGGTAGATCGAGTACATCCCGCCCTGATAGAAGCTCACCACCTGGCACATGAGGTGGGTGTCCCTGCCGCAGGCATCCTGCAGCGCGGTGATGGCGGAATCCCGCTGCTCCGCCTGCCGGGCCGCGGTGGCGCCGGTAAGCGCCGCCCGGACCTGCGCGGTGACGTCATCCATGGATTGGAGCTGGTCCACGAACATGCCGGGGCAGGGCTTCTCGTCCTCCCGCCGCCGCGCCACGAACCCGATTTCCTGGTAGTTGGAATCGGGGGTGGACGCCGCGGTAATGCAGGAGCGGGCACAGTGGTGGTTGGTCATCACCAGGCCGTTGGCCGACACGAACGACGAGGAGCAGCCGGGTAGCCGAGCGGCCGAGAGGCGGGCGTGATCCAGCCAGGCGGGCGAGGGCTGGAAGTCGTAGGCCTCTTTCCAGTAGGCCAAGGGCGGCGCGTCGAAGGTCCACATGGTGCCGAATTCTTTGACCCAGCCACCGGGCCCCACCACCATGGCCGGTGCGGCAGGCGCCGCCGCCGGAGCGGTCTGAGGGGCTGGCGCCTGGGGTGCCGTGGACCGGCCGCAGGCCAAAGGCAGGACGGCAAGTGCGATCGCGAAGCGGATGCGCATGGGAGCTACCATGATGAGAGGACCCCGGACGTTACCGGGCCGGCCCGCGTGGCAACATGGGATTTGTATTAATCCTGCCTAAACCCGGCGGCACAGCCGGGGTCGGCAGTGGAACGTTTTGGCCGGGGAAGGCGTCTTAGTAGGGGACGGCCTGTTGCAAGGAGCTTCCCTGCCCATTCCGAGTTGGCCCGGCGTTCCGCGCCCTCGCACTGTCCTCCTCGCCTTCGCTGCCGCGATCGCCCTCGGCGCGGCCTCCATCGGCATCGAGGCGTTGATCCGGGCCCGGCTCGACGTGGCGTTGCAGGCCGGAACGACGCGCTTCTTCGCCCGCCCGCCCGTCCTCCAGGTGGGGACGCGCGTGGACCCCTCGAGCCTGCGCCGCTATCTGGACCGGCTGGGCTACCGTCGCCTGGACCGCGGCCGGGTGAGTCGCGGCGAGTATCGTGAGGAGGACGGCCGCTGGACCATTGGCCGGCACGCGTTTCGCGTAGCGGACCGGCTGGATCCCGGCGGCGTGGTGAGCGCCGAGCTGGACGACGATGGTTGGGTCACGGCGATGGAGGATGGACAGGGGGGGTCGCTCTCCCTGGTGGTGCTCCCTCCCGAGCAGCTGCGCCCGCCGGGGCCGCCCGGCGAGGACCGTGCCCCGGTCCATCTGAACGATGTGCCACAGTCGCTGATAAACGCGGTGCTGGCGGTGGAAGACCGGCATTTCTACCAGCACCACGGCGTGGATCTGGGCCGAGTGCTCGGCGCCGCCTGGGCCAACGTCCGTGCCGGCGACGTGGTCGAGGGCGGGAGCACCATCACGCAGCAGCTGGCGAAGAATCTGTTCCTTTCCCCCCGGCGTTCTCCGGTACGCAAGCTCCGCGAGCTGGCCATGACCCTGGTGCTGGAGATGCGGCACACCAAGCCCGAGATCCTGGAGGCGTACCTGAACGAGGTGTACCTGGGCCAGGACGGCGCGTACCAACTGCGGGGCATGGGGACCGGCGCGCAATTCTACTTCGGCAAGGACGTGAGCCAGCTCAGCCTGCCGGAAGCGGCGTTGCTGGCGGGGCTCATTCGGGGCCCCAACCTCTACTCGCCGCTCCGGCATCCGGAGTCCGCCGTCAACCGCCGCAACCTGGTGCTGGGTCTGATGCGGCAGCAAGGCAAGATCGGCGACGGCGAGTACCGGCGCGCCGCCGGCACGCCGCTGCGCGTCCGGCGGGCCCTGCCGCCGTCGCGGGCCGGGCGTTACTTCACCGACTTCGTGGCGGCCGGGCTCACGGACCAACGCGAGCTCACGGTATTCACCACGCTCGACATGGATCTCCAGCTCGCGGCCGAAGCGGCGCTGCGGGACGGGATCGCGAACCTGGAGAGCAAGCACCCCAATCTGGTGCGAGAGGACAATCCCCTGCAGGGAGCCCTGGTGGCCGTGGACCCCGCCACGGGCGACATCCTGGCCCTGGTCGGCGGGCGGCGCTACGGGGTCACCCAGTTCAACCGGGTCACCGACGCGCGGCGGCAGCCGGGCAGCGCCTTCAAGCCGGTGGTGGCCCTGGCCGCTCTCTCCAGCCGGGAGGTGACCCTGGCGACGCTGCTCCAGGACGAGCCCCTCTCGGTGGAGACCCCGGCCGGCCTGTGGCAGCCCGTGAACTACGACAGCGCCTTCCGAGGCCCGGTGTCATTGCGCCGGGCGCTGGAGACCTCGCTCAACGTCCCCTTCGCCCGGCTCGGGCTGCAGGTGGGGGCGGGGCGCATCGTGCAGACCGCCCGCCAACTCGGCTTCAGGAGCCCGCTCCGTGAGGTTCCCAGCCTGGCCCTGGGGTCGTCCGAAGTGACGCCCCTGGAGATGGCGGGCGCGTTTGGGGTGCTGGCGGCCCAGGGGTTCCGGGCCGATCTGCACGCGGTGGAGGGCGTGCTGGACCGCGACGGCAATCTGGTGGCGCACACCGAGCACGGCGGGGAACAGGTGTTTCCGGCGGAGGAGACCTACCTGGTGACCTCGGCGCTGGAAGGGGCGGTGGAGCGGGGCACCGGGCGGG
>Ga0153915_10004261_pt1 | contig 13164 bp, 8 predicted proteins | sample Opewatmetagenome_2_FD_107003 | JGI IMG/M metagenome (GOLD analysis project Ga0153915, IMG submission 107003) | Freshwater wetland microbial communities from Ohio, USA - Open water 3 Core 3 Depth 3 metaG | ecosystem: Environmental > Aquatic > Freshwater > Wetlands | place: USA: Ohio, Lake Erie... | reverse complement strand
GCCGTCTGGTCTGATATCTGCGCTATGCCGAAATCCGTGATCTTAACCTCATTAGATTTGTTGAGCATGATATTCGAAGGTTTTATATCCCTGTGAACTACATCCTTCTGATGGGCGAAATCCAACGCCCTGCATGCAGCGATTATTATCTCAGCGGTCCTGGCTACGGGCAGGAGATTATCCTTGCCGCAGAATCTGCCGAGGTTCGGTCCGTCTATATACTCCATAGTGAAGTAGCAGAAATCCTTGTACATCCCGGCGTCATAGATAGCCACTATGTTGGGATGCATAAGACGTCCTGCGGACTGGGCCTCAAGGAAAAATCTCTCCCTGTATCTGACAGCCAGTTCACCGGTAATATCCGAGGAAGGTCTGGATATCTTGACGCTAACATCTCTGTTTATATAAGGATCCCGTCCCTTATACACAACGCCCATGCTGCCCTGCCCGAGTTTATCGGTAATTTCATAACGCCCTACCTTTTCGACATCATACAGGTCCTTTAAAAACTGGGTGTCAATAGGGCTGATATCCTTTTCTCTTCCAAAAAGTCTAAGCTTGAGCCAGCGGGTAAGCCCCGATGTTACATCACCTGAACCGTTAATGTTTTTCTGTTCCACCTTTTAATCTCTCTATCCTTAAATATGTTCGGCCTTTGTATTTAGTTGCAGTTGAATTTAACATATTAAACTCGGAATGTACACCAGTAAGTCAATGCCATTCCAGGCCGTTTCCGGAAAATCTCCCGAAGGGCCGGCGATATATAATTCAGGCCAATCCGTCATGCAGGATTATGGGATAAGATCCCCCCATTTAATAGATTGGTCAGGGCATCTTCTGTGTTTAACTCCGGTTGATCGGTTATCTTTTCCAACAGAAAGTCAAGGACCTTCCCCACATCAGGGCCTGGCGGGATCCCAAGGATCTTCATCACCTTTTCACCGTCCAGGGCCAGATCGCGGCATTCTCTTACACCTGCATTCCGACCTAAATGGCAGATCCTTTCTTCCAGCTCCGACAGGAGATCCATGTCTTTATCTGCGAATCCATGGGCCAGAAGGTCCGCCCTCCGGAAGGAGAGAAGATGTTCTATAGTATCCGGCTGAAATCTCCGAACCAACCGTCTGACAGCCCCATCGCTCCATTTGCCGTCATATTCAACCATATGATGGGTTACAAGATTCGTCACTCTCCTTATCATCTCATTGCTGAACCTTAGACGTCCCATGATTTCCGCAGCTAAAAGGGCGCTCTCTTCCGCGTGTCTGTAAAAATGGAACTCGCCGTTGATCTTCTGTCTTACGCGGGGCTTGGCAATGTCGTGGAAAAGGGCCGCCAATCTTAAAACAGGGTCCTGCTCCGCTCTATCAAGGGTCTCCATGATATGCCTGAAGACAGTGTAGCAGTGATGGCGATTCTGTCTTTTATAAAGCCCCTCCAATAATTCAGGGAGAAACGCCTCCAATAAGCCGGATTTTCTTAGAAGTTTAAACCCTGATGAAGGCCGCTTGACAAGGAGGATCTTCAACAGTTCTTCCCTTATCCTTTCACCGGCGGCAAACCTAAGTTGATGGGACATCTTGATGATGGCGTCCATGGTGCTTCCGTCTATCCTGAAACCAAGTTCAACAGAGAACCTGACCGCCCTGATAAGACGAAGGGGGTCTTCTCTGAATCTTTCAAAGGGATCTTTGACAGCCCTGATGATCCCTTTTTGCAGGTCCTGTTTTCCGTTGTAAGGATCAATAATAACCTGCATGGCCGGATCATAGGCCATGGCATTGATCGTGAAGTCCCTATGCCCCAGATCTTCCTCAATAGCATTAGCTGAGAGATCTTTGCCCCTCATGGTTGTCAGTTCATAGTGTGATCCTTTATATACGAGGGTAACCGTCTCATGCTTTAATGAGAAATGTCTTATATCGCTGAAGATAGAATTGATTTCATCATTGGATGCCGATGTTGCGATGTCCCAGTCGATTACAGGACGAGCCAGCAGGCTATCCCTTACAGCCCCGCCCACCAGGCATGCATTGAATCCTGCATTATTAAGCCTGTCAATGACACGCAGGACAAATCCGGGTATGCACCTGGGATCAACGGCATAATTGGAGGATTTTTTTGCAGTATCGGTCATTTCAGTCTCTGTTTCTTACTTTTCTAAACGGCTGACATCAAGGCATTTGGCCAGTAAAATTATTTTGACTAACTAAGCGTCTTTACTATATATTGACAAAAACATTAGCATTTGTTCTAAACCATCTCTCTTATCAGGACCAATTGTCAACATGGAAAAAGGCTCTGTATTAGAATTCTTCTTTTTCAAGTTAACAGGATAAAGCAGATGAAATTCCATCAAAAAACAAATACCTAAAAAAGGAGGAACAATATGGCCAAACGAGTAGGAACAACAATAACACAGCACCTGTTGAGTCAGCAACGTCAAAATCCGGAGGCGACAGGGGCCTTCACACTTCTTCTCTATGAATTGATCGTTGCCGCCAAGGTGATATCAAAGGAGGTAAACAAGGCAGGGCTTGCTGATATCATAGGGGAAACAGGAGAGGTGAATGTCCAGGAGGAGCAGGTGCAAAAGCTGGATGTATATGCAAACAGGGTAATCATAGAAAGGATGCAGCATATAGGCCAGCTCTGCTGTATGGGGTCCGAGGAGGTCGCCGATCTCATCGACATCCCGGCCAAGTATCCCAAGGGTAATTACATACTGCTCTTTGATCCGTTGGACGGATCATCAAATATAGATGTCAATATAAGTATCGGGACCATATTCGGCATTTATAAAAAGACAAGCGATGCAACCGATATAAACTTCCTTCTTAATGAGACGCTTCAGCCCGGTTATAAGCAGGTCGCGGCAGGTTATTTTCTATACGGGTCAAGCACAATGATGGTCTATACCACCGGCAACGGGGTCCATGGCTTTACGCTGTATCCCAGCGTCGGCGAATTCCTACTCTCCCATGAAAACATCCGCATCCCGGAAAAAGGGAAGATATACAGCGTCAATGAGAGCAACTATCAGTATTGGGACGACAATGCAAAGGCACTTATAGATTACTTCAAGGCAAAGGACAAGGAGACAGGGCGTCCCTATACCTCAAGATACGTAGGGAGCCTTGTGGCTGATTTTCACAGGAACCTGTTGAAAGGCGGGATATTCATGTATCCTGCGGATTTTAAGGATCCTAAAAAGCCGCAGGGCAAGCTGAGACTGATGGTCGAGGCTAATCCCCTTGCAATGGTGGTTCAGCAGGCAGGCGGTTATGCCAGCGACGGCCATGGCCCGATACTTGAGATCCAGCCGAACGAACTGCATCAGAGGGTCCCTCTTTACATTGGAAGCAAAAAGGACGTCGAACTTGCCGAGGAGTTCCTGAGCGGAAAGAGGAAATGATTTAGGTCCTGATATATCAATGCATATTTCAAAAAAGGCAATATAAAATGCCGGCGCTGACAAAATCCCAGTATGACAGCGCCGGTTTTTTATCTGGTTTTAGGGGTTAGCCTCGACTATATCTTGAATTTTCCTACAACCGTTAAAAGCCTTTCCACCAGCTTGTTCAATTCACCGGCGCTGTTATTAACCTTAAGGCCCACAGCATTCATATCATCGACCAAGCTGTTCACATCGCCGATATCCCTGGCTATCTCGTTGGAGACCGTTGAACTCTGCGCGACATTCTCGTTCACGTTGCCGATGCCCTCTGATGCCTGGAACACGTTGCCTGCTATCTCCTTCGTGGCAACGGATTGTTCTTCAACCGCTGTAGCTATTGTTGTGACTATCTCGTTGACATCGTTTATTACCTTGGATATCTGGCCAATTTCTATAACTGTCCCTGATGTATTGTCCTGTATGTCCCTTATCCGGTTTTTTATCTCCTCTGTGGAATCGGCAGTCTGTTTTGCCAGCTCCTTGATCTCATTTGCGACAACGGCAAAGCCCTTGCCTGCCTCTCCGGCACGGGCCGCCTCTATGGTGGCGTTGAGTGCAAGGAGATTCGTCTGTTCCGAGATCTCCGTGATTGCCTCTGTGACCTTGCCTATCTCTCTTGCCGATCTGCCGAGTTCATCCACCTTGGCAGAGGCTCTGCCCGCCTGGGTTACGGCCTTGCCCGTGATCGACCTTGCGTTCTCTGCGTTTTTGGCGATCTCATTAATGGTAGCGGTCATCTCTTCTGCGGATGAAGCCACTATGTCAAGATTCGTGGAGGCCTGTTGCATGGAGGCCGCTATGGAAACCATGCTGGAACTCATTTCCTCTGACGATGCTGCGACAGTCCTGGATTTTAAAGACATGTTGCTGGTTCCCTCCGACATTTCGTAAGACAACTTCGTCAGATTATTTGAAGACAGACCCAGGATATTAGCGCTTTGAGCGAGATCCTTAATAATTTCCTGAAGCTTTTCTATAAAAATGTTAAACCATTTTGCCAGTTCCCCTATTTCATCATTGCTTTTTATATAAAGTCGTTTTGTCAGGTCTCCTTCGCCTTGGCCTATGTCCTTGATGATCTGATGAATAGGAGCTATTATTATTGAATGCATGCCAATGGCAAGTATGGCAATGCCTAATAATGTAATTATGACAACCCCCCCTATTATCCAAACCAACAGATTTTTCAATTCAGCGGCAATATAGGCATGTATTTCCGTCTGAGAAATGCCTATAAAAAGGATCCCTATGATATCATTCTTTTCGTCCAGGATAGGGTCATAGGCGCATAGGTACGGTGATCCCAGTATCTTGGCTTCTCCTATATATTTCTGTTTCTGCATAAGCGGCAGATAAGCGGCGCTCTGAGCGCCAAGTTTTGTTCCAACGATACGCTCTCCTTTTTCATTGCGTAAATTCGTGGTTATACGGGTGAAGTCCTCTCCTTCGCGAAAAAAAATGGTTGCACTCACACCCAGATCTTCTTTAAGCGCATCTACCATCTCAACTCTATTATCGATTGGATTATCCTTTTCATCCACCAGATGATTATTAACAAGACGGATAGCGCCGTAGTAATTTTTCACATACATCCTGGTTGCATGTATGTCTCCCTCAAGTTTTGAACGGAAGGTATTTTGTACAAGATTATTACTGATAGAACTTGCATGCCTATAGGCGAGAAAACTTAAAGATACCCCCATAAAAATCAGTAGCCCGTTCGCCATTATTATTATTTTCGTTCTTAATTTGAGTTTACCCCACATAGTTGCCTCCATTACAATTAACTCTATGATCAATCATTTTTTAAGAATTTAATGAAAAAAAGAGTCTTTTGATGCCGCTGTGAGATATATCCTTGTCAATTCAAGCAATCGATGATGAGTAAGAAGCTGTGTTTGGAAATGGATGATTCCGACCGGAGAAGATTAAATTTCAAGTATTATAATAAAGATTAATAAAAGGCTCAAGGGAAATGCTAAAAGATCTTACCTTTTAAGCATCTCAATAAATGTCTCTATTCTGAGGGCAATGCGGCTGTCGATCTTTCCCGGCCTATCGCCCTCAAGGGTCAGGACAGGGACCGGGCTTTCACTTCTAATTATCATATCATAAAGCTGTCTGAAGCAGAATGTCTGCGTATAGTGTATCAGTCCATCCAGCCTTCTCTCCCTGACAGCCCTGTTGATATCCTCAATCCTCCCTCCTATATCATAGGGGTAGGTATAATTAAGGTACTGGTCAACAATATCCTCACAGGGTTCCGGCATGCTGAACTGTCTCTGCACCTCATTAAACACAACCCTCCCGCCCATTGATTCTATAAATTCATAAAATTCCGAAAATACAGGAGGGACACCCAGATACCCGAGGCGTATTTCATCCTTTCCGGGAGTTCTTTTTCGTGCCTCTTCAATAAATATATCCAGGTTTTTCTCGTATTGGTCAGGGTCGGAGTTGAAATCAGAACTGCCCACCAGAAACAGGTGATTCTCAAGTCCTGATACAACATCCCCCTCAAAGGTAAGCCTGTCCATCTCCCTTAGTTTGACCCTTATCCTGTCGAGATGTATTTTGCTTTCTTTTACCTTATCCCATGTAGTAGACAGGGCCAGCCTGAGTCTATCCATCTGGGAGGCAAGAAATTCCCTGTCCTTATTCAATGGATACTCAAAGGAGATTATGTTAACACCCTTCCTTTTGAGTATCTCGGCAAGGGCAATGGTATTACTGCAGTCGCCGCCAGTTACCGCTACAATCTGTTTTATATTGTTATTTAAGGCTGCCGAGTAGATCCCCTTGATCCAGGCGCAGATGTTGTGTGAAAAACCTGCCGACTCAGCCTGTTTAACAAGGAGTTCGGATCTCTCTGATGTTATGAAAAGATTGTTGAGGTCAACAGGCTTGATGCCTGCGGCGAAGATTATCTCCACCGGTATCGTGGAAGTGATCCCGATTAAAGGAATCTTATGATTTTGATCAGGCAAATCCTCATGCCTCGAATGAATAAAATTTCATAGCCGGGATCTCAAGGCATGTCAATTTATTGCCGAAGACAGCGCCTGTGTCCAGCCCTATCTTGTTGTCCATAATAAGGGGGGAAGAAAAGGGTGTATGCCCGAATATGATCCTCTTGCCGAAATCATAATCTGAAAAAATAAACGGTTCCCTGATCCAGAGCGTATCCTTGACTGATTGCTCTTTAACTTCCACGCCGGGTTTAAAACCTGCATGGACAATATAATAGTCATCAAGCTCAATCATGAAGAGAAGGGATTCTAAAAAAGAGATATGATCAGGATTTATTTCTTTGTTTCCCCCTTCATAATAACTGTTTAAGGTGTTTATCCCGCCATTATAGAGAAAGCTCCCCTCATCCTCACCTTTAATATAGTTCAAGAAAAGCTCCTCATGATTTCCCATCAGGCATTGTATATTCGGCGACATCCTTTGAAGGCCAATGATATAATCCACCACGCCCCTGGATTCCTTGCCCCTGTCTATATAATCCCCAAGGAAGATCAACCCGTCATTATTGGGGTCCCAGTCGATTTTATCCATGAGCCCCCTAAGCATGCTGAGGCATCCATGGATATCGCCGATAATAAAAGTTCGTTTGTTATCCATTATATCCTGAAGTTCAGGATACTCCTCTCTAAATAAATTCTATTTGGTATCCCAAAAAAAACATCCCCCGTCAATGAAAAAGTCAATGAAGGGGGATGTAATTACAATTAATCTGCTTTGGATTCTTAATCCCGGCTCTGGCCGAAGATCCTTAATAACATGAGAAAGAGGTTTATAAAATCAAGATAAAGGGAAAGCGCTCCCAGGATCGCCCCTTTCCTTATAACAGCGCCATCAAGACCGTCAGGTTGAGAGACGGCCATATCTTTTATTTTTTGCGTATCGTATGCAGTCAGACCGACAAATACGATAACCCCGATGTAGCTTATGATCATGCTGACCGCGCCGCTTTTAGTAAACATGTTTACTAAAGACGCTATGATGATGCCGATTAATCCCATCATGCAAAACCCGCCGATGGACGTAAGGTCTTTCTTTGTGGTCCAGCCATAGATGCTGCACCCCAAAAATGTAGCTGCGCATATAAAAAAGGTGCTTGCTATGGAAGAACTGGTATATATAAGGAATATAAAGGATAGAGTGGCGCCATTCAAGGCAGAATAGAGCACAAACAGCCCGGTAGCCGTCCCCGCGCTCATCCTGTTTATCATGCCGCTTATGGCAAATACAAGGCCTAACTCGGCGAGTAAAAGAATCCAGAATATGGCCCTGTTTGCGAATATCATCTTCAAAAGGGCCTCATTGCCTGAGATATAATAGGCTATAAATCCGGTAACCGCTAAACCGATACACATCCAGTTATAAACACTCCTCACAAAGTCATTTACCCGGACCTGCACCCCTTCTCTTGAAACTGTGATAGGATCCATCAAATTAATCCTCCTGATTTAATTAAATAATTTTTAAGATTTATTATAACCTCTATATTGAATATTTCAAGCAAGTAATTTTCCTTCTTAATATTTGAGCTGATCTCATGGAGGATAGGCAGGCGCCATTTTTTCCAGCCGTTTGATCCTTTCAATTACAGGAGGGTGAGAATAATGAAAGCGTACATACAGAGGATGAGGCCTTAGATTGGAGAGATTGTCGGATGCCATCTTTTTCAGGGCGTTTGTGAAGGGAACTATATCCTTCAAAATCCTGTAAACGTAGTTATCCGCCTCCTTTTCATGCCTCCTTGAAAGGGCCATACTGAAAGGCAAGAATAGAAATCCGACGGGTTCCAATATGATGCCGATCAGAAACAGCCCCGCATACTGCGGCATGGAGTTAAAACCGAAACTCTCATAGAGGAGATCCCATCCTATAATCTTTGAGGTTATAAAGAAAAAGATAAAAGACGCTATGATTATCATAAGGATCATCTTTTTAATATGACCGAGTTTCAGGTGCCCTATCTCGTGCGCCAGGACTGCCAGTATCTCGTCCTTACTGTGTGACGCTATTAAGGTATCATAGAGAACGATCCTCTTGGTCTTGCCCAGACCGGTAAAATAGGCGTTTGTATGCCTGCTTCTTTTACCTGCGTCCATCTGAAATACATCTTTTATAGCCAGCCCTTCCTTTCCAGCCAGCCCCCTTATTGCGTTTTCCAGTTCCTTGTCCTTGATGGGTTCAAACTTATTGAAAATAGGCGCGATTACCGTTGGGTAAAGGATAGTCATCAACAACTGAAAGGAGATAAAAAATACCCAGGCCCATATCCACCATGTATTTCCGGCATGCCTGATCATCAGGAGAAGAAAGGATAATAATATCGAGATGAGGATTATTGCCATGAGCCCTGATTTGATTAAATCCATAATCCAGGTCTTGATCGTGTTTGTATTAAAACCGAATCTCTCCTCAATAAAAAAGGTATGATAATAATCAAAGGGGATTTCTGCAAGAAAGCCTATAATACCGGGAAACGCGAAAAAAAGAAGTCCGGCAAGTATATAGTGACATCCCTCAACCAGTCCCAGGAACCATGGCAGCAATCCGGACAGGATAATAAAGAGTGAAAGGACTTTTACAACAACAGTCTTAAATACGCCAAAGCCCGTATTATCCCTTGTATATCTTTCCATCTCAGACAGCTTTTTTTCATCAATCATCCCTTTAAAATCTTCAGGGACAACTCCATTGTATTTCTTCAAATGCGCCGAATTGACAAGATCAATGGTTATTTCCAGGATAGTGCTTGCCACATATATGGATATATAAGCTAATAAAAATTTGTTGATAATAATCATAATTTATCTTAATATTTATAACAATCCTTAAGCCTTATGCCCGGCTACTTAGACCTTAATCATATGATGGCCCAAAGAATGATCTTAAACAACCTTACATAACGGTCTAAACATGAATAATAAATTATATATCGTAATGGTAGGCCTGCCTGCAAGGGGAAAATCCACGACGGCGACGAAGATAATGGAAGACCTGAGGCTTGATGACATAAAAGTGAAAATTTTCAATAACGGCGACCTCCGAAGAAAAATGGTCTCCAATAATACATCCATCGCTGAGTTCTATGACCCCAATAACAGGGAAGGCGTTGCAATCAGGGAAAAAATAGCAGAGATCAATATTCAAAATGCCAAGGATTTTCTCAAGTCAGGGGGAGATGTGGCAATCTTTGACGCCACCAACGCAAGCATTGAACGAAGAAATAAAGTTCAGGCTGCATTGAGCGATCACCCAATCCTCTTTATCGAATGCATTAACAATGATGAAGAGATCTTGAACGCAAGCATATTGAGAAAGATTGAGACCTCTGAATTCAGTCATCTTTCAACAAAAGAGGCAATCCAGAATTTTAAAAAAAGGATATCATATTATCTGCCTATCTATACCCCGCTTAGAAATGAGCCGAATTTCATCAAGATAAATTCATTATATAAGACTGTACTGCGTGAAGAGATAAAAAATTCAATACCATATTATGACCAGATAAGGGACTTCCTGGTTACCGACACGATCAATCACCTTTACCTTATCAGGCACGGAGAAACTTATTATAACGTTGAAAACAGGATAGGCGGCGATTCCGAACTGACGGAGAAAGGGCTGGCGCAGGCAAGAGAACTGGCGGATTTTTTCAGCAATAAAGAGGTCCCTCTTATATTCACAAGTCAGAAGAAAAGGACTATTCAGACCGCGGAACCGATTAAGGCCCTACAGAAGAAATGCACGATCATTCCATTAGCGGAGTTTAATGAGATAGACAGCGGCATATGCGAAACCATGAGCTACAGTGAAATCAGGGATAAGCATCCATTTATTTACTCGGACAGGAAGAAAGACAAATACAACTATACATACCCTGAAGGCGAAGGTTATGCCACCATGAAGGAAAGGATCGACCGCGGCATCAATAAGGTGATGTATCTGAGCAAATCCTCCAGCAACATAATGATCATAGGCCACAGGGCCGCCAACCGCATGATCCTGTCACATTTTCTTTTCCGAAGGGAGGAAGATGTGCCCTATGTCTATATCCCCCAGGATAAATTCTATTTTATCTCGGTGACTCAGAATAAAAAGCTGTTCCAATTGAAAAGATACAAACAAATTCCATAAGGCATCTTGCACAGGCTCAAGCCCGGCGGTCATCGATAAGTAAAGCCTTCCCCGGCATGCTGTTATCGCAAATGCCGGAGAGGGCCTTTTTTAATCTGCCGTCCGATCCCATGAATCAGCGCCTGTCGGTCATTCTTAAGTCTTTCAACCTCAGCTACAGGCGAGGCCTATTTCTTGCCGGCTTCCCTTGCCAGCTGTTTTTCCTTAATGGCCTTGTAAACACGCTCGGGTGTCAATGGCAGTTCATTGAATCTTATGCCTGTGGCATCATAGAGCGCGTTAAGGATGGCAGGGATGGTAGGCATGATCGCGCCTTCGCCTACTTCTTTTGCCCCGTAAGGCCCGTAGGGCTCGTTGCTCTCAACAACAACCGCATTAACATTGGGCATATCCAGGGCCGTAGGCACCTTGTATTCGCCAAAGTTGGGATTCATGATCCTCCCCTTGCCGTCGAATTTGACCTCCTCGAAAAGGGCCTCCCCGAGGCCCATGCTCAATGAGCCCTGCATCTGGCCTTCAACGGATGTCTTGTTTATGGCAAACCCGCAATCATGGGCGTCTGTCATCTTGTCTATGGTGACCTGGCCGGTCTCCATATCAACACTCAGTTCCACTACCTGGGCGGAAGGGCCATAGGCTACCGATGTCCCGACTGCAGCGCCCTTATAGGTGCCGCCCAGCGTTCTGGGCTTGTATTCGCCCTGTCCTATGATTGATCCCCTGGCCAGGAAGGCTATGCGTGCAGCCTCAATAAAGCTCAGCGTATCGCCCTTTGGAAGGCTGTGCCATCCCCTGTGTTCCTTCCTGTATTTCTCCCTCATGCCGTCAAAGTTGATACCCGGGCTTTTAAAGACCATCTTGCCGTCCTTTACATCGATATCCTTTTCAGAGATCCTTAACTCATCGGCAATGACCTCAATGACCTGTCTCTTTGCGTCCTCGGCAGCGTGCTTGACTGCAAATCCGGTCATAAGTGTCTGTCTGCTGGAATAGGCCCCAAGGTCCACACCGAAGTCGGTATCTCCTGAAGATACCTTAACCGCATGCAGAGGTATGCCCAATGCCTCGGCTGTAATCATGGCAAAGATGGTATCTGAACCCTGTCCTATCTCTGCGGAGGCAGTAAAGAGATGGGCACATCCTCCATCGTCGGAGAGTTTCACAGAGGCGGTGCAATGCCAGGTCTCTGACCTGTATATGGGATATCCGGCGCCTGAGACAAAAAAACCGCATGCCATGCCTATGCCTTTTCCCCTCGGCAGGATGCCCCTCTTCTTTTCCCATCCTGATTTTTCCGTGACTGCCTCAAGACACTCCCTCATGCCGAAGCTGCTCATATATAGCTCATTGCATGATGTGTCTCCATTTTGCATCATATTTTTCAGTCTCAGCTCTACCGGGCTCATCCCCAGTTCTTCAGCGATGATGTCAAGCTGCTGCTCCCATGCCGCACGGGCGATAACGCCGCCGTGCCCTCTTTGCGCCCCGCAGGCGGGCTTGTTTGTGTATATCCTCTCAGCATCGTATTTCATGTGCTGCAGCTTGTATGGTCCGCCTAGCAAAGAACCTGCATAATATATGGTTGCAATGCCGAAGCTGGAATAGGCGCCTCCCTCAAGGGTGCAGTGGTGTTTTAAAGCCACTATCGTGCCGTCCTTCATGGCGCCTGTGGTCATGGTATGTATGAACTTATGCCTGCTCCTTGAATGGAGGAAGACCTGCTCTCGCGTAAAGTTCATCTTTACCGGTTTTCCCGCCTTTTTGGAAAGGAGACAGGCGATCATCTCCATTGCATTGGCAGAGGCCTTGGCGCCGAAACCGCCTCCAACATAGGGCTTAACTACCCTTACCTTGCCTACGGGCATATTGAGGACCATGGCCAGGGTCCTCTGTGCGTAATGCGGGACCTGTGTTGATGAATAAAGGGTAAGATAACCCCTCTTGTCATAATCGCCTATACATCCCTGTGGCTCTATAAAGGCGCAGTTCTGCATCTTGCTTGTTAATGTGTCCGTGCGTATGTAATCGCACCCTTTCAACGCCTCCTCTACATGGCCGAACTCCTGATGAACCTCGGCGCTGATATTCCCAGGGTATTCCTCATGAATAAGGGGTGCGCCTTCCCTTGTCGCGTCTTCGATGGAAAGGAGAAAGGGGAGTTCCTCATATTCGACATCGATGAGTTTAACTGCCTTTTCCGCCGTCTCAAGGTCAACTGCTGCTACTGCTGCGATCTCGTCGCCCACATAACGCACCTTGTCGATGCAGAAGAGTGTCTCGTCATAACGGGCCGGGCTGACCCCGTATTTTATGTGTCCCGCATCCTGATGGGTCACTACCGCCTTTACGCCGGGAAGGGCCTTTGCCCTTGTGGTGTCTATCCTTTTGATCTTTGCATGGGCAATGGGGCTCTGGAGTATGGCGCCATAAAGCTGGTCATGCATATTCATATCATCTATATATTTAGCCCTGCCTGAAGATTTGTCCGGGGCGTCGATCCTGGGGGCGCGGCTGTTTATTGTGCTGTATCCTGTCATAGGATTTTCCTC
>Ga0153915_10004260_pt1 | contig 13164 bp, 10 predicted proteins | sample Opewatmetagenome_2_FD_107003 | JGI IMG/M metagenome (GOLD analysis project Ga0153915, IMG submission 107003) | Freshwater wetland microbial communities from Ohio, USA - Open water 3 Core 3 Depth 3 metaG | ecosystem: Environmental > Aquatic > Freshwater > Wetlands | place: USA: Ohio, Lake Erie... | reverse complement strand
TGCCACTCGCCATACGGTTGCCTTCTGCACAAATTCTGGAGTGAACAAATCCAAATCGGTGGTGGAGAGCAGCACCTGATCTGGTTGGTTCAACCTTTCCAATAAGTCAAACCGGCGCTGCGTGTCCAACTCTGCCAACACTTCATCCAATAGTAAGATGGGCCAATGCCCGCTTTTGGTGTGCATCCAGGCGACCTCGGCAATTTTCAACGCTAATATAGCTGAACGAGCCTGGCCGCGTGAGCCATAGGTCCCCAGATCGATTCCATTCGCCAAAAAACGTAGCTCATCCCGGTGTGGGCCGATGGTGGTGATGCCACGTGTAATTTCCTCCGGCCGTAATTTCTCCAGGCAATCTAAAAAGCCTTTGCGGATTTGTTCCTGCGAAAAACCAGCTCGATCGACGGCTGCGTCCAATGGCAAGGCGAACTGGCCAGGTGCCTGTGGGAGGGGATCGTACGCTGGATGATAGCTCAAACGCAGGATTTCATTCGCATGGGTAAGCTCGCGGTGTGTGCGTGCTGCCAGCTTCTCTAGCTCTTGCACTGCCCGGATGCGCGCATGGATCAGTTGCGCTCCATAGGTGGCAATCTGATCATCCCAATAATCCAGCTGGTTTGTGTCACCTTTTCGCTCATAAAGCTGTTTCAGCAGGGCATTGCGCTGTAAAAGCGCCTTATTGTATTCCGCGAGCGCTTCTTGATAATGCGAAATGACCTGTGCCAAGGCCAGGTTAAGGTATCGGCGACGTTCTTCTGGTCCACCTTCGATCACACCCATCATCTGGGGCAAAAAAAGGACCGCATTAAACTGCCCAATCGCCTCACCAGATTTACGCCTGACTCCATCCAGAAGCACTTCTTTACGCAGGTGCGTGCCTCCATTCTGACCGTTGGGCTCTTGAATGATGCGTACTTCCAAACGGTGATTCTCCTTCCCCCGGCAAAAATCAGCCACAATTCGTCCTACAGCCAGGTTCTGGCGGGCCTCGATAAAATTGATCAATTGCTTATCGCTGCTGGCATGGAAAGAGGTTAAAGTTGCCAGAAAATAGATCGCTTCGAGCAGGCTGGTCTTGCCCTGGGCATTATCCCCCACCAGCATCACCGTACCGGTCGGCACATCCATATCCAGTCGGGTGAAATTGCGAAAATTAGTAAGTGATAGATGGGTAAGCCGCATTTCCTCAGCCAATCATGCAAATGCCACGGATGAGATTCGCCGTGGCATTCCAAATATGCTTAAATTATATCAAAAGAGCAGGGTTTCGCAGGTCTGATACGGTGCAATTTGCAGGTAGATTTATACCTTTTCTGGAACTACCTGTCCCTGATGTTCCTCAGCCTGCCAGAGTTTTTCAGCCCGGTCAACAAACAAGATGCCATCCAGGTGATCGATCTCATGTTGGAAGATTCGCGCCAGCCAGCCCTTGGCTTTGACGGTCATCGGTCGACCATGCCGGTTTAATCCCTTGACGGTCACTGACGTAAAGCGCTCCACATCACCTTGAATACCTGGGATAGACAGGCATCCCTCTGTGCCGATCAGTGTATCCTCGGAGGAGCGGGTAATCTCCGGGTTCGCCATCACATATAGTTTCGACGGAATCTCTTCATTCTCTTCATCGCCATATTCAACGACGATCAATCGGGTCGATTCGCCGACCTGAGGGGCTGCCAATCCTACCCCCGGGGCAACGCGCATGGTCTCGACCATGTCTTCAACCAGGGTTTGGAAGTCAGGCCCAAAATCACTCACCTTATGCGCCTTATGCCGCAAGATGGTTTGCGGAAGGGTGACAATTTCTCGTACAGCCATGGGGGCTATTTTACCCGAATTTGGTCAAATTTGGGGAGGTTTTTTGGTTTGGCGAATATCCTCTGCCTGGCGATGGTAAGCGGCAATATAGTTAGAAACCCGCTCTTGTTCCTGCAATGTATCAGTTCGTTGCTTCTTGCGCCGGTATTCAAACATATAGTTGAAAATATCCCTTTGAGCGCGGGCTGGGTTATGAATCCCGTAGAAAATGAATTTATTATCTGTTCCAACATTGATAATCACATTGCCGAAATTCAGCACCACACCCAAAAATCCCAGGCGCTCATAATCGAGACCGATGATATTCTCCAATGGGGCGGACTTGGTTATTTCATCCCCAAGGGGCTTCCGCTCGCTATCGATGATCTTATCAGGAGTGACACGATAGATATCATTGCTCCAATCCACAAATTTGTACAGCCACCAGAGAATAGCGATACTCGTCAGGCCAATGCCAATCAGCAGGATCAAGCCTGGGGTGAGGAGACTGATCAGGTCATTCGACCGCCAATAATAGAGCAGTCCAGTTCCAATCATCAGTCCCAAAGCGCCTGCTGCCGGTAGCCAGGTCATCATGAATAGCACATATAAGTGCTTGCGGTAGGTGATCATTCCACCCGCTTCCCAGCGGGTCTGAAAGCGTGCCAGAAGCGCCTGCCAAAAGTTTAAATTCTCAGGGATAAGTTTTGTTTCCGGTTTGGATGGGATGCCTGTTGCCACCTCAGGTGCTGGAGCAGACACAGTCATCGGGAAGGTTACTGCCTGAGAAGGCTCAATCTTTTGCCTGATCTTACCTTCTATGGTATGGATATCCGTGGTCATCTGCCGCTCGAGCGCTAGCTTGCGCTCTTGATCGATCATATTCTTGATCTCCCCTGGGTTACCGACATGGCGAAAGAATACTTGCCCCATGAATGTCTGAGTGATCACATCACCGAAGCCTAACGAACGCCCCACAAGGCTGGATTTTGTCTCACCGGCTTTGATCGCAACCAAAGGAGCCTCCTGCCGGCTGTCATAAAGCCCAATTGTGCGTTCCAGCCACACGATCCGTTCGTCTGTGATGACATAGAAATCGTTACCCCAATCGAAAAAACGCCAGACTGCCCATAAACTTGCCGCACCCACCACTGCCGTTCCAAACCATCCCACCGCCAGACGGAAGGAGGCAGTCGCAAGCTGTGTCGCAAAAAGGATCACAAACACCCCAACCCATGCAACCACCAGCGGGGCAAGCTCAATTACAAATAGGTACGCCGGATGCTTCCGGCAAATGACCTTTACGGTTTCCTCTTCCCCCAGCCAGCTGAACGGTTTGGAATGGATAAGCCTATACCAGGACAATTGCTTATTCATATTCTTGGTTAATCCCGGGATGGTGTTCAGCAACGAGCGTAGCGCTTCTACTTGAAGGCTGAAGAGCAGTCCTGGTTTGAGAGCCACGAGGCTAAATAGCTTCGGTCTGCCTCTGAATACCACATCAGCACCGAAAAAATCCCCGTGCTTGAGCACGTAGCTCTGCCCCTGGCTTCCTTTTACAGGTTGGGTGTAGCGCACTTTCCCTGTGACCACAATGTAAAACGGAAAGACTTTCCCATCCAGACGCAAGGTTTCCCCCTCGTTCAATAGTATGGGTTGGACGAGCGCCGCCACTCGATCGAGCTGATCACTATCCAGCCCATCGAACAACTTTAGCTCTTGGAGCATAGAGATAATTTTCTGTCTATCTTCCGGCATAATATGATTGTAGCATGAACGATGCGTTTCGTTGATGTCGATGCACGATGCATACCAGGTAATCAACAGGCCTATTCTGTGGAAATATCTGCGTGTGATAGAATCAGACCCACGATTATCCAGCTCAGGAGGATGCTTTCATGCCCATTCACTTTGGTACTGATGGCTGGCGCGCCGTCATATCAGATACTTTTACATTTCACAATTTACGCCTGGTCGGGCAGGCAATCGCGGATGCCGTCGGATCGGAACACTGGCTGAATGGCAAGACCACCATCCCGAATGTCGACCCACACAAAATGGTGGTGGGTTATGATACCCGGTTTCTGTCCGACCGGTATGCCGTGGATATGGCACGCGTCCTGGCAGCCAATGGTTACACAGTCTTCCTCTCGCAATCAGATGCCCCAACCCCGGTAATCTCATTCGCTGTTCGCCAACAAGGCGCCATTGGAGGGGTGATGATTACTGCCTCACACAATGCACCACGCTATAACGGGGTTAAATTAAAAGCAGCCTACGGTGGTTCTGCCCTGACAGAACAATGCCGGAGGGTGGAAGTGTATTTAAATGACAACGAGGAGCGCGGCCGCGGCCCTAATCAAATGGACTTTGAACAGGCACGCCAGGCAGGGTTAATCCAGCGCTTTAACCCACTCCCATCCTATTACGATCACGTGCGCAAGCTGATCAATTTCGATCTCATCGCTGAGAACCCGCAGCGTGTGGTTGTCGATTCTATGTATGGCTCAGGTCGCGGGGTCATAAAAGGCATTCTGCAGGGCACAGGCTGCGAGGTTCAAGAGATCCGCGCTGAGCTGAACCCTGGTTTCGGTGGGGTCCACCCAGAACCAATCAGCCGTTACTTGGGAGCTCTTGCCAGCGCCATCAGCATGGGTATGGGAGACTTGGGGCTGGTAACCGATGGTGATGCCGATCGCATTGGTGCCATGGATGGGAGAGGAAACTTCGTCGACCCACATAAAATCATGGCGTTATCCTTACGCTATCTGGTTGAAAAGCGGGGCTGGCGTGGTCCAGTCATCCGGACTGTATCCACCACCAGCATGATCGATCGGCTGTCGGAGCGGTACGGGTTAACCATGCACGAGACACCCGTCGGGTTTAACCATATTGCTGATTATATGCTCAAGGGTGATGTTCTGATCGGAGGCGAAGAATCGGGAGGCATTTCCTTTCATGGCCATATTCCTGAGGGTGACGGTATTTTGATGGGTCTATTATTACTGGAGATCGTTGCCACGTCAGGAGCGACACTCTATGACCTTGTGGAAGACCTGCTTAAGGAAGTGGGACCTGCTTTCTACCAACGTTCTGACCTACGTCTGAGCCATCCGGTTTCGAAAGAGACAATGAGCCATGTGCTGGTGGAGGATGCCCCGGTCGAAATCGGTGGAGAAAAAGTAACTGGTGTTTCGACGGTCGATGGGGTCAAATACCTGATCGCTGATGGGTCCTGGATGTTAATCCGTCCCTCTGGCACAGAACCAGTATTAAGGGTTTATGCCGAAGGTCGCACACCTCAAATGGTACAAGCCTTACTCGGGTACGGGGAACAGATCGCAATCCAGGTTGTATAAGGTATTTAAATAATAAAGATTGGGATCGTGCGGGAGCAAGATGCGAGAGGCCTCGCCAATCCCAATCTTTTTATTTAATGGGGACGAATCCTTCAGGATGCAGTTCTCAATCTACGCATCAAAAAGATGATCACTACGAAAACAAAGGCTGCGGTGATAAGGCCAGGTGTGCCCAGCTCGTCAGCAATTCCCGTCACTGGTAGGGCGGTGGTGGTTGGTCCGACAGGCGTTCGTGGAGGCGTTACTGAGGCTTGTGTCACCTTGCCCGCCGCAGTCACTGCTATCTGGGTGAGCAACGCGTTACGGGTGGCAATCGCAATATCGATCGTCGGTGATTTAGTGGGAGCCAAAACGATTACCGGTGTATTCGTGGGAGGTTGAGTGTTGGTTGGGGTAAAAGTAGGTCGTCTGGTAGCCGTAGCTGTGGGTGCAGATGCTGTTTGGCTGGCAGCAAAGGCAATCGCGGTTGCCTGGGCTGCATTGGTCGCATTGGCATTTTGTGCAGCTCGCTGGCCAGGTAAATACCTAAATATTGCCAGTCCGGCAATGCAAAGTAACGCCAATACCATAATCCCGCCTAATGTACCTGCAATAATTAAAAAAGTGCGGTTGCCATTTCTTTCAGGTGGTTTCTCTTCTCCAAGCTCCTGTTCGACATCATTCATGTCTGTAAAGGCCATAATAATCTCTCCTCACTACTCCATTTAGGGTGATGGATCTTCACCCGATAATCTCGAGATTTGCCAGGGGAACCTGGACTGTGTCGCCATTCAATAAACGAACTCCGGCTGCTTGTGCTCGTAAACCACTTGGTAAAATCGATAAACCTGGCAACATGTTGGTTAGTGTGCCAATCATACTTTTATAGGGAGCACTGACCACTCTTACAGTTTGTCCAATTGCAAACGCAGCCGAATCGGTAGGAATCGCCGGGAGAACCCCATCCGGCAGAGAGATGACTGCCTCAGGTCGTGCATTAGTAATACGGTCCCAAGGTTCCGCATTCACTGATACTTCTCGCATTGCACCAGAAGTTAAGATGTTAAATGCATCCTGGTTCATGGGCAGGTTCCCAAAACCTTCCACAAGAAGGATTGGATAGCTCACACTCAAAGCAACTGGTACTAATACTGAATCCATACTTGCTAATATCATTCCGCGAACGGGCAGCTCTTCTGCTGAGGTGATCACTTTTTCATCTTCGCAATAACACGCCATGATCACCGAGCCCCGTAAGCTCACATCGATCATCGCTGGTGTAACTTGTTCGTCAGGGGCATGTGACAGGACATTCAACAACCCATAGTTGATCTTGCCATTGCCCCATACCCCTTGAATGAGCGAGCCAACTGCTTCGATGACCACGCCTCGTTCACCAATTATATCTGCAACCACCCCAGAATAGCCTGCTTTGAGCTCAGAGAATACTCCTTCCAATTCCAGGAGTACCTGCCCGCCGCCTGCCACCACTACGGTGCCAGATTTTGGCGTACGCACTACACGGCGCCCAATCCCCACAGGACCAGCAATTACATCACCCTCCCCCACCTCATCACCGGCTCTGTGCTGAATATAATGATCGGCTTCATTGGGCGTCAGACCCAAACCCCTGCCGATATCCAATAAAATATGTTCCGGACGCAGTTTCGCTTCAGCTACTACGTCTGCAGGATTCACCTGTTGACCCCGTCGGGCTATAATACGCCCTCCTGCCGGCATTAACCGTTCACGCCGGATTGCTGCTCCAGGAAGGATATGGGTGATCTGTGCTTGCATTCTCACTTCTCCAAAGCACGCCTTGCTTGAAACGGAGTTCCAAACAGGGAGTACATGTTGATTGCCATTAATGTTGTCCAGTACTCGTCGTCGCTAACCAATTATTTAGCAATTCTCGCCTTCTGGCAGGTTCTGCGGGCATCCGCAGGGGCCGACCGCGGGCATCAATCACCACGCCCAATACACCACCGATCACCTTTACCGTGCCACCTCTGCCAAGGCCACCCATGCCCACATCAAATCGGTGTAGGGGTGTCAGATGCAGCGTTCCAGCTTGCCCCAACGGTAATCTGATCATTGCCAAAGTACCATACTGTACTTCTAGCTCAGATTGGCTACCTTCATCACTGGTCACGCGGATGCGCAAGATTGGCGTGCCAGGTGGTGCACTTCCAACCGGGGAGATAATCGTGCATAAATTAACAAAATTCGTTGTATCCAATGATTGAATAGTCAATAGTGGGGTCACACTTGCCGTTGCTCCCAGAGAGGCTGCCAGGTTATTGCGATCCAATGCAATGGTGGTTACTCCGGTTGGTTGAAGACCATTCAAGATCATCATCAACGCCTGGTTACGGGTGGGTGCCTTGGTGATCACACTCCCTGAGGCGATGATCGGTTCAAACCAGGGTAAAAGACCTGGAATCGATCCTGGAAGTTCTGGAGGATATGACTTGCTGGCTTGTTTGATCGCCAGTTGCATTGCCTGACAAGCGAGCGCTTGCTCAGTTGCTAATTCATCAGCTGTAATGGGTAAGCTGGTGGGATAGATCGCCTTATTATAGATATAGTCGCGCACGTATTTTTCAGAGACATCAACCGAGATCCAGCGCATTATGGCGCTCAAGGAACATTGATTGAGGATCTCCGGCAGGTTCTCTCCCAAACCAAGCCCTGGGTGGATACTTAATCTTAAGTCTCCGGAAAATGCCGACGCCACAGTCGTCGCCGAGGCACCCACGTCTACACCTAAAACACCCTTATGAGTGTGGGCGTATTCCTTGCTGATATAGCGAATGGTCCTTCCGAAAGCAGTGGCAGCTGGCATTAAACGATTACCCGTCCATAAATCCACTTCCTGGATGCCCCTAATTTGGCGCGAGCGTACCAGGCGAAATACTTGAGCCAGAGCAGGCTGTGAGGGTGTTAACTGTTCACTCTCATAGGATGGGCGGACATTTGGGGCAATGTGTAAATTTGCCAGTGTACCAATCGATTCCTGCACGTCTTTAACCAGATCTGAGTTGCCGGCATACAGTACTTCAGGGCGTTGTTCCTTGGGCATCAAATAACAAGCCAGACCAACCGCTTCGAGCAAGTTAATTACCGATCCCTTCGCGCCCCCTTCAATCCCTCCTGCAACTACGATCAAGTCGGGTTGCATCTGCAGGATAGTATCCAAACGGGCAACGTTTCCACGTCGGTCATTCAAGCTCATCATCTCCACTACATGGGCATAAGTGGTTGAAGCCAGATTTTTAGCACTCTCCGTGGAGACGTCCTCTAATAGACCAATCGCCACCACCTTCAGGGGAGGCCCTACTGATACAGTCGCTACACATGCATCCACCCCCGATCCGTTGGGTTGGGACGGGATGACCATCTGTCCTCCGGCATCAAATAACACCCGGCCCGTGATGTCATGGAGTTGATCTAATGCTTCCTTCACACCCACACTGACATCATTAAAAGGAGCGCCTAACGTAGTTTCCACGCTGCCTTGTCCTAAAAAGCGATAACGTCCTTCAACAACATCGAAAAGGATCACTCGCGTGGAAACAGTACCAATTTCTATTGCAAGGACCGATTCAGCATCAACGAGTGAAGTAGGCATATCGATTATCTATTAGAAGATATGAAGGGTATCCCATAAAAAACGGATTCGATCAATCAATGCGGTAAGCGCAGCGATGTATACGCCGGTAAAAAGGACTCCCAGGGTGATAACAATAAATCCCTGACCGACCGTAGATATGTATTCCATAAATACCGAACGTTGTACGGGCGCTCCCTCCTCTTGACTCTTGATCCCAAATTGGAAGTAGATAAGCGTCGTTATGGTTCCGACCAAGATGACCAGACCATTGATGAACCAACCGACCAAATTATTCAACTCGGCTGGAGCTGTGTGGATATTAAGCAGATTCATGGATGCTCCAACCTGAGGAAAAAGCGTCCCTCGAACCGCTCCAGCAACTACGGTGGCTGCCCCAACACCGGTCAGAAAAGCCAACACTGGCGTTCCCCAGCGTGCCAGGCGCGGTGATGCCTTGGTCAGCATCCAAATTCCCAATATAACCGCAGGTAGCACACGGAAAGCGTAAGTGACTAATCCATCTGTTTTACCTGTGCTAAACATTTGTATAACAGGTACGAGTACCTGGAACAAGACCACGTTATATAAAATCAAGGCTGCTGCATATCCCGAGGCTACACCAATGAAAATGTGGATTGCCAGCCTGAACAGGGCATTATCACCAATGATATAGCTGAGTACCATTATCGTCAGCAAGAAGCCGATGATAGCTCCGATTGGGTCAGCCAGCTGGTTGATTTGCTCCAACATGGTCGCTCCTAATTTTCCTTCTTACTCGCTGCCAACATCTTCGATACCACACCGGCGATACTTCCAATCAGAATGATCAAAAATGATACAGTTACTCCCACGCTAAAAGCGTCCCAAATACCATTTTGTTGGAGGTTACCTACCGTACGGCCGTAAGCCAATCCACCTGCCAGACCCGCGATCAAACCTTGAACTTGAGCTGGTTTGGCCTCGAAATATGGACGTATCAACGGTTCAGCCTGAGAGCTTGTAACCATTAAAAGTGGTGTGCCTGCCTCCTGAAGCAACGGACCTGCCTGTTCGATCCAAATCCGGGCTGTATCAGGGTCATTCGTCAATACAATCACCGCAGAAAAATCTTTTATGCTCGCGATGGCATTCAATGGCGCCCCTTCCCAAACGTTGTCACTCTCCAGTGAGTAAGGCAATATACTTCTTGGGGATTTAGCTAACCCGAGTAAACCCATCGTACCACCGGGTACATAACCGAGGTCTGCATAATTCGAATAAGCTCCCGAGGTGCCTACCAAACTTGAGCTGGCATTCTTAATAAGACTCTCTGCCAGTGCCGGACCTGTTGGGGTCGTGGCGACCAACGTCAAATACGCACTTTTGTTCATCAGCTGGATGAGTACGTTAGTGACAGCAATATTCAATTCGCCCGAAAAACCAGCTTCGTAATCAAAAGCCATCAGCACTGGTGCCCCCGAAGGCAACTTCTGTATCTGCTGGGTAAAATCGACTACACCAGGGATGTTGCCAGGTTGTGGGGTTGAGGCTTGTTGGCTTCCGCTGATGATCATCCAGACCATTGGTAGCAAGAGAACAACCGCAACAATTAATCGAAAGATATTTCGAGAGGTGATGATGGGTCGGGAGGCTAATGGTGTCGGTTTCTCTTCATTCGCCAGTAATTCTTTCATCATCTCTACGCGAGCTTGCTGTTCGTCAGTAACTCGTAATTTTATGGAGTATGTGGGCGGTTTCTGCGGTCGTATGGCTGAGGGGTGTGCTGATATCACACCGCGTAAGCCCACCAGAGGCCCTGCTGTAACAATATCTGCCCCTGATAGATCCTCAACGGGTGCAGAAGGAGAAACTGTTTCCGTGGGGCGAAGTGCTTCCAGCCAGTTAGGAAGCTCGGCTGGAGCAATTGGGGATTCCGCCGGTTCCTGGGGGCTTGGTGGGGGTTCTATCGAACCCGTTTTGGCGATCCAATCTGGCAGGGGTGTTTGATCCTGTGCCTTCTCCTCGGGAATTTCATTTACTGCCGGTTCTATTGGCTCTGGTTCGCCGCTGAATAAATCACCCTCCAGCTTAATTGTGGAAGATGCTTCCAGGTTTTTTAACCAATCAGGTTTTTCTGCGGGTTGGGTAGGTGAGAGTTGCTCTTCTTCGGTTGATCCTTCGACTGCCAGATTCGCTCCCTCCTCATACATCTCTGACCCAGGTTCAGGCTCGGGCTCTTTTAGTGCCTCTTCTGGTGCCTGTTCTTGCAAGCTAGGTGGTTCAGGCTTACCCACACCAGCTTCATCTAGCAAGCTCGCCAGCCAATCATCATCGATTGCGTTTTCCTTTGAGCTTGGAGGGGTCGAAGGTGGGCTCAATAAAGAATCGAACTGGCCCGAAAGCTCAGCAGGGGAAGGTTCTTCCGGTTTAACCTCTGACAGATCTAGAAAATCAGCCTCAGTTTGTTTGAGCCAATCTGGGATACTTTGTTCCAGATCTGATGAGGCGGATGGTTCGGGTGCCTTTTGTTCTGCTTCACCCGGCTTATTGGAGGTTGAAGGCGATGAACTTAATTCAGATTCGCTTTCGGGAGGAGCAATAAATCCGCCGGTTTTTAGCGGCGCCTGGCAATACATACACTCATCCAAATCGGGTGGATTAGGCTTGCCACACAACGGACAGATAACATCAGTCATGCTCTATCCACCATACGGTCGATCAGCACCGATTAGAATGCGTAAGCCAGTGGCAACCGTCCCTAAGGCAACCCCTATCAGGAGCCCTCGCGCCCCAGCAATCGCAGGGACTTGGGTTAACCAACCCCGTACGATGCTTAGCGGGGTAATCTCGCCAATGAAGAACAGCGGGGCTGACCCCAATAAGACCACCAGTACAGTCACCAGGAATAAAATAGTGTTCCATTTCGGTCGGTGAGCAAGTAAGCGCGCCCCGGCATATACCAATATAACCGCCAAGACTGCCAGTAAACTGACCTCTACAGGTACCTGGAAGGAATTAAATACCCACAGTGACCAGGATCCAGCCGGACCATTGATACTGACGATAAGAATTGTGACAACCAAAGATATCAGCAACACCATACTATTGATGTTGCCCGATTTTGAACTAGCTATCTTTTTCCAATGTACCATCGCCAGGTTGAATATACCTAATAGCAAGGCGAATGCGGCCAGGATGATGGCCCATCCAATCAAAGTGGATTGAATGCCTCCGAACACTCCCGGGAAAAAATATCCCAACAAGACGAAAATACCCGAGATAACGGCAATAATTGCATTTGTAATGGGTAGAATTTTCTTCACGATAAGATTCCCAATAGTTTTAAGATCGACCCGACCATAATGGCAACCACCAACACCCATCTTAAGATGTCCTGCATGCGTAGGCTGGCTGAATGAGCCCCACCGGCTCCAAGATATGCACCTGCCGCATAAAGCTCTTCACCTAATAAAGGCTCATCAGAGGTGGCATAGATGACAGCCTGGGCAGGGATACTGTCACTACCCGCCACGGTCAGAGACTGATTGCGCTCGCCTGCTTCAGTCAACAATGCTATCTCTGTCCCAAAATGGCCAACAAAGATATTGGTGGAGATTTGTTCATCGTGGATGGCAGGCATCGTTCCAGCGGCATAAGCCAATGGGGTAAGACCCGTCATGCGTGCATTTGTGGGATCATAACGTTCCTCAGCTGCCAGGCTGCGGTATGTACTGCGCAAGGTATCCTGACTAAGGACGGTGATTACCCCTTCGCCTGAAGTGGTCACTGGAGGCTTGTCGCTATTTGAAGCTGCCCGGGCACACCTGTCCAGGATGGTAAGGCCGATAAAGGCAGAACCACCCTGTAAATCGTTGATACTCCCTCGACCGAGCGATATATGGAGTCGTTTTCCTGCCTCCACAGCCAGATCGACCTCACGCCGAAAGTGGATGAAAGCTTGAATGCTCCGTAAGTTGAGCTTTGCTCGACCACGATCTGATAGGAGATAGAATAAAATCAAACCCAGGCATAATAGGATAAACAATACGCCCAGGTAGTTCGTGATTGAACTAAGCACCTGATCCACGGTTGGGTACCTCCCTTAAAAAGGATATAAATTCCCGCCGGTCTACAGGGTTTTCGAGTACCTGAGCAAATGCCTGAAGCGAATGTGAGGATATAGTTCCTGAAAGTAAGGGTTGGCTGAGATACAATACCTGTGCGAACAATATATTCAAGGAGCCTGCTGCCTCAAGTGCTGAAGCAAACCCTTCTCTCATACCCCTGCGTTGCAATGCACGCGCCCAATTACGCCAGATAGGCTGGTTCTCACTCATGATCAAAGTATAGCACAAAAATGTAGGTCATTTTTATTGCACGCCAATTATGATGCCAGGCAGTTTTACAAAGGGCCCCTTCTCTTCCAAATGAAATTGA
>Ga0153915_10004259_pt1 | contig 13165 bp, 13 predicted proteins | sample Opewatmetagenome_2_FD_107003 | JGI IMG/M metagenome (GOLD analysis project Ga0153915, IMG submission 107003) | Freshwater wetland microbial communities from Ohio, USA - Open water 3 Core 3 Depth 3 metaG | ecosystem: Environmental > Aquatic > Freshwater > Wetlands | place: USA: Ohio, Lake Erie... | reverse complement strand
GAGAAGAAGGGAGAGGAGAAGAAACCGGGCGAGGCCGCAAAAAGCCCGTCGCCCGGCCCAGGAGCAATCCCGGGCGCAGGTCCCAAGGCCGTGACCGTTAAAATCGATTTCGACGGCCTTCTTCAGCGTGTCCTGGCCATCCCCATGCCGGCTCGAAATTATATTGGCCTGATGACCGGCAAAGCCGGGACTCTCTTAGCCTTTGAGGCGGCGGCTTTCCTTCCCGGCGTGGCTGCCGCGCCCGGCAACACCGTCCATCGTTTTGACCTCAAAGCCCGCCGGGCCGATGTCGTGGTCAGCGGAATAGGCTTTTTCGAAATCGCCCGGAACGGCGAAAAATACCTCTACAGGCAGGGAAATCGCTGGTATATTGCCACTCTGCGGCCTATGCCCCCGGCAGGGACGCCCGCAGGGCCACCGGCCGCGCCTTCGGCATCCGGCGCTGGCGCCTTGGCTACAGATGCAATCCAGATCCGGGTCAATCCGCGCGATGAGTGGCGGCAGATGTACCACGAGGCATGGCGGGTCGAGCGGGAATTCCTGTATGATCCCAACGCCCACGGTTATGACCTTGCCGCGGCCGAGAAGAAATACGCGCCCTACCTCGACAACATCGTCTCGCGCACCGACTTGAACTATTTCTTCGCCGAGATGCTGGGCGGGATTGAGATCGGCCACCTGGGCGTGGGCGGCGGCGATATCCCCACCGTGAACCGCGTTCCGGCCGGTTTGCTTGGTGCCGACTTCAAGATCGAGAACGGCCGCTATCGCTTCAACCGTATCTACAACGGGGAGAACTGGAATCCGGGTCTGCGTGCCCCTCTAACTCAGCCTGGGGTCAATGTCGCCGTCGGAGATTACCTGATTGCGGTGAACAGCCGTGAAGTATTCGGACGCGACAACGTCTATCGCTTTCTTGAAAATACAGCCGGCAAGCAGGTGCTTCTTAAAGTCGGGCCGACCCCTGACGGCAAGGGAGCCCGGGAAGTAACGGTCGTCCCGGTGGCGAGTGAAACGGCCCTGCGCAATTACGCTTGGATCGAGGACAACCGTCGCTATGTAGACAAAATCACAAACGGACGGGTAGCCTACGTCTACATGCCCGACACGTCTTTCGGCGGCTACACCAACTTCAACCGCTATTTCTTTTCCCAGGTAGGCAAGGACGCTGTCATCGTCGACGAACGGTTCAACGGCGGCGGGAATCTGGCCACCGATATCATTGAGTTCCTGCAGCGGAGACTGCTAAGCCTTGTCGCTACGCGCGACGGCGAGGATGAGGTCCAACCACAGGGCGCCATCTTCGGCCCTAAGGTCATGCTCATCAACGAATTCGCGGGCTCGGGAGGCGACGCTATGCCCTATTACTTCAAAGCGGCCGGAGTCGGGCCGCTCATCGGCAAGACGACCTGGGGCGGATTGGTCGGAAGGGCCGGCGCCCCCCAGCTCATGGACGGCGGGATTGCCACCGCGCCCAGCTCGGGTGTATGGAGCCCGAAGGCTGGCTGGATCGCCGAGAACATCGGCATCGCTCCGGATATTGAAGTGGAGCATGATCCGGCGCTGGTGCGACAGGGAAAAGACCCCCAGCTCGACAAGGCACTCGAGGTCGTTTTGTCCGAACTGGCGAAAAATCCGCCGCAGAAACCCAAGCGCCCCGCCTTCCCGAATCATTATAAAAAATAGTGGCTGAATTGTTAACCGGGGACACACACTATCTGGGTCCCCATTCAGGACAGCTTGCGGGCTTCCATGTAGAACCGTTTTTCCGAGGCTTCTCCCATGGAAAATGTCTTACGAGGCAGGACGCCATCTAGGATGACCGTCTTGAACAGGTCGGTCTTTCCCATGGCCGGCAAGTAAAGCCCCATGTTCCCGGATTTCTTCCCGAGTTGTATGACGGGTTCCGAGCCATGGACATAATCGATTTCTTTGGCGCCCTTGTTTTTCATAAAGGCGTCGAGGAACGGCTGAAGCGTCCCGACAGGAAGGTTGGATTCAGGCTGTTTGACCTCGACGATGCCGAAGCCGGAGGCCGTGATAACTCCGATTTTGTGAGAACCTTCTTTTTGCCCATCGACCTCGGACTTCATCTCGTCAAAGCCTGCTAAGCCCGTGTACGTGCATCGTCCCTTATAATAAGCGTACATTTCTTGGACAACATCCTTGCTCACGGCAACCTCGAAGAGGACCCGGTGGATGGGCTCGAAAATCAAGGCATCATCGTGGAGATTGACGAGTTCCACGAGAGCATAACGAAGAGGGGAATTCATGATCTCGGCTTTATCCGGGGCATTTTCCTTGGTCTTTTCCCAGATCGTCTTGGCCGTTGCCAGCGAATGATTGCCGTCTCCCATGGCAAAGAGAAGAACGGGAGTCCCCGGTCTCAGATTGTATCTTTTTAAAAAATTCGCGGAGTAGGCCAATGTTTTCAGGTTATTGATGATGCCGGACTCAAGCGGTTGATCCGTGACCCGGTAGCCCTTCAGGTGGCCTGAGCCCATCATGAGCTCAAAATCATAGAGTTTTTCAAGCTGCTCTTTGGCTTGGGTCAGGGGACCAATGACCGTATTGTCCGGGTCGTCGATCAAGACCATGATATGAGGCAGCTCGATGGGAGCCCCCTCCCGGATCTTGACCCGCGGCGGAATCCTCTCTAGAATCGTGCCCTCTGAGGCCCGAATGAGGCTTATCGAGCCTTTGCGGAAATCGTAGTGTTCCAGGTCTAAGCAGGCCATCAGACCCTTCCGGACGTGGTCGCCGACTTTCCGTTCGATATAGATGAATCCCTCCTTCTCGACAAAGAGGCCCTGGTCTATGTATCGCGCCATATGCTCCCGGATTCGGGCGATCCTCGCCTCAGGGTTTTTCTCGCCGAGATAGACTTCCGGGAAGATCAGGTTCAATGTAGACGGCGCCCGACCCACCAGAACGCTGACCATCCTCCAGTAGTCGGGCTCCGAGGTGAACTGGTCGCAGGCGATCACAGCCCACTTGGCAAGATCGGTACCTTTCTTGGGCAGAAGGATTTCCGGAATTCCCAGGGCGATCGATTCGTATGTTCTCATGAGGACTCCTCCGTTCTTTCCTTATTCATAATAGACTGTTTTGGGGGGGGCTTTGGCAGGGTCTTGTAGGAAGGCCCCGACTCCTTTTTGAACGACCTCTTTATATTTCGGGACGTTTTTCATAACAACCGCTTTGTCGGTGTGATCCTGAGACCAGAGGTCGAGCACCTGGATGATGGTCGAGCAGTGCCGGCCTACCCGGACGTCGATCGGCCAGCCCTTCTCATCGATTTTTTCATAGAGCAACCCGTGTTTTCCCGCCCTGACTACGAATTCGTCCTTTCCCTCGAGCAGCAGGCGGGCGTCCGTCCGGCCACGCGTAGCATCGAGGAACGGCTCCGGAGTCTCGAACAGGAGCGAGATGGCGTCGGTGTTGTCGCCGATTTCTCGGTGGGAAAGGCCGCGCAGTGCCTTCGGCGAGTTTTCCATGCCGATCTTAAATTCCTCGGCCGAGATCACCATGGACGCCAGGGCGGCCAAGTCCTGGCCCTTCTGATGGGCTACGATCGTGCTGATGACCGGGTACTGAAGCTCCGCTTCATGGAGGTCGATGACGATATCGACCTTTTCTTTTTTGATGAGCTGGATCAGCGCGTAGCAGGTTTTTTCGGTGAGGGTGCCGTTGGGCCGCCCTGGCCAGTCGCGGTTGAGGTTCCGAATGTCCACATAGGCCAGCTCCTGGCGGGTCGGATAATGGATGTAAACTTCGGGGTCGGGCCATTGATCCAAGGGATTGGACCAACGATCCCCGGTCCTGAATTTTTGCTCTCCCCAGGGCGTTCGAATGGTGTAATCCGCGGGGTAAGCCCCGCCGAGCCTGGTGACGGTCGTTCCGCTCCGGTTGGCCGAATTCAAGACGAATAGGCGTCCTTGCTCGACGGCCGCGTTTTCCGTCAGGATCCATGTCGTCAGCCGCCCGGCGGGCTCTTCCGGATGGGAGCCCCCCAATATCAGGATCGATCCGCCCGGCTTTGCCCCTTCCAGGACATAGACATAGGCGTCATTGGTGCTGCCCTGGATGGCCGGAAAATATTCGCTCAATTTTTTCACCTGAGTGACGCCGGGGCCCACGACGACCGGTTCTTTGAGGTGCCGGCTCTGGTAGAAGCTCAGCCCGGAAAAGAAGGCAAGAGCGACTCCCAGGGCCAGGATCAATATTTTTCGTAACATCTCGTTTCCTCGGTTCATTTTAGACGGAGCAATCTCAGAAGGAAGGGGATGAGGACGATCACATACAGGACTTCCTCCTGCCATTTTTTGCTCTTGAAGATGTTCCCGATCATGAGAAACACGACGTACGCCACCAGGAGATAATAGAGGATCGTGATGATCATGTGAATTCCCTCTTAAAAAACTGCTAAAAAGCTTAATTTTCTGCTGAAAACCACCATCAGAGTCCCGACGATGATGATAAGGATCGCCGGGATGATGCAGTATCTCAGGAATTTTTTATAGGGCTCTTTCATGCCGATGGTCTCCACGGTCAATCGGCCGATGATGGCCGTTGGCGGAATAGCATCGCCCAGAGGCCAGATGACGCTCATCCCGGCCAAGGCCACGACGGGATTGAGGCCGATGTGATTGAAGAGGAGGATGAGCGGGACGCCCAGGACGGGCGCCGAACCCCACATCAGAACCGTTTCAGAGACCGGGAGTGTGATGAAGAGCGTCAGGATGACCACCATCACGGGAAGAGTAACCACGGTCACCGAAATGAGCCCCCGGACTCCAGTCAGGGTCATGATCTGGACCAGGATTCCGACACAGGTCAGCGTCCCGATGAGCGGAAGAAGCTGGTGGACGGTCCTTCTCGAAACGTCCAGGACGTCGATCCTTTTTGGCGATAAAGCCAGGGTGATCACGGCCGCGCCGCAGAAGATCAGCGGCAGGCCTAAGATCGGAAAGGAAAACGGCCAGATCCTTCCCGCGACCACCAGGACCAGAAAAATCAGGAAGGGAAGAATGACCTTGAGCCAGTTCATCCCGGCCGGGGCTTCGGGCAGCTCCTTGAGGGCCTGTTCCAGGTCTGCCGGCTTGGCCTTCCAGCCCAGGATAAAGATGGTCAGCAAGGCCAGGAGCAAGCAGGGGGCCATGAGCGGCACAAAGAAACCGACGTAGGGCATGTTTACGCCGGCCGCCGTCAGCATGGCCCACAGGCTGACGGGGGGAGCGGCCGCACTCAGCCCGGCAATTGTAAAGACGATGGCGGCCGTCTTGGGCTTGGAAATCCCCATGTATCCCAGGACCGTCGCCACCATGCCGCCGACAATCAAGACCGTCACGCTTCCGGCTCCGGTCAACATTCCGGGGATGAGCAGGAGCACGGCCAGCAGGACGAACAGGATAGACTTCCGGCGGTGAAATCGCTGGAGGATTCTTCTCACGACAAAGGCCACGCCGCCGGACTCCTTGAGGAAATTCATGAATACGGTGGCCGTGATGAAGATCAAACAGATGTCCAGATAGGTGAAGGCCCCTTCGACGATATGCCGCGCCGGAATCCCGGCCCCTCCGACCAGGGCCCCGGCCAGGGCGGCCGCGAAAATGGAGAGTTCCGTGGAAACCTTGAAGATTTTGGCGATGACGTAGACGGCGACCATCGCCGCCAGGATGATCGCAGCCGAAGCGGTCATGCTCATGGGCCCGGGCTCCTTTTCTAGATGACCAATAAGCTTTAACGAAGAACTTACTTAAAGAGTTTTTCGATTTCCGGGATCAGGTCCAGGTTCTTTTCAACCTCGATCATCGGGATCTTTTTCTGTTTGGCGATGACCGTGAACCGGCCGTCCTCGTTGCCTTCCTTCAAGACGAGCAGCATGTCCGATTTTGGGGCGACAGCGTCGATGCTGAGTTCATCGGTGTTGTCGCCGACCGCGGCGCCCTGGGCCCGCCGCTTCAGGCCTCCGATATGGGCGCCGATGATCAGGATCTTGTCCCGCCTGGCCGCGTCCATGAGCTCGGACGTTCTCTTGATTTCATCCTCGATCGAAATCCCGGCCGCCCCCATGCCCTTGAGGCTGGCGCCCATGAGAATGATGATCGTCCTGTAGGGCGTGCCCGAGCTCTTTTTTTTGGCGAGGTCTTGGAAAGTCGCCAGCTCGACCAAGTCAAAGGGGATCTTTGCTTTTTGAATGACGACCTTCATCGTCGATGTGTCGGGGCTCTGACCGCAGGCCGTGACGAGGATCGGGGGGCTGGCTTTCGGCGGGGAAGCCTGGCCGGCGCCGGGGAAGAGGGAGTTCGCCCCGAGCAGAAAAGTCAGAAAGAGAAGGGAACATATCCGGAATATCGCTTTCATGATAAGGCTCCTTTTTAGGGGTTTCGGCTCATTCTCAATTATCCTAACCAAATCCGCGGACAAGGTCAAATCCCTGGAATTTTTTCCGTTTAAAGAATAGAATGCCCTCAGGAAAAATCCAAAAATGCTTATCGAGAGGTCCTTATGGAGTATCGATTCTTAGGAAAAACCGGCGTCAAAGTATCTGGGCTCTGTTTCGGGACGATGAGTTTCGGCAAAGAGGCCGATGAGCCCGCCGCCGCGGCGATGTTCCAGTACTGCCGCGAAAAGGGCATCAACTTTTTTGACTGCGCCAATGTCTACGGAGCGGGGAAAGCCGAGGAAATCCTGGGACGGCTCATTTGGGACTGTCGTGAGGAAGTCGTCATCACCAGCAAGGCGTATTTCCCGACGGGCAAAGACGTCAATGCCCGGGGCGCCTCACGCTATCATCTCATGAACGCCGTCGAGGCCAGCTTGAAACGACTGGCCACGGATCGCATCGATATCTATTTTATCCATCGATTCGACGACAGGACGCCACTCGAGGAGACTTTGCGGGCCCTGGACGACCTGGTCAAGCAGGGAAAGATTCTCTATCCGGCGGCAAGCAATTTTGCAGCCTGGCAGGTCGAGAAAGCGCTGGGAATTTCGGCTAAGGAACGATGGGCGCCGCTCACGTGCCTCCAGCCTATGTATAACCTGGTGAAACGGCAAGCCGAAGTCGAGATCCTTCCCATGGCCGAAGCTGAGAATCTCGGCGTCATCACCTACAGTCCGCTGGGCGGGGGGCTTCTCACCGGAAAATACGGCGTCGGGAAGCGTCCAAAATCCGGGCGGCTCATCGACAATAAAATGTACAAAACCCGCTACAGCCTGGATTGGATGTTTGAAACAGCCGATCAGTTGACGAAATTTGCTAAGAAGAATCATTTCGATCCGGCCGGCTTGGCGATCGCCTGGGTGGCCGGTCATCCGGCCGTAACGGCGCCCATCATCGGCGCGCGCAACATAGACCAGTTAAAAAGCGCCGTGGCGGCGATGGACATCAAGATGACGCCCGAGCTGAGGGGCGAAATTTCAGCGCTTTCCCCGGAGCCGCCGCTGGCGACCGACCGCAACGAAGAGCGGACGCCGTTCAATTACGGCATGCGGTAATATCAACGCAGCAGAGTCTCCATGGTCTTGGCGTTGGCGACGGCGAACGCTTGATAGTCATTATTAAAATAAATGTAGCATTCTTTGGCTCGAATCGCCTTGATCGCTTCCGCCCAATTCTTGAGCTCTGCATCGGAATAATTATGCCGATGTTCCCCTGTTAGCCCATGGAAACGGACGTACGCCGTGTCCCCGGTTTCGATAATATCCCGGGGAACTTTGGCTGAAGAGACGGCGCAAAAGGTGACCTTATGAAAACGAAGCAGTTCGTAGACTTTATCCTGATACCAGGTCTCGTGGCGGAACTCGATAACGTTTTTATACTCCGGAGACAGCGTCGCCAGAAATCCTTCGAGGAGGGGAAGGTCAAGGTGGATCGACGGCGGGAGCTGGAAAAGTATGCATCCCAGTTTTTCCTTCAAGGAATTGGCTAAAATGTAGAAATACCGCACTTCGTGTTGGACATCCTTGATTTTTTTAAGGTGCGTGATTTGGCGGTTGGCTTTAAGGGTGAAAAGGAACTGGGGCGGCGTCTTATCCATCCAGCTTGTCAATGTTTCGGGCTTGGGAAACCGGTAGAACGTCATATTGATCTCGACCGTGTTGAATTGTCGGGAATAAAAGTTGAGCCAGTCTTTGGAAGAAAGATCTTCGGGGTAGAAAAGGCCGCCCCACCCCGGATAGCTCCAACCCGACGTCCCGATATGAAAAAGCATCCTGATTATTTATTTAAATTCCTCTTCGAGATAGTCTTTGGAAAGATAGTGATATTTATTTGCCTCGAATTTATGAACTAATGATTTAATTTTATCGCGAACCAGTTCCCTGTTCATATTTTGCTTTTGCCATCATTAATTTAGCTCAAAAGTAATGGATTTTCAATCGTTTATCAAATTCATGAATAATTTTATCATTTAAGGTGATGACACAATACGAGTCCGAGCGTCTAAGCTTCGAGAAGAGTTTTTGACGATATTGACAAAAGTTAACATGTAAGTTAACATATGAACGTACGAAGAAAGATACTTTTTTACAGGACAGTTGATGGCAAATGCCCCGTCGCAGATTTTCTCGACTCTCTCCCCGGCAAGGATGCCCAAAAAATTGCCTGGGTTCTGAAATTGCTGGAGGAGCTCGATAGGATTCCGATAATTTATTTTAAATAACTCGCAGGAACGGACGACTTGTAGGAATGCAGAATTCAATTTGGATCAAGCTCTTACCGGATCCTTTGTTTTTTTATGGACAATTCAACGATTGTCATGACTCACGGGTTTACCAAAAAAACTAAAAGGACGCCAATAATTGAAATAGAAAAAGGCGAAATTTATCGACGAGATTTTTTGGGGAGGCGGCTAAAAAATGAGTGAACTTGAAAAATATATAAAGAAAAGAAAAAGAAGAGATGAAAAATTTGCCGCAGGCTTTGACGAAGGATATGCAAAGTTCAAGATAGGAGTCATGCTCCGTCAGGCCCGAGAAGCAGCAGGTCTAACTCAGGAGGAGCTAGCCCGCCGGCTGAAAACCAAGAAAAGCGCGATATCTCGAATTGAAAATCATGCAGAAGACATTAAGCTTTCCACAATCGAGAAAGTTGCCATCGCTTTGGGCAAACAACTGCAGATCAGCATTGTTTGAATATATCTTTGATGTCGTTGGTTTAAGCGACGTGTTTGTTTCAGGATTTCTTGAAATTTTCGGCGATCTTACATACCATGGTCCTAGCGCGCATGAGCACATTCGGGCTGATCGGCACCATCACTTCCGATACCATCACCTATGACGATGGCCGCGTCCTCAAAGGACTCGGGGGGATTCTCTATCAGGCGGCTGTTTTCTGCGGCCTTGGTGAGGAAGTCTTCTTATACTCGAACTGCGGCCAGGCGCTGCAGGGCGAGGTGATGCCTTTCATCAAAGCCTGGCCGACCCTTTACACAAACGGTCTTGAGTTTGTTCCTGGGCCTGGCAACCAGGTCTTCTTATGCTACTCCGATCGTCTCAAAGAGCGAGAGGAAGTTCTGGAATCCGCCGTCCCGTCCCTGAATCCGGCCAAAGCCCTTGATGATCTCGGCCAAATTGAAATGCTCCTGGTGGTCTTTAACTCGGGTTTTGACATTGCCCTCGTGGACTGGCGGAGGATCGCCGACGCCGCAGCCTGTCCTATCTGGCTGGATATCCATTCGCTCGCCTTGGCCAAACATCTCCATAAGCACAGAGAGTATATCTCTCTGGATGATTGGAGAGAGTGGGTCAGGGGCGTTGCTTACCTGCAGGCTAACCGCCAGGAGGTCGCCTGCATGCTGGGGCATCCTCAGCGATGGCCCGAAGAATGGGAAATCGCCGCTTTTGTGAAAGATGCTTTTGGAATTGGCGTGAGGGCCGTCTGTGTGACCATGGGAAAGGAAGGCGTCTTGGTGTCCAGCCCGGCCGGATCCCAAATGATGCGCGCTCCCCGAGCCGAAACGGTTGTTGATACGACGGGTTGCGGAGACGTGTTTTGCGCAGGAACTGCGCACAAGCTGGTCAAAGGGGCGTCGATCGCGGAAGCGGCATCATTCGGCATCCGTCTCGCCTCCCAGGCCGTCAGCTTAGCCGGCGTCGGGCCTACATTTGAGATGGCCTCCAGATTCGCAAATCCCCGGACCTCAATAAAACGTCATTAAAAAGCAAATTTTTTATCTCCGTTTTAGGCTTTGCTTTCTTTAAAAGTTGTGCTAAAATAAGCGATAATCGATGGAAAAAAAGGATATTTTAGGGATTTCTTACTTTTCCGATTTTCTGAAACCTTCCCAAATCATTTATGATCTCCAAGCCAAGGATAAAGTCCAGGCCATCGAGGAACTCTTGGATATCCTGGCTAAACAAAAGCTCATCCGGAACAAAAAGCTCATCCTGACCCGGCTCATCGACCGCGAAAGCCTGGATTCGACGGCCCTTGGCGAGGGCATCGCCGTTCCTCACGCTAGGGTGGACACGGGCGGGGAGATCGCCGTCGCCGTCGGAAGGTCCGGAAAAGGGATCGATTTTGATGCCCACGATAAGAAAAAAGTCCAGTTGATCATCTTGATCGTCTGGAACCCGACCCTTCCCGGCCTGTTTAACCACCTCTTTGCCGGGCTGGCCCAGTTTTTACGGAAAGCGGAATTCCGGCAGAGGGCTTTCGAGGCCAGGGACAAGAATGATCTCTTAAACACGCTCTCTGAAATCGAGCTGCGGCTTCCCCAGGAAGATAAAATCATCAGCCGGGCCAGCCTGCTCAAGAAACTCCAGGAAGTCGAGATGAAAAAAAAGAAGGCGCCGAAGGCCCAGATCAAAACGCTCCAGGCGCAGGCCAGTTATATCCGGGAAGAGCTCGACCAGGCTTTGTTGGCGCGGTTTGACAAGCTCATGGAGCGCTATGGCTTTGCCGTGGCCGAGGTCGACGACGGCGCCTGCCAGGGCTGCAATATCAATGTCTCGACCCAGATGAGCTCGGCGATCGAAGGCAGCAACGATATCTACGTTTGCGAGAACTGCGGGAAATACCTCGTCGCCGCAAAAAAGAAAAAGAAATAATCCCGGGGTCAATCCTCCGAGGGTCAAACCAGCTTTTTAGGCATTCTGCCAGTTTTCTCCCGAGAACGTGAGAAAAAAGTAGCTTTGACCTCGTTTTTTAGCGAATAATCTCTTTGACTAGATTGGCCGGGTTGGGCAACTTGCAGATAGGAAAGCCGGTCGGCCCTCCGCCGAATTGGCCGGCCAGGTCGCGGTCGAAATAATTCCAAACGAGCAGGCCGTCGTCACTTTCCGGCTCCAGGAGGTATGCGGCGACGTTGGCGAGAGGCTGGGCCGTCGAAACAAAGACCGTCCCGGCCGGAAATTCCTTCCGTTCTTTGATGTATTCGCCTTTGATCGTGTTGGTGCGGTGGCCCTGGTAGAGCCGCTCAGCTCCCTTGATTTCCTTGGCCTTGAACGATTCAACTTCGAGCGTAGCGGGCTGGATCAGCTTTTCCACGAGAAGGCCGTGCTGTAGGAGTTTTTGGATGACCTCGGTCGAAGCCGCAGGAATAAGATAGCCGGCCGGAAAAGGCGCTGATCTCTTAAACGAAAAATCGGCGAAATAGGGAATCACATAGGTCTTCTTCTTGTCCGTCCGCTTCATCTGCGGAAAGCGAGCCCCTTCTCTCTGGATCACTTCCATTTCGTAGCCGAGGACGGTCACCGGCTCGGGCAGCGCTTTGATGTCATATTCGAGCCCGATCAGGTCCGCGGCCTTGGGATTTGTTCCTCGGGCGATCGTCCTGAGGTCGGCGTCGTCCGCCATCTTCATCAATTCCTCGGTATGACCCGCGCAGTAATCCAGCGTGGCCAGGAGGAAGCTGTAATTGCTCAGCACCCGCGTCTTGAAATCCGCATGGACGTAGTTTTCGTCCAGGATAGCCAAACGGTTGCGCAGCCCGATGTAGTTTGTAACAAAGCGCGGCTGCGGTTCAAACGTCTCCCAGCCTTTTTCCGGCGCTCTGGGATCCCGGAATCCGCCGTAGGGCAGGCCAAGCGTCTTGTATTTATCCTTCATGATCTTGTTGATGGCCGGCATCATTTTCGAACGCTGGAATTCAATCAGCGAGAGGTCGCCGTTCGGGTTGAGCGGCCAGGAATAAGTCACGGTTTGCTCATGATAGGCTCCATCGGTCGTGTGACAATCGACAAGCATCAGGGGATCCCACCGGTTGAGCACGTTTTGGAGCAGGCCTTGAAGCTCCGGGCTCTCAAGCTTCATCGAATCCCGATTGAGGTCGAGGTTCTGGCCGTTCGGCCGGACTCCGACTCCCTGCTCGGGTCCGGGCTGCTGGCGACGGTTATTTGGATTGATCTTTTCATTGCCGTCTGCGTTGAAGATAGGGCAGATCAGGATGACCAGCTTATCCAGATAGGGAGGCTTGGCCTGCTGAAGAATGTCTCGCGCGACCATGAGCGAGGCTTCCTTGCCTTCGACCTCGCCGGCATGGATGTTGGCCTGGATGTAGATGACCGCCTTTTTGCTATTTCTGGGCTCGAGCGGCGAGACAGGGACGGGGCTGCCGATAATGAGAAGCGGGACGTCTCTTCCTTCCGTGCTCCGGCAGAGGGTTTCGACTCTGATCAACGGGCTCTGCTTTTGGAGTTCCCGGACGAAATTCATGACATCGGCATGCCGGGACGTGGCTTTATACTCCGTCGCTTCGGCCACGGTCAGCGGCTGCTTCTGGGCAAAGGAGGATGCGGCTAAAATGGAAAGCAGGGACCAGAAAATAGCCAAAAGAATAGCGATTTTTTTTGATGGCGGCATGTTTGATTCCTTTCTTTTATATTCTGGGCAAGATCCACGAGGCAAAAGTTTAGTGCAAATGTGCTGATCCGTCAACCGGACACTCTTGGAAGGGAACCCTTCCCTAGGGTTCCCTTCCAACGCTCGCTTCGCTCCCTGCCATCCTTCCAAGGAGCATCTGGCGATGTATCTTCAGGGCGGGGACACTCTTGGAAGGGAACCCTTGCCTAGGGTTCCCTTCCAACGCTCGCCTCGCTCGCTGCCAACCTTCCAAGGAGCATCAGGCGATGTATCTTCAGAAGCGGGGACACTCTTGGAAGAAAACCATTTTCTTGGTTTCTTCCGGATTGACATTGGCTTGAAAATCCTTTAGTT
>Ga0153915_10004258_pt1 | contig 13165 bp, 11 predicted proteins | sample Opewatmetagenome_2_FD_107003 | JGI IMG/M metagenome (GOLD analysis project Ga0153915, IMG submission 107003) | Freshwater wetland microbial communities from Ohio, USA - Open water 3 Core 3 Depth 3 metaG | ecosystem: Environmental > Aquatic > Freshwater > Wetlands | place: USA: Ohio, Lake Erie... | reverse complement strand
TGATCTGCTTCCACTTGCTGTGGCCGGCCACACGAGCCTCCGCGGATGCCGCTAATGTAGTCCGCCGGGAAAGGCGCAGCAACGACGGCTTGACCCTGCCGGGCGGCGGCCACGATACTTCGTCGCGATGCGCACGCGCCTGGTCGTTGTGCTCCTTGCCGCTGCCGGTATCGGCTGTACCAGGACCGATTCAGGGGCCTCGAAGCCGCCGGCCACGCCGCACTACCTTGCCGGCGTGGCGCGCTATCCCCGATCGGTGGTGGTGGACAGCGCGACGGCTCCCGACGTGGACAATCTGAGCCTCACGGCCGACGTGCCGCTGGACTCGGTGGCGGTCTTCTTCCGGCGCGAGCTCCCGGCGTCGGGCTGGAGCATCGTGGCTGATACGGGGGACTCGCTGAGCGTCGCCATTTACGCGCAACGCGGCGGCCAGTCGCTGTGGATGCGGGTGTCCCGGATCGGGCCGCTGGCCTGCCGGTACAGCCTTATCGCTGCGGGGCAGACGGATACCGCGGGGGCGGGCGGGGCGGCCGGGCAGCCGCGCTAGCGGTTCGGCTCGAGCATGTCCTCGAACCGCATCCACTCGCGGTAGAAGTAGAGGTCCACGAAGCCCGTCGCCCCGTGGCGGTTCTTGGAGACGATCAGCTCGGTCGCTCCTTCCACGCCACGCGTCAGCTGGTACATCTCTTCCCGGTAGAGCCCCAGCACGACGTCGCCGTGGTGCTTCACCGCGCCCCGAGCGCCGAAGTCGTCGAGCTCGGGCCGCGGGTCGCGGCGCTTGGGGCTATGGCGTGGCAGCTGCGCCACGAGCAGCAGCGCGGTGTGCGTGTCGAGCGCGACCTCCTTGAGAAGCCGGACGGCGGTCGCCGCCTGCTCGTCATGGTCGGCCGCGGGGCGGGACGGCGGCAGGAGCTGCAGGTAGTCCACGGCCGTGAGCGGGGCGTGGAGCGCGCGGATCCGGTCGGCCACCTGCTCGAAGGTGTCCGCCGCCATCGGCCGATAGACCAGCGGCCGGTTCCGGAGCCGCACCGCCGCCGCGCCCAGCGCCGCCCGGGTCTCGTCGGAGACGTTACCGCGCCGGATGTCGTCGAGGCGGGTGCGCGATTCGATGGCGAGCGCCCGCTCCCACATGCGGTCCTCGTCCATCTCGCCGGTAATCACCGCCGCGCTCTCGCCGCGCTCCGCGACCCGGAGGGCGACGGCCAGCGCGAACGACGACTTGCCGACCCCCACGTCGCCGCCCAGCACGATCAGGTCACCCTGCCGCAGGCCGCCGCCGAGGATCCGGTCCACGCTGGGGAATCCCGTGGCCACGGTGTCGCCGGACGGCGCGCCGGCGAGCCGGGCGTCCACCCGGCCCACCACGTCGGTGACGGGATTGGAGCGGCGGGGGATGTCGGGCACGCGGCCCTAGTCGGCCCTGGCGGCGGGCCGCGCGGCGCGCGCGGCCGCCTGGACCGCGTCGGCCACCCGGCGCCCGAGGCACTCCGAGGCTGGCGCCACGAGCTGGGCGAGGACGACGCCCGGCTGCAGGCCGCGGGCGGGCCCGAGGTCGGCGATGGCGGCGACGAGCGAGCGGCGCAGCGGCGCCGGCGCATTGAGGCTCTTGAGCCGCGCCGTCAGGGCGCGCAACCGCTCCGGCTGGCGCGACGGGGATGCGGCGGGAGGCGCTCCCGCGAGTGCCGCGCGCACCACCAGCCACAGCGCAAACACGCCGTCGCGCACGGGACCCCGGGCGCTTTCGGCGAGGGCGGCTGAGAACGAATCGTCGCTTGCAGCGAGGGCAGGATGGCTCATCGGATGCGCCGAACGGTGGCGAGAGGCAATGTAGCGCCGCGTCTTGCGAGCGGCTAGGTTGCCGTCACATGGCCTCGCGCCCCAAGAGCGTGCTCTGGGTGGACGACGAGATCGAGAGCCTCGAGTCCCACCGCCGCTTCCTCGCCGATCACGGGTACGACGTCGCCGCCGCGGCCAACGGCGACGACGCGCTGGAGATGCTGCGCCGGCAGGCGTACGGCGTGGTGCTGGTGGATGAGCAAATGCCGGGCCGGCGCGGCCTCGAGCTGTTCGGCGCCATCCGCGAGCTGGATCCCGCGGTGCCGGTGGTCATGGTGACCAAGTCGGAGGACCCGGCGGTGCTGCGCGAGGCGATCGGGATGGCCGTGGACGATTACCTCGTCAAGCCGCTCCAGCCACGCCAGGTCCTCTCGGTGGTGACCCGCCTGCTGGAAGGGGATCGGATCCGGCAGCAGCACCTCGCGCGCGAGTTCGTCACCCGCTTCCGAGAGCTGGAGGCCAAGCGCGGCGCCGCGCTGGGCTGGCGCGAGTGGATCGACCTGTGGCACGAGCTCATGGCGTGGGCCCTCCGGCTGGCGGAAGCGCGGGAGCCCGGCCTCGAGCAGGCGCTGCAGACGCTGCTGTCGGGGCTGCGGCGCGACTTCGTGACCTTCATCGCGCGCCAGTATCCGCGCTGGATCGCGCAGCCCGATTCCGACCGCCCGGCCCTCTCCCCCGATGTCGTCGAGGAGATGGTGCTGCCGGTGCTGCGCGAGCACGGGCGCGTACTGTTCGTGGTCGTGGACTGCCTGCGGCTGGACCAGTGGGAAGCGCTGCTCCCCCTGGTGACGCCGCTGTTCGACGTGGAGACCAGCCACTACTTCAGCATCCTCCCCAGCGCGACGCCGTACAGCCGCAACGCGATCTTCGCCGGCCTGCTGCCCCGCGACATCGCGACCCAGTACCCGGCGTGGTGGACCGAAGACGAAGAGGACAGCCTCAACGCGCACGAGCACGATCTGCTGGCGCGCCAGCTCGAGCGGATCACCGGGCGCCCGGTGCCGTGCCGCTACGAGAAGGTGTTCGGCGGCGACGGCGAGGACGTCCGCCGCCGGCTGCCGGCGCACCTGGCCCAGGACGGCGTGACGGCGATGGTCTTCAACTTCATCGACCAGCTGACGCACGGGCGGTCGGAGAACGCGATTCTCTACGAGGTCGCGAAGGACGAGCAGGCATTGCGGGTGCTGACCTGCGCGTGGTTCGAGCGCTCCTCGCTCAAGGCGGCCCTGGTCGAGGCGGAGCGGCGGCGGGTGCCGGTCGTGCTGACCTCCGATCACGGCTCGATCCACTGCACCAGCCCCGCGACCGTGTACGCCAAGCGCGACGCGACTAACAACCTGCGCTTCAAGTTCGGCGAGGACCTGCGCGCCGAAATCCCGGAATCGGCCATCATGGTTCAGGACTCCGAGACCTACGGGCTGCCCAGGCGGGGCCTCGGCGTCCGCTGCCTCATCGCGACCGAGGACCGCTTCTTTGTCTACCCGACCAAGCTGCGCGAGTATCAGGCGCGGTACCGCGGCGCGTTCCTGCACGGCGGCGCGTCGCCCGAGGAGATGATCCTTCCAGTGGCGCTGCTGCTGCCGCGGGCCCGGCCCTAGCGTGGGTCGCTACTCGGAGCTGTTCCGTTTCGTAAGACCGTACCTCGGGCTGGTGCTGGCCGCGCTGGTCGCCACCGTGCTCGGGACCGTGTTCGACGGCTTCACCTTCGCCCTGGTGATCCCGTTCCTGCGGGCGGTGTTCGGCGCCCGGTCGCTGTTGCCGCCGGAGGGCGCGAACCTCGTGGAGCAGGTGCTGCACCGCGTGGTGGGCCCGCTGCTCCCGAGCGACAACGTCCAGGTGGCGCTGCGGAATGTCATCGCGGTCATCCTGGTTGCGGTGGTCGCGAAGAACCTCCTCGTCTACTTCTCGCGCGTCAGCATCGCCGTGATACAGGAGCGGGTGGTGCGAGACCTGCGGATGCAGCTCTACACGCACCTCCAGGGCATGGGCCTGGGCTACTTCCAGCAGACCAAGGGCGGGCAGCTGTTGAGCCGGATGCTGGCCGACGCCGAGGCCGTCAAGCCGATCGTGGGCAACGAGGCGCTGAACTTCATCCAGTCGGTTGCGACCCTGTTCGTCTACGTGGTGATGCTGATCGCGCTGTCATGGCAGCTCACGGTGCTCTCGCTGGTGCTGGCGCCGCTCCTCATCGTCGGGCTCCGGCCCCTGGTGCGGCGGCTGCATCGCGGCTACCTCCGCACCCTCGACGATCGCGGCGACCTCACGGCGCAGATGCAGGAGACGGTGGCTGGCGTGCGGCTGGTCAAGGCGTACGGCGCGGAGCCGTACGAGCGCGGCCGGTTCTTCGCCGCGGCCGACCGCTACGCCCGCGGCGTCATCCGCATGCAGCGGCTGGCGACCCTCTCCGGCCCGATCAGCGAGAGCTTCGGGGCGCTGGTGACGGTGGTGCTGCTGTGGGTCGGCGCGCGGATGGCGACGGGCCCGGCAGCCTCGATGAGCCCCGAGAGCTTCATCATGTTCCTGTTCGTCGCCCTGCGACTCCTGGTGCCGCTCAAGTTCCTCTCCAACTGGCCCGCCCAGTACCAGAATGCGCTGGCGTCCGGCGAGCGGGTGCTCCAGGTGCTCGACCAGGCGCCGACCGAAGCGCTGGCGCCCGGCCGGGAGGTCGTGCGCCGGTTCGAGGCCGCCATCGCGTTCCACGACGTGTGGTTCGCCTACGATGGCGGGCCCTGGGTGCTGCAGGGTGTCGACCTCGAGGCGCGCAAGGGCGACGTGATCGCCATCGTGGGCGCGAGCGGTGCGGGGAAGAGCACCCTGGTGGACCTGTTGCCGCGGTTCTACGAGCCGTCCCGCGGCGCCATCACGATGGACGGCAGGGACCTGCGCGAGATCACGCTCCCCTCGCTCAGGAGCCTCATGGGAATCGTGAGCCAGGAGACGGTGCTGTTCAACGACAGCGTGAAGGCCAACATCGCGTACGGATCGCTGGACCGGTTCGACGCGGCGGCGATCGAGGCCGCGGCGCGGGCCGCGAACGCGCACGACTTCGTCGCCGCGCTGCCGGCGGGCTACGACACGCTGCTCGGCGAGCGAGGCACGCGCCTCTCGGGCGGCGAACGCCAGCGCATCGCGATCGCGCGCGCGTTACTCAGGGATCCGCCCATCCTGATCCTCGACGAGGCGACGAGCGCCCTCGACACCGAGTCGGAGCGCCTGGTTCAGGAGGCGATCGACCGTCTCCTCGAGGGCCGGACGGTGTTCGTGATCGCCCACCGCCTGTCCACGGTGCAGCACGCGACCCAGATCCTGGTCCTCGACCGCGGGCGCATCGTCGAGCGCGGCCGCCACGAGGAGCTGCTCGTCGCGGGCGGCACTTACCGGCGCCTGTACACGCTGCAGTTCGGCGCGGAGGTTCGTCCGGCCCTTGCGGACTGAGCGCGCCCCGGCGCCGGCGCCGGCCCTCCAGGAGCCCGGCGCAGGCCGCCTGACCATCCTCCACCTCACGCACCAGGGTGGCGGCGCTGGCTCGACGGTTTCCATCGCCGCGCTGGCCGCAGCGCAGCGCGCCGCCGGGCACCGCGTGCTGGTGGGGTGCCGCGCTGGGACGCTGCTCGCCACGATGGCGCACGCCGCCGGGGTCGAGGTGGTGCCCCTCGCCTTCGACCGGTGCGCGGACCTGGCGCGGCAGATCGCGCGGGTGATCAAGGAGGCGGGCGCGGACGTGGTGAACTCTCACGCCTCGCGCGACCGCGCGGCCTGCCGGCTCGCGCGGCTTGCGGGCCGCCTCCCGGCCGCCTGCGTCATGACCCGCCGGCAGATGCCGCGATCTCTGCCGGTGTCGGTGCTGCTGAACGGCTTCGTCGCCGACTGCACCATCGCCGTCAGCCGGGCCGTCGCCCGGGCCCTGGCGCGGCGCGGCGCGCCGCCGTGGCGGGTGCGCGTGGTCCCCAACGGCGTGGATCTGGCGCGCATCGACCGCCACGTGCCGGGCGCGGCGATCGAGACGGCGCGGGCGCTGGCGGGCTGGCGCCCGTGGCGGCCGACGGTGGGCGTGGTAGCGCGGCGGAAGGACCACGACGTGCTGCTCAGGGCCCTCGCCACGCTCGAGCAGCCGCTGACCCTGACCCTGCTGGGCGTCGAGCCGGACGCGGACCTGCTGGCGCTGGCCGCCGCAGCGCCGCGGCACACGGTGCGCTGCGTGCCGTTCCGTCCCGACGTGCTGGCCTTCTACCGTGTGTTCGACGCGGTGGTGCTGCCGTCGCGCGGCGAGGGGCTCTCGCAGGCGCTGCTCGAGGCCATGGCACTGGGCCTCCCGGTCGTCGCCTCCCGCGCCGGCGGCAACGTGGACCTGGTGAGCCACGGCGACGACGGGCTTCTGGTCGCGCCGAGCGATCCCGCGGCGTTCGCCGCAGCGCTGGCACGACTCCTGGGCGACGCCGGGCTGCGGCGCCGGCTGGGCGACCGGGCGCGCCGCACGAGCCGCGAGCGCTTCTCGATGCAGCGGACCGCGACCCTGACGGATCGCGCGTACCGGATCGCGCTGGCGCGCCGGCGGTGAGGCGCCGCAGCGACTTCCCCGCCTACCTGGCCATGCGGACCCTGGTCGGCCTGATACGGCCGTGGCCCCGGGCCGTCGCGCTGGGTGCCGGCGCGACGCTGGGCCGTGCGGCGCGCGACGTCCTCGGGCTGCGGCGGGAGGTCGCGGACCAGAATCTGGCGGCTGCGTTTCCCGAGCTGTCGCCGGCCGCGCGGACGTCGCTGGCGCGGCGCGTATACGCGCACTTCGGGCGGGTAGCGACCGATTCGTTGCGCCTGACCGCGGGAGGCCCGCGCGCAGTGCTGCCGTTCGTGCGCGCCGTTGAGGGCGCAGCCCTGGTCCGCTCGCTGCTGGCCCAGGGCAAGGGCGCGATCGTGCTCGTCGGGCACCACGGAAACTGGGAGATGGCGGGGGCCTGGGCGGCCGCGGCTGGGTTCCCGATCGCCGCGGTCGTCAAGCCGCCATCGAACCCGTGGGTGGCCAGCTACGTCGAGCGCTCCCGGCAGCGGATGGGTCTCGAGACGATCGCGTTGCCGGACGCGCGGGTGGCCGTCCCGGCGGCACTTGCCGCCGGGAAGATAGTGGCGCTGGTGGCCGACCAGGCGGCGATGCGGGGCAGCACCTGGGTCCCGTTCTTCGGCAAGCCGACCAAGACGGCGGAGGGGCCCGGCTATTTCGCGGCCCGCACCGGCGCGCCGGTGGTGTTCGGCGGATTCGTGGCGGAACGCGACGGCCGCTACCGGGGCTTCGTCGAGTTGCTCGACGCGGAGCCGCGGGGGGAGCCGCGGGAGCTGGTGCTGCGGATCGCTACGCTGTTCCGCCAGCGGTTGGAGGCGGCCGTCAGGCGCGCGCCGGAGCAGTATCTCTGGACCCACCGGCTGTGGGCGCGCCAGCCGCCGGGCGGGCTGTGATCGCGTAGGTCGGGCAGTGGCGCAGGAAGTCGCCGCCGACCGGTGACCACACCTGCGGCCCCCGCGGCCCGACCGCCTTGCCCGCGCCGTCCAGCTTGAAGGTCCCGGCGGGGGCGAGCACCACGCAGACTCCGCAACCGATACAGCGCTCGCGGTCCACGCGCAGCTCCACCAGGCGGCGCGGGAAGACACCGCCGTCCGCCCGGCGCACCTCGTCGCCCGCCTGGTCGAGCGCCGCCGCCGTGGCGCGGTACCCCTCGTCGATCAGCTCCCTGGTGTTCAGGAACGTGAGCATCGGCACGTGCTCGACGCGCGGCTGGACCAGCAGCATCGGCGGGCGGGTCCAGTGCGCGAGGCGCGTCTCGAGCATCTGCTGGAAGATGATCTCGGTGGCGCGGGCGAAGACGGCGGCGAAGCCGTCCTCCTGGACCTCCGCCCTGAGGACGCTGGAGGAGCCCACGTCCACCGCCACGACGCCGTCCACGCCCTGGGCCGCGGCGAGCGCGACCGGGAGGTTGTCAACGAGGGCCCCGTCCACGAGGAAGTGGTGCCTTATCTCGCGCGGCGCGAAGAACCCGGGGAGCGCGCAGGAGGCGAGCACGGCCTCGGCCACCGGCACATCCTCGAGGCCCGGCAGGCCCCAGTAGAGCACCGACCCCGAGTTGAGGTCGACCGAGGCGACGATCAGCCGCCGCGACAGCTCGCGGAAGGTCGTTTCGCCCAGCAGCCCGCGGAGCAACGCTTCGAGCGGCTCGGTCTTGTAGATTCCCGGGGCGCGCAGGCGCTTGGCGGCCATCGCGCGGCGCGCGACCGTGAACACGTCCTGGCGGCGGAGGCTGCGCGCGATCTCTTCGATCTCGGCAAGGGTGAAGTCCGCAGCCCACGCGGCACCCACCAGCGAGCCGATGCTCGTGCCGACGATCACTTCCGGCACCCAGGCGCGCTCCGCCAGCGCGCGCAGCGCGCCGACGTGGGCGAGGCCCTTCATGCCCCCGCCGCCGAGCACCAGCGCGAAGCGCCAGCGCTCGCTCACCGACGCTTGCCCGAGCCGCGCATCGGGAGTTAACGTAGCCGCCGAACCCATGCGAGCGCCACCGTCCCGATGACCACCGTCGCGTCGCACACGCGGCTCGGCGAGCTGGTACGCGAGCTCAGGAACCGAGAGTTCCCGTGGACCGCGGCGACCACCTATCTCAACGCGGCGTCGGTGGGCCCGATCCCCGAGCGCACGCGCCTGGCGCTCGAGGCGTTCAACGCCAAGCGCACTGCGCCGCATCTTCTCCCCGACCGCGAACTGCTCGCGGTGCATGCTGCCGCACGCAGTGCGGCGGCCCAGCTCCTCGGCGCCACGCCGGAGGAGATCGCGCTCGCGCCCAACACCTCGACGGGGCTCAACGTCGCGGCCGGCGCGCTGCCCCTCGGCGCCGGGGACATCGTGCTCCTCAGCGACCGCGAGTTCCCGGCCAACGTGTATCCGTGGCTGGCGCAGCGGCGGCGCGGCGTGGTCGTGGAGCGCGCGCCGGTGACGGCGCAGGGGTTCCCTGACGAGGACTACCTCGTCGAGCGCTTGACCGATCCCCGGGTCCGCCTCCTCGCCGTCTCGATGGTGCAGTTCTCCAACGGCTGGCGCGCCGACCTCGCGCGCCTGGGCGACGCGTGCCGCGCCAACGGCGTGCACCTGGTGGTGGACGCGATCCAGGGCCTGGGCGTGACGCCGTTCGACGTGCGGGCGCTGCCCGTGGACATCCTGGCCTGCGGCGGCCAGAAATGGCTCCTCGGCCCGTGGGGCTCCGGCTTCTGCTATGTAAGGAAGGAGCTGATCGCTGGCCTCCATCCCCCGGTCGTGGGCTGGACCGCGTACCAGGGGATGGACGACTACAGCGCCCTGCTGCGCTACGGCGACCGCCTGCTGGACGACGCGCGCCGGTTCGAGGTCTCGAGTCCCGCCACCCAGGACCACCTCGGTCTCACGACGTCCATCGGCCTGCTGCTCGAGCTGGGGGTGGACGCGATCGCCCGCTACCTCCACGCGCTGGGTCAGCCGGTCCTGGCCTGGGCGGCCCGGCGCGGCGTGGCCGTGGTGTCGCCCACCGACGATGTGCACCGCTCCCAGATCGTGTGCATCGCGCCCCCCGACGCGAAGGAGGCGCACCGCCGGCTCAGGCAGGCGGGGATCGTCTGCGCTTTCCGCGAGGGCGCCATCCGCCTGGCGCCGCACTGCTACAACACCATCGAGGAGATGGAAAAGGTCGTGGACGTGCTGGATGAGGGGATGAGTGATGGGTAATCAGGTGACCAGGGCCCGGCGCGGCCACGATCGCCGGCCCGCGCACCGCCGCATCACCTAATCACCTATCACGCATCACCCGTCACTCACGTATCTCCAGGTCGGCGAATTTCAGTTTCCCGTACTTCACGAGGTAACGTCCGGGTGCCAGCCCCCGGTTGGCGTCCTCCACCTTGGCCCCGTCCACCTGCACGCCCCCCTGCGCCGCCATGCGCCGCGCCTCGCTGAGCGAGCTGGCGAACCCGATGTCCTTGAGGATCTGCGCGAAGGACGCAGGCTGGTGCGTGTAGGCCGGCCGCTCCGTGGGCGCCGCCTTCTCCTTGAACAGCCGGTCGAAGTGCGCCTCGGCCCGGGTCGCGGCGTCGGCCCCGTGGAACTGGGTGACGATGTCCCGTGCCAGCCAGCGCTTGGCCGCGTACGGGTCGGAGCGACAGCGCGCCAGGGCGGCCTGGAGCTCGCCTTCGCCGACGCTCGAGACCAGCGTGGTCCACTCGTCGAGCAGGGTGTCCGGGATGGACATCGTCTTGCCGTACTGCTGCTCGGGGGGCTCGGAGATGCCGATGTAGTTGTCGTAGGATTGTGACATCTTGCGCTCGCCGTCGATGCCGCGCAGCAGCGGCATCACCAGGGCGACCTGCGGCTCGAGCCCGTAGCGCTCCATCAGGGTCCGGCCGACGAGCAGGTTGTACTTCTGGTCGGTCCCGCCCAGCTCGACGTCGGCCTTGAGCACGACCGAGTCGTAGGCCACCAGCAGGGGGTAGAGGAACTCGAACAGGGAAATCGGACTGCCCGCCGCGTAGCGCTTCGCGAAGTCGTCGCGCTCCAGCAGGCGCGCCACCGTATAGTGGGAGGTGAGCGTCAGGATCTCGGGGAGGGTGAGCGGGGCGAGCCAGCGGCTGTTGCGGTCCACGACCGTGCGTCTCGGGTCGAGCACCTTGAAGACCTGGTCGCGGTAGGTCGCGGCGTTGGCGGCGACCGCGTCTTCGGAGAGCCGGGGTCGCGTTTCGCTGCGACCGCTCGGGTCGCCGACCAGCGCCGTGAAATCGCCGAGCAGGAACACGACCGTGTGCCCGAGGTCCTGGAAGGTGCGCAGCTTCCTGATGGACACCAGGTAGCCCAGGTGCAGGTGCGGCCGGGTGGGGTCGAAGCCCTGCTTCACCACCAGCGGGGTGCCGGTGGCGGCGGACCGTTCGAGCTTGCGCGCCAGGTCGTCCTCCGGGACGATCTCCACGGCGCCGCGGCGAATGGCGTCCATCTGCTCGTTGACCGGCGGGAAGGCGCGCATGCGCTATCGTAGTGGCGGCCCCCGCCCGCTGGCAAGCGCGCTGGCGCCCCGGTAACTTCCCGACTTGATGGATTGGGAACGTATCAGCAGCGGCGTGCGGCGCTGGTTCACGCCGCAGCGGACGCGGCGGACTGTCGCATATCTCCTGCTCGCCTGCGGCTTTGTCCTCGGCGTGGCCTACGGCAGCTGGACGCGAGTCTGCGCCGCCGGGGCCTGCCCGTCGATCGCGATCCTCGACGAGTACCGCCCGCAGCAGGCGTCCAAGGTCTACGCGCTGGACGGCCGCCTCATCACCGAGCTGGGTTACGAGCGCCGCACCGTCGTCCCGCTGCAGGAGATGCCGCAATATCTTCGCCAGGCGTTCGTCGCGATCGAGGACAAGCGCTTCTACCAGCATCACGGGATCGACTTTTCCCGCATCCTCGGCGCCCTGAAGGCGAACATCCTGGCCATGTCGTTTCAGCAGGGCTTCTCCACCATCACGATGCAGCTGGCCCGCAACGTGTTCCAGGGGCGGATCACGCGGGAGAAGACCCTGACGCGGAAGCTCAGGGAGGTGCACGTCGCGCTGGAGCTGGAGCGGACTTATTCGAAGGACCGCATCCTCGAGTTGTACCTGAACCAGATCAGCTTCTACGGCGCGTTCGGTGTGGAGAGCGCGGCACAACGCTATTTCGGGAAGCCGGTGAGTCAGCTGAGCGTTCCTGAGGCCGCGCTGCTGGCGGCGCTGCCCAAGGCGCCCGGCCGCTACAACCCGCGCCGCTTTCCAGCGCGCGCGGTGGAGCGGCGGAACCTGGTCCTGGACCTGATGCGTCAGCAGGGGTACCTGACCGCGGCGCAGGCGGAGGAGGCCAAGGCGTATCCGCTCACCCTGTCGGCACGCCAGGACTACGGCGACGTGGCCCCGTACTTCGTGGAGTGGATCCGCCAGCAGATGTACGACCGGTTCGGCCGCGACCTGTACGAGAAGGGCCTTCGGATCTACACCACGCTCGATCTGGACATGCAGCAGTCGGCCGAGCGGACGCTGGAGGAGCAGCTCGAGGCCATCGAGGGCGGAGCCTACGGGAAGTACCCGCACCGGACCTACGCGCAGTACGTGGAGTCGAACGGCGAGAACGTGGAGAACAACGAGCGGATGTCCACGCCGTACCTCCAGGGCGCGATGGTCGCGCTCGACACCAGCGGCGCGATCCGCGCGATGGTGGGCGGCCGGGACTTCGACGACTCCAAGTTCAACCGCATCACGCAGGCGGTGCGCCAGCCGGGCTCGACCTTCAAGCTGTTCGACTACTCGGCGGCGATTCGCGCCGGCCACTCTCCGGCGGAGATGCTGCCCGACTCCTCGATCTCGCTGCCCATGTCGGACGGCACGATCTGGGAGCCGCACAACTTCGAGCAGGAGGAACTCCAGGGCTCGATCACCCTGCGCCGCGCGCTGGCGCTCTCCATCAACCTGGTCGCGATCCGTCTCGGTCTCGAGCTGGGCGTCGACGCGGTTGTAGACGAGGCGCGCCGCTACGGGATCTCGACCCCGGTGCCGGCGGTACCCTCGATGTTCATCGGCTCCGCCGACATGATTCCACTGGAGCTGGTCTCCGCCTACACCGTGCCGGCGACGCTGGGCATGCGAGCGGCGCCGTTCGCGATTCTCCGCGTCGAGGACGCGAGCGGCAAGGCGCTCTACCAGCAGCAGCCGCGGCGCGAGCGGGTGATGCCCACCGACCAGGCGTACGTCCTCAACGACATGCTGCGTGACGTGATCCGCTACGGGACGGGTCACACGGCCGTGGTGCGGTCCGGCTTCCCGCTTCCGGCGGGCGGAAAGAGCGGCACCACCAATGATTACACCGACGTGTGGTTCGTCGGTTACACGCGCGACCTGGTAGCGGGCTTCTGGATGGGGTTCGACGTCCAGCAGCGGATCCAGAGCGGCGCGCAGGGCGGGCGGTTCGCGGCACCGGCGTGGGCCAACTTCATGCGGGAGGTCTATGAGCGTCGGCCCTCGCCGGGCGACTGGTCGCCACCCACCGGCATGGTGCAGCGCGAGGTTGATGTCACGTCGGGCAAGCTCGCCACGCCCTATTGTCCGGCGTCGGTCCGCCGCTGGGAGGTGTTCGCCCCGAACGCCGTACCGACGGAATTCTGCCCACTGCATACGGCGCCGGGCAGCACGCCGGGGACACCCAGCGCGCAGGACGGCGGTCTGAAGCCTCCCAAGCGGCCCCCACACAGCGGCGGCTGAGCGCATGAGGCCGCTCCGCGTCAGCGCGGAGTGGGTGCTCCCGGTCGGCGGCGAGCCCGTCGCG
>Ga0153915_10004257_pt1 | contig 13166 bp, 9 predicted proteins | sample Opewatmetagenome_2_FD_107003 | JGI IMG/M metagenome (GOLD analysis project Ga0153915, IMG submission 107003) | Freshwater wetland microbial communities from Ohio, USA - Open water 3 Core 3 Depth 3 metaG | ecosystem: Environmental > Aquatic > Freshwater > Wetlands | place: USA: Ohio, Lake Erie... | reverse complement strand
TTCAAATTCTCTACTCTGAGATGCAGGACACGCACATTATCAAGTCCAAGAATTCGGCGCACGTTCTTAAGGAAAGCCACCTTTTTTGCCCTGCTTTCCACGAGAAGAATCTGGGCCTTGGGCTCCCACGCAGCCAGGACAATTCCAGGGAATCCCGCCCCGGACCCGACGTCAAGGATTCTTTTGCCTGCCAGGTCGTTCTCTACGCAAAGCAGACCAAGGCTATCAAAGAAATGCTTGTCGATGACACTAGCCACATCTCGTCGAGAAATGAGGTTTATCGTCTTATTCCATTTCAAGAGTTCCGCCAAAAAAAGCCCAGACAGACGAACGAAGCCCGCGGGTAGGGAAGCATGAATGCCTTGCGAGATTTCCTTAAGTTTCTTCAATTCATCCTTTCCAAATGCGGGCGGCTTCGTCTTCAATTCCTTGCTCGGCCTCATGCGCTAACTCCAGTCGCTGCAATAGAAATCTCTCGAATCTGCAATAAGGCTCGCTTCCATCCGCCACTTATATGCGGGACCCCTGTATCCGGAAAGGGCGGGTAGGGGAGTGGTCCCAAGAAATGCCGTTGGATGCGAGCTGCTAGCCACTGCCATGCAAGGGGCTCCGGGGTGATACCTTCTTGAGATAGACTAGAAGTGCAGAAATGTCTGACGGAGATACGCCGGGAAGTCGCGAAGCTTGGCCAATGGAGCGAGGTCTGGCCTTACGGAGTCTTTCCCTTGCCTCCTTTGATACGGCCTGGAGCTCGTCAGAGAAAAGGTTATCGGGTATTGCCAGGTGTTCGAGCTTCCTGAATTGCTCTACCCTTCTCTCCTGCCTGCGAATGTAACCGTCATACTTAACTCTAATCTCGACAAGATCTCCGATCGCCGGGGACTCCGCCGCGATGCCTCGCTTTACCAGGAGAGCGTAGTTGACCTCAGGCCTTCTAAGAAGTGCTGCGATAGAGATAGGGCCCGGGAGTTCTAAGCCACGTTCGAATAGCCCGGTAGCAGATTCCAGTAATCTCTGCGCATCTTCAGGCCTGACAAAAGATCTCTCCAGCCGTTCAAGCTCACATCTGACCTTCTCGATTCTCGCAGTGTAATCCGCATAGAGTCTCTCGCCAATAAGCCCTAGTTCATGCCCGTAGTGCATCAGGCGTTCATCGGCGTTGTCATGTCTCAGGAGAAGTCTGTATTCGGCCTGGGAAGTGAACATTCTGTAAGGCTCACTCGTGCCTCTCGTTACCAGATCGTCAATGAGGACGCCAACGTAGGCTTCGGCCCGATCAAGCACTAAGGGTTCTTGGCCGCGAAGCAATAGGGCGGCATTAATTCCGGCCATGATTCCCTGTGCCGCTGCTTCCTCGTACCCCGAGGTTCCATTTATTTGCCCTGCAAGGAAAAGAGTGGGGAAGAGATGAGTTTGGAGCGAGGACTTGAGATGAACAGGTGGAACAAAATCATATTCTACTGCATAACCCGGTCTCATTATCTCAGCGTTCTCAAGCCCTTTAATGGAACGTACGAACTCAACCTGTACGTCGGCAGGCATGCTCGTGGAAATACCGCTTGCATAGATTTCCTCTGATTCCGGCCCTTCAGGTTCGAGGAAAATCTGGTGAGACTCTTTGGATGGGAATCTTACGACCTTGTCTTCGATCGACGGGCAGTACCTTGGTCCAATGCCCTTTATTCTTCCTGTAAAGAGCGGAGAGCGGTGCAGATTCTCCCGTAGGATCTTGTGGGTCGCAGGATTCGTCCATGTAATGTGACAGGGCATCTGAGGTACATCATGCGCGTTCGTCGAGTGCGAAAAGAAGGGTGGGGGATCATCGCCGTACTGGGGCGTAACTTTAGAAAAATCAATGGACCTGCGGGCAAGCCTGGGCGACGTTCCGGTCTTTAGCCTACCCAGCTCGAACCCAAGCTCCTGCAGGCAGTGAGAGAGATGCGGGGCTGAGATCTCACCGGCCCTCCCTCCTACGAACGAACTTGAACCTATATGTATCCTACCGTTAAGGAAGGTTCCAGGCGAGAGCACGAGGCACTTTGTCAGGAACTTGAGCCCCGCCTCGGTTTCCAGCGCCCAGTTGAATGCGTCAGGAAATCCGTCAGGAAATCCACTAGGCGCCCCTGTACACCCAGCGCCCCTCTCTGCTCCGCGAGAAGTCAGAGACTCGATCCGAACAACGTTTCCTTGCATCAGCCTTAGACGTTCCTGGGACTCGACAGTGCGCCTCATAAGGTGTTGGTACGCCCTCTTGTCAGCTTGCGCTCTGATGGCCTGCACAGCTCTTCCTCGTCCCGTGTTTAGCATCCTGAATTGAATCCCGGTCTGATCGATGACTTTCGCCATCTCTCCGCCAAGTGCATCGATCTCTCTCACCAGGTGGCCTTTCGCCAGGCCACCAATCGCAGGGTTACAGGACATCTGAGCAACGTTGTCGAGGTTGAGAGTCAGAAGAAGGGTATTAAAACCCATGCGCGATGCGGCAAGTGCGGCCTCGCACCCCGCGTGTCCCGCGCCTGTCACGATGATGTCATACTTGGTGGCGGCGGAGTGCCTGGCGTCATGAGGTCTTCTGATTATCGAATTACCTCCTATCGATTCCATGGCTAACTGATCTTATCTCCTGCTGTTATTTTATTTCCCCACGCAGAACCTGGAGAAGATGCTGTCAAGTACCTCCGGCCCGACCCGGCTTCCTGTTATTGTACTCAGGTCCTGAGCCGCCTCTCTCAGTTCGACGGCTATTAAGTCCTCGGAACCTCTAGATTCAAGCAAGCGCCTCGCGTTCTCTATGTTCTCGTGGGCGGAGCGCAAGGAGCTCAGATGCCGCTGGCTTGCGCAGGCAAAGTCATGAAAGTCAAAATTCCCGGAGATGAGTCGCGCTTTGAGAAGATCCCTGAGCGAGCTTAAGCCTGTTCCCAGAGTAGCGGAAACTTCGACAATCTCCCCGGCGTCTATCTCCTGAGAAATACAGCTTTCCACGGCGATCCTGGCAGCTGAAGGCGAGGCAATGTCGATCTTGTTAATCACTATAACGAGCGGTTTGTGATGGATGGTTCTCAGGATTTCGACGTCGTTCTGATACGCGCATTGCGCGCCCATCTGGTGCTCATACGCGCGTTGCGCGGGCGCGCGCATGTGGTGCTCAGATGAGCTTTGCGCAGGCGCCAAGTTCTTCTCGTGAGAGTCTCCGCTTGAGGCATCGATCACAAATAAGACGATGTCTGCAAGACGGATCTGTTCAGTAGTTCGCAGCACGCCCTCTCCTTCGATTTCCTCAGTTCCGCTTCGCAGCCCGGCGGTGTCGATGAGAGTGATCGGCACACCTTCGAGCTCGATCTCTTCTTCTATCGTATCGCGCGTCGTGCCTGGAAGAGAAGATACTATTACTCGTGAACGACCGACTATTGCGTTGAAAAGACTGGACTTACCAACATTGGGTCTTCCGACGATCGGAATCCTCGCGCCAGCGCTAAGAAGAACGAAAGCAGCCCTCTCGTTCACTATTTCCTCGAGCAAGCCGGCGCAATCGTTCAATGTGCGGATTAGAGCGTGGGCCTTAATTTCCTCGGGCACATCGTCTGGAAAATCTATCCTTGCTTCCACCTCGGCAAGAGCGCCTATTAGCAAATTTGTGATTGCCCTTATGCGTTCAGACAGTCCACCCTCAAGCTGTCTAAGTGCATGCTCCGCAGCAGTTCTTGTTTTCGCCGCCACGAGATCGGCGACAGCCTCCGCCTGAGACAGATCGATCTTTTCATTTAAAAATGCTCTCCTTGTGAACTCCCCCGGTTCTGCCAGCCTGCATCCGGCTTCGAGGAAGGCCTGCAGCACCAATTGGCTCATTAGCAGGCCCCCGTGGCAGCTTATCTCGACTACGTCCTCGCCGGTGTATGTGTCCGGGGCTTTCATCACTGCGGCCAGAACTTCATCAACAACGTTGCCCGAGAGATTGCAGAGTCTTCCGTGCCTGATCGAATGAGAGCGCGTTCGCGCAAGTGCTTCTTTGCCGACAAAGAGTCTGTCAGCTATCTGCACCGCGTCCGGGCCGCTTAGTCTCACAACTGCAACGGCTCCGTGTCCTTGTGCAGTTGATATTGCTGCAATTGTATCTGCAGGCATTCTTGTTTCCCTTACCTGATGCGCGGACAGGAATCTGAACTCGAGTCCCAAAATTGCCCCAGAATGGAACCTGATGAGCCCGAAAATCGAACTTGATAGCACGCAAATTGGAACGCACTGACCGAAGGCTAGGGAACTTGATTATCGAAACCATAGGGCGAGAAGGCAACGAAACCGGCGTCAGGGCTTTCCGGTTTCCTTCAATGCAATAACCACCCGCTTCACGAGGCCTTCGCCTATTGCGAAGGATCTAACGGTGGGATTGTCTTTCAAAGTGAGATGAATGACTCGCCTTTCGGAAGCCTTTAGGGGTTCAGTAGTAAGCTCTTCTCCAGTTGCCTGCACACGCTCTGCCATCGATCGCGCGAGCTTCGCGAGCTGAGATTCTCTGCGCTTACGGTAGTCGCCTACGTCGACGATTACGTGTCTCCACTCTTCTGTAGCGCCACGATTTAGCATCTTGCTCACGATGTGCTGTAGGCACTCAAGCGTCTCGCCCCTCTTGCCTATTAGGAGACCGTCAGCGCCCGTGGAGCCGATAGTGATCTCGATCGCGTCCTTGCCTTGAACGGCTTCAACCGGAGCTTCAAATCCCATTACTGAGATCAGACCTTTGACCAATTCAGCCGGCTCCGCTGGTGCTTCCGCAGGCTTTTTCATGCGAACGCGGACGCGGGCCTGTCTGGCACCGAGTATGTTGAAAACACCTCGACTTCCTTCGTCGAGGACTTCTATCTCCACGTCTTTTTCCTGAACGTCAAGCCTGGACAGCGCATTTTGCACTGCTTCGTCAACTGTTTTTCCCTCGGTCTCAATACAATTGCCCAGATGTTCGTCCATGAAAATCCACTCCCTTCTTTAACGGCAACCAGGCAGTAATGAGTCAGATGCAGCCGTTACACACCTGATTTATGGTGATTGAGATTTCTAGTCTATTCTATCAAACCCTGAACTCAATGGCTAGGACGTCCGGGTCTCTCGCTGGCCGGCCGCCGGCTCCAGCGCCTGTTTGCTCGTTTCGCCACGCTGCATAATGTATTGCTGCGCGATCGTCATGAAATTGTTGGCAGTCCAATAAAGAACGAGGCCCGAGGGCAGACTGTAAAAGAAGACGACCATAAGAATCGGCATAAAGTACGTCATTGCTGCCTGACGCGGGTCCGTTGGCGTCATTTTTTGCTGCCAGAACATGCTCGCGCCCATTATTAGGGGTAGAAGGTGTATGGAGAACCCGCTCACGACAGCAACTGTATCTGCGGATGAAAGATCGTTTATCCACCACACAAAATCGGCTTTTCTCATCTCTATCGAGTTCATTAGCACGTTGTAAAGCGCGATGAACACGGGCATCTGCAAGAGGAGCGGGAGGCATCCGCCCAGCGGATTGACTTTATGCGTCTTATAGAGTGCCATCACTTCCTTGTTGAGCCTTTGGGGATCCTTCTTGAACTTTTCTCTGAGTTTCTGAATCTCGGGCTGGAGCTTCTGCATCTCTCGCATGGACTTCGTACTACTCTTGGTGAGGGGATAGAAAAGGATCTTTGTCAGCGCCGAGAGTAGAATTATGACCAGGCCGTAGTTGGGAAACACCTTGTGGCACTCGACAAGAAACCAGAGGATGATCTGGCTCACCGGCCTGATCCAGTTCCAACCCATGTTCACAGTGCGTTCCAGTCCCACACCCAGCGCCTTCAGCTGCCACAAATCAATAGGCCCGAGATAAAGCGTGAGAGCCGTCTGTGTAACCCCGGTCACGGAAACGGGAATAACGAGCCGCGCCCCGGAAATATCCTTTTGCGGGTTCCCAAAGCTCTGGACCTTCGAAACCGTGCCTTCAGGCGGAATGAAAGCAGCGAGGAAATACCTGCTTCTTACTGCCGTCCACCTCACGGTGCCTGAGTGCTCCTTGACTGGAGCCTTCTTGAATGAACCCATGTCATCACGGAATAGCTCGGTGCCGAGAAGTGAGACCGTGGCAAGATTGCGAAGCTCTTCTCTTGTATTTGTCTCCGAGAGAGAGAGTCCGCCGCTCCAGCCGACCAGGCACTCAAGCTTCTCTTTTTGTGATGAGATTCCCCTGAGTTCCAACGCAAGATCGATTACGTAACTGCCATCTCTAAAGCTGAACGTCTTGCTGACTGAAGCCCCGGTGGAGTCAGCTGCAAGAAAGGTAAGCTTGAGAATCCGGTTGGTCTTTGCATCGACGCTATCAGTGACCGTGAAAATGGTGGAGCTTAGATCGAGCCGTCCCCCTTGCGAGCTGATGATGACACCGATTGCGCCCTTTTGAGGATCGCGCACGAGATCAACGGGCGCGCCTTTGGCTGCGACGAATTTCTTGAGCTTGATACTTGTGAGAACGCCGCCTCGAGAACTGAAAGTGGCATCGTAGAGGCCGGTTTCAACTTTTATGTCCTGTATCGGCGCTCCTGCCACGTTGACGAATCTCCGGGCCGGAACCGCCACTGCCGCTTGCTGACCTTGCGGCGCCAAGCCGGCCTCGGGTGTCGCCCCGCCAGCCTCAGGCGTACTCGGAACGGCAAGTGCAGTCGAATCAGGGACGCCGGCCTTCGCGGCACTGAGTGAATCTGCCTCTCGCTGGGCAAGCAGTTCCTTTTGTCTCTTAGCGTAAGCCGCCTTCTCGGCTGGCGCAAAGTAAAGCACCTGAAATAGCATTACTACTGCTGCCGTGAGCGCCAGTGCGAGAATCGTTCTTCTGTCCATTATCTGACCTTTCTCTCAGCCAACTGCTTAGAACGGCGATAGTTAATCCAGTTCGTCAACACCGCCGGGGTTAAACGGGTGACATTTCAAGAGCCGCTTGAGCCCCAGCCACACTCCTCTCCCAACACCATATCTGCTCACAGCTTGAAACGTGTAATCTGAACAACTGGGGTAAAACCTGCAGCTGGGAGGAAGTATGGGCGAGATACAGACTTTATACGCTTTAATAAGGAGCAGGATGACTTGCTTCACGATTCCTCAAACAACAGGGCTCAGTCACATAATTACGATTTGGCGAGATTGCCGAGATGACCTGCGAAGCCGGCCTTGGCCAGCACTGAGCGCATCTCACTTACAAGGCTGTTCCATTCCAGGTCTGCTATTCCCTTTCGGCCGACAAAAATGAGATGAACACCGTCTGGCAGACCCGCTTTCAGTCTCCTGTAAGCTTCTCGAAACCTTCGGCGTATTCTATTTCTGGTGGCCGCCTTGCCCAGCTTCTTGCTGGTTACGAACGCTGCTCTTCTGCCTTCTGCGCCTTCTCTGAGGCAAAAAAGCACTATGTATTTTGTCTGATAGACACTGCCGTCTCTGTAAACCCTCTCAAAATTCTTGTTGCCTCGGAGTCCTTCCTTGCGCGGAAAACTCTCATTTACTCTATTCATGAGGGCCTGTTCATTGAGGGATCTGCTAAACGGAGACGCGCTTTCGCCCCTTCGCCCGCCTTCTGCTGAGCACTTTTCTGCCCTGAGACGTGCTCATTCTCTTGCGAAAGCCGTGAGTTTTCTTTCTAGGCTTGTTGTGTGGTTGAAACGTTCTCTTCAAGAAAAACCTCCAATAATTGCTGAGTTAAACAGCCGCCTAAGCGGCGGGCATATTGAAAAAACGGGTAGCTTGCCGATAATTCGGGCGTGTTAGCGCAGACCGAGGTACGCCAGGAGGATTCTATGGAACGCGGTGAGGCAGAGTCAAGCCTTTAATGCGGAAGGGGGCGGGGGCGGCGCGCGATACACCTTCAAGCCGAACACCCGCTAGATGTCTAGCGATACATGATTTTGATTTGTCCCCAGGTAAAGGGCGGGACCGCTGAAGCGGATGGACTTGTGCTTGAGCCCGGAGCAGTGAAAAACGAACGACTGCTCCGGGGCGGGCTGTAGGACGACCCCAGATCCCACCACTCGGTTATGACCCAGAGTGTCGTGTCAGCAGGATCGGCCGCAAAGTAGAAATCTGCCTCACAATTCGGAACCATGTATAGCGTCGTGTTGGCCTGAACTTCCAAGAGAATCGAGTTTACGTGTATCCACTTCCAGCCGGGGTGAAGAAGACCTCCATCACCCATCCTATTATCGGGCACGGCGGACCCGGGCGTCCAACTTATCCTGACATCACTCACAAATCCGGCGGCTTTATATGTCATTAGCGTGTCGAAAGCCGGGACTTCGCCCATGAGGCCGACACCCGAGCTGTCTCTGCCCCACCAGTTCGCGTCCGCAAACTCCGGGGGCTGCTGCCCATCCACGAAGTAAAATCTGAAATCGGGATGAAAGAGAGTCCTGTACATGCTTGCCAGAGCGTGGGCATCGTTAGCTGTATTCACATCATTGTCCATGACGCTATAGATCACCCTCAGATCCTCGAGAACATTCGCTGGGCTTGTGCGAGGAACAAGACAGTTTGCGCATTCCCCAGAAGGGGGTTTTGGTTTTGTCGACTCCGAGCAGCCTGAGAGCAGAAAACATGCGGCAAGAACTATCACGAGCGCCGGAGAAGAGTATTTCCGGGTCTCAAGAACGCGTTTTGGAGCCCGAAAGATGGGTTTCGACGCCACGGTGAGCCACCCTCAGCTAATTCATTGCACATGGAGGAGATTGCGTCCAATTGGCGAAAATGTGACACGGGCCAACCGTAAAGTCAAGCCAAAATCTAGGCCCTCACTCAGCCTCCGTGCCTTTCACGTAGAGCCGCACCCCGTCAAACAGGGCGTCATCAAGGCCGACCTCGTTATCTCTGGCATCGACAACGTAGGCTTCGCCTGCGACAACTTCTGCAAGAGTGTCTTCATCGTAGGCGAGCACGGCGTGCCTCACGGAGAACGCTGGCGAAATCCACAACTGCTTGCCATTAACGAACACTTTGATCCTCTCGTGAGTAGTTGCCTTCTGGTCCATCGTACCTCCGGAGCTACTCCCTAGCGAAGAAGCTCGGCTCTTCCCAGCTTGGGCGCCGCGATCTCTTTTCCCGCCTTCTGCTGCGCCCCCATCCAGGAAATGATTGCGTCCCGCACGAGAATCTGCGTGTTGCGTATGTCTTTCCCCTCCCTGAAGACTGAGAACTTGTCGCCGCCATTTGCCATGAAATCATTAGTGGCCGCAAGATATAGCTTTGTCGGAGAAATTGGTGCGCCGCTTTCGAGGGTCACTGACTTGATCCTCTGGCCAGGGGGGTCTTCTGGTTTATAGGAGTAACGTATTCCCGAAACCTGAACGACGCCTCTTTCGGACGTTCCCTGTTCAAGCGCTTCCTTCACTTGCTCACCGGTGAGATACATTGTGACGATCGTGTTATCGAAGGGCATGAGTCGGTAGATTTCCGCTCCGGTGATTGGACCCTTTTCAAGATCAACCCTGACCCCTCCTGAATTCTGATAAGCGACATCAGCGTTCACTGCGCTCCGCATGATGTCGCAGATGAGATCGCCAAGCGCGCTTTCGCCCCGCCCACGCATTATGGGCTCTGACGCGACTGCAATTGTCTTGTCGAGCTCGCCTGCGTACTTCTTCTGATAAGACTCCACGATCGCAGCAACTGCCTTGCTGGGGACAACGTCTTCGACAAAGGTGGGTCTCACACTTTCTTCAACAAGAGAGCTCCCGCCCTTGCACGCATCGACCCTGAGACGCATCACTCCTAGCCTGATTCCATTCGAACCGGAAATCATTACCGGAATAGAGTTCACAACGCCCGAGACCATAGTGTGGCTATGACCACCGAGGACTGCGTCCACGCCCTTGAGCTTCGATGTCAGGTCCGCAATCGGACCAGTGACCGTACCGTCTTTCTCTTGAGAACCCCCGACGTGGGCAAGAACGATCACCAGTTTCGCACCCTGTCTTCTGAGCTGTGCCGCTATTCCGTTCACAATGTCTTCCGGCTTATCAAACTTGAGCCCCTTTATGCTCGTTGGATTGATCACAATCGGCGCCTCCTCAGTGATAACCCCGATTATGCCTATCTTGAGATTTCCCTTTTCCACCACGGTGTAAGGGAGAATCCAGTCTGCTCTCTTTGCTCCGCTACCCGAGAAAATATTCGACGCAAGAAAAGGGAACTTTGCCTGTTTCATTCGCTGTTTTAAAACGTCGACTCCCCAGTCGAACTCGTGATTCCCGATTGCGTAGGCCTCAAAACCAACCTTGTTCATGAATTCGATCACTGCTGCGCCCCTGCTCAAATTTGAAATCGCCGAGCCCTGCATCATGTCTCCGCTGGACACGACGAGAACCGGGCCCTTTGAACTTTCTCTCTCGGCCTCGATGTAACCGCCGACCACAGCCGCACCACCCACTGGTCTTCCAGTGGAATAGTCCTTGTCCTCGGACAGAAGTGCCCCGTGGAAATCTGTGAGATGTAGAATGGTGAGCGTTGTTTCACACGAGCTTGACCCATCGCCTGCACTGCTCGCGGCCACACTGCTCGACCCCGCATTCGTATTACCGGACTTCGCTCCGCCGCCACCGCCGGCGGACTCTGTCTGCGACTCTATCGCTGGCATCTCCCTCGCAGAGGCGGGAATGCCACAGAGGCCAGTCAGACAAAAAGCGAGCACAACTGTGATGTAGAAACCAGCAGTTGCGACGCCGATTACAGGCTTTCTTCTCAAAAGTGAAATCAGATTAGCGCTCATTTCAACATCTCCCTGGACAAGGAAAAATAGGAACCAAGAGAGACACGATGTCCCTTCGGAACGCGTCAGCGAGAAGCGCCGAAACAGACGACAGCATACGTTTTTGGATCCCGATTGTCAAACTCGCATCTTCTCACCGTTCTAGCCATTTTCTCACGCGCGGTCAACTCACGCGCGGTCAACGCGCACGCATCGCACTGTGGTGAAATCAGGAAATGTCAATTTGTCGTTAGAAGCTCCAGGCATGTTGTTTTGTGTTGATGCTCGCTTTCCCTTAAGCAGAGCCGATCTCCACGCGTCCAAAAGTAATTCTCTCTCGAATAGTTTTTTCTTGCGCGAACTTCGCAGTTGTGCTAACATACCGCCCGCATCAGACAAAGACTCTTGGTTTTCGGTCGCGATGCTCTTCTTTCTCTCGGCTTTCCTCTGTAGCGCCGGGTTTCTCGCACAGTTCTTGCTTCTTTGAAATGACTTCAGATTCCTGCTGCGGAGGCTGAGAGTTTTCCATTTGCACGAAGCGGGCTATTGGTGTGTCCAAAACGTCAAAAATCGGGGTGTGGATGGATGTGGAAAACGCACCTGCCCCTTCTGCAATTGTTATGAATTAGGTAGTTACGTCGGCTCGCCGATGTGGAATATCTTGTGGATTACCTGTGAATTACTGAGGATAGTCCCTTGGAAGCTCCCGAGGTTCTGCGTATTTGGGGCAAGGTCTGTGAATTGCTCCAGGGCAAGATAAATGAGCAGAGCTTTCAGACGTGGCTCAAGCCCGTACAGCCCAAATCGATGATTGACGGTCGCCTGTTGGTTCAGGTGCCCAACTCCTTTTTCGCTGACTGGATCGAGCAACACTACTTGTCAATCATCGAGGAAACCTTGAAAGAGGTTGCAGGCTCGCCTCTGCGCATTTCCTTCTCAATTGCGCCCGAGGATGAGAGCCGTCCCCAGAGGAAAGCCGAGCGCTCCAGCGTTTCTTCTCACAGAAAGCTCTCTACTGTTCTTGACGAGAGTCAGCTCAATCCCAGGTTCACTTTTTCTAGCTTTGTTGTTGGGAGCGGCAATCAGATGACGCACGCCGCATGTCTTGCCGTCGCCGAGAAACCGGCCGTGGTGTACAACCCACTGTTCATTTACGGGGGCGTGGGGCTCGGAAAAACGCACATAATGCAGGCCGTGGGGCACTACATAAAGGACGAAAAACCCGCCAGCAGGGTGTTCTACGTTTCGTCAGAAAAATTCATGAACGAAATGATCGACGCCATCCAGCACGGACGAACCATGGAGTTCAAAAGAAAATACAGAGGCGCTGACGTTCTCCTGATAGACGACGTCCAGTTCCTGGCCGGCAAGGAGAGTACCCAGGAAGAGTTCTTCCATACTTTCAACTCGCTTTATGATGCACAGAAACAGATCGTAGTAACCAGTGATAGGCCCCCGAAGGAAATTCACATGCTCGAAGAGCGTCTTATCTCGCGCTTCAATGGAGGGCTCGTGACAGACATTCAGCCACCAGACCTTGAGACAAGGATCGCCATCCTCCAAAAGAAGGGTGAGGGAGAGCACGTGCGTTTGCCCGACGATGTTGCACTGCTTATGGCATCCCATGTGAAATCGAACATACGAGAGTTGGAGGGGTCCCTTTTGAGGCTCCTGGCATTTGCGTCACTTGCCTCAATTCCGTCATCCGAGCTGACGTGTGAGTTTACAAAGGACGTTCTCAAAGATCTCATAAAGACTCCGGAAAGAAGCCTACGTATTGACGACGTGCAGAGGGCCGTAGCGGATTTCTTCAGACTGCCGATTGAAGCCATCAAGGGGAAAAGGCGAACGAATTCGATTGTCTTTCCTAGACAGATTGCAATGTACATTTGCCGCAAGATGACCGATTTTTCTCTCAACGACATCGGTTCAAGGTTTGGTAACAGAGACCACACAACGGTGCTCTATGCCTGCGACAAGATAGAACAAATGCTCAACGCCGACAAACAGGTCAGAGAGACAGTGGATAGAATTATCGCCCTCGTGTCTTCAATGATGTCCTCTTCCGTGAAGGCCTGACCAAGCAGCCTCAATTCTACTTTTCGATTTCGGACGATCCAAGGACAAACCAGACCTCCCCTCAATCGGTCTTGTTTCCTCCAGCACATCCGGAGAAATCTGTTAGTTGCTTGTGAAGTTCCTGTGAAAAGATGTGAACAAATCTTAGAGATGTGCATAAGATCGATAAAGCGAGGAAATGATCCATAGACTAACTAACATCTGTCTGTTTGATAACTATTTGTAAGGTAATCAGTTACAGAACGCACGACTTAAAATTCACGCCAATCACATCACCTACATATTCTACTGTTTTTATATAAGAAGTTTGTAGAAGTATAGATAAGGTGTAGAGATGCTTTCGCGGATGGCATTC
>Ga0153915_10004256_pt1 | contig 13167 bp, 11 predicted proteins | sample Opewatmetagenome_2_FD_107003 | JGI IMG/M metagenome (GOLD analysis project Ga0153915, IMG submission 107003) | Freshwater wetland microbial communities from Ohio, USA - Open water 3 Core 3 Depth 3 metaG | ecosystem: Environmental > Aquatic > Freshwater > Wetlands | place: USA: Ohio, Lake Erie... | reverse complement strand
TGATCGGTATGAACCCTGGAGCGACTTATGGTTTAGCCAAATGTTGGAACCCAGACCGGTTTGGAGAATTGGGAAAGAGGCTTGCGAATAAATGGCAAACCAGGGTCCTCCTCTTTGGGAAGGAGGGAGAGCGTCCGATCGTCTACGAGATCCTGCGCCATCTAGGAACAAAGGGAATCGATTTGACTGGTAAAACCGGTTTACTCCAACTGGCTGCACTTCTGGAACGGTGTACTCTCCTTGTAACCAATGATACCGGGACAATGCATGTTGCCGCTGCTGTCGGCATCCCTGTCGTCGCTCTCTTTGGATCAACACCTCCTCTCACCACAGGTCCTTGGGGAGAGGGTCATGTGGTTGTTCGAAAGGATATTCCTTGCAGTCCTTGTTGGAAGAGGATTTGTCCGACGGATCATCAGTGCATGGAACGGATCACGGTGGATGAAGTCGAGGAGATTGTTGATAGAAAACTGGGAGAACTCATTTACAAACGATGAACCATGAACGATGAACTGTGGACGATGAATGATGGAAAAGATTCCGGTTTCTGTCTATGTCCTCACTACCAACAATCGCAGGACGATTGAACGGTGCCTGAAGAGCCTCTCCTGGGCTCAGGAGCTGGTGGTCGTTGACTCCTTCAGCCAGGACGGGACCTACGAAATCTGTAAACAATATACCGATAAGACATTTCAGAGGACATGGACGGGACATCGCGATCAGTATCAGTATGCCGCCGATCTCACCGCCCAGGACTGGATCATGTTTGTGGATGCCGATGAAGAAATTCCTCCAGAATTAGCTGAAGAGATTCGGATGGTGTTGAATGGGAAAGGAAAAGATTTAGATGGATATTTTGCTTATCGGCGTACGTATTACCTGGGAAGATGGGTTCGATACGGAGGATGGTATCCGGATGGTGAGATCCGGCTTTATCGAAGGGAGAAAGGCAAATGGGAAGGGGGACTTCATGCCAAGTTGGTGGTGGATGGGAAGGTAGGAGTTTTAAGAAATCAGTATCATCATTATACGTATGGAAATATTTCAGATCAGATTCAGACGATCGATAAGTATTCCAAAACCGCGGCAGAAGATCTCTTTGAGAGCGGAGAGAAGTTTAGCCTTTTCAATCTTCTCTTTCACCCTCCGTTTCGATTCATCAAAGAGTATCTTTTTAAGTGGGGATTTCGCGATGGATTGCCGGGCTTCATCATCATCATCTCAACCATGTACTACGTTTTTATCAAATATGCCAAATTATGGGAGTTGACGATTTCTAAGAAGGAGAAAGAGAATGACTCCTGATCGAGAGGCTTTTAAAGGGAGGAAGGTCTTAGTCACAGGGGGATTGGGTTTTATCGGATCCAATCTGTCGGCCAAACTGATCACGTTAGGGGCAACAGTGACGATCGTGGATAATATGATGCCCCGTCTGGGAGGAAACCTCTTCAATGTAAAAGATATTGTCGACCGCATCCATATCAACTTCAGTGATGTGAGGGATGCCCATTCCATGGATTACTTGGTGAAAGGGCAGGAGATTATTTTTCATCTCGCGGGGCAGGTGAATCATGTGGACAGCATCCGGAACCCGATTCAAGATCTGGACATTAACTGCCGGGGGACATTGGTCCTCCTGGAATCCTGCCGAAAATATAACCGGGAGGTGAAGATCATTTTTGCCGGGACACGGGGGGAATATGGTTCCAGTGTCACCTTGCCGGTGGGAGAGGATCATCCCACGAATCCCAAGGGAATTTACGCCGTGACCAACTTATCGGCCGAGAAGATGGTTCTCGTCTATCACGATGTTCACAAAATACAGGGAGCCTGTTTGCGGATTACGAACACTTATGGCCCCCGGCATCAGATGGCCCATGATGAATATGGCGTCCTCAATTGGTTTATCCGCAAAGCCGTCGATGATGAAGTCATTCCTGTTTTTGGAGACGGCCGGATTTTGAGAGATTTTCTCTACATAGATGATTTAGTCGATTGCTTTTTAGAGGTGTCGGCCTGTCTCCAGGCTTATGGAGAGGTATTCAATGTGGGGACCGGCATTCCCGTCAGCTTCATCGATTTGGCGAAGTTGATTGTAAAGATTGCCGGAACCGGCAAGGCAACCTTTACCGAATTTACTCAGGAGCGGAAGGAAGTCGAGCCGGGGGATTATTATACCAATATCTCCAAGATCAAACGCATGGTGGGATGGGAGCCCAAGACCGGGTTGGAGGAAGGGCTCCGAAGGACGATCGAATTCTACAAAAAGTATAAGAAGGAATACTGGTAGGTTAAGTTATGGGTAACGGTTAGGAAGCCCGTATCGTTTATCGTGAAAGGGTTACGTGTTTAAAATCTAAAGACCATGGACATGACCCTTTGACGAAACGGGCATCGTTGCCCTAACCCATGGACGGAAGACTTATTTTATACATAGTGACTTCGTCAATGAAATGGGGTTGACGGTGGTTCCTTTTTTGGATTTAACCAGGCAGTATAAAAGGATCAAAGGCGAAATCCTCTCGGCGACCCAAAGGGTCTATGAAAAGGGCCATTTCATTCTCGGAGAGGAAGTTTCTGCTTTTGAGAAGGAATTTTCCCATTATTGCGGGGTTCGATACGGGGTCGGAGTAGGCTCTGGGACCGATGCCCTTTATCTGGCCTTGAAAGCAGCCGGCATCGGAGAGGGAGATGAGGTTGTTACGGTGGCGAATTCTTTTGTGGCCACAGCCCTTGCGATTTCCTTTACGGGGGCAAAACCTCTTTTCGTCGATATTGATCCGAAGACTTACACCGTGGATCCCGATCACCTTGAACTTTTCTTAAAGCGTCAAAGGGGAAAAGGCAGGAGGCGAAAGATTAAGGCCATTCTCCCCGTTCACCTCTATGGCCACCCGGCGGAGATGGATTCGATCATGGAAATTGCAAACCGTTTTGATCTCGCGGTGATCGAAGATGCCTGCCAGGCCCACGGAGCAGAATACGGAAATAAGAAAGTCGGTTCCTTTGGGATCATGGGGTGTTTCAGTTTCTATCCGACCAAGAACCTGGGAGGATACGGGGACGGCGGGATGGTGGTGACGAATCATAAAGAATATAGCCAGAAAGTCAGACTCCTTCGGTGTTACGGAGAGAAAAAAAAATATCAGCACATCCTGAAGGGACACAACAGCCGATTGGATGAAATCCAGGCGGCACTTCTCCGGGTCAAGCTGAAATATTTGAACCAATGGAATGGAGAGAAAAGGAGAAAAGCTCTCCTCTACAAAAGGATGCTTGAAGATGCAGGGGTCCATTGCCCCGTTGAAAAGGAGCAGGCTCGTCACGTCTATCATCTCTTTGTCGTCCGCTCAACGAAGAGGGATTCCCTCCAGACATTCTTGAAAGCGAGGGGAGTTGAGACACTCATCCATTATCCTATTCCCATTCATCTCCAGAACTCATACAGAGAGCTTCGATATCGCAGAGGATCTCTTCCGATTACAGAGAAGTGTTCAAAAGAGATTCTATCCCTCCCTCTCTTTTATGGATTGTCCAAGGAAGAGATGGAAGAGGTGGCCGAAACGATTCGATCCTTTGCCGATCTCTCTGTGAATAGGAAGATAAGGAGATGATGCAGAAGATAAGATTTGCTACGGCCATTTCAGTTTTTTCCAAAAAAAGGGGAGGGGCTGAGAGATACGTCGCCGATTTGTGCACTCGAATGTCTGAGGAAGGTTACGACGTCAATGTCTATACGGAGCATTGGGATGAAGAGATTCAGGGAATTCATTATCATCCTATAAAGACCATCCCCTTCCCAAAGAGCTTAAGACTTCTCACTTTTGCCATCCGAGCAACCAAAGAAATGGAAAAGGACCGGTATGATATTACACTTGGGGTCGGCAATACCTTAAGGGCAGACATTCTTCAACCTCATGGCGGCGTGCATTGGGCGTGGTTCTGGAGGAGTCTGGGAGCCTACGATCACCCGTTGGTTTGGATGGTCAAATTCTTAGGAAGACTGTTAAGCCCAAAACAATGGGTCCAGGGTTATATTGAAAATGCACCTTATAAGAAACATTTTCATAAGATCATTGCCATCTCCGAGATGGTAAAAGAAGATATCGTCCGCTGGTATGAGATCCCTGAGGATCGAATCGAAGTGGTCTACAACGGAGTCGATACCGAGCGCTTTCACCCTCGAAACCGTCGACATCGGGAAGAGATCCGAAAACGCCATCACATCGGGGACGAGGTCGTTATTCTTTTCGTCTCAAATAATTTTCGGATGAAGGGATTGGACTGCCTGATGAAAGCCCTGGCTGGAATCAAAATGGAGAACCCCCCTCGCTTTAAACTATTGGTTTTAGGAAGAGGCCGTGAGGCTCCTTTCCTTCGTTTGGCAAGAAGAACAGGGATCTCTGAAGAGATCGTTTTTGCAGGATCCACAAATGAACCGGAGAAATATTACGGAGCAGCAGACTTCTTGGTCCATCCTGCTTTTTATGATGCATTTTCACTCACTGTTTTAGAGGCACTCGCGAGTGGCCTGCCCGTCATTGCCACCTCAACCACGGGAGCGAGTAGGATTCTGAATCATGGGGAGGAAGGGTTTGTTGTAAGTAAAACAAGGGATCTGGAAGAAATGAAAATGGCGATCAGGTATTTTTTGAATGAAAATGCAAGGCAGCAGGCTTCCCTTTTGGGAAGGACGAAAGGAGAGAAGTATTCAGATAAGGCAAATTTCAATGAGATCGACCGAATTTTCAGAGAGACCCTCAGGACTCATTTACCAAAGGGCAATAAATGTTGATAGGAGTTGAAGGAGGGCTATAGAAGACAAGGAATTGAGAGAGAACTGTCTCAAGAATGGCCTTAGGATAGCCAAACATGACACTTCAGAAATGACACAAGAACATCTTCTAAATTTCACGATAGAAATGGTTTGACAGGATGTCAATCAGGAGAGTGGAGGAGAAGATAGGAAGCGGGTCTGGAAAAATGAACCCAATCCCCTGGAGCGAGCAGTTTCGGTGGCGGGAAAAAGTACATCAACAATATCCCGAGGTTTGGGATCTGAGGATTGTGAGAAAACGTCTCCCGTTCATTTTAAAATATTTGAAAGATGGTGATGCCGTTCTCGATATCGGCGCGTATAATCGTGAACTAGGAGACCGAATTAGGAACCATCATCCGCATATAAAATATAAAAGCTTGGATATTGATCCCTCTTACCCGCATAACTATACCTCCTTTGAAGAAGTCAAAGAAGAATTTGATATGGTCCTCATCTTTGATGTGATCGAACATTTAGATTGGGATAAAGGGAGGGAGATGGTGATAAAAATATTTGAGATTTTGAGGCCAGGAGGCAGGGTGATTATCACTACTCCCAATGTGTATACACCCGGTCGGTACTGGAAAGATGTAAGTCATCGTACACCCTACCACCATGAGGAATTGGGAGCATTGTTCTTGTGCCAACGATTTGAGTCCATTGAACTCTTCCGGTTATTCAATGCCCCCTTTCTAAAATACATCATTAAGGTTTACCTTTTCTCTCCCTTTTTTCGTTTTCTTTCGCTCGATTTTACAAAATCTATTTTGTTGGTGGCTCGAAAGGTTTAATGAAGGACTGAGAAAGGATGATGAAGGTTGCTTTCTTGATTCATAGTCTGGAAGCCCCCAGTTGCCGCTATCGTGTGCTACAATACCTTCCCTATTTAAGACAACGGGGGATGGATATATCGATCCATTTGTTTAAGCGTCATCTTCTGGACAAATTGAAGTTCTATAATTCCCTGGCGCAATATGACATCATTATGATTCAGCGAAAACTCTTTTCCCCTGTCGACTTCTGGTATATTCGGCAGAGGGCGAAACGAATTGTTTATGATTTTGACGATGCCGTTATGTACCGGAGTCCCAGGTCGAAAAATCCTTACTCCTTTTCAAGGAAGGTAAGGTTTGCTTTTATGATGAGACGGGTCGATGGGGTAATCGCAGGGAATCAGTTTTTGAAATTAGAGGTTCTTCCGTTTAACTCCAAGGTCGTTGTCCTTCCTACTTCCATTGATCTGTCTCAATATACTTTAAAAAAGGATTATGATCACCTCAGACCAACGACCATTGGTTGGTTTGGAAGCAAAAGTAGCTTGGGATTTCTAAGAAATCTTATTCCAAGCATCGAGAATACCTTTAAAAAGCATTCGAATATCCAACTTAAGGTAGTCTGTAGCGAATTTCCCGATTCTCAAACTATCCCCATCATTAAGAAAAAATGGTCCTTAGCTGAAGAGGTGGAAGACATTCAAAGTTTTGACATTGGCGTCATGCCTCTCTCCGATGATCTTTGGTCAAAGGGGAAATGCGGCCTAAAAATCCTTCAGTATAATAGTGTAGGTATTCCGGCGGTCTGTACTCCGGTTGGAATTAACAGAGAACTCATACAGGATGGGCTAAATGGTTTTTGGGCCCAAAATGAAGTTCAATGGGAAGATCGTCTTTCGAAATTGATTGCCGAGAAGGAACGGAGGAAACAAATGGGACTTGAAGGAAGGAAGATTGTAGAAAAGTATTATTCCCTGGAGGTTACTGCTCCCCGTCTGTTTTCAACGCTTACGGAAGCGGTGAAGAAAATATAGGAGGGTCAGAAATAGTTCTGATGATACTCATTTAGGAGAGTAGAGATAAAAAAGATGGCCTTTGTAAATATACCGATTAACCTTGGAAAGGGAACATGAGAAAGGTGCCCCTATCTTCTTATAAAGCTTTTTCGCAGGGGGGCATCAGAGGATGGATGAGGGAGGATTTATGGAGACTTCTTCCGGCTACCTTCTTCGAAGATCCTATCTTCTCTGTCCAGAAGATGGAAATAAAAATCATTAAAGAATCCAGATTGAGGTGGGCGGCCATTGTTACCCTTTTAGATGAAAAAAGAATTTTCTTAAAAAAGGATAATACTAAAGGCTGGGTCGAAGGTCTTAAATACCTTATTCTTCCCTCAAAAGGGAGGAAGGAATGGTTCATCTCCTACCAACTGCAGGGGAAAGACCTCGGCATCCCCAAACCCTTAGGCTGGATGGAGAAGATTCATCGAGGCCTGGTAAAGGAGAGTTATTTTTTCTCGGAGGCGATCGGGTCGGGAATATCATTAATTGAAGATCCCGTGAAATTAGGAGACTCATTTATTCTTCTTGAAATGGCAAGAGCGGTGAAGAAAATCCATGATGCGGGATTGTTCCATAGAGACCTCCATGCCGGGAATTTTTTGTGGGACGACCAATCGCTCTATCTGATCGACTTGCATAGTGCGAAGATTTTCAAAACCCTTTCCTTAGGCCAGAGGCTATGGAACTTAGCTCTTCTTTTCCAATCTTTAAGATCCGTTTGGGGAGAAAAATATCAATCCCTATTTATGGATGCCTATTTTGAAAAAGAGTCGTTCCATCTTCTGAAAAAGGAAGAATTGCTTCAAAAAATACACTCCTGGATGGATCGTCTTCAACTGAGGCACTGGAAGAGCAGAACCAAGCGGTGCTTCAAGGAGAGCACAGAATTTTCTGTTGAAGCGGAAAGGGGGATCACTTACTACCGTCGAAGGGATTTTCCGCTAGATGCCTTAAAAGAAATGGCGAAAGAGCATCATCAATGTCGATTAGAAAAGTCATCTCGTCTATTAAAATTTTCTCCAGAGGTTACAGTCTCTATATTGGGACGATGGGGGGAAAAAATAAGCGTGAAGAATTATCATCCCCCAAAAGTCTGCGATCGATTTAAGGAACACTTTCGTCGCTCAAAAGGGATGCGCGCCTGGATCTCAGGGAATGGCCTGAGATCTAGGGGGTTTCCCGCCTTGAAACCTTTAGGCCTAGCGGAGAAACGAAGTTGGTTGGGTCTGAGAGAAAGTTTTCTTTTCATGGAAGTTTTGGAAGGGGCTCAAGAGCTGGATCGATACATTATCAATAAACTTGAAGATTTTAAGGAGAGAAAGATCTTCGTCAAACTGTTCGCTCAATGGCTGTCACATTATCATGGTAAGTATCTCTACCACCGGGATATGAAGACCTGCAATATACTCGTTTCCAAAGATGGAGAAGTCTGGAATTTCTATCTTCTTGATTTAGAGGATATCCGATTGAATAAAAATGTGGGCGAAAGAGATCTATTCAAAAATTTTCTCCAGCTGAACACCTCCGCGCCGAAAATCATTACCACAAGAGATCGTTTCAGATTTTTTAGAGATTATCTGGCCCTTCGCCCAATTGTTAAGGACAAAAAAGTTTTTTTGAGACGTCTGATCGAGGAGAGCAAACGGAGGGACCTGGTCTACATTTCACCTCAGGGAGTAGTGATTGAGAAACTTTGATGTCGGGCGGTAAAACCTTTATCTGCGGAAGGCGGATAAAATCCAGATGGCAAACTTTACTATGATATCGGCTTCAATATTCGTTTGACATTGGCGCATTCTCGTTTGGAACGGGTTCATCTTTATGGATCTTTCTATTATTATCGTCAATTGGAATACAAGAAATCTCCTCCTTCAGTGTTTGAATTCCATCTATCAAACGGTAAAGGCCATCGAGATGGAGGTATGGGTTGTAGACAACGGCTCAAAAGACGGGAGCGTAGCCGCGGCAGTAGAGAGATTTGCTGAGACAAAATTTATTCAAAATCAGGTGAACTTTGGATTTGCCAGAGCAAATAATCAGGTTCTGAACATGGCAGCAGGGAGGTATTTCCTCCTCCTTAATCCAGACACTCAGGTCAGCGAAGGAGCGGTTGAAAAATTGATCTCCTTTATGGACAGCCATCCAGAGGTTGGGGTGGCGGGGGCGCAGCTGCTAAATTCAGACGGTTCAAGGCAGAACTCGATCGCCAATTTTCCATCCCTGGCCACGGAGCTTCTCAATAAGAGTTTCCTGAGATGGTTATTCCCAGAAAAGTTTCCAGGAAAGGAGAAAGATTATCGTGAGCCGATCGAGGGGGATTCAGTGATTGGTGCCTGTATGATGGTAAGGCGGGATGCAATCATTCAAGTTGGCTTATTGGATGAGGATTATTTTCTTTTTCTTGAAGAGACCGATTGGTGCTATCGGATGAAGAAGACAGGCTGGAAGATCTACCACGTCCCCGATGCCGAAGTCTATCATTTTCAAGGGAAAAGCGCCGAGAAAGAAAAGAAGAGAGCCAGGGTGGAATATTTCCGCTCCCGCTACCATTTTTTTAAAAAAAACAAGGGGAATTTACAATGGTTCATCCTCCTCATCGGATTGCTGATAAGATTAGGATTCGAATTACTATCTATGACGGTGGCTTCTCTGGTTACCTTCTTTGCCATCAAAGGCTGGCGGAAAAAACTTGCAATCTATACATATCTCTTTTGGTGGCATCTGAAATTATGTCGGGAGGACATGGGTCTGAGGAAATAAAGCAAAGTCAAATGACAATGCCCAAATTCGAAGGGGGAATCTGGAGGGTTTTAACGGTCACGGGAAACGGACACGAAACATGATTTAAAGGGGAGGCTGTATCATCAACATTGCTGTCGTGGGAGCCGGGGCATGGGGAAAGAATCACATCAGGGTATTTTTTGAAATTCCCAATGTTCGGTTGAAATATGTCTGTGATCAGGATCCTGCCAACATTGAGCCAGTTTCTTATCTCGACATGCTCCAATTGGAAAAAAACGCCAAGGCCATTCTGACCGATTCAGGAGGCGTTCAAAAAGAGTCATACTGGCTTGGGGTTCCTTGTTTTACATTAAGAGAGGAAACAGAGAGGGTGGAAACGATCAAGAGCAAATGGAATTCATTGGTAGGGACAGAGGCGAAAAGGATTGTAAAAAAGGTAATGCATATGAAGGGGCGGGGGAGATATCTGAAAAGGCATGGGATATTTGGGAACGGGAAGGCAGGCCAGAAAATCGTCCAAATCTTAATGAAAGGCTTTGGTTAATTCAAACGGAAGTAGAAATATCTTAACTCCCTTCTCTAAGATCAATCTGAATCTATGATCAATAAACTTATTTGTTTTTTCAAAACCCTTAATGAAAAGCAGGTGCTTCTACTTCTCATCGGGATTTCGTTTGGATTAAGGCTTTATGCTGTGCTGATGGCACAGGGGATTGCCAATGATAGTGCCGCCTATGGTTTCATAGCAAGGGATTTTTTGAAAGGCGATTTTATAAAGGGATTATCTTCGCCTGCTCCCCCTTTTTACCCTTTTTTGATTTTCTTGTTTTCTCCGGATACCACACACGTTGAAATAACGGGAAGATTGATCTCCCTCTTTTTCGGGACCCTTGCCGTCGTTCCGTTATTTTATTTAGTCAAAGAGGCCGTGGGTCAAAAAAAAGCCATCTTCTCGGTGTTTTTCTATTCTTTCCATCCCTACTTGGCGACTTACTCGGGAATGCTCCTCACGGAAGCCACTTATTGGGCGTTACTCGTTTTTTCGGCCTATTTTTTCTGGACAGGGCTGAGTAAACAGGTAACGTGGAAGATAGGATTTGCGGGGTGTCTTCTTGGGTTGGCCTATCTGACAAGGCCAGAGGGGATTGGTTATATTTTGGTTTATCTGGTCTGGATAGTTGTGTGGGGTGGTGTCGGGAAGAAATGGCTTAAGAAATTTATTCTTATTGCAACTCTATTCCTGACCGTTTTTAGTTTTGTTGTCCCTTACGTCAATTATATCCATCGCGAAACAGGCCAGTGGTTGATTAGTAAAAAGGCATTGGATGCACAATCTCGATTTTTAAAAGAGGACACAGAAGACGTCGATTCTTCAAAAGGTATTAAGAACAATGGACCTGTAGAAAAGAATTCTAAAATCCTCGGAATCACCAAGAATGTCGTTAGATTTCTTCCATTTGTAACCTACCACTATTTGAGAGCTTATCACTTTTCGTTATGGCTATTTCTATTTTTTGGGTTAATAAGGGTTAGACAAAAGGTTACCGCCTATGAGTTGTTCTTAGCCTCTCTGGTTCTCTTCCATCTGCTTTCTTTGTCGACATTTATCCCTTCCACTATTCGTTTTGAAGTTCCGGTCATTCCTCTTTCTCTGTTTTGGGCCGGTACAGGGATTATAGAAATGAAAAGATATTTGGGAAAAGTTAAAATATTCAACGCAGAAAAGGTGATTTTCTTTTCCATTATCGTGGCGATTTTAGTCCAGTTACCACAGGGTTTGACACCGGAGAGAAGACATCGTGCGGAACAGAAAAAGGTTGGTCTGTGGCTAAAACAGAATACGCCCCTGGATGCGGTCATTATGAGTAATAGTCCTCAGGAGACGTTTTATGCCGACCGAGAATTCATGTTGTTACCCTCAGGGATTTCCAGGCCTGGGTATCGTGGCCTATCCTATGACGAGGTCATCCATTATGCGAGAACAAAAGGGGTTCGATATATTCTCGTCAATAAAAATACTCACGAAATGATCCCAGGTTTTATTGAATCAATTCAATCAACGGATTTAAAAGAAATTTATAGAGAAGCGGATCAGGGATTAGTGATTTATGAGGTGATCTATTGAAATGATTGAGATTCAAAGGCGAATTGGTTAGGTAAACGGGACGGGTGTTTTTTGGATCATCGCGGTCGCAATGGCCGGAGAAACGGACGATATGCTTAGGATATCTTCAAAAGAGGGGCGTTAACATATTTTTAATCGTTTATTCTTAATAAGGAAACAAAATGACGGATAAAGTGGCTCTTTGGAAAATTCGGGATGGAAATGAAAAAGATATGGAGGGAATTCTATCTCTCCGAGATTTAGTTTTTGGAGACGTAGAGAGGGATAAGCTTGATCCAAGATTCTGGGATTGGCAAATTAAGGAAAATCCCGACGGAACGGCATGGATCTATCTTGCTGAAGAGGGGGAGAAGATCATCGGCCACCTTGCTGACCTTCCGAAGCGTTTTCTGGTTCAAGGGAAACTTGTTCTCGGAACTTTGACCCATGATATGATGGTGCACCCGGATTACAGGAGAAAGGGTATTTCCGCCGCCACGGCAGAATATGCTATCCATAGGGTCGAGAGAGAAAAGGGAATGTTTATGACGGCTTACTCCATCCGCGAGGAATCCTTAAATAGTTTGTTAAAGGTAGGATGGAAGGAGGTAATGAGGCTTCCGGTACTGGTTTTTCCGATACGGTTTTATGGAATCGTAAATCGTTACCTTCGATTTCAGTCCTTGAGTCTTTTGATCGGGGGAGTGATGAGATTTTTCTATTTCTTTCTGTTTGGGCTGAGAAAGAAGAGAAAGATAGAAGGAACGGTGGTTGAGAGGGTTTATGAATGGGATGAGATGTATGATCTGTTCTGGGAGAGAGCAAAATCCGTCCATCCCATTATAGGTAACCGGAATCGGAGCTTTTTGACCTGGCGTTATCTTCGGCATCCTACCCGAGACTATGTCATTTACCGTGCCCTTCAAAAGGGAGAGATGAAAGGTTATATTGTGTTGAGAAAGGTAGAACTGTTAAAGTTTAACAGCGCTGTCATCGTGGATCTGCTTGCCCTTGATGATCACATCCTTTCTGAATTGGTAGAGAGAGGGATTGAGCACAGTCGACAGGAAGGAGCAGATCTCTTGGGTTTTATGGTTCCAAAACCGCACCCCTATAATCGGAGTTTAAGAAGAGAGGGATTTTTGCCAAGTTTTAGGGCATTTCATTTCCTGGTTTATTCTCATAGGAAGGAACAGATCCTTTCCGACCCCAAAGGATGGTATGTTACCTGGGGAGACACCGATGTCATCTAATCGCTTAGAAAATAAGGTGTCCGTGACCCGTGTCCTTTTTGTTCACGTTTGGAGAAATGGAGAAGAGGTTTTTTGTGCATGCATTAGGCGGAGATTCCTTGCTAAGAGATCCAGGGGTCACCCTTATTCAGTTCAAGAGAGAGATTGAGGGCTCTGGATGGAAAAGATCAATGCCTTGTCGTTTGATTTAGAGGAATGGTACCACTCGGAATTGGTGGAAGGGAAAAGGTCTCCCTTCTCACAGGCCGAAGAGGCAACAAGACCCATACTTGACCTGCTGGATCGATATCAAACAAAAGCTTCCTTTTTTGTTGTGGGTGAAGTTGCAGAGCAGAATCCTCATCTCATCCAGTCCATTTACGAAGGAGGACATGAAATCGGCTGCCATACCTTTTCTCACAAACTTGTGTGGAAT
>Ga0153915_10004255_pt1 | contig 13169 bp, 10 predicted proteins | sample Opewatmetagenome_2_FD_107003 | JGI IMG/M metagenome (GOLD analysis project Ga0153915, IMG submission 107003) | Freshwater wetland microbial communities from Ohio, USA - Open water 3 Core 3 Depth 3 metaG | ecosystem: Environmental > Aquatic > Freshwater > Wetlands | place: USA: Ohio, Lake Erie... | reverse complement strand
TGGGTAAAAAGATCGACGATCTTCCCTTTGCCCTCATCTCCCCACTGGGCGCCTATGATCGCGACGTTGGCCATCTTACTATTTTGGATTTTGGATTGCCGATTTTGGATTCCAATCTAAATTCCAAAATCTAAAATCTAAAATCTAAAATCGAAATCACAGTTTCACCTGCACCGCTGAGACGATTTCCGGCCGGTCGCGCAGCTCTTGCAGCGCTTTTTTGCTGACCGCTTCGTCGACGTGGATAAAGGAAATCGCGTTGCCGCCTTTATCCGTACGTCCGAGCTCCATGCCGGCGATGTTGATGCCGTTTTTGCCGAGCAAAGTGCCGACGGTGCCGACCACGCCGGGAACGTCGCGGTTACGCAGGATGAGAATGTAGCCTTCCGGCACCGCTTCGAGATAAAAATTATCGACTCTGACGATGCGCGGATGCTTGGCGCCAAACACGACGCCTTCGACTTCCATCTCTATTTTGCCCGTATCCACTTTGACCGTGATGTAATTGGCGAAATCGCTGGCGCGGCTACTTTTCGATTCGACGACCTTGATGCCGCGGTCGCGCGCCACGATGGGGGCGTTGACGTAGTTGACGCCGGATTCCATGATCGGCGTGAGAATTCCCTTGAGAACGGCCAGGGTGAGCGGCGCGAGATTGTATTGGGTGACATCGCCGCCGTACTCGACCTGAACCTCCTTGGGCAGCGCGCCGACCATCTGGCTCAAAAGACTGCCGAGCTTCTCCGAGAGCAGGAGGTAGGGTCGCAGGACTTCGAGCAACTCGGGGCTCACCGAGGGCACGTTGACGGCGTAGCGCACGACGCCTTGGGAAAGAAAATCGACCATCTGCTCGGCCACGGCGATGGCGACGTTGAGCTGGGCTTCGTCGGTGGAGGCGCCGAGATGAGGCGTGGTGATCACCTGGTCCAATTTGACGAGCGGGTGGTCCGCTCCCGGCGGCTCATCGACGTAGACGTCGAGCGCCGCGCCCGCCACTTTGCCTTCCTTGATGGCGGCGGCGAGATCGTTTTCATCGACGATGCCGCCGCGGGCGCAGTTGACGATGCGCACCCCGGTCTTCATTTTGGCAAAGGCGGCGTGATTGATCAGCCCATGGGTCTCCGGCGTCAGCGGCACGTGCACCGTAATGAAGTCCGACTTGGCGATGATGTCTTCCAGAGTTCCAGGCTCCACTCCCATGCGCGCGATGTTTTCGTTGGCGATGAACGGATCGTAGCCGATCACCTTCATGCGCAGGCCGGCGGCCCGTTCGGCGACGATGCGCCCGACGTTGCCGAGCCCGATGACGCCGAGCGTCTTGTTACACAATTCGACGCCGACGAACTTGTTTCGCTCCCACTTGCCGCTCTTGAGCGAAGCGACCGCCTGCGGAATATGGCGCGCCAGGGCCATCATCAGTGCGACGGTATGCTCACCGGTGGTGACGTTGTTGCCGCCGGGCGTGTTCATTACGACGACGCCCCGCTTGCTCGCCGCCTCGGCGTCGATGTTTTCGTAGCCCACGCCGGCCCGGCCGATGACTTTCAAGTTTTTCGCCGCTTCGATCAATTCGGCGGTGATTTTGGTACCGCTGCGAATGACCCAGCCGTCATAGATTTCGCAAATCTTTTTGAGCTCATCGGGTTTGAGTCCTAAGCGGACGTCCACTTCAAAGCCGTGGGCGCGTTCGAACACCGCTAAACCTTCGGGAGCCAGAGAGTCGGAAACTAGAATTTTCATGTTTTAATCCAAAGCCTCCATCAGCACTTCCTCGGCCGCCGCCACCCCGCGCCCGAATGGAATCTCGGCGCCGAATTTTCTGAGCGCCATCTCCAGCGCGGCGATTGCCGTGACCACGTCAAACGCGCCCATATAGCCCACGTGGGCGATACGGATGACTTTACCCTTGAGCTGGTCTTGCCCCTCCGCCAGGGTGACGTTCATGCGATCGCGCAGGAACTCCAGGACTCGATCCGCGTTGATGCCTTCCGGCAGGTATAGGCCAGTAGCCGCTGGGCTCGGGCTCTCCGGTGCCAGCAGTTTCAATCCCAGCGCCGTCGCCGCCGCCCGGGTGGCGCGGCACAGGCGCGCGTGCCGAGCATAAACCTTGTCAAACCCTTCGCGCTCCAGCATGTTCAAAGAGGCGCGGAGCCCGAAAATCAACGACACCGCAGGCGTAAAGGCGCCGGAACCTTTCTGCTGGTTCTTGCGTTCCAGGTTGAGGTCGAAATAAAAGCGCGGCAGCTTTGCCTTCTTAGTCCGCTCCCACGCCCGGTCGCTGAGGGAGATGAAGCCCAAGCCGGGCGGCAGCATGAGCGCTTTCTGCGAGCCGGTTACTAGCACGTCGATGCCCCATTCATCCACCGGCACGGGAACCACGCCGACCGCCGTGACCCCGTCGACGAGGAACAACGGCCCGCCTTTGGTTAGACTGGCGATCTCTTTTACCGGATGGAGCACGGTGGTCGAAGTTTCGCTCGCCTGAACAAGAACGCCCTGAATATCCGGCTGGGCTTTTAGCTGTTTTTCGATTTCCGCGACTTTCACCGCCCGTCCCCATTCGACCTTCAGATCGATGGGATTCAGGCCGAAGGCGTTGGCGATGTTAAGCCAACGCTCGCCGAACTTGCCGCCGTTGATGACGAGCACTTTGTCACCGGGAGAAAACAAATTGGCCACCGCCGCTTCCATCGCGCCGGTGCCGGAAGAGGCGAACATAATGACGTCATTTTTCGTGCCGAAAAGCTTTTTGAGCCCCCGACGGGCCTCTTCGAACACTTTGTTGAATTGAGGCGTGCGGTGGTGGATCATGGTCTCCGACATTGCCAACTCGACTTCGTTGGGAATCGGCGTCGGTCCCGGTGAGAGCAGATATTGTTTAATCATGGTTACCCCTTGTTTTTTGCCTGCGGTTTCCGATCGAGATGTGATTGCAGCACTGCGGGGGGTTCTGTGTTCAGTGGCGTCCTGCCAATTCCCGACGGCGCTGCCCCATAAAAAAAGCCTGAACCTCTTTCTTTAAGAGACCCAGGCGTTCGGCCGTCTTAATGCTTTGCACTTCCTCGTGGTCGATTCCACGTTCGCCAGTCGCGCAAAACTTACGAAAAACTTCTATCTTAGAAGCTCCTCCTTGTCAACGGTTTCAGGCGACTGGGGATTTACCCGAAGGTGTTTGCCAACCTCGCGCCGAATGTGCAAATATCCGCATGCTGATGGAACGCCTCATTCTCTTCGATATCGACGGCACGCTGACGCGGACGCAAAATGGCTTTGTGCCATTTAACCGGGCGATCCTGGATACGTTTAGCGTCGCCGGCGATATCCGCTCGGTCTTTCCCGACGGCATGACCGACCCCCGCATCCTCGAAGAGATTTTCGCCAGGGCCGGAGCGCCGATAACCATCTCCGTTGATCAGTTGAGTCAGTTCTCGAATAACTTGCGGCGAAACTACGCCGCGGCCCTGGAGAATGGAACGACGACCGTGCGTGCCCTCCCCGGCGTGCCGGAGTTGTTGGAGCGCTTGTCTGGCGCAGAAAATTTCGCTCAGGGCGTTGTCACTGGAAACTTCGAGGCCACGGCGCGCATGAAGCTTGAAGCCGCGGGGCTGGCCTGTCACTTGAGCTTAGGCGCCTACGCCGGCGACTCAAGCCACCGTCCCGATTTACCGCCGATCGCCAAACGGCGCTGGGAAATGAGCGCGGGGCGGGCGATTGGTCCCGAGCGTTGCGTCATCGTCGGTGACACGCCCAAGGATCTCGAAGCGGCGCGCGCCAACGGGATGAAATGCGTGCTCGTCGGCACGGGGCGGCATCCCATCGAGGAGTTGCGGTATCATGCGCCCGATGCGGCTATCACGGATCTCACCGACACCGGCGCGGTCATCGACAAGCTGCTCAAAATCTGAGGGGGAACCATGCGCTATCGTACGATCGGAAAGACCGGCGTGAAAATTTCCGAGATCGGCTTCGGCTGCGGCAACAATGCGGTGTTGATGGTCAAGGCCAGCCATGAAGATCAAGTGAAAGCCGTGCGCCACGCGCTGGATCGGGGAATCAACTTTTTCGATACCGCCTTCGCTTACGGCTTGGGGAAGTCGGAAAAGAACCTTGGCGGGATTCTTAAAGAGCTGGGCGCCGAGCCGGTGATTTCCACCAAAATTCGCCTGGAGGCCGATTGCCTCGGCGATATCAAGGCCGCGACGATCCGCGCGGTGGAGGCGGGGCTCGCGCGATTGCAGCGCGAGCGCGTCGACTTCGTCCAACTTCATACCCGGGTCACGTTAGCGCGGGGCATGGGCAAGCGCTTTAGTTTGACACCGCAAGATGTTCTCGGACCCAACGGCGTAATTGAAGGCTTCAAAGCCATGCGGGACCGCGGCAGAGTCGGTCACTTCGGTTTCAGCGGGTTGGGTGATCCCAAAGCGCTGCATGAATTGGTGGACAGCGGCCAGTTTCATGGCTTTCAGGCCTATTACAATCTGCTCAACCCGAGCGCCGGCCAGCCCGTTCCACAACGCTTCGGTGCACAGGATTATGGACTCATCATTGACCGGGCGGCGGCGAAAGGCATGGGCGCCTTCGTCATTCGTATTCTAGCCGCCGGCGCGCTCACGGCCGATCCCGGCGCCGGCGGCGGCAGCAGTCCCGAGCCGCTTTCGCCGGGCTCCGACTACGCGCTCGATCTCCAACGGGCGGAGAAAGTGAAAGCGGCGCTCGGCGTGAGCGGAACGGAACTAACCCAAGCGGCCATTCGCTTTGGCTTGATGAAACGGGAGGTCTCCACCGTTCTGGTCGGCTTCTCCAACACGACGCACATCGATGAAGCGGTCGCGTGCTCGGGCGCTCCGGCTTTGACCGCAGACGAGATGGCGAAGATGAAACAATTATGGGAAACGGATTTCGGGATGTTGGTCTAGGAGGCGGGAGGTGCTGGGTTGAGCGAACTAAAAATAGCGATTGGATCACGAAGCCCTAATCTCCCAGCCGAAGTCCCTTGTCAGTTTTTGTTAAAATGGACGGCGCTTCTGCGCGGCGGCTTTTAGCGCGAGCAGTTCTTCGATCGTGAGGCTCCGAACCAAATGCAATCGGTTGCCGTGCGGCGTCGGGAAGGATTTCCCGGAAAATTTGTCTATAGAGGTAAGCCAGCAGACCGGCTTGCCCTTTAAACTTTCTTCCCAATGCCAAAGATCGAATTGGTTCGGGCGGGTCCCGATATTGAGGGACGGCACAAAGCGCTTAGTGTAAAACGATAACTTCGAGGCGATTTGATGAGTATTGGCGACCAATGCGCAGTCGGTCGTTTCGCGATCGATTGCTTGAGACCAGTTCTTCCACCCCCTGATTTCCGTCAAACGTCTGATGTGGGTTTCTGCGCCGGGTATCGAGATGAGCAATTTTACGCCGAGAACGATGAGCGCCGAGCCGAGCCCAAGAGTGGACAGCCAACGTTTCGCGGGCCAGAGCTCATCCGGCGTGCGCAGCGCCAACACGAGCAAGGCAAGGTAGGCGGCGACGGTCCAATTGCCTTCGATCTTTTTGACAAAAGAGAAAAAGAAGAACACACCTAGGGTCGTCAGGGCCATTCCCAGCAAAGCGCGCTCGAACGGATCCTTGCGCCTCATCCGGATGGTGCCGCACCAGACCCACGGCGCCAGCAAGATCCCGGGACTGAAGGCCTGCCGTAATAGAAATTCCAGCGGACGGTACAAGCTTGGTTGACCTTGATGCGCTTGAAAGAGATGGTAGGTGATCGTGGAAAACGCGTGCTGCCATTGCCAATGAAGGTGCGGCGCAAAGAGCAGCAGGCCGGCGACGGCGGCGAGCCAAAAAGATTTGCGCCTCATGAGCTCCGGAGCGCCGACAGCGGCTCCCACGATCAGCAGCGCTCCGTGATATTTGGCATAGAGCAGCAAAGCGGCGCAGGCGCCGACGGTCAAGGCGCGCGCCGTGGAATCTTGCTCGATGAAGCGCTGCAACGACCAGAAGAACAGCAACCCGCATGAGAGGAGCGCAGTGTCCGGCAGGGCAAGAGCCGACACAAAACTCAGCAGTGGAAACACCGTCCAGCCGGCCCACCATGCCCATTGCCGGTTTTGGGGAACGATCCTTCGGCCGACGATCCAAGCCGTGGCGGCGAGCGTGAGGCATGGACCCAGCCGAACGCCCCATTCACCATCGATCCACCCGGCCGTGAGTCCGATCAACCAGGCGATCAGGGGTGGATGATCGAAATAACCCCAGTCGGGAAATCGCGACCAGAGCCAGTAGTGGGCTTCGTCATGAAACAATTCGGTGCCGGAAATAACCAGGACGTTGCTCGCGATGAAGAGGGCGAACCAAATGACGGTTCGTCTAGATGATGGGGCCATGGATCGAACCAAAATGACATATCGATCCTCGCCTTGCCAGAGTCCGCGACAGACCCTTCGACTCGATACCGGGTCTTGGCCCGCGGGTTCTCGTTCAGGATTCCGCCCCAAGGACGTGCCCGTGGGGCTCCACAACAACCGGAAGGGGATTTTTCTGCTTGCCAAGGTCCGGCGCGAGTAGTACGAAAAGGTGTCGAACCCTTCGACTTGAGCCCCCGCCTTGGCTGGGGGCTCTTGCTCAGGATTCCGCCCCACGGGCGTGCGCGCAGGTGACGTGGGCTTACCCGTGGGGCTCCACAAAATCGGTCTGGCCGCGGCGAGTCCGCCGCAACCCAACCGAACGGCGGGCCGCGAATTCACCGATGACGGCTCGGGATTGTGGGGGGCACGATGCGAGTGATATTTCTTTCCGTTGCCTATCTCTTGATTTCATGTTGCCCGGCGCTGGCGCAGGCACCGAACTATCAAGGAAAGACCATGACGATTGTCGTCGGCACGGTGGCGGGAGATATCTACGATCTCTATGCGCGGGCGATTGCGTTGTACATGGGCAAATATCTTCCCGGCAATCCTAACATCATCGTACAGAACATGCCCGGCGCGGGGCATATGATCGCCGCCAACTATCTCTACGGTGTCGCCAAGCCGGATGGTCTAACTATCGCTGGGATCTTGCCGACCCTTTACTTCGAGCAACTGATCGGGCGGGCGGAAGTCAAATTCGACTGGACGAAGTTCAGCTGGATCGGCAACGCGACGAAATCCCCGCAGGTTTTATACATGCGCGCCGACGCGCCCTACAAAACCATGGACGACGTGCGCAACGCCAAAGAGCCGCCCAAGTGCGGTACCACGGGGACCAGCAACATGGGCTATTTCGTGCCCAAGCTTTTGGACGAAACCATCGGCGCGAAGTTCAACGTGATCGCCGGCTACCAAGGCGGCAGCGAGGTCGACCTCGCGGTGGAGAAGGGAGAGATTCAGTGCCGGTCGCTCAGCGCCGAGGCATTTTTTTCCCGCGAGCCGTTCCATACCTGGCATAAAAAAGGATTCGTTCGAGTGCTGGCGTACGGCGGCAAAAGCAGGGACGAAAAGTTGCCCGACGCGCCGACTGTCTATGAGCTCTTAGAAAAATACAAAACGCCGGAGTTGGGCCGGCGTTTAGCCACAGCGCTGCTCGCTGCGGGGGAGTTTCACCGGCCCTACATCGGTCCGCCGAATCTGCGCCCAGAGCATGTTAAGATGCTGCGCGAGGCATTCGACAAAACCATGAAGGACCCGGGATTTTTGGCCGAAGCCGCCAAGAAAAAACTCGATATCGATCCGACCAGCGGCGCGGAAGTCGAGGCGCTGGTCAAGGAAGTCATGGCCCAGCCTAAAGATGTCATCGAGCGGTTGAAGGTGCTGATGAGGCAGTAGAACTGCCGGCGCATGGAGGATGACGATGAAAATCACGCGCATTCATTCCCAGTTGGTAAAGTTGCCGGCGGAGGAGCCGCTGGCCGGTGGGCCGCCGTTTCCCCGGCCGTTTCATGAATTTGTCGCGCTCGACGTTCAAACCGATGAAGGCATCGAGGGCATCGGCTACACGACTCTCAACGGACCACTCGCGCCGACGCTCAAGCACGCGGTGGATCAGTTGGGCGCGCTGGTCGTCGGGGAGGACCCGCTGCGCACCGAAGCGGTGGGCCGAAAGCTGCGCGGGGCGGCCTGGGGTTCGGCGCAGGGTGGGGTCTTTACCCTCGCTTTTTCCGCCATCGAGATTGCGCTTTGGGACATCAGGGGCAAGGCGCTTGGCCAACCACTGGCCATGCTCCTCGGCGGGCTGCGCGACAAGGTGCCGGCCTATGCGAGCGGCGCGCTGCTCAGAAGCTATTCTCTGGAACAACTGCTCAAGTCGGGCCGGGTGCTCGTTGAGAAAGGGTTTAAGCAGATGAAAACCCAGCTCGCCCTGCCGGGGGAAACCTCGCCTCGAATCGAAACCGAGCGCATCCATCGTCTGCGCGAAGCGGTGGGGCCGGATATCGACCTGATGTGCGACATTAATACGCGCTGGAGCGTCAATCAGGCGATCGACATCGGCCGGCGCATCGAGGACGTCCATCTCTACTGGCTTGAGGACGTGACCGCACACGACGATTACGCGGGACTCGCGCGCGTCGCCGACGCGCTGGCGACGCCGCTCGCAAGCGGGGAATGCTTCTACGGAATCACGCCGTTTCGCCATGCCATCGAGGCACGCTCGCTGGACATCGTGATGATCGATCTGTTTCGCATCGGCGGCATTGCCAACTGGATGAAAGTTGCGGGCATGGCGGAAGCGTTTAACCTGCCGGTGGTGAGCCATCTGATACCCGAAGTCCACGTGCATCTGATTTCGGCCATCCCCAACGGCCTCACCGTCGAGTACATGCCGTGGTCGTTCAAGCTCTTCGAAGAAGTGCCGGTGCCGGTCAAAGGCGAGCTTGCGGTGCCGTCAAAGCCCGGACTCGGCCTTTCCTTCGACCGCGCCGCGCTCAAGGGTTACGCCGCTTAAATTCAGGTCGCAGCGGGCAATCGTGTTCGTGGTACGTGATCGTGCTCGGTTGCCGAACACGAGCCAGGAAAACCCCCTGCCGCTCAGCTTTAAGATTCAGACAGCCTCGCTGCGTTACAGCTGCATGCGCAAAGCCGGCGCCCACGGCACAAACTGCAACGAGCTGCTGATCAGCAACTATTAGCAGTGAGCAAACGAATGCCAGGGTTAGGCCCAGTCTTTAGCAGCAACGGCCTGTTGCTTGCGGGCGGTCTTTGCGGATATTAATGATTCAAAGTTGGTGGACGGATAATTGTCTGATACACTAAGGATCTAGTGGGATCCGCGGAAGGCGGCGGTCAATCGCGCGAAACACAAAGTTTCCTTCGAGGAGGCAGTCACCGTGTTCGGCGATCCACTTGGCCGCATCACCGACGACCCGCGCCACTCAGAGACCGAGGAGCGCTATGTGTTGCTCGGGCAGTCGGCCCGAGCGGCGGCTTCTCGCTGTGATGTTCACCGAGCGCGGGCAGGCGATTCGTCTAGTCAGCGCGCGGAAAGCCACGCGCCGTGAGCGGAGAGAATATGAGGAAAAATGAAGTTAGAAGGACGCCAGCCCGCCGAGTTGGAGTGGACGAGATTCTTCCTGAGTACGACTTCAGTCAGGCGCGGCCGAACAAGTACGCATCCCGTTACGCCAAGGGCAGCATTGTGATCACGCTCGACCCTGACGTCGCCGCTGTGTTTCCAGGGGCTCGCCAGGCGAACGAAGCTCTGCGGGCTCTGGCGGGCCTCATCCGGAGGCATCAGTCACGGCGAACGGCTTCACGGCAGAGCGCATAACCAACCGGTTGGAGTTGGACGCTCGCAAAACTCACGCAACTCACCCGGAATGTTACCCCTTTTCTACTCACCAAAAATGGCTGTGGATGCTCCCATTCTTAAACCTCGGCCCGCAAAATAAAAAAAATTGGCCCAAAAGTTTTCGCACGCAATTGGCAATCTATTCGCATTCCGCATCAATTGCCCGCGACCGGAGGGGATCACTCCTCGGTTGCTCCTCATGAATCTCCGCGCTAGGGTTTGATATCTTGCATGAACCATTCGCTCGGGATTTCGTGTCCCATGCCTTTTTCTTTCGCTGCTTTATAAGCGCAGTAGCCCATGGCGGCGAACTGGACGCCGGTGCCGACGTTATTCAAAAAGAACGTGATCTGTTTGTCGTTGGTTCGACTGGGGACTTTGCCGGCGATCAGATCGCAAATTTCAGGATAGCGGGTCCAATCGCGGGGTTTTTCGCGCCGCACGCCGGGCATATCGTCGATAATTCCAGGCGGTTGGTAGTGCTGGATGCCGCCGAATTGAGTGTGAATCGCGATGACGTCGCATCGATCCAAGACGCCGAGGTCGGTCTCGAACTCGCGGATCGAATTGTAATGCATCCCCGCTTCCAGCCAGTCGAGCTTGATGACCGGGCGCGATGAATTGGTCGCGCTGCAAATCACGTCGCAGCCGCGCGCGGCTTTTTCCGCGCTGCCGACCGGTTCGCCGGCAACCCCGGTTTCCTTTGCCATTTCCTCGACGAACGCTTTGCGGTGTTCGGCGTTGGGACTGTAGACTTTGACTTTCTTGATCGGCATGACGGCGGTCATGTAGCGGTAGTGGGCTTTTGCCTGCCCGCCGGAGCCGATCAGGCCTAGGATTTGAGAATCCCGCCGCGCCATGACCTTCATGCCGAGCGCGCTGGTCACGCCGACGCGGGTCTGCTGAATCAGGCCGTCGGGCATGATGGCGAGCAGTTCGCCGGTGGCGGCGCTGAAGAGCTGGACCAGGCCGACGAACATTCCTTTGCCTGCCAGCGGCAGTTTTTCGAGCCGGATGGTTTGATGAATCTGTTGCTCCTGCACGATATCGGAGGTGACGCGCAGCGCGAGCACGCCGAATTTTCCCACCCCGCCGTCGACCGATTTGAAACTATAAGTGGAATTCGGCAGAGCATGGGGCAGATAGGAGTGGCAGGTCGGGCGATTGACGGCGCGGCTCGCCGCTTGTTCCCGATACGACTCCTCCATGATGTCCAGGCATTCGCGGACGTTGAGCGCGGTTTTGACATCGTCGTTGCTGAGAATGAGGGTCATTCTTTCCTCCCGCTAAATTCATTTATCCCTAACCGATCAGCGCGCCATTGTCCAATAACCGCGCGAAACAGATGAACGGTGCAAAGTGACTCGTTTGACAAAGCTGGGTTGGAAATTGAATGATGCGGCCATAGCAAGACCTCGATAAGCGGGGATCAGGCGGATCGAAAGTCAACTGAGAAAAAGAGCAACCCCACATGGACGTAAAACTGGAGCGGCTGGGCAAGGCGGCATTTGCGATTGTCGGAGAAGACGGCGCGACCAATTTCGGCATCGTTCGAGGCGAGGACGGCTCGGCGCTCCTCATCGACGCCGACATCCGGCGCATCGACGAAATCGAAGAGGCTTTGAGGCGGGCGGAATGCCGCAGCGTCAAATATCTTTTTATCACCCATGAAAATTTCGACCATGCTTCCGCCAACGACTATTTCGAGAAAAAAGGCGCGGTGGTGATCGCCAGCCAAGGCTGTCTCGATGCGCTGGTGGACGACGGCGATGCCAAATTCGCCGAAATGTCCAGCAGGTCGCCGGAGCTGTTTGAGCGTTACTCCGGTCTCAAGATGAGGTTGCCGCATATCGTTTTCCCGGCTGGTTTGACTGTGAAACTGTCCGGTGCGACGGTCCAACTTTGCCACTACGATCAAAGTCACAGCCGCGGCGACTCAACGGCCTATTTTGCCGAGGAAGAAATATTGTTTGCCGGCGACTTGCTCTACACCGACTATCATCCGGTCACGATCTACGGGCTGATCGACGGATGGATCAAAACCCTCGGAGCGCTAAGACAGTTGAGCTACTCCAAGATCGTGCCGGGCCACGGCCCATGCGGCGGCACGTTGGAGATTGGAAGACATCAGACCGAAAACTTCCAACGGTACCTGGAGGAATTTTACCGCCGGCTTGACGAAGCCGAGACCGGGCGCAAGAGCGCGCAGCAAATCGTGGAAGAGACCTACGAGGCGTACCCGAGCTTCGGTAAACGGTGGATGGTCAAACGCAACGTCGAGCACTTTTTGTCGCATGAGCGGTAATATCTCCACTTCGTTGCGGCGCGCGCGGTTCTGCGGCTCGATGTGTTAAAGTCCCGGACTTTATTACCGATAGGTCAAAAGAAGCGAAGGGAAATCGTCGGCAGGCGCGGTTATTGATCGCACCAGCAAGACATAAAAAATGGATATTAACTCGAAAAAGGCCGAAAATAGCTTATCTGCCGCCGCGAAGAGAGCTCGCCCTATCTGCGTCCGGGACGTGATGACCAGCGACGCGAAAACCATGGGGCCGCATGACACTTTTGGCGAAGCGGTCAGTTTGATGGCCAATCACCAATTCCGCCACTTCGTGGTAACGGAAGTGGACGGGCGCGTCGTCGGCGTGGTCTCGGACCGCGACATCCTTCGCTCTTTTGCCCGCACCTCGGATTGGAAAACGCTGAACGTGAGCCGAATCATGACCTCCGAACCGAGCACGGTGAAGCCCGAGACTCCTTTGGCCGAGGCGGTCGCCCGGATGGTTGCGAAGCGCGTCAATTGCCTCCCGGTCGTGGCCGACGATGGGACGCTGCGCGGCATTCTCACCTCCACCGATCTGTTGAGGTCGTATCAAACCTTTCTCGAATCCTGCGAAAAGTAGTTCAACGCTCCCCGCGAAATCCTTTTCGCCATGAGCGGGTCAGCCGCCAGAGTTGTTGAAACCCGGGCGCGGCGCTATGGTTGGGCATGGGCCGGCGAATTTGGGTAGCCGTCAAACCGCAAGCGCGAAAGGAAGAAATCGTCAGGCTCGCGGAAGGGGAATATCGCGTCTCGGTTCATGCTCCGGCTAAGGAGGGGAAAGCGAACGAAGCGGTGATCGAACTTCTCGCCAATCACTTTTCCGTTACCAAGTCGGCGATCAGGATAGTTCGTGGCCAGTCTGCGCGAAGAAAACTTATCGAAATAAGTTAAAGACATCTTGTTTGCGCCGGCGACGAAATCATGGCCTATTGAGGGTGTTCCAAATATCTAGCAGGCTGCTGAAAAAGACTCATAGGCTTCGTTGCGCTGCTATGTGGATGTCAAGTCACAAACACACAGGCCCTCTTTTTCTTATGACTCTTTTACTTCCCGACCAAAGAGAGACTTGCTGCTATACGTGGCACGGCCTCCGGCCGTC